>Ga0265313_10001659_pt1 | contig 20615 bp, 21 predicted proteins | sample 4123metaG_FD_203122 | JGI IMG/M metagenome (GOLD analysis project Ga0265313, IMG submission 203122) | Rhizosphere microbial communities from Carex aquatilis grown in University of Washington, Seatle, WA, United States - 4-1-23 metaG | ecosystem: Host-associated > Plants > Roots > Rhizosphere >...
TGTGTTATGGGAAACCAGCGAGGCTGCCAAGGGCCACGAACACCATGCGAACTGCCGCCGTGATCGTTGCCGCCGGCAGCGGCACCAGGGCTGGTAACGTCCTGATTCCAAAGCAGTATCAGGCTGTTGGGGGAAGGCCGGTGCTGGCGCGGACGGTCGAGCGCTTTCTCGGCGCCGCCGCCGTCGATGCCGTCCAGGTCGTCATCGGCCAGGACCACCTGTCGCTTTGGGAGGGGCTCAATCTCGCACATGCGAAGCTCCTCCCTCCCTGCACCGGGGCCGCCACACGGCAAATTTCCGTGCAGCGCGGCCTGGCCGCGCTTGCCGACGTGGCGCCCACCCATGTGCTCATTCACGATGCGGCGCGGCCCTTCGTTTCGGCCGGCCTGATCAATCGCGTGGCAGCGGCGCTGGCCAACGCCGACGCCGTCGTCCCGACGCTCCCGGTTGCGAGCACGTTGAAACGCACCGCGGGCGGATACGTTACGGAGACGGTGGAACGCGACAGGCTGGAGGCGGCCGAGACCCCGCAGGGCTTCGCCTACGCCGCGATCGTCGCGGCCCACGCCGCCGCCGCGAGAAGCGGGCTCGCCTTCACCGACGACGCCGCAGTCGCCGAGCACGCCGGCTTGAGGGTGAAGACAGTTGCGGGAGAACCACAGAACGTGAAGCTGACGACGGCGGCGGAGATCGCGGCGGCCGACCTGCGCTTCGTCGGCGAAGAGATGCTCCATCTCGGCGAGGTGCGCACCGGCTTCGGCTACGACGTGCATCCCTTCGGGCCGGGATCCTCGGTCATGCTCGGTGGTGTCGAAATTTCACACACGCACGGGCTGGTCGGCCACTCCGATGCCGACGTGGTCCTCCATGCCCTCACCGACGCTCTGCTCGGCGCGCTGGGCGACGGCGACATCGGGGTCCACTTCCCTCCTTCCGACCCGCGCTGGCGCGGCGCGCCGTCGCGCGTCTTTCTGGCGGATGCAGCGGCGCGCGTGACAGCCCGCGGCGGCGTGATCGCCAACCTGGACGTCAGCTACATCGGCGAAGGTCCGCGCCTGTCGCCGCACCGGGACGCCATGCGCGCGGCAATCGCGGCGATCGCGGGCATCGCCGTGGAGCGCGTCGGCGTCAAGGCGACGACCAGCGAGAAGCTCGGCTTCATCGGGCGCGGCGAAGGGGCAGCCGCACACGCGGTCGCGACCATCCGGCTGCCGTTTGCGCCGGGCACGCCATGACCGACCTTGCCTCTGTCCTCCCGGCCGCGCGCGAAGTGATCGCACTGTGCGCGGCCTCGGGCCTGAAGATCGCGACCGCCGAATCCTGCACCGGCGGACTGGTCGCCGGCGCGCTCACCGAAATCGCCGGCTCCTCGGCGGTCGTCGACCGCGGCTTCGTGACTTACTCGAACGTGGCCAAGATGGAGGCGCTTCGCGTGTCGCCGGACCTGATCGAGCGCTTCGGCGCCGTCAGCCAAGAGGTGGCGCTGGCGATGGTGGCCGGCGCGCTGGCGCACTCGGCGGCGGACATCGCGGTGGCGATCACCGGGATTGCGGGACCTTCCGGCGGCTCGCCGGAAAAGCCGGTCGGGCTCGTTCACTTCGCGGCGACGCGGCGCGGCCGGCGCGCTCTGCACGTCGAGCGCCGCTTCGCCGACATCGGCCGGTCGGAAGTGCGCCTCGCCTCGGTGGCTGAGGCGCTGGCGCTGCTGAAGACGGTGGCGGGGTAGAGCCGCCCGGCGCGCGGAGGTACCCCCCCTCCGCTCATTCCCGGAGCCGGCTTCAGCCGGCAACCGGGAATCCAACTGTGGTCGCCACGGATATCGCGCCGGGCTGCTGAGCCGTCGGCTGGATTCCTGCTTCCGCAGGAATGAGCGGGAGGGGAACATCCGCGGCCCTTTCTCCCTCCCGGCCAGAGTCACCCCTCGACCGTCCCACGGCCGCGCCCAGCGGTCGCTCTCGATCGTGGCGTTCTGCCGCGGTCAGCCGTGTGCTTACGACTCGTTGGCGGCATAGGGAGGCCGCATTATGCGACCCTGGCGTGTTGGTCGGCGGACGCTGATTGTTGGGGGGACGCCCGTGAATATCGGGGACGACAGGCAAGGCCACGCGCCGCGCACGCGAATGCGGCGAGGATGGCTCGGCAGTTTGCTGTTTGCGACCGTGGCTCTATTTGGCGCCAGTTTCCACCCCGCAAGAGTCTCAGAGCCGGGCCAGATCAAGCTCGAGCTGATCAAGACAATTCGTCTTCCCGACCATCCTTCGTTCTCGAAAACGCTTGGTTCTCTGCCCTGGGGCTTGGCGTGGTCGCCAGATGGCGGGCGACTTGCCGTCATGTACGGCTACGGCAATGATGTTGGCGTGTGGCGGATCACTGGCGAGTTTGTAACGCAGTTCACCCGCCACGAAGGCCAAGGTCCCGGCGGCGATTGCCTTGCTTTCTTGCCAGGCGGAAAGTCGATCCTCGCGCCGGCGCCGACAGATACTGAGCAATCCAAGAAATACGCATTCGGTCTTTGGAACGCTAATACGGGCGAATTGGAGCGCCTGGTTCCCGGCCCCTTTCCCAGTACTCCGCCGCCGCCTGGGCACCTTCTCAATGCCGTCGGAATGTGCGCGCTGTCCGCTGATGGTCGCTACGTCGCCATGACCAGCCGACAGATGTCAGACGCGTACGGATTTGCGATCTACGACGCCTTGAATTGGAAAGTGGTGGATGTCCGAAGAGTTACGGGAGGTGACTTGCCCCTGCGCTGGGGCGGTGAACCGGATACGTATCTCCATGGCGTCGAATGGCCGTCGAGCCTGGCCTTCGGCGCGGCCGATACTCTATCGGTTGGTTTCGTATCATACATCATGAGTCTGGCGCCGCCGTACTCCGGAGCAACGCCAACCTTCATTTACGGAACCAACGATTGGGATCTGCAGCCGCTAGGCCCGGCGGTAAAGATGTTGAACGGCCCGCCTTCGGACGAGGGGGTCTTCGAGCCGATTGCCTATCGCCCTGACGGTGCGCTTTTGGCAATCGGCGTTGACACGATTGACGCTCCGTACAAGACAGCACTTAAAACGACCGACCCAACGATCCTGCGAAAACTTGCGCATCTCAAGATCTGGGATGTGGAGGCGCAAAAAGTTGTCGCTGCATATCTGGACGCCGATTTTGTCAATGCGATCGATTGGAGTCCGGATGGCAAACTGCTGGCCGTCGCCGCGGATGCCTACCTCGGACAGGCGAGTTTTCTGGACATCTACGGACCACCGCGGGACGACGGGCGCCCGCTGCTGCGGATTATCCTAGCCGAAAAAACGCCATTCGTCCGATTTTCGCCAGACGGAACCGCACTGGCGATTACCCAAGGCAATGCCGTGCAGATCTATCGGCTGACGACGAGGTGACGTTAAGGCACCTGCGCCGTTCGCGCCCTGGACCTCCGCTTCCTGGGGCGAAGCGGGTGGAGCGGAGGATCGCCGGCGTCACGATTGTTCACCCGCTCATTCCCGGGGCCGGCGAAGCCGGCAACCGGGAATCCAACTGTGGTCGCCACGGATATTGCGCCGGGCTGCTGAGCCGTCGGCTGGATTCCTGCTTTCGCAGGAATAAGCGGGAGGGGAAAATTCGCGGCCCCTTTCTCCCCTCACCCGGTTCGCCTTCGCGAACCACCCTCTCCCACAAGGGGCGAGAGTTGGAGCCCTGCCCCGCACGCACGACTTTTAAACGGTCGCCTTCCCGTAAACCGCGTCCGCGCGCGCCTCGAAGGCATCGGCGAATTTGCGGAAGGCGGTGTCGAACGCGGCGCCCATGAGCGCGGCGAGCGTGCGCGAGCGGAACTCGTAGTCGATGGCGAAGCGGACAACACACGACCGCTCGCCGGTCGGCGTGAACGTCCAGCGGCTGTCGAGATGGCGGAACGGGCCGTTGATGTATTCGGCGCGGACGGCGAGGTTCGGACGGTCGAGCGTGACGCGGGTGGTAAAGGTCTCGCGCACGGGGCCATACGCGACGGTCATGTCGGCGACGAGAACCTCCCTCCCCGTTTCGTTCGAGCGCGCCTTCACCGTGAGCGCGCGGCAGAGCGGCACGAACTTCGGGTAGGACTCGACGTCGGCGACCAGCGCGAGCATTTCGGCGGCGGAATGGGCAACTCGCCGCTCGCTCGCGAACTTCGGCATCAGCGCCCGAGCTTGGCGGCGCGGGCGGCCCTCAGCTTCGCGAAATCCTCGCCGGCGTGGTGCGAGGAACGCGTCAGCGGGCTCGACGAGACCATCAGAAAACCCTTGGCGTAGGCGATCGCCTCGTAGCTCTTGAACTCTTCCGGCATGACGTAGCGCACGATCGGGTGGTGCTTGCGCGTCGGCTGCAGGTACTGGCCGATGGTGAGGAAATCGACGTCGGCGGCGCGGAGGTCGTCCATCAGCTGGAGCACCTCGTTCCGCTCCTCGCCGAGGCCGACCATGATGCCCGACTTGGTGAACATCGCCGGGTCCAGTTCCTTGACCTGCTGCAGCAGGCGCAGCGAGGCGAAGTAGCGCGCGCCTGGGCGCACCGTCAGGTACTTCGACGGCACGGTCTCGAGGTTGTGGTTGAAGACATCGGGCTTCGCCGCGACCACCTTTGGGATCGCGCCGTCCTTGCGCAGGAAGTCGGGCGTCAGGATTTCGATGGTCGCGCTCGAGCGGCTGCGGATCGCGGCAATGACCTTCGCGAAATGATCGGCGCCGCCGTCATCGAGGTCGTCGCGATCGACCGAGGTGATGACGACGTGGTTGAGGCCGAGCTTGGCGACAGCGTCCGCGACCTCGGCCGGCTCGTGAGGATTGAGCGCACCCGGCATCCCGGTCTTGACGTTGCAGAAGGCGCAGGCGCGGGTGCACGTGTCGCCCATGATCATGAAGGTGGCGTGCTTCTTCGACCAGCACTCGCCGATGTTGGGGCAGCCGGCTTCCTCGCACACCGTGACGAGACTGTGCTCGCGCACGATCGCGGTGGTCTCGCGATAGACCGGGGAGCCCGGCGCCTTGACGCGAATCCAGTCCGGCTTGCGCAGGATCTCGCTGTCCGGCCGGTGAGCCTTTTCCGGGTGGCGGGGGCGGGTCGCGAGCGTGTCGATCAGGTTCGTCATTGCCGCAGCGCTTGTTCCGAGCGGCCGCAGATGAAAGTGGCCGCGATTTCAGGGGTTATATAGCACGCCGACGGTAAACCGCCGCCTGCCGTCCGGTGCATGCCGGGCATGCGCCGACCGCGGCAATATCCCGGCCAACCCCTTGTCAGGGCTCGATTCTTCGGCCGCGAATGGCCCGCCAGGCCCAGATCAGCAAAATCGCACCGACGGCGCCCACGATCAGCTGCGCCAGCCAGCCTGCCGGCGGCACGACGTTGAGCGCCCGCAGGATCGCGTTCAGGACGAGCGCGCCAACGATGCCGAGAATGATGTTGGACAGGATGCCCATTCTCGACTCGGTGACCTTTTCCGCGATCCATCCGGCAATGCCGCCGATGATGATCGCGCCGAGCCAGCCTACCCCTTCCATCCAAACCTCCTTCGCCCGTTCAGCCGATGATCAGCCGCGCCACGACGATAACCACGATCGCGCCGATGACCGAAATAATCACCTGTTCGGCGAAGGGGTTGCCGAGGTTCAGCTGAAGCTTGGTCTGCTGGGCGATAAATCCGCCGACCACCGAGCCAATCAGGCCGGCGATGAGCCAGCCGAGAATGCCGCCCCCGCCCCCCACGATCAGGCTGGCGATAAAGCCCGCGATCAGCCCGATGACGATCCAGGCGAGTAACGAGCCCGGCTGCATGTTCATGTGTCGCCTCTCCCCGATCAGTCGCGATTCGGGGAGCCTAGCGCAAAACGCGAACAGGCTGAATGCCTTGACCCCGGGGGGTCTCGGGTCAGCGCGAGGCGGGGCCGGGAGGCCGATGCGGGGGATCGCGCACTTCCGCGGCGCGTTCGATCAGCTCTTTGGATAGCTCCTCGGCCAGCAACGTGGCCAATACCCGGCGCTGCGCCGCATCGACCGTGGTGGCGAGCAGCGCCTTGAATTTCGCAACGTTGAGCTGGCAGACGAGCAATGAATATTCTGACATGGCCGCCTCGGCTCCCGCAGAAGCCGGGAGCATCCGCCCGATCACGGGCACAAACTGTTCAATAAGGAACAGACCGCCTGAGGGCGCGGCGGCGAGCAAAACGAGGGAAACTGCGCCTGCGCGCCATCCCGGTCAGTTGGCGGGCGGCGCCACCAGCGGATGGCGGAGCCGCGCGGCAAGCGTGCGCGTGAAGGCGCCGATGCCGAGCACGATGGCGATGGCGACGATCGCCGGGCCCACCCACGGCACGATGCCGAACGCGACCAGCACGACGGACCCGACGACCAGCATGAAGAACGTCGCGCCGACACTGAGTTCGCCGCGGGCGCGCACAAGCAGGCCGGCAGCAATGCCGGCCGCCGCAACGGCATGGCCGAAGACGATCAGGAACGGCAGCACTGACGCCACGGCGACGGCGACGCTGAGGCCGACGACCGTCATCGCGAGCAGTGCGGCGACGAACGGAATCAGGACCAGCGAGAGTATCCCGAACAGGAAGCTCGACAGCGGGCGGTGGCGTACATTTTCGACCGCGACGCGGAACACCTGGCCACCGAACAGGAGAAGCACGAGGCCGGCGACGATCGTGCCTGCCGCGACCGCAAGCGCGGCGCCCAGCGCCCATGGCCACGGCGCCATCGACCACCACGTCGAGGGCGTAATCTGGGTGACGGTGCCGGTAATGGCAGCGCCCTGCTGGATTTCCGGCGGGTTGAAAGAATGGACGACGAGGTCGCCGCCAATCTTCGCTTCCGGCCCGATGATGACGCGGGTGCCCGCGATCTCGACGGAACCATCCGCCTGGCCGTCGAAGGTGACGACGGCGCCCCCGGCATTCACCTTGCCGGCGTAATGGCCGCCGATGTTGACCAGCGCGCCATAGGCGGCGAGATCGCCCTTCACGTCGGTGCCCGGCGCCAGCGTGATATTGGCGCCGCCGACATGAAGATGGCCGCCGGCGGCGAGATCGATCTTTACGTCGGCGCCGGCGATGTCGGTGTTGCCGGCAACGCTGCCGGAGACATCGACGACGGGGCCGCCGGCCTTGAGGTTGCCACCGACCTTGCTCGCAACGCTGACCTGAGCACCGACCGCGGTGATGCCCGCCGTCGTGGTGGCGTTGACGCTGACCAGCGCGCCACCGGCGCGCACGCTGCTCGCCACGCCGCCGATCTCGACAGTGGCGCCGGCAGCCTGAATGGCGCCGCCGTCGCCGGCGATCTTCACCATCGGACCGGCCTGACGCATGTCGGTGGCAAGCCCGGCCGACACGCTCATCGCGAACAGCGCAGCCGCCGCAAACAGTGTGGCCAGTGGCCCACCGACGCTTCCATGAAACCCAAGCGACATCGCACGCACTCCGGACAAAGCACGCGCGGCGGGGACGCCGGCGGGACTAGACGTGTATCACCCGGCCGTACGCCGCGAGCACACTTTCGTGCATCGTTTCGGACAGCGTCGGGTGCGGGAAGACGGAGGCAATCAGTTCCTCTTCCGTAGTCTCGAGGTTCATAGCGATGACGAAGCCCTGAATCAATTCGGTGACCTCGGCGCCGATGAGGTGGGCGCCGAGAAGCTGGCCGGTCTTCTTGTCGAAAATCGTCTTGGCGAGGCCGTCCGGTTCGCCGAGCGCGATGGCCTTGCCGTTGCCGATAAACGGGAACTTGCCGACGCGTATGTCGTAGCCGGCTTCCTTTGCCTTCTTCTCGGTGAGGCCGACGGAAGCGATCTGCGGGTTGCAATAGGTGCAGCCTGGGATCTTCAGCTTGTCCATCGCGTGGGGCTTCTGCCCGGCGATCGCCTCGACGCAGATCACCCCTTCGTGCTCGGCCTTGTGGGCAAGCATCGGCGGGCCGGCGACATCGCCGATGGCGTAGATGCCGGGGACGTTGGTGCGGCCATAGGCGTCGATGACGACGCAGCCGCGGTCGGTCTTCACGCCGAGCTTCTCCAGCCCGAGGTTCTCGATATTGCCGACAACGCCAACGGCGGAGATGGCGCGATCGAACTTCACGTCTTCCTTCTTGCCATCCTTCGTCTCGATGGTGGCGGTAACACTGTCGGCCGCCTTGGCGAGCTTGGCCACCTTGGCCTCGGTCAGGATCTTGATGCCGGCCTTCTCCAGCTGCTTGCGGGCGTGGGCGGCGATCTCTTCATCCTCGACCGGCAGGATCTGCGGCAGGATTTCGACCACCGTCACGTCAACGCCCAGCGTGTTGTAGAACGAGGCGAACTCGATGCCGATAGCGCCGGAGCCGACGACGAGCAGCGACTTCGGCATCCTGTCGGGCGCCATCGCCTCGAAATACGTCCACACCAGCTTCTTGTCGGGCTCGAGGCCGGGCAATGCGCGCGGACGGGCGCCGGTAGCGACGATGATGTTCTTCGCGGCGTAAGTTCCGGCGCCAAGCGCGCCCTTCGGCGGATTGTCCGACGCCTTGACGCTGACCTTGCCGGCGGCCTCGATCGCGGCCGTGCCCCAGATCACATCGATCTTGTTCTTCTTCATCAGGAACGCGACGCCGTTGGAGAGCTGCGCGGCGACGTCGCGCGAGCGCTTCACCACCGCGGCCGGATCGAACGAGACGTCCTTGGCGCTGAGGCCGTAGTCCTTGGCGTGCTCCATGTAGTGGAAGATTTCGGCCGAGCGGAGCAGTGCCTTGGTCGGAATGCAGCCCCAGTTCAGGCAGATGCCGCCGAGGTAGGAGCGCTCGACAACCGCCGTCTTCAGGCCAAGCTGGGCGGCGCGGATGGCGGTGACGTAGCCGCCCGGCCCCGAGCCGATGATGATGACGTCGTAGGTGTCGGCCATGGGAATTCCTATCCTGTGGTAACGGCTCCGGTCGTGCGGGCGGCGCCCTGCGCCCAGTGGCGGCGCACCAGCCACCACTGCACCAGCACCGTCAGCACTCCGGGTATGCCAAGTTCAAGCATCAAAGGGAAATCGCTGGGATCGATCATCGCCGCCTCGTCGGCGAGCGCAAACGCCTCAATGCCGGCGAGCAATGCACCACCACCGACGACCAGCGCAATCGCCGTGAAAGCCAGGCCGCGCCGGCCACCGCCAGCGGCGAGGACAATGCCGAACACCACCGCGACCGCGACCGCGATGGGCACTTCGACGACCAGCGCGAAGACCATCTCCTCGCGCGCATCGACAGCAAGGCCAAACGCCACCTGAAAGACGCCGGAGACCAACCAGGAAGCGACGGCCCCGAGCGCAAGGACGGTGAGCGCCCGCATGCCGGCGCCTTCAGGCCAGCATCCCGGCGGGGCGCTCGATCAGGTCCCTGAAGGCGGACATGAGCTGGGCGCCGAGCGCGCCATCGACGGCGCGGTGATCGGTCGACAGCGTGCAGGTCATGATCGTGCGCACCTCGATCTTGCCGTCGCGAACCACCGGCGTCTCGATGCCGGCGCCGACGGCGAGGATGGTCGCGTGCGGCGGGTTGATGACAGCGGCGAAATCCTTGACGCCGAACATGCCGAGGTTTGAAACCGCGGTGGTGCCGCCCTGGTACTCCTGCGGGGCAAGCTTCTTCACCCGCGCGCGGGCGGCGAGATCCTTCATCTCGATGGCGATGTCGGAGATGCGCTTGGTGTCGGCGTGGCGCACCACCGGCGTAATGAGGCCGCCGGGGATAGACACGGCGACGCCAATGTCGGCGCGCTTGTGGTGGAGCATGCCGCCCTCCGTCCAGGTGACGTTGGCGTCCGGCACGCGCATCAGTGCCATCGCCAGCGCCTTGATGATGAGGTCGTTGACGGAGACGCGCCACTTCGGCTTGCCGTCGACCATCGGCGCCGACGAATTGATGTCGGCCCGCAGCCTCAGCAGCGCATCGATCTCGGTATCCGCCGTCAGGTAGAAGTGCGGGATCGTCGTCTTCGCCTCGACCAGACGCCGGGCGATGATCTTGCGGACGTTGTCATGCGGGACGACGGTGTACTCGTCGTCCTCGAACAGCTTCATCACCTGCGCGTCGGTCATTGACGGTGCGACGACAGGCGCCTTCGCTGCGGGCGCGCCAGCGGGAGCTGCGGCGAGCGGTACCTTGCCGGATTTCGCCGCGTCGATATCGGACTTGACGATACGGCCATGCGGGCCCGAGCCCTTGACCAGCGCAACGTCGATGCCGGCTTCCTTCGCCATGCGGCGGGCAAGCGGCGAGGCGAACGTGCGGCCCGAGCCGTCGGTGGCCTTCATCCCCTCACCCTGTCCCTCTCCCACAAGGGGAGAGGGCACCCCTGCCCCGGCCGCGGGCTTGGTCATCGACGGATTTGGCGCCGCGGGAGCCGCAGAAGCGACAGCCCCCTCTCCCCTTGTGGGAGAGGGTGGGGGCGAGGGGGAAGCGGCGGCCGATTTCGCGGCAGCTGCCGGCGCAGCCGCAATGTCACTGGCCTTTTCGCCATCAGCCAGAAGAACCGCGATCGGCGCGTTGATCGCGACGTCCTGCGTGCCCTCGGGCACCAGAATCTTGCCGAGCGTGCCCTCGTCGACCGCCTCGAATTCCATGGTCGCCTTGTCGGTCTCGATCTCGGCGATGATGTCGCCCGACTTGATCCGGTCGCCTTCCTTCTTCAGCCACTTGGCGAGGTTGCCCTTCTCCATCGTGGGCGACAGCGCGGGCATCAGGATGTTAGTCGGCATGGCTCTAATGGCCTTGTTTGCTGCGCTCGGCGGTGACGCCGGCGTCGGTGACGTTCGACAGCTCGGCATCGAACATTTCGACAATCGCGGCGAGTGCCTCGGCCTCGCTCATCGCGCCTTCCTTCTCGAAGGCGCGCGCGGCGTGGCGGGCAATATCGACCAGCATCATCCCCCACATGGACGGATCGTCGAAGGCGCGCACGAACGAAATGGACAGCCCGCCATCGACCACGAAGGCGCGCAGCACCTCGACGGCGTCGGGGTTCGCATCGGCATCAGGCGGGATCGGCTGTTCCTTGGCCAAGCGGCGAGCCTCTAGTTCCGGTAAGTCACGGCCTTCACCGCCGAGATCACCTCGGCGACGTTGGGCAGCGCGAGCTTCTCGAGATTGGCAGCGTAAGGCATCGGCACATCCTTGCCGCTGACTTTCAGCGCCGGCGCATCAAGATAGTCAAACGCCTGCACGGTGATCTCGGAGGCGACGTAGGAGCCGAGCGAGGCCACCGGCCACCCCTCCTCCACCGTGACACAGCGGTTGGTCTTCTTCACCGAATTGATGACCGTTTCGAGATCGAGCGGGCGCAGCGTGCGCAGATCGATGACTTCGGCCTCGATGCCTTCCTTCGCCAGTTCGTCAGCAGCCTTCAGCGCATACTGCATGCCCATGCCGTAGGAGACGATGGTGACATCCGAGCCAGCGCGGGCGATGCGCGCCTTGCCGATGGGCAGCACGTAGTCGTCGAGCTTCGGCACCTCGAACTGGTGACCGTAGAGGATTTCGTTTTCGAGGAAGACGACCGGGTTGGGATCGCGGATCGCCGCCTTGAGCAGGCCCTTCGCGTCGGCGGCGCTGTACGGCATCACGACCTTCAGGCCCGGCACCTGGCTGTACCAGGAGGAATAGTCCTGGCTGTGCTGCGCGGCGACGCGCGCGGCAGCGCCGTTGGGACCGCGGAACACGATGGGCGCGCCCATCTGGCCGCCCGACATGTAGAGCGTCTTGGCGGCGGAGTTGACGACGTGGTCGATCGCCTGCATGGCGAAGTTCCATGTCATGAACTCGACGATCGGCTTCAGCCCGGCAAGTGCCGCGCCGACGCCAAGGCCCGCAAAGCCGTATTCGGTGATCGGCGTATCGATGACGCGATCGGCACCGAATTCCTGCAGCAGCCCCTGCGTGACCTTGTAGGCGCCCTGATACTCCGCGACCTCTTCGCCCATGACGAAGACGTCCTTGTCGCGGCGCATCTCCTCGGCCATCGCATCGCGCAGCGCGTCGCGCACGGTGGTCATCACCATTTCGGTGCCCGACGGAATATCGGGATCGGCCGCCGCCGCTACGCGCGGCGCGGCGGGAACCGCTGCCGCGGCTGGCTGAGACGCCGGTTCGGATTTCATGTCGGGCGGCGGAGCCGCCGGCGCTGCCGCGGCGGGAGCCGCTGCCGGAACCGCGGCGGCCGAAACAGTTTCGCCATCGGCGGCGAGCACCGCGATCGGCGTGTTCACCTTGACGTTCTCTGTCCCCTCGGGGATGAGAATCTGCGCCAGCGTGCCCTCGTCGACCGCCTCGACCTCCATGGTCGCCTTGTCGGTCTCGATCTCGGCGAGGACGTCGCCGGACTTTACCTTGTCGCCTTCCTTCTTCAGCCACTTGGAGAGTTTCCCCTCCTCCATGGTCGGCGAAAGTGCGGGCATGAGAACCTGAGTGGACATGCGCAGTTCCCTGTAACAGGTCGCGGCGCGCCTTAAGCGGCGCAGCTAGTGGGTGATGTCGGTCCAGAGTTCCGACGGATCGGGTTCCGGGCTCTTCTGCGCGAACTCGGCCGCGGCGACGATGCGGTCGCGCACCTCCGTCTCGATCTTCTTGAGCTCGTCGTCGGTCGCGAACTTGCGCTCGATGATGCGCGCGCGGATCTTGTCGATCGGGTCGTGGTGCTCGCGCACCTCGTTGACCTCTTCGCGCGTGCGGTACCTGGCCGGGTCCGACATGGAGTGGCCGCGGTAGCGGTAAGTCTCCATCTCGAGAATGTACGGGCCCTTGCCTCCGCGGCACCAGGCGACCGCCTTCTCGCCGGCGGCTTTCACGGCGCGGACGTCCATGCCGTCCACCTTCTCGCCGGGAATGTTGAAGGAAAGGCCGCGGCGCGAGAAGTCCGTCTGCGCGGACGCGCGGGTCACCGACGTGCCCATCGCGTACCTGTTGTTCTCGATGACGTAGACGACGGGGAGCTTCCACAGCTCGGCCATGTTGAAGGATTCGTACACCTGCCCCTGATTGGCGGCGCCGTCGCCGAAGTAGGTCAGGCAGACGTGGTCGTTCTTGCGGTAGCGGTTGGCGAAGGCGATGCCGGTGCCGAGCGGCACCGAGGCGCCGACGATGCCGTGGCCGCCGAAGAATTCCTTCTCGCGGCTGAACATGTGCATCGAGCCACCCTTGCCACGGGAGTAGCCGTCGATGCGGCCTGTCAGCTCGGCCATGACGCCGTTGGGGTCCATTCCCGAGGCCAGCATGTGGCCGTGGTCGCGATAGCCGGTGATGACCTGGTCGCCCGGCTTGATCGCCATCTCCATGCCGACCACGACCGCTTCCTGGCCGATGTAGAGATGACAGAAGCCGCCGATGAGCCCCATGCCGTACATCTGGCCGGCGCGCTCCTCGAAGCGGCGAATGAGAAGCATTTGCTCGAAGGCGTGGAGCTCCTGCTCACGGGTGAGCGTGGCTACCCCGCTGGCGGCGCTGCCCGGCTCCGCGGCAGCGACGGGGGTCGGGGCGCTCGATTTTCGCACCGGCGAGGCTACCGCAGGCTCGGCCGCCTGCCTTTCCGCCTTGGGCATCAAACTCTCCCCATGTTGTTCGTTCTAAAATTTTTTTCTTGTTGTCAGCGCGCAACGCTAACTGAACGACCGATTCAAGCCAAGGTCGCGCGCCGCGCAAATGCGCAGACCGCGTATGCCGAATTTACATAGGTAATGCAGCGAATAATGCCGCTCGCCGCGGGAAAACCGGTATGCGTGGCGCTACTGCGCGTTTTGCTGCGTTGCACCCAAATCGATGACGACCTCATCCGGCCGCATCAGGTTCAGCGCCGCGCGCGCCTTGAGGTCGATGACATCGGCGTCGAGGCTTTCCGGGCGGACGCTGTTCACCTCTGCCTCGAGCTTCGCCCGTTCGGTGTCCAGCTCATCCCGCTGAGCGGCCAGCCGCGCCCCATCCGCGTCCAGCCGGTCCATCGCCCAGATCCCGAAGGCGCCGGTGAAAGCGTGGTAGCCGAAATAGCCGACGAAGCCGACCGCGACCAGCGGTAGCACGAGGCGGCGGGCGAACGACTTCTTGTGCTGGCGGGTGATCATTGCGGCTCCGGCGGATCAGCCATCACCTTGGCCGAAGAGGCTTAATGGAGGGTTGCCGCCCGACAGGATCGGCAAGAACCTCATGGGAGCTTAACCCTCTTCGCATACGGCTGCGGCTGTGAAGGTGCTGCTAACGCCGGCCGGATAGCCTTCACGGCATGAAGCCACGTCCCTTATCCGCCGCACAAAAGGGCGCCATCTGGTTGCGGCGCAACATCCACATGATCGACATCGCGGTGATCCTCGTCGCCGTCGTTGTGTTCCTGATCATGGGACAGCTCAATACGTTCGAGTGGTTCTACGGCGTCTCGCGAGCCTACGAGGAGTGGCAGCTCGACGAGTGGGCGAACGCCTTCGTCGTCGGCACCGTCGCCTTGGCCATCCTGCTGTTCCTGCGGCAGCGCCGGCTGGCGCGCGAGGTGCGGCGACGCATCGCGGCCGAAGCCGAGGCAAGCGCGCTTGCCCGCCACGATCCGCTCACCGGCATCGCCAACCGCCGTCTCTTCAACGAGCACCTGGAGCATTTTCTTGCCGGCGCGCGGACCACCAAATCCCGCGGCGCGGTTCTCGTTCTCGACCTGAACCGCTTCAAGGCAGTCAACGATATCTACGGCCACGCCGTCGGCGACCAGCTTCTCGTCGCGGTGACGGATCGGATCCGGCCCCTGGTGCGCGCCAACGACACCTTCGCGCGGCTGGGCGGCGACGAGTTCGGCATCGCCCTTCCCGACATCAATCGCGAGGACGTGGCGCGGCTCGTCAACCGGCTGATCGCGACGCTCGAGCAACCGTTCGAGCTTGGCGAAATCCATGTCGAGGTCGGCGCCAGCGTCGGCATCGCGCTGTTTCCCGGCGAAGCCGACAATGCCGAAGCGCTTATCCAGCACGCCGATCTCGCGATGTACCGGGCCAAGTCCAAGGAAGAGAGCGGGCATGCCTTCTTCGATCCGGCGCTCGACGAGGCGATGCGCGACCGCGGCACGCTGGAAGCCGACCTGCGGCAGGCGATCGGAACCGATGCGATCGTGCCATTCTATCAGCCGCTGGTGAACCTTTCGGACGGGCGCACGACCGGCTTCGAGATGCTGGCGCGCTGGCAGCATCCGACGCGCGGCCTCATCATGCCTGACATATTCATTCCCATTGCCGAGGATGCCCGCTTGATCGGGGCGCTGTCGCTGGGACTGCTGCGCCGGGCGGCCAAGGATGCGCTCACCTGGGATCCGCGGCTGTTCCTCTCCGTCAATATCTCGCCGGAACAGTTCGCCGATCCCGATCTCGCCACCAAGCTGCTCAGCGTGATCGCGGCCAACGATTTTCCCGCGAACCGTCTGGAAATCGAGCTAACCGAAACGGCGCTGGTCGCCGATCTGGCCGCAGCCAAGGAGACCATCGCGCAACTGAAGCGCGCCGGCGTGCGGATCGCCATCGACGACTTCGGCAAGGGCTACTCGAGCCTCTACTATCTGCGCGAACTGCCCTTCGATGTCGTCAAGATCGACCAGAGTTTCGTCGGCACGCGCAGCACGAACGTAGAGAGCGCCAAGATCGTCGCGGCGGTCATCGGCCTCAGCAACGCGATGGGCATCGCCACGGTCGCCGAGGGCATCGAGCAGCGCGTCGATGCCGAGTGGCTGCGCGAGCAGGGCTGCAGCTCCGGCCAGGGCTTCCTCTATTCGCGGCCGGTGCCCGCCGACGAGGTCGCCGGTTACCTGCGCGCGCAGGTGCGAGCGAAGGTGCGCGCCTAGCGCTTCAGCGCGGCCCGGCCGGCGTAGACGGCGCTGGTGTCGAGCTCCTCCTCAAGGCGCAGAAGCTGGTTGTACTTGGCGATGCGATCCGAGCGCGAGGCCGAGCCGGTCTTGATCTGGCCGCAGTTGGTGGCGACCGCGAGGTCGGCGATGGTGGTGTCCTCGGTCTCGCCCGAGCGGTGCGACATGATGGCGGTGTAGCCGGCCGATTGCGCCATCGTAACGGCGGCAAGCGTTTCGGTCAGCGTGCCGATTTGGTTGACCTTGACCAGGATCGAGTTGGCGATGCCCTTGTCGATGCCTTCCTTGAGGCGCCTGGTGTTGGTGACGAAGAGATCGTCGCCGACAAGCTGGATCTTGCCGCCGAGCTTTTCGGTGGCGAGCTTCCAGCCGGCCCAGTCGTCTTCGGCGAGACCGTCCTCGATCGAAACGATCGGATACTTGCTGACAAGTTCGCCGAGATAGGCGACCTGCTCGGCGGGGTCGCGCGTCTTGCCGCCCTCGCCTTCGTAGACGTACTTGCCGTTCTTGAAGAATTCGGTCGAAGCAGGATCGAGCGCGATCGCAATCTCCTCGCCCGGCTTGTAGCCGGCGGCCTCGATGGCGCGCACGACGAAGTCGAGCGCCTCGGTGGCGGATTTCAGGTTGGGCGCGAAGCCGCCCTCGTCGCCGACGTTGGTGTTATGGCCGGCGTCCTTCAGCGCCTTCTTCAGCGCGTGGAAGGTTTCCGCGCCCCAGCGGATGGCTTCGGAGAACGTCGAGGCGCCGACGGGCGCGATCATGAACTCCTGGAAGTCGATGGGATTGTCGGCATGGACACCGCCGTTGACGACGTTCATCAGCGGCACCGGAAGGACGTGTGCGTTGGTGCCGCCGACATAGCGGTAGAGCGGCAGCGTGTTGGCTTCGGCCGCGGCCTTGGCGACCGCGAGCGAGACGCCCAGAATGGCGTTGGCGCCGAGGCGGCCCTTGTTCTCCGTCCCGTCCAGTTCGATCATCGTGCGGTCGATGTGAATCTGGTTCTCGGCCTCCATGCCGCTCAGCGCCTCGAAGAGTTCGCCGTTGACCGCTTCGACGGCCTTGGTGACGCCCTTGCCGCCGTAGCGCTTCTTGTCGCCGTCACGGAGTTCGACCGCCTCATGGGCGCCAGTCGAGGCACCGGAGGGGACCGCGGCACGGCCCATCGAGCCGTCCTCGAGAATGACGTCGACCTCGACGGTCGGGTTGCCGCGGCTGTCCAGAATTTCGCGGCCGATGATGTCGATGATGTCGGTCATGATCCCCTCGAATTTTCAGTCGTTCCGCGCGTTCTACAGGACGGCTGTGACAGGCGAAAGAGGCCAGAGCGCCGCTGCCCCCTCGCCGTATTCCATTCGTCGCGGGTGACGGCGTGCTCTATCTTGTGCTGGCCCTGCCCTCTCATCGCGACAATCGAAATGTCTCGGACGACCAACATCCTCGTCACGTCACTGGCGCCGCTGTTCTGGGGGCTCACCTACATCACCACGACAGAACTGCTGCCGCAGGGCTACCCGCTGACGGTCTCGCTGCTGCGGGCGCTGCCGGCGGGGCTCCTCCTCCTGATCATCGTGCGGCGACTTCCGACGGGCGCCTGGTGGTGGCGGGTGTTCGTGCTGGGCGCGCTCAACTTCGCTGTGTTCTGGTGGCTTTTGTTCGTGAGCGCCTACCGGTTGCCGGGCGGCGTTGCGGCGACCGTCGGTGCCCTGCAGCCGCTGGTGGTGATCATGCTGTCGCGGCTCGTGCTCGGCTCGCCCCTGAAGCGGCTGGCGATCGGTGCGGCAGTGGCGGGGATCGTCGGCGTGGCGCTGCTCGTGCTGACACCGAGGGCAGCGCTCGATCCCGTCGGGATCGCGGCGGGGCTTGCCGGTGCGGTGTGCATGGCCGCCGGTACGGTGTTCACGCGCTACTGGCAGCCACCGGTGTCGCCGCTCACCTTCACCGCCTGGCAACTCACCGCCGGCGGCATCCTGCTGTTGCCGGCCGCGCTCCTGCTCGAGCCATCGCTACCGCCGCTGACGGCCGCCAATGTCGCGGGCTTCCTGTACATGGGTCTGATCAACGCCGCGCTGACCTACCTGCTCTGGTTCCGCGGCATTGGAATTCTGGGCGCGGTGACGGTCGGGCCACTGGTACTGCTCAGCCCGGTGGTCGCGGTGATCGTCGGGTGGATTGCGCTCGGGCAGAGCCTCTCGCCGCTCCAGAGCGCCGGCATCATACTGGTGCTCGGCAGCGTATGGGCGGGCCAGCGGGCGCAGCGGCCTGCGCCAAGCGCCGCGGGGGCTGCGCAGCCGAAGCCGGCGTAACCGGGCGATCGTCGCGCGCAGGCGGCTTCAGATGCGCGCGCCCGGCGAAATGATGGGCGGCGCGGCGTTGAGCTGCTCGACGGCGAAACCGGCCGTCTTGCGGTAACCCGACATGAACTGGGCGCGCTCGGCCGGCGGGATGACATCGTCGATGTCGTCGAAGGTGCCGCCGGAGCGATCCGAGACGATTTTCAGCAGGCCGAAGGGCCCGGCACCGCGGTTGCGCAAAATGAGCGCGGAAACGGGGCCGCACATTTTTGCATCGAAGGCGGCGAGCGCCTGTTCATTGACGCCAAGCGCGAGGATGGCGGCACCCAGCTCGCGGCTGTCGACGATGGCCTGGCTCGCGCCGTTGGAGCCGGTCGGGTACATGGCGTGGGCGGCATCGCCGACGAGGATGACCGGACCGTCACGCCAGGTCGACACCGGGTCGCGGTCGATCATCGGGTTCTCGTAGGCGACATCGGCCTTGCGGATGAGCGCGGGCACGTCGAGCCAGTCCCACACCCAGCCGTCGAAGTAATGGATGAACTCGTCGATGCCGACCTGACGGAACCAGCCGCGCTTCTGCCAGCCCTCGCCGGCATCCATCGTCACCTCGGCGATCCAGTTGATCATGGCGAGGCCGGTGGACGGGTCGGGATGCGAGATCGGATAGAAGACGATGCGATGGCGGTCGGTGCCGAGGCCGACAAACGACGAGCCGGTGCGAATGGGCTTGCCCCAGGTTACGCCGCGCCACATGACCGCACCGCCCCAGTGAATGGGCGGCTGGCCGGGATGCATTTCGGCGCGGACGGCGGAGTGGATGCCGTCGGCGCCGACGACCAGCGCGCCCTCCATTTCGCTCTGCGCGCCGTCGGCGGATTCGACCAGCGCAATGACGCCGCCGCCGGACCTCCTGCGATAGCCCGCGACGCGGCTGCCCAGCCGGACGTGGTCCCGGCCGATGCGCGCGACCGTCTTTTCGTGGAGCAGCATGTGGAAGCGGCCGCGATGGACGGCGTATTGCGGCCAGCGATAGCCGGCAAGAAGGCCGCGCGGCTCGGCATAGATGTCGTGACCGTTCAGGCCGACCAGCGCCCACTCCTTTACCGGGATTCCGACGCGGTCGAGGTCATCCGGACCGATGTCGAGGTCGTAAAGCTCGCGCACCGCGTTGGGCTGGAGATTGATGCCGACGCCGAGCGGCGTCATCGTCCGCGACGACTCAAGGACGGTGCACGGCACGCCGATCTGGTGAAGCGTGAGCGCGACGGAGAGCCCCGCAATGCCGCCACCGGCAATCAGGACACGATCCTGCTCCATGGCCACGTTCCCCCTCCCTGCGGGATGTTTTGCCCGTCTTTGGCGCACCCGGGACCGGGGCGCAAGCCACCCCATGCGTGACAACTTCGACGGGTGCAGCCACACTCACCAGGCATGGCGGACCTGATCATCACCAACGGCGACGCGGCCGCGGAACTGCTTCACGCGGCCGGGCGGCAGGCGACGATCCTGCCATGGCGCGACGTTCTGCATGAGGGACCGCTTGTTGCCGGGCCGATCGAAGCCTGCTCGGCAGCGCGCGTGGGCTATCTGGCGCAGCGCTTTCACCTTCCGGCGGACGATCTCGCCGCGCAGTTTTCCGAGCGCGACCGGCTGATGCGCGGCGCCACGGCCTTCGACACGATCGAACTGTGGTTCGAGCACGACCTCTACGACCAGCTCCAGCTCATGCAGGTCCTGGCGACGCTTGCCGACGTGAAGCGTGGCACGGGCGTCGCGCTGGTTCAGGCTGATGATTTTCTTGGGGCGCAGCGGGCAGACACGATCCTGCGCTTCGCGTCCCGGGCGCGGCGCATCACCGACATGGACCTCGCGGCGGCGCGCGAAGCGTGGAGCGAACTGACCCAACCGAACCCCCGCGCGACGGCCGCGCGCGCCGGCGCCGCACCCGGACGCTTTCCCTATCTCAGGCCGGCGCTGCGCCGGTTTCTGGAGGAACTGCCGGCACCGGATAGCGGACTGACCCGCACTGAGGCGGCTATCCTTTCCGGCGTGGCCGGCGGAACCGCCTCGCCGAAGCGGCTGTTCGCAGAGGTCATCCGGCAGGAGGAGGCGGCCTTCATGGGCGACCTGTCGTTTTTTCGGCTGATCGACGACCTTGCCTTTGCGGCGGTGCCGCTTCTCGCGGGCCTGGCGCCGCCGCGCGCCGGACTTTCCGATGGGGAGCGGATCGACGAGGCGGGGCTCGAGCTTACCGAAGCAGGCGGCGCCGTGCTGGCGGGCAATGCAGATCGCATCGCACTTTCGGGTATCGAGCGCTGGTGGGCGGGGACGCTGCTCACCGGGCGCGACGTCTGGCGCTACGACCGGGAGGCGCACAAGCTGGTGGCGCCTGCAACGGACTTTGGCTAGAAGCCCGGAATGGCAAAGAAACCTTCCCTCGACACCCTCCAGCTCGGTCG
>Ga0265313_10001663_pt1 | contig 20588 bp, 16 predicted proteins | sample 4123metaG_FD_203122 | JGI IMG/M metagenome (GOLD analysis project Ga0265313, IMG submission 203122) | Rhizosphere microbial communities from Carex aquatilis grown in University of Washington, Seatle, WA, United States - 4-1-23 metaG | ecosystem: Host-associated > Plants > Roots > Rhizosphere >...
CTGACGTGCCGGGCGGCATCACCGCCTTCCTCAAAAGCCGGCCCGACCTTGCCGTGCCTGACATCCAGGTTCTGCTGACTGCCGCACCGCTGGGTGCTTGGCCCTACCTCAAGCCCTTCAAGCAGCCGTTCAGGGACGGCTTCGCTTGCCGCATCGTGATGTTGCATCCAGAGAGCCGTGGGCAGGTGACTCTCACCTCCCAGGATCCCAGCGCTCATCCACGCATCCTGCAGCGCTTTCTTAGCACCGATTCGGACTGGCGGGCCCTTCGTGCCGGTGTGCGCCTCGCCCGTGAGGTCTCTGCCCAGCCCGCCATGCGCCCTTTTATCGAGCGCGAGGTCTTGCCCGGCGACGAGAGGACGTCCGACGATGGGATTGATGCCCATATCCGCAAGACCTCCATCACCGTCCACCATCCGCTGGGCACGTGCCGGATGGGACCTGACACGGACGCGCTGGCCGTGGTCGATCCGGAGCTTCGCGTCAGGGGCGTGGAAGCCTTGCGTGTGGTTGACGCCTCGGTGATGCCGGATATGGTGTCGGGCAATATCAATGCCGCCGTGGTGATGATCGCAGAGCGTGCGGCGGAACTGATTCGCGCCGTCTAAGCCCTTGGGCTGTTATGCCTCCGAACAAAGCGCGCAGCCATCGATCGGTTGAACCAGACCGCAAGCTATTTGGTATGATGGTCCGATCGACGGGCGACCGCGTCTGGCACCTGCACTGCTCGCCTGACAGCAGTCGGCTCTAGTCCTGCTTCCGCCTCAGGAATAGAAATTCGCGCCGGTCTGGTAGCTCTTGAAGCTCTCCAAATCATGGGAATAGAAGAGCTCTGCGTTGTGCTGCTCGGCTAGCGCCTTCAACCGCTTCATCGAGTTCAGGCTCGCCGTCGGGTCAAGGTGGAAGCTGGAGATGCACATCATGTCCATATTCCTCTTGCTGTAGCAAGCGTCGGCCGTGAACAGCATCGGCCGGCGGTTCTTCAGCTCGACCATCATGCTGTAATGCCCGGCGGTGTGACCGGGAGTTTCCAGCAGCCATAGGCCCTTGGCGATCTCATGATCACCAGTCAAGGTCTGGAACTTGGGTGTGAACATGTCGAGGGCGGGATCCGGGGGCAGTTGCACTCCCTTCCTCTTAGCAATTTCCGGCGCGAAGGTAAGATCGGAATAGCCCAAATGCTCGAAGGGCTGGCAATTGCCACTCGCCTCCAGCTCCTTGGAGTGGCAGATCGTACAGGCCTGGTGCAGGTGCTTGTTCCCGCCGCAATGATCGAAATGATAGTGCGAATTGATGACGTAATTGATGTCGCTCGTCGTGAGGCCGAGCCTCGCCAACTGCCCCGGAATGGTTTGGATCTTATCCTGAATCGGCTTCTCAAAGGGCAGTACCCGCATCACGTGGTCGAAATCGTAACCGGTATCGAACATATAGCGACCGTCCCGATGCTCCACCAGCACCGCATAGCAGGGAAAGCGCAGCTCACCCCCGGGTCCGCGGTTCCAAAAAGCGTGGAAACCGTCGATGACCAGAGTCCCGCCGTCGAGTAGATAGACCTTGGTATCAGACATTCTAGGATCCTCCTCTATCTTTGCATCACCTTCAATCGCCGCGCACAGGGCAGCCGGCGCGAGCAGTGGCACGCTCTGCCAGGCGAAGATTACCAGAACGAATCATCAGCATGGCGAAGCGCGATGCTCACATCGAGTCCGTCTGGATGCTACGCCGGCCACCGGGACCGCCGCGCTCACCGCGGGATTGACACCGCAGAGGCTCACGCCCTGCAGCGCCCAAATGCGCAGACCTCAACCCGGTATGTCGAGCACGGAGATAATGAGGCCGGCGCAGCTCTGTTCAGCAATTTTCGTTTGCTCTTTATCTAAAGTATTCGACCCACACATTGCATTAGCCATACGAAATGCTGTGAGGATTCCAGAGGAAACTGCGACCCGTTCATATGACACTCCGCGCCCGCTCGGCAGATGTTGGTACAGCCTGGAAGGCACCACATTCGTCTAACGCCCTACGTCCTCAATGGTAATGCACGGATCAACAAGCGTGACCGGTGTTGCATCGAGGTTTTCCGCTGACGGCACCCGCAGCTCGCAGACCTTCGGGCCGCGAACCCAGGCGGCGCCGCGGCCGGCACACACCCGCTCTTTGACGATCGACCGCTGAACGCCGGAATGGCGCCGACAATGCGGAGGCAGAGCTGCTCGCTAACCGAGGTTGCGTCGATGCTTCTGGTCAGCGACCGCAGGCCAATGCTGCGGGGCGTCAGATCGGTTGCGCTCTGGATCAGCTGACTCTCGGACCAATCAGCACGTCCGCAGGGCAGCCGAGCAATTTTCCCGTTTCAGTCGCCGCGGCCTGCAGTTCACGAGCAACGGGCCCGGTGAGCGAAATGTCGAGGGAACCCGTCGGCCCAAAGACGGTCATGACTGCCGCGACATTTCGCTGATGGTTGAAAATAGGCGCGGATATGCCGCTCACGCCCGGTGTCAGGGTGTTGGTCGCCGCGGCGAGGCCAGTTTTCCGCGCTTGCAAGATGCTGCGTTCAGCGCTTTCAAGCAAATCCTTGCGCCCGCGCCGAACTAGCTCCGCCGCTTCTCGGTCCATCATTTGCCGCACCTGATCGTCGATCTGGAAGGTGGCGAAGGCAAGACCACTCGCCGTGGTCAAGACTGGCGTCACGGTTCCGATTCGGGTGGTCAGGACGGTCGTACTCGCTGCGACCTCGATCCGCACCACCGTCGGACCCTTGTTACCCCACACCGAGAGGGTACAACTCTGATTGATTTCGTCGCGGAGCTCTGCGAGGGGCCGACTGCTCATGTTCACGACATCCAGAGACCCGATGGCAGCAAGGCCGATTGCCATAGCCGCCGGGCCGAGTTGATAGTGCCCGGAGGGCGGGTCTTGGTTTACGAATCCGCTGGCTATGAATGCCTTAAGGTAACGATGGGCTTTGCTCGGCGGCATCGCAGCCGCCTGCGCGACGCGGAGCAATGGCGCGCGCGGGCCTATTCGCATTAGCGCGAGCAGGATTTTCATTCCAACTTCGATTGATTGCACTTTTTGCCGACGATCCGGTGTGTTCTTCATAAATACCTCAAATACAGTTCCTGCAGTTTATCGTCGCGCATCTCGGTGCTGAACAAATTTGAATTGCCATGTCCCTAATCACAAGAAGGAAGAGATCCAGCGCCTGAGGTTGGCGCCGGACGATGCCAGGACGCCGAATTGTTCGATCCTCGCATCCGATCTCGGCCAAGCGCAACAACCGCCGGAAAAAGCAGCAGGACACGAGATCGGGTTTGACGGCGCTTGGAAGTCCTGATACGTTAGCGTAATGAATAACGCAATGCGGCATTAGTCGATGTCGACAAGTCTGTTCGGCCGGCCGATCCTCCGGCGCGAAGACTACAAATTTCTCTGTGGAGCTGGGCGTTATCTCGACGATATCTCGGTGCCCGAGCTCGTGCATGTTGTCTTTCTGCGAAGCAGTAGGCCACATGCCGTTATCCGTTCCATCGACGCTAGCATTGCCCGGGCTGCCTGCGGAGTCCTAGACGTCGTTACCGCGTCGGATCTGGGGGCTTCCTGCGTGCCGTTTCCCCAATTGCTGATGCACAAGGGCCTAGTGTCGGCCACTTGGTGCGCTTTAGCGCCAGGACGCGTGCGGTACGTCGGCGAACCGATCGCGGCGGTGGTCGCTGAGACCGTCAATGCGGCACTCGACGCCGTGGAGTCCATCAAGGTGGACTACGAGCTGCTGCCGGCGGTCCTCGATATCGAGGAGGCCATCAAGCCCGGGGCGCAACTTGTCCATGATCACGCACCAGGCAATTTTGCAATGCGCCTCGTACAGAAATCCGGGGCGCCCGATGGAGCCCGGCACAAGGCCCAGCATTGGATCAAGGATCGGATGCGGATCTGTCGCGGCGCGGGAATGCCCTTGGAGATGCGCGGTGTCGTCGCCAAGCATGACCCGCATAGCGGCGAATTGACCGTTTGGTCGTCCACCCAGGAGCCCCACACCGTCCGGGACACGATTGCCGCGGTACTCGGCCTTCGACCGAGCACTATTCGGGTCATCACGCCCGACACAGGCGGCGGCTTCGGTACCAAGATCAACGTTTATCCTGAAGAGGTGCTGATCCCATGGCTTGCGCTCCGGCTCGGCCGGCCCGTGAAGTGGGTGGAAACACGCAGCGAGCACATGATCGCCGCTCAGCAAGAACGTGACCAAGTCCATGACGTTGAGGTGGGTTTCGACACGAACGGTACCATCATCGTCCTGAAAGACAGCTTTCTGCATGACGCCGGGGCCTACACGCCTCGAGGCGGCTCCGTTCCCCACAACACTTCGTCAGTCTTGCCAGGGCCATACCGGATTCCTAACGTCCACTTCGAGCTGACTGCCGTCTATACCAACAAGGTACCCGTGAGCGCATACCGAGGCGCCGGCCAGCCTCAGGGCACCTTCGTGATGGAACGCCTCATCGATCGCGTCGCGCGCTACCTTGACAAGGACCCGGCAGAGGTGCGGCGGATCAACACGATTCCTGCGGATGCCTTTCCGTACGACACGGGCCTCACCAACCTTCTGGGCGGCAAGGTCGAGTACGACAGCGGTAACTTCGGTGGCGTTCTGGACCAGGCGCTCCAGGTTGCCGACTACTGGGCGCTGCGCGCCGAGCAACGTACAGCGCGCCAAGCCGGCCGGTTGTTTGGCATCGGGATAGGGAGCTACGTCGAGCTGACCGGCCGTGGGCCTTGGGAAGGCAGTGGCGTGCGGATCGAGCGCGACGGCAGGGTGATCGTCTACACAGGCGCACCCAGCCAAGGCCAAGGGCTTGAGACAACGCTAGCGCAGATCTGCGCGGATTACCTCGGCGCCTCTTTCGACAAAATAAGCGTGATTGCCGGCGACACTGCAATGATACCGCATGGCATCGGCACCTTTGCAAGCCGCGTCGGGGTGCTTGCAGGAAATGCGGTGCGCCAATCAGCGGCCGAGGTGAAGAATCGGGTCCTGCGTATCGCCGCCGACTTACTCGAAGTGTCCGAAAAGGATCTCGAGGTCATAAACAATGAGGTTCGGATCGTCGGAGTTCCCGAAAAGAAGGTTTCCTTCGCTGAGATCGCGCAGATGGTGCGGACGACGATGAGTCCCGACCCCGAAGCGAGTGCCCTCGATTTCACTACATACTTCAAGGGGCCGAAGATCACTTATTCGAACGGAACCCATATCGCCTGCGTCGAGGTCGACGCCGACACAGGCGAGGTCACGATCCTCAAGTACGTGATAGCGCATGATTGCGGCCGGATGATCAATCCGACGATCGTGGAGGGGCAGATCCAGGGCGGCTTCGCCTGTGGGATAGGGAACGCGCTGCTCGAGCAGCATGTCTACGATGCGGATGGGCAGCTCTTGACCGGCAGCTTGATGGACTACGCCATGCCGCGCGCCACCGACGTCCCGGATGTCACCATTGTTCACCAAGAAACCCCTTCTACCTTGAACCCGCTCGGCATCAAAGGCGCTGGCGAAGCGGGAACGATCCCGGTGACCGCTACGGTCTGCAACGCAATCGAGGACGCCTTGCGGCCGCTCGGCGTCGATATAGCGGAAGCGCCGCTTACACCGTATCGCCTGTGGCAATTGATCACAAATCATTGTTCTGCACAGGCAGCATCCCGCACACCGGCGATCGAGGAAGCAAACGCATGACAAACTCGTCGGCGTCGGCGCATCGACGCCTCGCGACAAGGAACAACTCATGAATGACGATTCGATTTTCAAGCGTCAGAAGTTTGGGCAGCGAATGGGCTTCGGCAAGCGGCCCGGTCTTCTCATCGTCGACTTCACCGTCGGATTCAACGATCCGAATGCCTTTGGCGGTGGCAACATCGATGCGGCGGTCAAGCGGACCGTATCGCTGCTTGCGGTCGGCCGAAAGCTCGGTTTGCCCATCGCACACACGCGCATCGTTTACGCCGACGACGGCAGCGACGTGGGCGTTCACGACCTAAAGGTTCCCCGCCTGCAGAAACTTGTCGAGAACTCACCGCTCGGGCAATTTGTGCCGGAAGTGGCCCCGCTAAAGGGCGAGATGGTGATCCGGAAGCGGTTGCCATCGGCGTTCTTCGAATCCGGCCTCTCTGGCATACTTCACGCGCGCGGTGTCGACACCTTAGTGATAGCTGGTTGCACGACCAGTGGTTGTGTTCGCGCTAGTGCACTTGATGCGATGTGTCACGGATTCCGCCCAATTGTGGTGGAAGATTGCGTTGGTGACCGGGCCCTTGGCCCGCACGAAGCGAGCTTGTTTGATCTCGACCAGAAATACGCGGATGTCATGCCGCTTGTTGAGGTGGTGCCGGCTCTGGAAGCGCTATCTTCAGCGGCTTAATGACAGGCCGAGACGAGAATCCCACATCAGAAGGTGGAGCATAAGGTTATGGCCATAACTGACGACTTTAAGATCTCGATGTGGCGCGAAGTGCTTGGGCTCTGCCGCGTTATGCCCGGCGAAAATCTCGTGATGCTGACTAGTGAGGCCAGCAATCCAGAAAACGTCGAGTTGGGAACGCGCGCCGCATTGCAGATGCAGGCTAAGGCAATCAGGTTGGATCTGCCTCCTTTGCCTCCAACCGGGCCGGTTGGGGGTGACCGGACCTTCGTGCAGACAACACCACTGACCGGCAATCGCCTGGCTACCGAGGTCCTCAAACAGGCCGACATCGTTGTGGATACGATGGGACTGCTCCATTCCCCGGAGCAAGGCGAGATTCTCGCCGCGGGTACGCGCATGCTGATGGTGAAGGAGACGTCGGAGTTTCTGGCCCGCATGATGCCCTCTCCCGAGGACAAGCGTCGCATACTAGCGGCCGAACGCAGACTGCGTGGTGCCAAGACGATGAGAGTTACGTCTGCTGCCGGCACTGATCTTAGCATGGAACTCGGCCAATTCCGAACCCTTGCCCAATACGGCTACTCCGATGAGCCTGGGCATTGGGACCATTGGCCGAGCGGCTTCGTCGCGACCTGGCCCAATGAGCAAACTGCGCGCGGACGGGTGGTAATCGATGTTGGCGACATCCTCTTGCCCTTCAAGATGTATGTGCTTTCGGCCCCCATCATCCTGGATATCATTGACGGCAAGATCGTGTCGATCAATGGCGAGTTTGAGGCCAAATACCTTAAGCGTCACTTCGACGCATACAAGGATCCAAACGCTTATGCGGTCGCGCACGTCGGTTGGGGATTGCAGCCCAAAGCAAAGTGGGGCGGCCTCGGAATGCGCGACAAATTCGAGTCGCTCGGCATGGATGCCCGCTCGTTCTCCGGAAACTTTCTCTTTTCTACAGGTCCAAATTCTGAGGCTGGCGGATCCAACCATTCGCAATGCCACCTAGACATTCCCATGTCGGCCTGCTCGGTCTTCCTTGACAACGAGCCCTTAGTTTCGGACGGCACCGTGGTCATCGAGGATCAGAAGGTGATGGCGTGATCTTGGCGGCTCAGGAAGCCCGCCCCGGGAGGCCCGTCGGTCGCTCGAAGCAAAGGCGCCGCAGCCCGCCAAAATGCCGCGGGCTCTGAGAGCTCGCGGGCAACTTCAAAAAAGTGCGACGCGCTTGATGTGCGGGGATAGTTGTCCTCAGTCGCCCATGACGATCGCGGTCCCAGTGAGAGGCCATGGTGACGGATATGCCGCCGGAAGATCATGAAATCTTCAATCTTGGCAGCATCACCTTGCAACGAGGGGGGGTACTCGACGAGTGCAAGCTCGCCTTCCGCACTTATGGCCGGCTCAACGCGACGAAGAGCAATGCGATCCTGTTCCCGACTTGGTACGCTGCGCGCCATACGCAAAACGAATGGCTCATCGGTGAGGGCCGACCGCTCGATACTCGGCGCTGGTTTGTCGTCGTGCCGAACATGCTCGCGAACGGACTGTCCTCATCCCCAAGCAACACGCCGCCGCCGTGTGATCGTGTGCGTTTTCCCTCCGTGACGATTTACGACAACGTGATGTTGCAACGTCGCCTGCTCCTCGAGCGATTCGGTATCGAGCGCTTGGCTCTCGTCATTGGCCGCTCAATGGGTGCTTTGCAGACCTTTCAATGGGGCTGCCTGTTCCCCGACGCGGTCGAGCGGATAATGCCATTCAATGGAGCCGCACGGGTATCCCGGCATAATTACGTGTTTATCGCCGGCCTCAAGGCCGCCTTGACGGCCGACGCCGCTTGGGAGGGCGGCGATTACCGAACGGCGCCCGTTCTCGGCATAAAGGCCTTCGGCCGCATCTACGCCGGTTGGATGTTCAGCCAGGCCTGGTATCGCGAAGAGCTATACCGACTGGAATGCCAAGGAACGCTTGAGGACTTCCTTGAGCAGCAGTGGGACAGCAAGTTCGCGCAGCATGATGCCAACAACCTGCTTACCCAGCTGGACACTTGGCAGTGCGCCGACATCAGCGCCAATTCGGTGTTCAACGGCAATTTCGATCGCGCGCTCGGCGCCATTCGCGCGCGCGCGATCGTCATGCCCAGCCGCAGCGATCTTTATTTCACGCCCGAGGACAGCGCCTACGAGGTCGCACGCATGCCGCACGCCGAGGTCCGGGTTGTTCCGTCAATCTGGGGGCACCGGGCTGGCGGCCCAAGCTCTCCACCCGAAGACATCGCATTCGTCGAAGCAGCGGTCCGCGAGTTGCTGAACGCCGGCGCGCCGTAATCGCACCGCCCTCGATGCACACAGGTGATGGCGCCGATGAGCCTTGACAGCTTTCAGACCAGAACACCCTTCGAGGCCGCCGGCCCTGGCTGCACAATGTTCAGCGTTCCGAAGCTGATGGCCGCGGTCAAAAGGCCACTCGCGGCGGTGCCCTACTGTCTGCGCATTCTCATCGAGAACATGCTTAGAAATGAGGATGGCGACGTCGTGCGCGACAGTGATATCCGTGGCCTCGCCAATTGGGCGCCGGGCGTGAGCCTGCAGCGGGAGATCGGCTTTTTTCCGCGCCGCATATTAATGCCCGACTCATCGGGCGTGCCGGCGGTCTGCGATCTCGCGGCGCTACGTGACGAGGTGGCGCGGTACGGTGGCGCCCCTACGGCGGTCGATTGTGCCATTCCAGTGGATCTCGTAATCGATCACTCGGTCATGGTCGACTTTGCCGGTGTCGCGAACGCCGTCGAGCTCAACATGGCGCGGGAGTTTGAGCGCGGTCGAGAGCGCTATGGCATGCTTCGCTGGGCCGAAAGCGCCTTCCAAGGCCTGAGGATCATTCCACCCGGCAGCGGCATTCTTCACCAGATCAACCTCGAAGTTCTCGCCACCGTGGTGTCGCCAATGTCCGCGGGCCCAGGCGAGTGCGTGAGTCCGGACACCCTTGTAGGGACGGACAGCCACACGCCGATGATCAACGGTCTTGGCGTTCTCGGCTGGGGCGTCGGCGGCATCGAGGCAGCCTCGGCGATGCTCGGACAGCCGATCTCCATGCTCGTTCCTCCCGTGGTTGGATGCTGCCTGCTCAATCGACTTGGGCCCGGCGTGATGGCCAGCGATTTGGTATTGCATCTCACCCATTTATTCCGACAAGTGGGTGTTGTCGGACAGTTCGTGGAATTTTGCGGACCTGGCCTCGATGCCATGCCGGTGACCGATCGCGCGACGGTTGCCAACATGGCACCCGAATGGGGTGCCACTATCGGCTTCTTCCCGATCGATCATCAAACAATTCGGTATCTCGAGCAAACGGCGCGACCGCCGGGACAGGTGCGCCTCGTTGAGGCCTACGCGCGCGCACAGGGGCTTTGGCGTGACGGCCAGCAGCCGCAGTTCGACCGCCTGATCGAAGTAGACTTGTCAGGCGTGCGGGCCTGCCTGGCCGGGCCGCGTCGTCCGCAGGAAAAAGTCCATCTCGGCGAGGTTCCAGGGAGCTTCCGCGAGGCGTTTGCCGGCTTGCCGCAGCTACCCGCGACGACCCGAACCGCCTGCGACCGGCCACTTCGGGACGGCGACATCGTAATTGCGGCAATCACAAGCTGTACCAACACATCAAATCCGACGGCTATGATCGCCGCCGGCCTGCTCGCTCGCAATGCGGTTGAGCGCGGGCTGAAGCCAATGCCTTGGGTCAAGACCTCGCTTTCCCCTGGTTCCCGTTGCGTGACCGACTATCTGCAGGCAGCGGGACTCCAGCGTCACCTCGACCAGATCGGATTTCAGACCGTAGGCTATGGCTGCATGACGTGCGTCGGCAACTCGGGGCCGCTGGCTCCGCAGGTAGAGCACGCCGTGCGAGATCGCGGGCTCACGGTCGCCGCGGTCCTATCAGGAAATAGGAATTTCGAGGCCCGAATCCATGAGCTGGTGCGGGCGGCCTATCTCGCGTCCCCGCCGCTGGTTGTTGCCTTTTCGTTAGCTGGAAACGTGCTTGTCGACCTTGCAGCTGAGCCCTTGGGCTTCGGAAGACTGGGCGAACCGGTCTTTCTTGCGGATATATGGCCCGCGGACCAAGAGATAGCCGATCTTGTCGCCTCGTCCCTAACGCGTGAAGTGTTCGCGACCGGCTATGGCGATCTCTTCAGGGGAACCCATCACTGGCGGAACTTGGACGGTCCGGTGGCGCCCACCTTTCCTTGGAACGAGGCCAGCACCTACCTGCGATTCCCGTCCTACGCCACCATCCGCCGTGGACAAGCGAGCAGGCTCACAGATATTTTCGGCGCGCGCCCGATCGCCGTTCTCGGCGACAACGTCACGACGGATCACATCGCGCCCGTGGGGGCGGTGGCTTCCGGTAGCGCGGTCGCGCGTTATCTCCTCGGTCGGGGCGTGGCGCCCGCGGACTTCGACTCGCTTCTGGCCCGACGCGGCAATGCGGAAATCGTGGCCAGGACCGCCTTCTCTAACATTCGACTAGTCAACGAGGCGGCGGCGGGCGAGATCGGAAGCGTCACCAAGCATCACCCGTCGGGCGAACTACTTTCTATTTTCGACGCTGCGGAGCGCTATCGACGAGAGAATGTGCCTCTCGTCGTCGTCGCCGGCACGAACTATGGAGCAGGCTCTTCCCGCGATACCGCGGCGAAGAGCATCCAGCTCATTGGCGTTCGCTGCGTCATCGCAGAGAGCTTCGAGCGTATTCACCGGTCGAACCTCGTCGGCATGGGATTGCTTCCGCTGCAATTCCCCGAGGGCGTGACCCGCCGCTCCCTTGGCATCGACGGCAGCGAGCGATTCGACATCCTGGATGTTGCGGACGCAAAGCTCAGAGGCGCTGTCAGGTGCCGCATCCACACGGCGGACGGTGCCGTGACCGAAGTGCAGCTCATCCTTCGCATCGATACTCGGCGGGAGCTCGATTGGTGCAAATCTGGGGGCATACTGCCATATGTCGGGGGCAGGCTTCTTGAAGAGCCCACCCTTCGCAAGATCGTGGTCGATTCGTGATCCAAACCAAAGGCCTTCGTGTAACTCAGCAAAAGGTAGAACAGACATGTCGTTGAATAAACGTTTGAAGAGCCTGCTCCAGGCGGGAGCGGCCGTTCTGTTGCCAGGAGCCGCGAACGCTTTGACCGCCCGCATCATCGAGGATGCGGGCTTCGAGGCGTTCCTCGTCACTGGCGCTGGCATCTCCAATATGTATTTGGGCATGCCGGACATAGGGCTGACCACGCTTACCGAAGTCACCGATCACATCGCCCGCATCCGCGATGCGGTGCAGATCCCGATGATCGCGGACGGCGACACTGGATTCGGCAACGCCATAAACATGCAGCGAACGATCCGCATGTTTGAGAGAGCCGGCGCCAATGGCATCCAGATGGAGGATCAGGGCCTGCCTAAGAAATGTGGGCATTTCGAAAACAAGCAGGTCATTCCTGCTGCGGAAATGGTGCAGAAGATCAAGGCCGCAGTTGATTCACGTGTGGACCACGATTTCCTAATCGTTGCGCGGACCGACGCCTATGCGGTCGAAGGCTTTGATGCTGCACTTGAGCGCGTGGCGCAATACAAGGAGGCCGGCGCCGACCTGTTGTTCGTCGAGGCGCCTAAGACTGTAGAGCATTTACGCGACATTCCGCGTCGGGCTCCCGGAAACCACATATGCAACTTGGTCGTCGGCGGCAAGACGCCTGTCATTCCGCGCGAGGAGTTGGCCAAGATGGGGTTTGCTGGCGCTCTCTATGCCAACGCGGCACTTCAGGCCGCCATGCGGGCCATGAAGGACGTACTCGAATACCTGCACAAGCACGGATCGCTGGCAGGCGCCGAACAAGCGGTAATGTCGTTCGCCGATCGTCAGGAGGTCATTAGACTCAAACACTTCATAGAGCTAGAACGCCGCTACACGGCGTAGACCAGCAGTGCAATGGGCGACAACACGCAAGCCGGAGCGATTGAGGGAGTGCCGGTTCCTATCCTCGCTTAAGCAACTGACGCTGACAATCCGGCCTAGTGCTTTGACGCATTGTGTCGAATCGGAGGATGCCGGCGTCGTGCGAACCTAGCCGTTTGGGCCGACTGTACACGTGGTCCCCAGCACTTCGGATAGGAAGCGACAGGCGACGATCAGACCGCATCGCAATCGCCGGCGTGAGCATGTGGAGCGGCCTTGCGTAGTACTCGCATCGGCGGACGGTGGGCCGTTGCTATAGGAGGCAGCGCTGATCGGGGTCATCCGACAGATTGTCTGGCGCCTTCCGCGGCGCCTCGCCGAGGAAGGCCTAGGCGAGCTAATGCATATCAGCGCCGGGCGCATACCTTCAAGCGGTCGCGCGAGCCGCCGTTCACTCCGAAGTTCGCCGACCTGGTCTGCCTCCATTTCGATTCGCCGGCTCATGCCATGCCGCCGTCGGCTCGCGAAAAGAACCCAGTTCCACACTCGATCGTAGTCAGCCGGGCTGCTCCTCAAGCCTCGCTGCTGCGACAAGCTGCTGCTTCCCTCCATCGAGGCGCTACCCTTCCTTCGCAGTTCACTGTTTGACGGACGCTCTTTCTTCACTACTCGCCTACTGCACTTAACACTCGTGCGAAATGAAACAAATACAAGTTGACAGTAAAACATAGCCTCGCTAGCTTTTTGCGTAACGCCTGCCGCAATGCGGTATTTGAGTGTAGGCGAGCAAGTGCGTCGGGCGGGGTCGGGTCAAGGTCATTCGGGTGTCGGCGGCGCCGCGGGCCGGGGCGGTTCAAGATTGGGGGGCTCACATTTCCCGGCAATCTTTTCTAGCTTTTCAACTCAGTGTGGCGCGTTCGAACTCGTCAAAAGGCGCTACACCAGAACCCCTGTTGCCGCGCAGACAACGCGGGAGCGTGATTACGAGGCATATCTCGGTTCGACGACGGGCGGCACTTTCGTGACGAGGGCGCATTTGCGCACTCTGGCGTCAACAACAAAAGGTAGGGAGAAAATGAGTCACATTCGAAAAATCCTAGGGTCTGCGGCAATGGCTACCCTGCTGCTGTCAGGCACAGCAGTCGCGAATGATTTGACCACGATCGCGCTCATCTGCCCCGAACAAGCGGCCGACTTCGGCTGGAATCAACAGGGGGTCGACGGCGCGCAGGCTGCCGCAAAAGCGCACGGGCTGAAGTTCGTTGCGGCGGCGGGCGTCGGCTATGGCGACGTGCGCCCGGAATTGCGGCAACTGGTCGAAGACGGTGTCGGGCTCGTTTTCATCCACGGGCCATACGTCGAAAACGCGATCGACGTAGCCTTCGAGACAAAGACGCCGATGGCCGTCACCTCTGAGAATATCATGAAGCCCCCGTACATCACGGGCTACACGCTCGGCGGACAAGACGGCGCCTATCTCGCCGGCCAGCTCGCCGCCAAGACGACAAAAACGGGCGTGCTCGGCATCGTCGTCTCTTCTGAGTCACCCACCTGGAACGCCCAGTCCGCCGGATTCATGATGGGGGCGAGGTCGATTACGCCGTCGATCACCATCCACTACGCAGTCATCGGCCCGCAGGCCTATTCCGACGTCGCCGGCGCGCGGCGGGTAACCGAAGCCATGCTGGCAACCGGCGCTGATGTCATACTTGGCCAGGGCGATGGTGCCACTTTTGGCATGCTCCAGGCCATCGACACCTACAAGCCAGCGAACGGCGGAAACGTCTGGTTCATCGATGTTATCGGTGACAAGACCAGCCTCGACAAAGGACACCTTCTGAGTTCCATCGTTTGGAATTTTGAGCCGGTCTTCTCCCAAATAATCGACGATCTAAAGAACGGCTCGTTCGCTACACACGGGTACCAGCTCCGCCTGCAGGACAACTCGATCGGCCTGCTCCACACCAAGCACATCCCCGACGACGTCTGGGCTAGCGTGATGAAGACTCGGGATGATATTATTGCGGGCAATATCAAGGTCGAGAAAGTATTCGACGCCGCAAAAGTGAAGGCCATGGTGAGTGCATCTGTGCAATAGGATATTGACGTTGGACCTCGTCCTGCGGGGCTAACCCTTCCTTGCGCTGCGGCTAACCATTCGATGAGCACAAGGACGTGGCACGCAAGAGCTGCTGCCGGTCAGGCCCGGCAGCGGTGGTCAACCTGGCCGAGCCGCATGGTTCTCCCTGCGGCTCGGCCACTATCTTGATCCTGTCCTGACGGGCCCTGCTTGGCGCGGCAGGCCTCAGGAAGGGCGAGCGCGAGGCTTCCCGGGCGATTGACGAAGCTGCCGCACAATCCCGTCTACAATGCTGGGCGATGCTGCATCCTCTGCTAATACGCTCAGGCTTGGATGGCTCGCCCCGCCGGTCCTGAAAACAATCACCGTAGCTTGAGATATAACTTAGGATAATGCTTTCGGGCCAGAAGATGAACAGCGGGCACTGGGCGGAAAGCACTGTTGGGAGCGAAAAACTAATGCAACAGCCAGGCGCAGTGATTTCGTTGCGAAATATAACGAAACGGTTTCCTGGCGTGATCGCCAACGACAACGTCAGTCTCGATATTCGCGCCGGAGAGATTCACGTGCTGCTCGGCGAGAACGGCGCCGGCAAGTCGACGCTGATCGGCCTGCTGTCAGGCATGCAGCAGCCCGATGATGGCAAGATCATAGTCGACGGCAAACCGACGCGGATTCGCAGTCCAAGGCATGCCCTGAGCCTGGGCATTGGCACCGTGTTTCAACACCGCATGCTGGTGCCGGTTTTGACGGTCGCGGAGAACCTGCTGCTCGGCAACGCTTGGTGGCGGCGACCACGGCGCTTCGGCATCCGCGAGCGGTTCGAGAAAGTCTGTGCCGATTTTGGCATCAAAATCGATCTCGACACCGAGACGTCGGCCCTCTCCCTGGGCGAGCAACAACAGGTCGAAATCATCCGCGCGGTATGGCGCGGCGGCCGCGTCATTATCCTCGACGAGCCGACAGCGATGCTCACCCAACAAGGTATTGCGCAGCTCGGCATGATTATGCGCCGAATGAAAGAGAGCGGGGCCGCGGTGATCTTCATCACTCACCACCTCAGCGAGGCACTCGAATTCGGCGACCGAATTTCGGTGCTACGGCAGGGTCGGGTGGCCGGCGAGCTGGAGTGCAATGAGCTACGTGCTATGTCGAAGGGCCTGGCCATAAACCGGATCGTCGGACTGATGTTCGGCGAGATGTCCAGCGAGGTGATGAGCGATTCGCCGAAACGAGCGACGAGGCCCAAGGCCTCTGGGCAGCCGCGTCTATCTGTCGGCGCGCTATCGGTGCGCGGGCCGCAAGGCCGCCTGCTCGTCGACAACATCTCGTTCGAGGTGATGCCCGGAGAGGTTTTCGGCATCGCCGGAGTGGATGGCAACGGTCAGACGCACCTCGCGCAGGCGATCGCAGGTCAAATCTCTGCGCAGGGAATCATCGCCCTCGACGGCGTCGATCTCGTCACGCTCGGCGTGTCCAAGCGCCATCGGCTTGGCATTCGCTACCTGACGGACGATCGGCTCGGCGAGGGCGTCGTTGGATCCCTGCCCGTGTCGATCAACCTCCTGCTGAAGCGGATTGGCGCCGACCCATTCTGGTCGCTTGGCATTAAGCGCGGCAGACTGATCAACCGCCACGCTGATACGCTGATCCAAGAATTTGACATTCGTACGCCATCGGGCGCCACGCCGATCGGACGGCTTTCCGGCGGCAATATTCAAAAGGCCCTTTTGGCCCGTGAGCTGGACAGAGGTGCGGTCTTGGTAGTCTATAACAAGTCAAGCCACGGTCTGGATCTGCGCACCACTGCGGTGTTGCATCGCCGAATTGTTGATGACGCAGCCGCCGGCCTGGGAACGATCCTGATCTCCACCGACCTCGACGAGGTGTTGGGGCTCTCGGATCGGATCGGCGTGATGGTGCGCGGCCACATGACGGGGATCATCGAGAACGGTCCGGACGCGCGTCTGCAAGTCGGCACCTTGATGACGGGAGCGTCGGTGACCGGCTTGTTGGCGCATGCTGCAAGAACCTGAATTCGCATGGCTTAGTGGAATGAATCTGGCGGTAGCAACCCAAAGCTTGGGGCACATTGGGCCGGTCTTCTCCAGCCTTCGCAGGCCCATCCGTATGATTTCAATGGCTGGGGCGTAACCGTGACAACTATGACCCAGAGCCAACAAACGCGCAGACTTTTCCTCGGCGTGCTGCGGCCCATCGGTATGACGCTTATGCCCGTCATCGCGGCGCTAGTGGTGAGCGGAGTCGTGCTTCTTCTGGTCGGCGTCAATCCGCTGAGCTACTACGGCCTCGTAGTCCAAAGCGGGTTGCTGAATCCCTATGGCTTGCAGGACACCATCACGCGGACAGGGCCGCTGATGCTGCTTGGCAGCAGCCTTCTGGTCAGCTTTCGGGCGGGGATATGGAATCTCGGCACCGATGGTCAGTATCTGCTCGGTTCCCTAGCAGCGGCAGTGTGCGCGCCAAATCTGGTCGGAACCATGCCCTTGCCACTGGCGCTCGTCCTCAGCATGATTTGCGGCAGCTTTGTCGGATCCGCCTGGGCATTGCTGCCAGCGCTGTTGCGCGCCTACCAGGGGGTAAACGAGGTCATCACCTCATTGATGATGACGTTTCTAGGGACGGGGCTTTGCGCCGTTCTGATCAAACTCTGCTTTCGGGATCCGGCCAAGTCAGAGCCGGAAACGCTGGCCCTTCGTTTCGCTGACAGGCTGCCACACATGTTCGGTACGACCGTGTCGAGCGGGGTCGTCTTCGCGCTCCTCGTCCTAATCATCACCCATTTGTTGCTCGTCCACACCTCCTGGGGGCTGCGCATACAGATTCTCGGCGCCAATCCCAGCGCTGCGCGTCATGCTGGGTTCAACGTTAACCGAATGACGACACTGGTCTTTGTCGCCAGCGGCGCCTTGGCCGGCCTTGCCGGTGCCACAGATCTGGTGGGCAGCCTCGGTAGCCTGCGAGCAAACTGGACGCCGGACTATGGCATGACGGTCGTTCCGATCGTGTTCCTGTCCCGGTTGAACGGCTGGACCATTATCGTGTTCATTTTCGTGTTCTCAGTACTGTCGATCGGAAGCCAGAATGCTTCGCTGCTTCTCGGAGTTCCCCTCTACTATAATCTGGCGTTCGTGGGTCTCCTGCTGATTTTCTTTGCGTTGATCGAGTACCTGGATAAGCGACGCCAATTGCAGATGGTTTAGACAGCGTGTCACTGTTAAGCGATCAGTTTCTGTCCTCCCTTATCTTCGGCTCGGTGACGGCCGCGGTGCCGTTGCTGCTCGCTGGCTGCGGCGAGCAAGTTTCCGAAAAGGCCGGGGTCATGAACATCGGCCTGGAGGGCATGATCCTCCTTGGCGCCTATGTCGGATTTCTTGTCGCCTACTATGAGGAGTCATTTTGGTTAGGCTTTCTCGCGGGCGCGCTTGCAGGCGGCGTCGTGGCCTTTGTCGTGGTCGCCATCCCGTGCGTCTGGATGGCGATGAATCAGGTCATCATCGGTCTGGCGTTGACTTTGGTGGTCCAGGGCCTGACTGCGCTCTTGCAGTTCTTCCAGTTCAGCCACAGCTATCCACGGCTCCCAGACGTCGATCTCATCCCCATTCCCCTGCTGTCGGACATCAGGATCATTGGACCAGGGCTCTTCAACCACCAAGGTTTGGTTTACATAAGTGTTTTGATCTGCATTGGACTTTCTCTTGTTTTCCGCTTCACCCATTTCGGCATGAATTTGACAGCGGCCGGCAGCAAACCCGCGGCACTCGACGCCGCCGGAATCGATGTCGCAATGACCAGAACGGTCGCCGTCGTGATCACAGGCCTGCTCGCTGGCCTGGGCGGCGCCTTTATGTCAGAGGTGGGGGGCGGCATATTTGTGCCGCTGATGAGCAATGGCGCCGGCTATATTGGAATCGTGCTCGCCATGTTGGCGCGCGGCAAGCCATCCATAGTGCTCGGTGGTTCGCTGGTCTACGGTGCCTGTCTCCAGGCGACCACAGCAATGCAGGTTACCGGCATCGACATTCCGACCGACGTCATCCAGATGCTTCCATTTGCGGTCGTGATAATCATCTTGGTCGCGTTCGGCCGAAAGAGCAGCCTACCAGCCGAGCTCGGAATCCCGTATTTTCGCGGTCAACGCGGCTGATCACGCGCACTGCTGGTGCGCTTGCAGGCGAGCGCGGTTGCTGCTCAACCGCAGATGAGCGCCGAACCTGCGGATCGGCAGGTCAGAGTAAGCCCGCCCTGGCGTGCCGCCTCATTGGCGATGCGATGCAGCGGGAATTCAAAGTGCGTCTCCCAGGCGCGCCCTCGGTATCCGCAGTAGAGCGTTTCTATCGGCACAGCCACCCGCGCTTTGTTAAACATCGAAACCGTATCGGTGGCAGCGTCGAGCGACATATCGAAGGTCAAGCGCTCGCCCGGCCCTTCGCTGCCGAGCTCGAAGCTGTACCAGCGCCCCGCCAACGCTTGGCAAGTGAGGTCGTCCTCAGTCCCGTTGATGACGACAAAGCGAAGAGGCAGCAGCTTTGGCACGTCCGCCTCAGCAGTTGAGATCGCGAGTCCGAGAACGAAACACAGAAACATTCTCCTCACGGCGAGATAAAAAACGTCCACGTCCGACTCCGATGCTGCTGAACTTCCAAAAAGAAAAGCATCAATGTCTTCGTTTTTCAACACGGACTTGACAGGACACTCTGGAGGCCCGGGCTCAGGGGCAGCAGTGACGTGAAGTGCAAGATAGTATCTGAACGAGAACTGCTCTAGAGGCCCACGTCCGTAACTTCGTCTTGGGCCTGCCGGGCTAGAATCGCGCGGCGCAGGCGATCGAAGTTCGCCGCGACATTTTTCCCAAACAGGGGGTCCTCCCCCCTCGTCATAGTCGCCTGCAAATCTTCCCAGTCTTCCACCGTCAGCGTTTTGTCAGCGGCGGCAAAGAATGTGGCCTCCTCCATTTCGAGGTGCTGGCGTTGAAGGTCGAGGAAGCGGTGGGCGCTTTTTATGAATGTTTTGCGCGGGATATCCAACTCGTCGACTACGGCATGCAGAGCAGGCATGCGTTCCGCATTACGCCCGACAACGGTCTGCACTTCTCCGAGCAGAACATCCAGAGCGGCCGAGAATTCGCGCGCGCGCGCGGCGAGCTCCTGATGCTCGCGATGCATATCCCCGACGCTGGCGGCAACCGCCGGATCGCGTTCGCGTAGCTTCGCGAAGATCAGGTCCTCTCTCGGGTGATGGTACAGGTCAGGAAAATTCAGAAAATACTCCAGGGTCGCGCTGATCACGTCATAGTCGAGCGCACCGCCCCGCTCAAACTTGGCCACTTGCCATGCAAGAGTGTTGATCAGGCTGACGACATTCCTGTGTTCCTGCCGCAGCACCTCAAGAGTTTCGTGCATCGCGTAGTGATCCTCAATTTGACAGTGTCACGTGTTGAAACGCTGGACCTTCCGAATTTAAAAATGCCAGGGTCTATTCGGGTCGCATTGATCCTGATCAAGTCGGCGAGCGCACGCTGGTTGGTATAAAATTGGGTAGCTGGTTCTACTTTGCGCTGCGCTACCCAGCCTGATGGGACATCGGCCCTTTACTCCGGCCCTTCCGGGATGAAAAAAGTATGATCGCCCATAGTCCGTCCAGAACGGAGTTCAAAACGAGGTCAATTCGTCGAACCCCTTAACGGCCCGCTTGATGGCGATCGCTGTGCGCAGATCGACCAGCACGGAAATTTCGATGCATCCATGACTGGCGATCATCAGGCGAGATAATGGAAAGTCGGGCCGGAAGGCTATATAGAACCGGTCACCCGTATCCCGTCCTTGCGGCGCCATAGAGTTGAACAATTCAATGGCGCGCTTGGCTTCATTGCCGCGGAGTTCGAGCACGATTGCGTCCGGCACCTTATGCATCAGGTCGAAGAGCATGCTTGAGGCAGGCGAAGGACATCGCGGCGTTGACCTGACCGGCCATTTCTGAACCAGGCGATGTGAGAGGATTGACCTGGAAAGGAGACGGAAGATGGCAAGGAAGCGACTTGGAGCGGAGCAGATAGTCACGAAGCTGCGGCAGATTGAGGTGCTGCAGGGACAGGGCAAGAGTGTTGCGGCAGCCTGTAAGGAAGCCGG
>Ga0265313_10001667_pt1 | contig 20546 bp, 19 predicted proteins | sample 4123metaG_FD_203122 | JGI IMG/M metagenome (GOLD analysis project Ga0265313, IMG submission 203122) | Rhizosphere microbial communities from Carex aquatilis grown in University of Washington, Seatle, WA, United States - 4-1-23 metaG | ecosystem: Host-associated > Plants > Roots > Rhizosphere >...
AGCGCTGCACGCCGAGCACTTTCTGCGTCAGGAAACGGCCGTTGATCGCGATGCGCGGCTGCGCGCTGGTCGGCTTTGATTTCGTCGTCGATGTCATCGGCGCCGCGGCAGGTTTGATCAATTCGGCAACCGTACGGGCGAATTTGTCGGGCGCAAGCTGCGCCGAGATGCTGGCGGCGGCCTTTGCGCCGATGGCCGCGCGCAGCTCGGCGCTGGCGGCGAGTCGTTGCAGCCAGTCGGCGGCGTGTTCAATGCTGGGCTCGGCCCATTGCTGGCCGGCGCCGTCGAAGGCGCCTTCGGCGTCGTTCACAGGCACCAGCACATAATCGACCAGCGCCGAATTGCCGTCGTTCATGAAATCGACATTACCGGACCAGCCGGTGGCGATGACCGGCTTGCCGAGCGCCATGGCCTGCGCCGGCACGAGCCCGAAGCCTTCAGACCTGTGCAGCGATATGACGATGTCGGATGCGGCCATCAGGCCCGCCATGTCGGCCTGCGGCAGCATGCCCTCGATGATGCGGATATTGGCCGCGCCGCCGATCGCGGCCTCGAGTTCGTGGCGCGCGCCATTGCCGCCATTGTCGATCAGCTTGACCGCCAGCAGACGGTCGGCGCGGTCACCGAACGCCTCGCGGAAGGCGGCGATGGCGGCGAGCGGATTTTTCCGCGTGAAGGCCGAGCCGAGATGAAATGCGGTGAGCACAACGAGTGCATCCTGCGGCAGGCCGAGCTTACCGCGCATGTTCGGCGTCACCGGCATTTTCGGCAGTGGATGCGGCACCACGCGCACCGGCGTGTCGGTCGCGGCGGCGACCGCATCGCGCGTGAATGTGCTCGGCACCCAGATCTCATGCGCGAAGCGAAAGCCCTCGCGCCACAGCGCCGGCAGCTTCGGCAGCTCCCAGGCCCAGTAGCCGACGATACGCCGGCCTTGGATGCGGGCGCGGCCGAGCGCCCAGAGCGCGTGCGCCATGTAGGGCGCGTTGTGATGCACGATCAGCGTGCCGGTGCCGGGCACCAGAGCGCGCCGGGTGGCGGCGGAAAATTCGGTCTGCCCGAAGGCGCCGCTGAGGTCGAAGGCCGCCGGTGCAAAGCCCGCTTCGTCGAGCGCGGTGTAGGCAAGCCGCGCGCCTTCGCCGATACCGCTCGCCGTCGAGAACAGTCCGGCGATGGCGATGGGCATGCCGCCGCGTGCATCGCGGTCGGGCAGCGGCGCAATCAACTGCGTGAGGTTGCTCTGAATCTGGATGCGCGTGCGCAACGGCACCTGCCGCCACAACTTTCGCAGCGTCCCGATCGGCATGCTCTGCCGCGTCAGCGGCTCAGACAGCGCCGACATAGACGCCTCCGCGTTGCATCGCCTGCTGGCGCTGGTTGAGGGTAGCGGCGGCCAGGCCCCACACCATGCCGAGCAGCAGATAGGAATGCCGCCAGTGGTCGGTGTCGATGACGAAGCCCTCGAGCGCTTCGCCGAAGAAGGCGGCGAGCGCGGTGATCATGTAAGGCTGCCAGGGCGTGCGCACGAACACGGTGCGCACTCCGATCCACAGCGTCGAGGCCAGCAGCACGACATAGGCCATGCCGCCGATCCAGCCATAGACGATGAAAGCCTGCAGATAGACGTTATGCTGTTGCAGGCCGTAAACGCGGGCGAATTCGAACGGCCCCATGCCGTTGAAGAAATTGAGCACCACCGACAGCGCCAGCCGCTGCAACTCGAAGCGGCCGCCTTCGCCGACGTCGTAGTACTGGATGAGCTGCGCGCGCTGCGCGAACATGCTGCCGATCGATGGGAATGAGAGCAGCAACACGACTGCCACCGCCAAGGCGCCGATGCTCGCCGCACTGAACCCAAAAATGCGGAAGCGTTCGCGCAAGGTCGGCGCGGTCAGCATCGTGAGCGCGACCGTCACCGCGCAGGACACGGCGAAGTGAAACCACGCGCCGCGCGAAAACGACAGCAGAAGGCCAAACAGCAGAATGCCGACGATCGCGAGGTCGAGCAGGCCGATGTGCCGCGTCAGCATGCGCTCGATCACAATCAGCGCCGGCCAGATCAGAAACGGACCGAACACGTTCGGATCCTTGAAGGCGCCGAGCGCGCGGTCGAAGGTCGCGAACAGGTCGTGGGCGTGCGGAAACATGCTGAAATAGCCGGCAATGCCGGCGAGCGAGATCAGCGTCGCCGTCAGCACGTAAGCGGCGCGCATGGTCGCGAGCCGCGCCATCGTGTTCTGCGCGAACAGGCAGGCAAACAGCATGGCCGCGACGGCCAGGTAGAACGAGGTGGCGGTGTACTGGATCGCCTTTTCTTCCGCCGGCACGTTGAGCAGCGACAGTATGCCGCCGATGTTCCACACCAGCAGCAGCAGGAACGGCAGCGCCAGCAAGCGCTCGAACCGTACGCCGGCCACCACGCAAGTCACCAGCAACACGCACATCAGCGCGTCATGCGGCGACGGCTCGATGAAGGCGACCGAGCTCGCCAGAACGGTGACGAACAGCACCATGAGCAGGATGCGCTCGCGGAACGCAACGGCCGCCGCAGGCGGCGCCGCGCGCGCGTGCAGCGCCATAGGCTGCGCCATATCGGCGGCGGTGATCAATAGGCTTGCTCGGTCTTGAGCAGCGCGAACGGCGTGTGCGCCACGATGTAGAGGTCGAGCAGCACCGACCAGTTCTCGATGTAGTAGAGGTCGTGCTCGACACGCTGCTGGATCTTCTCGTGCGTGTCGGTCTCGCCGCGCCAGCCGTTGATCTGCGCCCAGCCGGTGATGCCCGGCTTGACGCGGTGGCGGGCGTAGTAGCCGTCGACCGCCTCGTCGTAGAGACGCGCTTCGGCCTTGGCGTTGATCGCGTGCGGACGCGGGCCAACCAGCGACAGGTCGCCCTTGAACACGACGTTGAACAGCTGTGGCAGCTCGTCGAGGCTCGCCTTGCGGATGATGCGGCCGACGCGGGTGACGCGCGGATCGTCCTTGGTGACGAGCTTCGACGCCGTCGCGTCTGCTGCGTCGACATACATCGAGCGGAATTTGTAGACCTCGATCAGGTCGTTGTTGAAGCCGTAGCGCTTCTGCTTGAACAGCACCGGGCCGCGGCTGTCGAGCTTGATGGCAAGCGCGATTGCCGCCATCACCGGCAGCGCCAGCAGCAGCAGCAGGCTGCCGACGATTTTGTCGAACAGCCACTTCATCACCACGTCCCAATCGGCGATCGGGCGGTCGAACACGTCGATCACGGGCACGTTGCCGATGTAGGAGTAGGAGCGCGGACGGAAGCGCAGCTTGTTGGTGTGCGCGGCAAGGCGGATGTCGAGCGGCAGCACCCACAGCTTCTTCAGCATCTGCAGGATGCGGTCTTCGGCCGAAATCGGCAGCGAGAAGATCACGAGATCGACGCGGGTGCGGCGGCCGAACTCGACGAGATCGTCGACGCTGCCGAGCTTGCGGTAGCCGGCGCTCTCGGCGCTGCCGCGGGCGTCGCCGCGGTCGTCGAACAGGCCGATGATCTCGATGCCGGAATCCTTCTGCCGGCGCAGCTCCTCGATGACCTTGGCGCCGATTTCGCCGCCGCCGACGATCACGGTGCGGCGGGTGAGGCGGCCTTCGCGTGTCCACTTGCGCACCAGCAGGAACAGCACGCGGCGCGAAGCGATGAGCGAGGCAAGGCCGATGACGTAATAGAGGCCAAGCCAGACGCGCGAATACATCAATCCGGCTTTGGCGAAGAACGAGCCGCTGATGACGATGAGGAAGACGACCGACCAGGCGGACGCGAGCCGCATGTATTGCTTCTCGTGGCCGCGGAAGGCCTGCACCTGGTAGATGTCGGCGGTCTGGAACGCGAGCATCGACAGCACGCCGATCGCGACGATGGCGCCGAGATAGCGCAACAGCAGCCCTTGGCCCGATGGCAGATAGACCGCGTAGAGGACGAGGCCGACCGCGACGATCAGCCCAAGCTCCACCATGCGCACCATGCCGGCGAGCACGATCGGCGACATCGGCGGTGCGGCCGGCTTGCCGGCGACCGCGAGCGCTTCGGGCGACAGGCGCGCCTGCGCCGCCGCATGCGGCGTTGCCCGCAAACGTTCGAGCAAAGTCGCAGCGCCCGAAGCGCTGAAAGCTGGTCTTGTATCCATGTCAGTCATGGCTCGACGCCATCAAACAGCCGTCCGCGGGCCTCGGCGCGGCGGCAGGGTTCGTCCCTAATTCCCAGCAATCTCTAGGGGAAAGACTCTCAAGAAACCCTTATCGGCATGCTCAAAAAAGCATTACCGCGACGCTGTTTTATGAAGCTTTTCCAAGGCGGTTCCGTAGGCCTCCAGCACGCCTTCGACCATGGTATCGACCGAAAATGAGGCCTTGACCCGCTCGCGCAATTTTTGCGCCGTATCCGCGGCCTCGTCGGGGTGGTCGAGGGCCCGTCCTATGGCCCGCGCCAGGGTCGGCGGATCGAGCGTTGGAACCAGCGCATTGGAGAGCGGTCCGTAGATTTCCGGAATACCGCCGACCTTGGTGGTGATCAGCGGCTTGCCTGCAGCGGCCGCTTCCAGCACCACATAGGGCAGGGATTCAGCGCGCGACGGCGCCACCATGACCCAGCCGAGCGCCAGCGCCTCGCGCGCCGGCATCGCCGGCATGAAGCGGATGGCGCGCGAGAGGCCGTTGCGTTCGACCTGCGCCTGCAGCGCCGCGTGATCCGGTCCGTCGCCGACCAAAGTTGCCGTCACGGCGCGGCCCTCGCGATGCATCAGCGCGATAGCATCGATCAACACATCGATACCTTTGACCGGCCGCAGTTCGCCGATGAACATCAGATCGGTCGCGTCCGCGCGCAGCACGATCGGTTCGAATTCGGCACGCGAAACGCCGTTATGGACGATGCGGACCAGCCCGTCTGGATTGCCGATCTTGCGGCGAAAAATGGCTTCGCTGTAGGCGCTTTCGAACAGGAACAGATCACCGCTGAACATCAGCAGGCGTTCGGTTGCGAGGTAGAAGCGGCCGGCCAATGTATCGTGGCCGAACAGCAGGCTGCCGCCGTGCGGCGTGTAGGCGCGCACCGCGCGCTTGCCGCCAAGGGTGAGCCGCGCATAGGCGCCGCCTTTGGCGCCGTGGCCGTGCACGATATCGGCGCCGGTTTCGGCAACGCGCTGCATGACGTGCCTGAGCGCGAGAAAATCGCCGGGATTGGCGTGGCGTTTCATCGGGTAGCGGGAAAGGCCGAGCGCCAGCTCCGGCTTGAGCTGGTGCAGCACCTGTTCGGCGCGTGAGCCGCCGGTGTTGCTGTCCGCAATGATCCCGACCTGGTGGCCGCGCGCGATCTGGCCGCGGGTCAGATCCAGGACGTGGCGGAACAGGCCGCCGACCGGCGCGCGAAAGACGTGGAGGATCTTGATGGATTCCATCGACCGCGATTAGGCGGGCGGATGGTTAACAAAACCTGACCGGGGAGGCGGCATGAACCCGAAATTAACGGCGGGGCAACCATAATAAAGTCTGATCACGGCGCCGCCACAGAGTCGCGTTTGGAGTCTCCGGAATGTTGTTCCGCCGCAAGTCGAAGGCCGCCCCGGCGCCGCCGCCACCACCTCCGCCGCCGGTGCGGACGGCGATGATCGGCTCCGGTGAGCCGGACATGCGTTCGCTCGGCCGGGCGCTCTGGCAGCGCAAGGGCCGCATCCTCGCCTTCACGCTGATCACGGCGGCGGCGGCCTTCACCGTTGTCAACGCCATGACGCCGCGGTTTCGATCGGAAGCGCGGCTGTTGCTGGAAGCACGCGAGAACGTGTTCCTGCGTGCCGATGTCGACAAGAACACGAACAACAGCGCCATTGATCCGGAAGCGGTGACCAGCCAGATCCAGGTCGTGCTGTCGCGCGATCTCGCGCGCGAGGTGATCAAGAAAGAAAAGCTCGCCGACAAGCCGGAGTTCGATCCGGCTCTCAGCGGCAACATCGTGCGCACGGTGCTGACGCTCGTCGGCCTCGGCCGCGACCCCAGCACGATGTCGCCGGAAGAGCGCACGCTGGAGTCATTCTATGAGCGGCTCAATGTCTACGCGATCGAGAAATCGCGGGTGATCGCGGTCGATTTCTCGTCCGCCGATTCCGAGCTTGCCGCCCGCGTCGCCAATGCGGTGGCGGAAACCTATCTCAAGCTGCAGCAGACCGCGACGCAGGATCAGACGCGCGCCGCTGGCGACTGGCTGGCCGGCGAAATTACCAATATGCGCACTAAAGTCGCCGACGCCGAGGCCAAGGTCGAAGAGTATCGCGTCAAGGCCAGTTTGTTTTCCGGCTCGAACAATACGTCGCTGCCGACCCAGCAGCTCACCGAAATCAACTCGCAGATTTCGGCGGCGCGCGGGCAGAAGGCGGACCTCGAGTCGAGGGCGAAGCAGTTGCGCGATCTCGTGGCCTCAGGCAAGCCGATTGAATCCTCGGACATCGCCAATTCCGAATCCATGCGCCGCCTGATCGAGCAGCGCATGGTGCTGCGCTCGCAGCTCGCCGAGCAGTCGACGACGTTGATGGACCAGCATCCGCGCATCAAGGAACTGAAGTCGCAGATCGCGGAGTCCGATCGGCAGATCCGCAGCGAGGGCGAACGCCTGGCGCGGCAGCTCGACAACGACGCCAAGCTTGCCGGCGACAAGCTGGTATCGCTGACGGCAAGTCTCGACGCCGTGAAAAAACTTGCCTCCCAAAGCAACGAACAGGACGTGCAGTTGCGGGCGCTGGAACGCGAAGCGAAGACCGAGCGCGATCTGCTGGAATCCTACCTCGCCAAGTATCGCGAGGCGTCCGCGCGCGACAACATCAATGCCGCGCCGCCGGAGGCGCGCATCATCTCCCGTGCCAGTCCGTCGCTGAAGCCGGATTATCCGAAAAAGATGCCGACCGTGCTGATCGCGGCCTTCGCGGCTTTCGCGCTGTCGGCTGGTTTCACCGTGACCGGCACGCTGCTCGGCTCGGCCGAGCCATACGCCTATGCCTCGCAGGCGGCTTATTCGCCGCAAGTCTACGCGCCGCCGCCGCTCCCACCGATGCCGCCGGTCATGCCGGCCGTACCGCGGATGACGCCGCAAGCGCCGCCTCTCGTTCCGACTCTGACGCCCGCTGCGGCGCCGGTGGCAGCGCCGATGGCGGTCGGCAGCATCGATCAGATTGCGCGTTCGCTGCGGCAGAGCGGCGAGGCGGGACGCCGGGTCGCTCTTGTCGGCACCGCGCATAATGCCGGCACGACTTACGCCGCGATTTCGCTCGCCCGTGCGCTGGCGAAGGACGGCAACGTCGTGCTGGTCGACATGGCCTTCGGCACGCCCAATCTGTCGGTGATTTCGACCGAGCCGCAGGCGCCCGGTCTCGCCGAGTTGATCCGCGGCACGGCGTCCTTCGGCGACATCATCACCCGCGATCAGAATTCGCGCGTGCATCTCGTCGCCACCGGCAACCTTGGCAACGACGCGGCGGCGATTGCCGCTTCGCCGATGCTTGCGACCGTGATCGAGGCGCTGGCGCGCAGCTACGATCACGTGGTGATCGACGCTGGCGCGGCACCGGAAATTGCGGTCGAGTGGCTTGCGCCGCTTGCCACGCGTGCGGTGCTGGTCGCGGCAGATCCGGCATCGCCCGCGACGCGCGCCGAGCGCGACCGCATGATGGCCGCGGGCTTCGGCGATGTGACGCTGGTTGTGGGCGGCGCGCAGGCCGCCGCGGCTTAAGCTGCGGAAAATCTCGCGCGCAGGCGGCGCAGCGACCGCACCATCGACCACAGCATGGCGTGCTGCTTGATGGCGCGCTTGCCAGTTTCGACAAGCGCGGCAGCGGGTGCGAGCATGCGGCCAGCCGGGGACAGCGGCAGAAAGCTGTCGAACAGCGGCTCGACATCACCGCAGAACAGGGTCTTGTAGTGCGCATCGCCGATGCCGAGATCGAAGGTGGCAAGCCCGCGCTCGCAGCAGAGGCGCACCAGATTGAGGATCAACTGCTCTCCGGGACTTTCGACCGCGTAGGGCCCGTCGATGATCGAATTGAACATGCCGCAAAAACGGCCGTCGCCGGCGATGCCGCCCATGGTGGCGACGATGATGTCATTGACCGACAGCGAGTAGAGCTCGATCAGCGGATTGCCGTCGGCGAGCCGCTCGACGGCCGCCGCCTCGACGAAGCGCCGCACGTCGCCTTCGGCAAAAGCGTCAGTGACGCCGATGCGCTGCATGCGCGCGCCCTTCTGTTTGAAGAAGGCATCGAGCACGCGATTGACCTGTGCCGCCGTCTCCGCGCGCTCAAAGCGCACGGTGCCGTAGCCGGCGAGGGTGCGCTCCTTCTTGCGCATCTTCTTGCGCGTGGCGGCATTGGTGTGAGCGCGCAGCAGTGCCTCGAAGTCAGGCGCGAGCGCGCCGGAAAAGCCGTGGTTGGCGGCGCGCTGGTGCGGCAGCAAAGCGAACGGATTGGTGGTGCCGTCCCAGGTCAGCGACTGGTTGCGCAGCATCAGCACGTCGGCGCGGCCGGCAAGCCAGTCGAGCACGGCGCGCAAAGCCTCGCCGCCGATGGTCGTGGCGACGTCGCGCCGCCACAGGCCCATGTTGAAATTGGCGTGCTTGCCGCCGAGGAACTCGACGATGGTCCAGCCCCCGAACGGACGCGCGGCGAGCGGCAACAGGAACAGCGGCGTGCCGATGACGTCGAAGCCGACCACGATGAACGGCGTGAAGCCCTCCTCGACGCCGACGTAGCGCTGCCACAGATCGAGGAATTCGAAGCGCTGGTAGGGCGTGGCGAGCGCATGGGCGCGCTCGAGCGCCCGCCAATGCGGTTCCGCGCTTGCCATGTCGTCGAACACCTCGACCCGCGCGACGCGCCCGGCGATCGCGGGAACCGCCCGGGGCGGGGCCTTCGTTGTGTGCAAGGCGACGACGTTCATGGCGCGGAAAGGCAAAATCGTTAATGCTGGACACAGCGTCGCAAACATTTCTCAATAAAGAGTTGGAATATTCGCCGCGATTAGCGCAAGGGCCAAGAACTTGGCAGGACTGAAGAAAACCATCATCCGCGGCGGGCTGGAGACGCTGTATTTCAGCGGCCTCTACCATCTCATGCGCCCGCTGGTCGGCGGCGTCGGCGCAATCCTGACCCTGCACCATGTGCGCCCGGCGCGGCCCGACGCCTTCCAGCCCAACCGGCTGCTCGAGGTGACGCCCGCGTTCTTCGGCCGGCTGCTGCGGCGGCTGCGGCGCGCGCGCATCGATCTCGTCTCGCTCGACGAGATGCATCGGCGCATGATCGCCGGCGAATTCAAACGCCGCTTCGTCTGCATCACCTTCGACGACGGCTACAAGGATCTGCTCCAGCACGCCTATCCGCTGCTGCAGAAATACGCGGTGCCGTTTGCGCTCTATATCCCGACCAGCTTCCCCGACCGTATCGGCGAACTGTGGTGGGTCGCGCTCGAAGCTGTAATCGCCGCCAACAATCGCATCGGCCTGGTCGTCAACGGCAAGGACCAGTTCTTCGACTGCGCCACTGTCGGCGAAAAGCGCGAGCTGTACGACGAGGTCTACCGCTACCTGCGCAGCATGAAGAGCGAGGAGGAGCTGCGACGCGTGGTGCGCGACCTCTGCGCCTGTCACGGCATCGACCCGCTGTCGTTCTCACGCGACCTGTGCATGGACTGGGAGCAGATCGCGCAACTCGCCGCTGATCCGCTCTGCACGATCGGCGCGCATACCGTCAACCATGTGATGCTGCGCAAGATGCAGGACGACACCAGCGTGCGCGCCGAGATGGAGATGAGCCGCGCCGTGCTCGAGGCGGCGCTCGGCAAGCGGCCAGATCACCTTGCTTATCCGGTCGGCGATCCGACTTCGGCGGGCCCGCGCGAATTCCGCATCGCCGCCGAGCTCGGCTTCAAGACCGCGGTGACGACGCGGCCGGGTGTGCTGTTCAAGGTGCACCGCGACCATCTCACCGCGCTGCCGCGCATCTCGGTCAACGGCGAGTTCCAGCGCCAGCGCTATCTGAAGGTCTTGATGTCGGGCGCCGCGACTGCGATGTGGAACGGCTTCCGCCGCGTCAACGCCGCTTAGCGGCGAACGTCGGGCTGCGCCATCCACTTCACCAGCGGCATCGCCGGCAACACCCAGCCCAGCCCCGCGACGATGTAGAAGATCGTCGCAACAAAGCCATTGATGTCGGTCAGCACCGACTGCGCCAGCGCCATGGCAAGCAATCCCCACACGACGACGAGGATGAGCATGGCGACGGTGCCGATCAGCTTGCGGGTGCGGCTGGACATGGACGGTGGCCGTTTGCGGTGACGCGCGGCTGACTATATGGTCCGCGCCGTCAGCTTTAAACCTTTATGCTTGGACGAATGACGGTTCCCGATCGAGAGGCGCGCGCGGTCAGACTGTGGCTTTATGCCGCGGCCGCCATGATCTTCCTCACGTTGATCGTCGGCGGCGCCACGCGCCTGACCGAGTCCGGACTGTCGATCGTCGAGTGGAAGCCGGTGTCGGGCGTGCTGCCGCCGATGAGCGACGCCTCCTGGCAGGCCGAGTTCGAGAAATACCAGGCGATCCCGCAATACCGCGAACTCAACCGCGGCATGAGCCTCGGCGAGTTCAAGACGATCTATTGGTGGGAGTGGGCGCACCGCATTCTGGCGCGGAGCACCGGGGCGGTGTTCCTGCTGCCGTTTCTCTACTTCCTGTGGCGCGGCGCGATCCCACCGCCGCTGCGGCTACGGCTTTGGCTGATCTTTGCCGGCGGCGCCGCGCTCGGCGTGGTCGGCTGGTGGATGGTGTCGTCCGGCCTGTCGGGCACGCGCGTCAGCGTGTCGCAATACCGGCTGGCGTTTCACCTGACGCTGGCCTGCGCGGTCTATGCCGCCGCGGTCTGGACCTCGCAGCAGGTGCTGCCGCGTCCGCCGGTCAATTCGAGCGCGCGCGTGCGCGACGGCGCATTGCTGATTGCGGTGCTGGTGCTCGGGCAGATTTATCTCGGCGCGCTGGTCGCCGGACTCCACGCCGGCAAGATCTACAACACCTGGCCCGACATCGATGGCAGTTTCATTCCGGACGCCGGCCGTCTCTTTTTCGACGCGCCGTGGTGGCGCAATTTGTTCGAGAATGCGCTGACGGTGCAGTTCGATCACCGCATGCTCGCCTATGCGATCTGGGTGCTGGTTGGGCTGCATGCCATCGACGCGCGGCGCATGGGGCAGGATGCCGGCGCGGCCATCCTGCTGTGGCTGGTGGTGACGCTGCAGGCGACGCTCGGCGTGCTCACGCTGCTGTACGTCGCGCCGCTTGACCTTGCTATCCTGCATCAGGCCGTGGCGATCGTGGTGCTGACGATCGCGGTCGTTCATGCCGAACGGCTGCGTCACCGGGTAGAAATGCGCCGGCCGCAATCCTCCGCCGCGATCGGAGGGCAGCGCGCATGATCGACGTCGCGATCGACTCAGGCGTCGCCGTGCTGACGATGAGCCACGGCAAGGCGAATGCGCTCGACATCGAATTCTGCAACGCATTGTCCGACCGCTTCGACGAGTTGGCGCGCTCGGACGCCAAGGCGGTCGTGCTGACGGGGCAGGGGCGTATCTTCTGCGCCGGCGTCGATCTCAAGCGGGTCAGCGCCGAGGGCGCCGGTTATATCCGCGCCTTCCTGCCGACGCTGCATCGGCTCTACGACACGGTGTTCAACATGCCGAAGCCGGTGGTCGCCGCGCTCAACGGCCACGCCGCGGCCGGCGGCGCGGTGCTCGCATGCTGCGCCGACCGCCGCATCATGGCGAAAGACAGCGGCCGCATCGGCATCACCGAACTGCTGGTCGGCGTGCCGTTTCCGTCGCTCGCCTACGAGATCGTGCGTTTCGCCGTGCCGCACCGCTATCTGCCGGAATTCACGCTGACGGGCGCGACCTACGCGACCGACGCCGCCTTGCAGCGCGGCTGGGTCGACGAGGTTTGCGAGGGCGGTGAACAGCTCGACAGGGCGAAAGCGGCGGCCAGACAATACGCCGCGATTTCGCCGGCCGCCTTCGCGCAAGCCAAGAAGCAACTGCGTCAGGCGGTCGCCGAAAGCCATGCGCGCAGCGGCGCGGCCACCGACAAGACCGTCACCGATATCTGGACCGCGCCAGAAGCGCTGGCGGGCATCCGCGATTACGTCAACCGCACGCTGAAAAAGGCCTAAGCCGCCGTCAGGCCCTGTTCGAGGTCCGCCACGATGTCGGCGACCTCTTCTAGCCCGATCGACAGCCGCACCACGTCCGGCCCGGCGCCGGCCTGCACTTTCTGCGCATCCGAAAGCTGTTTGTGCGTGGTCGAGGCGGGGTGAATGATCAGCGAGCGCGTGTCGCCGATATTGGCGAGATGCGAGAACAACTTCACGTTGGACACCAGTTTGACGCCGGCCTCATAGCCGCCCTTGAGCCCGAAGGTGAACACCGCGCCGCTGCCTTTCGGCACGTATTTCTTGGCGAGGTTGTGGTAGCGGTCGCCGACGAGGCCCGGATAGCTCACCCAGGCGACGTCCGGACGCTTCGACAGCCACTCGGCGACGGCCAGCGCGTTGTCGGAATGGCGCTGCATGCGCAACGGCAGGGTCTCGACGCCGGTCAAAATAAGGAAGGCGTTGAACGGCGACAGCGCCGGCCCGAGGTCGCGCAGGCCGAGCACGCGGCAGGCAATGGCGAAGGCGAAATTACCGAAGGTTTCGTGCAGCACAATGCCGGAATATTCCGGACGCGGGTCGCACAGCATCGGATACTTCTTGTCGCGCGACCAGTTGAAGGTGCCGCCGTCGACGATCATGCCGCCGATCGAGTTGCCGTGACCGCCGAGAAATTTGGTGAGCGAGTGCACGACGACGTCGGCGCCGTAATCGATCGGCTTGCACAAGTAGGGCGTCGCCAGCGTGTTGTCGACGATCAGCGGCACGTTCGCCTTGCGCGCGATCTTCGAGATGGCCTCGATGTCCGTGATGACGCCGCCCGGATTGGCGATCGACTCGATGAAGATCGCCTTGGTCTTGGGCGACACCGCGGCTTCGAACGAGCCGATGTCGTCCGGGTCGGCCCACGCCACGTTCCAGCCGAAATTCTTGAACGCATGGTTGAACTGGTTGATCGAGCCGCCGTAGAGTTTCTTCGACGCAACGAATTCATCGCCCGGCGTGAGCAGCGTGTGCATCACGATGACCTGCGCGGCATGGCCGGACGCGACCGCGAGGCCTGCGGTACCGCCTTCGAGCGCTGCGACGCGCTCCTCGAGCACCGCGTTGGTCGGATTGCCGATGCGCGTATAGATATTGCCGAAGGCCTGCAGGCCGAACAGCGAGGCGGCATGCTCGACGTCGTCGAACACGAAGGACGTCGTCTGGTAGATCGGCGTTGCGCGGGCGCCGGTGGTCGGATCGGGCTTGGCGCCGGCGTGGATGGCGAGCGTGGAAAAGCCCGGAACGCGGTCTGTCGGAGAATTGGCCATGTCGCCCCCGTCCTTGTGTGTGCGTAAACTGCGCCGGTTTAATCAGGCGGCTGGCGGCGGCGTCAAGGCAACACACATTCGTTGTATTGATGAGGATGATCATTCCAGGCCGCGGCGAACGCGCAACACGTTCGTTTTGTCTATGGCCTTGGCCTAGTTGCCTTCTTCCTCGCCTTGAGCGCGGTCGGTTGCCTCGGTCAGCCCGCCCTGCGCGGTGCTGCGATTGAGCGACATGCGCTGCACGCCTTTGCCGAGGATCTTGGCACGTTTCGACGACAGGGTGCGTGAATTGACGCCGATCCAGCCGATTTCCGATGACAGGCGGCCGTATTCGATCTTTGGGCAGCGGTTCATCACCACCTTCATGCCGGCCTCTTCGGCGAGCCTGGCGGCTTCGTCGTTGCGGATGCCGAGCTGCATCCAGATCACCTGCGGCTTTGGCTTGAGCGCGGTCGCCTCCTGCACCACCGGCGTTGCGTAAGGAGCGGCGCGGAAGATATCGACCATGTCGACCGGTTCGGGGATGTCGGCGAGGCGGGCGTAGACCTTCTGCCCGAGAATTTCTTTGCCGGCCTGACCCGGATTGACCGGGATCATGCGGTAGCCGCGTTCCCGCAAATACTTGAAGGCAAAATAGCTGGGCCGGTTGTCCTTCGGCGAGATGCCGACCATGGCAATGGTCTTCACCGAATTGAGGATGTCGCGGATATAGGTGTCTGGATAAGCGTCGTGATTCATAGGTCGTCCGGCTGACGCAAACATAGTCAGATTGTTGCGCAACGAAAAGCAATGCCGAGAATTATTCGGATGGCCGAATAAAATTTGGCGGGATTGCGGAAGCGAGCGACATAAGATGGTCATTCTCGTCTGTTGCGATCGCGCGTGCTGGGGGTTTGGCCAATTGTGCACAAACATGCAGCAGGAGGCGTTCGATGTGCGACTATAGTCTCCACGACCTGGCGTCCCGCCCGGCAACGGTCGGCGATAAACTTGTCTCCACCCGGTTCAACAACGCGATCACGCGCGGTTTCTCCTCGTCCGATCAGCCGAACGTGGCGGTGTGTCTGCTTCCGGGCACCGAGCTAGCGTTCGAGAACGAAGTTGTGGCCGAAGCGACGTTCCGCTTTCTGCCGAACCGGAAATACGGGCACAAGGTGGCCCGCTTCCGGCAGCTCAATCCCGACAATCCGGTGGCGCATCACGATGCGCTGGAATTTCCGGGCGGCGAGACCGTGCTGGTGACCAACCTGTGCGAAGGCCAGCGCGCGACCGTGCTGCAGCTCCCGGCCAGCGCCAGGCCGCAGAAGGCCGAGCCCGACGTGCTCACGCCGCAGCAGCAGGGTCTCTTGGCGTCCGATTGGTGATATCGGCTAACGAACGGAGCCGCCGGCCGGTAGCCGGCGGCTTCGCCGTTCAGCGGTCTTCCCAGGTCGGATCGCGCTTGTCGATGAAGGCGCAGATGCCTTCCTCGGCGTCGCGCGACAAAAGGTTCTCGACCATCACCTGCGTGACGTATCGATAGGCGTCGGCGAGGCTCATGTCGGCCTGCCGGTAAAAACCTTCTTTGCCGATTTTGACGGTATGCGACGACTTGCTGGCGATCTGCTGCGCCAATGCAATTGCCGCGCGGCGTTCCTTGCCGGCGGTGACCGCGCGATTGATCAATCCGATGCGCACGGCGGCTTTGGCGCCTACCATCTCGCCGGTGAGCAGCATCTCCATCGCCGCCTTGCGCGACACGTCGCGCGACAGCGCCACCATCGGCGTCGAACAGAACAGGCCGATGTCGACGCCGGGCGTCGTGAATTTGGCGGCGGTGGAGGCGACCGCCAGGTCGCAGCTGGCGACGAGCTGACATCCTGCCGCGCTCGCCGCGCCTTGCACCGCCGCGATCACCGGCTGCGGCAGGTTGACGATCTGCTGCATCATCGTGCTGCACGTCGTCATGATGTGCATGAAGTAGGCGCGGCCGCGGTCGGCGTCGCTGCGGCGGCTGGTGAGTTCCTTCAGGTCGTGGCCGGCGCAGAAGGCCGTGCCGCTCGCGGCGAGCACGACGGCACGGATGCCGCGGTCGTTCGCGATCTCGGCGAAAGCGGCCGACAATTCGCCAAGCAGCGCCTCGGACAGGCTGTTGCGCGCCTGCGGCCGGTTCAGCGTCAGGATTGCAACCGCACCATCGCGCTCGCGCAACAGCACGGGCGCGGCGGTGGCGGCGCGGCTTTCGGTTTTCGCGTCCATTGAGGCGATACTTACGCCGCGGCCTGCGCCGGGCAAGGCCCGAACGTCGGACCAACGACGCTTACCGCAAAGGTTGAAACCGGTTCGCCGGCGCGGCTATGACGGGCTGCCGGGCAAGCCGGCAATCGGGGGGACAATGCCTGCAGCAGCGATGACGGCTGAGGAGATCGAAGCGCTCCTCAAACGCGAATTCCCCCAGGCCTTTTTTCCCGGCAGCGGTCTTTCCATCGAGAAAGTCGGATATGGCGACGTGCGCGTGCGCCGCGCCTATCACGAGGAACACTTGCGCCCTGGCGGCACGATTTCCGGCCCGACCATGATGGAACTGGCGGATTTCGCCATGTACGTCGCGGTGTTCTCCGCTGTCGGCCCGCAGCCGCTGGCCGTGACCACCAACCTCAATATCAATTTTCTGCGCAAGCCCGCAGCGGCCGACCTGATCGCCGAGGCGCGCCTGATGAAGGTCGGCAAACGCCTGGCGGTCGGCGAGGTCACGATCCTGTCGGCAGGGCAGGACGAACCGGTCGCGCATGTCACATCAACCTATTCGATCCCGCAGAAATAATTAGACTTGGGTATATTAATACCATTCGTATAAACCTTTGAATCTATACTATTATTATCGTCTCACGGGCATTGACGGTCCCCGGATGCTCCTGTAGAGAACCGCCGGCTTCGAGCGCGAAGCGCTCGGCCTTATTTCAGGGATCGAATGATGAAGACCTTCTCGGCCAAACCCGCCGACATCGAGAAGAAATGGGTGACCATCGACGCCACCGGGCTCGTGGTCGGCCGCCTTGCCTCGATCGTCGCGATGCGCCTGCGCGGCAAGCACAAGGCGAGCTACACGCCGCATGTCGACGACGGCGACAACGTCATCGTCGTCAATGCCGCCAAGGCCGTGCTCACCGGCCGCAAGCGCGAGAAGAAGGTCTACCACAAATACACCGGCTTCATCGGCGGCATCAAAGAGACCACCGCCAAGGCGATCCTCGAGGGCCGCTTCCCTGAGCGCGTCGTCGAGAAGGCGATCGAGCGCATGCTGCCGCGCGGGCCGCTTGGCCGCGTGCAGCTCGGCAATCTGCGCGTCTATCCGGGTCCGGATCATCCGCACGAAGCGCAGAAGCCCGAGAAGCTCGACGTCGGCGCAATGAACCGCAAGAACGTGAGGAGTGCCTGATCGTGGTCGAGACTGTTCAGTCGATGGAAGGTTTGGCGAGCCTCAAGCCGGCGGCGCCGGAAGCGCCGAAATACGTGCAGAAGCTCGACAAGCAGGGCCGCGCCTACGCGACCGGCAAGCGCAAGAACGCCGTCGCCCGCGTCTGGATCAAGCCGGGCTCCGGCAAGATCCTGGTCAACACCCGCGCGGTCGAAGTGTTCTTCGCGCGTCCGGTGCTGCGCATGATGATTCAGCAGCCGCTGGTCGCTGCCGGCCGCACCGGCCAGTACGACGTCGTCTGCACCGTGTCGGGTGGCGGCCTCTCGGGCCAGGCCGGCGCCGTGCGCCACGGCATCTCGAAGGCGCTGACCTATTTCGAGCCGGACCTGCGCAGCGCTCTCAAACGCGCCGGCTTCCTGACGCGTGACTCGCGCGTGGTCGAGCGCAAGAAGTACGGCCACAAGAAAGCGCGGCGTTCGTTCCAGTTCTCCAAGCGCTAATTCGCTGGCTTCGTTAGTTCGGCGCATGTCGGTTCGAGCCGATATGCGCCGAATTTGATTCCAATTTTCACTAGTCTTTCATCGAAGCCAATCTGACCCCATAAGGGTTTTCCCACATCACTGGTGGTATTTTCCTGCCGTTGGTCCGGCCCCTTTGGCGATTGGGCCGGGTGTGGGAGTTGGTATGTTTGCTGCCGATCTTTCGCCGTCGTCACTGGATGTGCCGACGCTGTCCTTTGTTACGATCTGCATTTCCGCCGTTCTCGGGTTGATGCTGATCTTTGCCTGGATTCAGGAACGCAATATTCGCGCGTTGGCCTGGTGGGGCTCCGCCTATCTGATCGGCGCATCGTCGATGGCCTTGTGGAGCGCGCCAACGCCGATCATGACCTTGCCGCCGGAAGTGCCGGCGGCGCTGATTTTCGTCGCCTGCGGCATGATCTGGAACGGCGTGCGGCTGTTCCACGGCCGCCCGGTGATGCCGATCATGAATTTCTTCGGCGCGATCATCTGGCTGTCGCTGTGCCAGCTGCCGTTGTTGTCGCAGGGCACCAACGCGCGCATTGCCTTCGGCGCCAGCGTCGTCGCAATCTATACGTTCTTGATCGCCTTCGAGCTCGGCCGCGAGCGCCGCAAATCGCTGTACTCGCGCACCGCCTCGGTGGTGGTGCCGATGCTGCACGGCGCGATCTTCCTGATGCCGTTGGCGATGAAGGTTTGGCTGCCGGCGAGCTTTGCCGCTGGCTGGCTCGCGGTTTTCGCTCTGGAGACGATGCTCTACGCGGTTGGCACCGCCATCATCGTGCTGCTGATGGTCAAGGACTACCATCTGCACATCTACCGCAACGCCGCCTCCACCGACGAGTTGACTGGCCTCTTCAACCGCCGCGCGTTCCTGGAAAACGCGCTGCGCCTGTGCGCGCACCAGAGCAAACGCAACGAGCCGCTGACGCTGATGCTGTTCGACCTCGACCACTTCAAGTCGATCAACGATCGCTTCGGCCATCCGATCGGCGACGACGTGCTGCGCGTGTTCGCGCAGGCCGCCCGCGCCAGTCTGCGCGCGAGCGACGTCATCGGCCGCTTCGGCGGCGAGGAGTTCGCGGCGATCGTGCCGGCGGCGGCCGCGGATGCCGTCAAGATCGCCAACCGCGTGCGGCTGGCCTTCGAGGCGGCTGGCGTGGTCGTAAAGACGCACGCGATCGGCGCGACCGTCAGCATCGGTGCCGCCACCGCGGAGTCGCCGGTGACCGACATCGATGCCCTGATCGCGCGCGCCGATGGCGCGCTCTATCGCGCCAAACGCGAAGGCCGTAATCGCGTGTGCACGGCCGAAGAGGCGCCACAGCCGGCCGAGGGCACGCGGCTGATCGCGGCCGCGCGCACCGTCCGGACCAGCGAACGCCGGCCCTTGCTGCAACGCAAAGCGCGCACCTCGTTACCGGCAGGCGCGGCAATTCCGATCGTTGTCGAGGAAGCAACCGCTCGTTTACCGTATCGGCCTTAGCATGCGGGCATGTCGCGTTGGTCCGATGCCGCGCAGGCGGCCGATGTACTCGTAAGCGAAGCCAACAGCGCCGGCCTGGCGCTGGCCTGTGCGTTTTCCTCATCCGCCGAATACGACGCCGCCTTGATCGCCGAGCGGCGCGCCGCCGGCATCTATGGACCGAAGCGCGGTGGCCGCCGCCTGGTGACATTCTCGGCCGTCGCGCTCGCGCTCGCGACTCTCATTCTCCTCATCGTCTGAAAAACAAAACGGGCGCTCCCGAGGAGCGCCCGTTGAGTTCTGTGTCGCGGCGACGCTTTAGGCAGCGGCCGATTTCTTTGCGCTAACCGGCACTTCCGAGATCGTCTTCAGGATCTGGGAAGCGATGGCGTAGGGGTCCCCTTGTGAGTTGGGGCGGCGATCTTCGAGGTAGCCCTTGTAGCCGTTGTTGACGAAGGAGTGCGGCACGCGGATCGAAGCACCGCGATCGGCTATGCCGTAGCTGAACTTGTTCCACGGCGCCGTCTCGTGCTTGCCGGTCAGACGCTTGTCGTTGTCCGGGCCGTACACGTCGATGTGCTCCTTCCAATTCTTCTCGAACGCCTTCATCAGCGTCTCGAAGTACTCCTTGCCGCCGACTTCGCGCATATAGGCGGTCGAGAAGTTGGCGTGCATGCCGGAGCCGTTCCAGTCGGTGTCGCCGAGCGGCTTGCAGTGGAATTCGATGTCCACGCCGTACTTCTCGGTGAGCCGCAGCATCAGGTAGCGGGCCATCCACATTTCGTCAGCGGCTTTCTTGGAGCCTTTGCCGAAAATCTGGAATTCCCACTGGCCCTTCGCCACTTCGGCGTTGATGCCTTCGTGGTTGATGCCGGCGGCGAGGCAGAGGTCGAGATGTTCGTCGACCATCTTGCGGGCGATGTCGCCGACGTTCTTGTAGCCGACGCCAGTGTAGTAGGGGCCCTGCGGCGCCGGGTAACCCGACGACGGGAAGCCGAGCGGACGGCCGTCCTTGTAGAAGAAATATTCCTGCTCGAAGCCGAACCACGCGCCGGGATCGTCGAGGATGGTCGCGCGCTTGTTCGAAACGTGCGGGGTCTTGCCATCGGGCATCATGACTTCGCACATCACCAACGCGCCATTGGTGCGCGCGGCGTCCGGATAGATAGCGACCGGCTTGAGCACGCAATCGGAGCTGTGACCTTCCGCCTGCATGGTCGAGCTTCCGTCGAAGCCCCAGAGCGGAAGCTGCTCGAGCGTCGGGAAACTGTCGAAGTCCTTGAGCTGAGTCTTGCCTCGCAGATTTGGCGTCGGCGTATAACCGTCGAGCCAGATGTATTCGAGTTTATACTTTGCCATTTCGGTTCTCTCTGACTGATGACGCGAAGCCCGAGTTTGCGTGCTTCAGCCGTCAACGGCGCCCCGGCCGCCAACTGCCGCCCTCTCTGAAGCATTAAATATGCCAAGGAACCGAAAGGGGCCCGTGTTGGGGACAATTCCGACGCCGCCGTTTGATTTGTGCCCGTTTCCCGGCGTTTGGACGCCGCGCGCGGGGCGTTGCTCCGAAAACATGCAAATAGGCGAATGCCTAGAATGCCATCATTCGCCTAAATTATGAGACTCATGTCGAGCAATGCCGGAGCAAAAGCCCGGCGGCGGC
>Ga0265313_10001669_pt1 | contig 20533 bp, 21 predicted proteins | sample 4123metaG_FD_203122 | JGI IMG/M metagenome (GOLD analysis project Ga0265313, IMG submission 203122) | Rhizosphere microbial communities from Carex aquatilis grown in University of Washington, Seatle, WA, United States - 4-1-23 metaG | ecosystem: Host-associated > Plants > Roots > Rhizosphere >...
CGATCCGCGCTCCTGCCCAAGGACAGTTTCGACTTCACCCCCCTGAGAAGTCGGCCACACTAGTCGAATCCGTCGATCAATGTGCGGGTGGGTTTCGACTTCACCCCCCTGAGAAGTCGGCCACACTACACGGGGGTTGCTCACTAGCTCGAGAGATGTTTCGACTTCACCCCCCTGAGAAGTCGGCCACACTATCACCCATCAACGCCGGCGACCCGGAGCAGTTTCGACTTCACCCCCCTGAGAAGGCGTGTGTGCGTGTCCATCGCCTCGTAGGTCACACACGGTCGTGCATACACCGAGAACTGAATCATGAGGTAGCCGGAATCGAGTAGCTCCTTGCGGAAGCGTGTCGCCGTCCGGCGCTCATCGTCGGTCATCACGGGCAGGTCGAACATGGCCGGTCTGCGCGTCCTTGTAGGTTTGGAGGGCCGCCGCGATCGCGGTGGTCGTGTCGGCATCGACGCCGGGCAGCGTGTCGGTGGCAAGCTTTTGGAGGATCCTCCGCCGCGCTTCGTTGCCGTCACGGACGCTTCTCGGTCATAATGAAAAACATTTGTTTTTCTTGAAACCTGTAAGTGTTTTGCCCTAATACTCCTGTCCAGCCTTCAACCGGGAGTAAGTCGTGCTCTCAATCTCCACTCGCCGAAAGCGGCTCGCGATTCCGACCCTTCATTCACAAAGCCGAGTCGCCTCGCTCAGCAGTTGCCGCACTCCGCCATGCGGTGGCGCCGTGAAGTCCGGCAGTTGCGACGGGATATTTTTAACCGGCATCGCCCTGTCTGGGAGTCGCGCGATCATATCAGCGAGTTGCGCAAAGTTGTCCGGCAGCCGCGTCACGATATCCGGTCGTCGCGCCACCATCTTAGGTAGTTGCGCAACCTTGTCGGGCGGTTGCGCTGCCGTGTCCGGCAGTGGCGCCACCCAATCTTGCCTCTGCGAGACCCGTTTCCGCCGCCGTTTCACTGGCTCCCGCCACTTTTGGGCATTTTCGGCCCTCTGCATCGCGTTTCGGTTAGGTAACCCATAAAAACAAAAAGGAGTATTAGCCATGTCAGATAAGACCCAGCCACCCGCCCCGGGCGGCAACCCCGGCGACGACAACCCCGACAAAAAAACCCGCCAGCCCCGCGGCGAAGTCAACAAAGCCTATCTGGCCGAGTTCACCGCCACAGAGGAAATCGTCCGCACCGCTCAAAAGACGGACTATGCCGCGCCGCTTGCGAAAAGCGCGATCACCACCGGCTTCCTCACGGCGCTGCTCACCGACGTCGGCATGGCGCGAGCCACCGCCGCCGCCGCCGCGCAAAAAACGACTGGCCGCAAAGGCGCGACCAAGACCGAAACGCAGGCGAAACAAGTCCTCGTCGGCCTGCTGAAAAGCGTCCAGTCGCACGCCCGCCAGAAATACGATGGCGATGCCCAAGCGCTGGCCGACTACTTCGTCGGCGGACAGCGCATCGACGCCAACCGCGACCGTCTCGAACAATGTGCAGCCGGCATGCGCCGGTAGGTGAATAAGGGCCAACGGGTGGGCCGGAGTCTGTGGGCAACGGCGTGTCTCTTTCGGGTCTGCGGAGCGTCGAGCAGGAGATTATGAATCTAGATCGACGCGATTTTTTGAAAACGGCACTGGCCGCTTCGGCAGTCACCGCGCTGGGCGAACTTAAGGCGTCCGCTGCGCCGACGGGCGCGGGCGAGGCGGCGGGCTGCGAGTATTATGAACTGCGCGCCTACCGGCTGAAGCCGGGCGCGGCGCATGCGCTGCTCGACAGTTATCTGGAAAAGGCTTTGATCCCGGCGCTCAATGCGCGGGGGATCGCGACGGTCGGCGTGTTCACCGAGCCAGAGGCGAAGGACCTCGAGGCGGTGTGGGTGTTGATTCCGCATCCGTCGCTCGAGTCGGTCGCGAGCGTCACCGCGGCGCTCAACGCCGATCCGGCGGTGCAGGCGGCGGGCGCGGCGTATTTGAATTCGCCGACGAAAGAGGAGCCGGCGTTCGAGCGGATCGACAGCTGGCTGCTGCTGGCGTTCGCGGGCATGCCGAAGCTGGCGGTGCCGGCGCTCACGCGCGCGGGGAAGCCGCGGATTCTCGAGCTGCGAACCTACGACAGCTTCAGCGAGGCGAAGGCGTTGAAAAAAGTGGAGATGTTCAACGCCGGCGAAATCGAGTTGATGAAGACGCTCGGGTTGTCGCCGGTATTTTACGGACAGGCGCTGGTCGGACGCGATTTGCCGCACCTGACGTATCTGCTGTGCGGATCGGACCGCGAGACGCACGCGCAGAACTGGACGGCGTTCGGGCAGCATCCCGTGTGGCTGGGGCTGAAAGACGATCCGCAATACGCGGACACCGTCACGAAGGTCACGAGCCGTTTCCTCGCGCCGGCGGCGTATTCGCAGATCTGAGGCGCAGTCGGGCGACGTTGCCGCGGCTATGTGGCGGCGGGGATGGGGAGCTTGATCCAGCCGTTGTCGGTGAAGGGCGGATTTTTTTGGAACCAGGTTTTGCCGGGCACGGCGTTGATCAGGAATTCGGCCATCGGGCACACGGCGGGAGACTGCGAGGCGATGACGTGCAGCGCGGCGTGGACGTTGTGGCAGTGCGGGATGACCATCGCGCCGGCGGTCGAGGCGGCGCTGCAAATTTTCACAAGCTCGCTCACACCGCCGCACCACTCGGGGTCGGCCTGGATGATTTGGGCGGCGCCATTTTTCAAATACTGGTGCGTCTCCCAGCGGTTGTAGAGATGTTCGCCGGTTGCGACCGTGATGTTCGTGAACCGGCCGAATTGAATGAAGCTGTCGAGATCGGCGGCGGGGAACGGCTCTTCGATCCAGTAGGGACGGTATTGCTCGACGGCGGCGGCCCAGCGGCGGGCGAACTGAAGATCCCACGCCTGAAACGCATCGAACATCACCTCGCCGTCGCGGCCCATCGTCTCGCGCGCGATGCGGACCATCTCGATGGCGCTGTTGAGGCCCTTGGCGCGGTCGCCGGGGCCGACGGCGAAGAACCATTTCTGATAGTCGAAGCCCTGCGTCTTGAGCTGCGCGCAGCGTTTCGCGATCGCGTCGGGCTCGACCGAGAAGCCGAGGCAGCTGCCGTAGGCCTTCACGGGATTGCGCGTGGGACCGCCGAGCAGTTGATAGACGGGCGCGCGGTAGTATTTGCCGCGCCAATCCCACAGCGCGTTGTCGAGCTGGCTGAGCGCCATCATGAAATGGCCCGCGCGCGAGTGGCGGTTGCTGCGATACATCTGGTCCCAGAGTTTTTCGGCGGCGAGCGCATCCTGGCCGAGGAGGATTTTGCCGAGCTGGTTGACGATCGGCGGGACCGATTCTTCCTCGAAATAACCGTAGAGGCCCTCGAGGCCGTTTTTGGTGCGGATGCGAACGTAATAGTGGGTCAGGTTGGATTTCGTTTTCCGGGCGAAGGCATCATCGTGGTAAGCCGGCGGGCGGCGGTCGTCGTAGAGGTGGAGCGGGGTGGCGTTCCACTGGCGATCGACACCGGAAGTGGATTCGTAGGGGCCGGTGATTTTAAGAATGTCCACGGTTTCGATGATCCGGCCGGAGAGATCGTCGTCAGTGGTGCCGGCGACGGCGTTGGGAATCAGCGAGGGCAGGAGCGTCGCCGCGGGCAGGCCGACGGCGAGGCCGCCGAGAAAACTGCGGCGGTTGATGCTGAGCGAGGGGTCGGAGTTCATGGAAATCGAAACGCCGGACGGTTCGCGGTGGTCAGGGTTGCAGGGCGCGGTGAAAAAATTCCATGACGCGTTGCTCCTCGCGCAGTTTGACAACAGGTGCCTCGGCCCCGGCCATGTGCGTGCCGAGCATCGGCATGAATTCGTAAGTCTTGCCGGCGAGGAAGAGCGCGTTGGCGAGTTGGAGCGTGTGCTGGAAGTAGACGTTGTCGTCCGTCAGCCCGTGGATCAGCAGCAGCGGGCGCTGGAGTTGCGCGGCGTAGGTGAGCACGCTGCTCGCGCGGTAGCCGGCGGAATCCACGAGGGCGGCGAAGGCGAATGCGGCGCAGCAGGCGAAGATGGTGGCGAAATGGGGGAGTTTCGACATGACGCAATCAGTCATTCGCGCTGGCGGGAGTCGAGGATGAGCGTGACGGGGCCGTCGTTGACGAGGGTAACGGACATCATCGCGCCGAAGCGGCCGGTGGCGACGGGGCGGCCGAGGGCGGACTCGAGCTGACGGACAAAGAATTCGTAGAGCGGGATCGCGAGGTCGGGCTTAGCGGCGTCGTTGAAGGAGGGACGGGTGCCGTTGCGCGTGCTGGCGATCAGGGTGAACTGGCTCACGACGAGCGCGCCGCCGTCGGTGTCGATGACGGAACGATTCATTTTTCCGTCGGCATCCTCGAAAATGCGGAGCGCGGCGATTTTTTGAGCAAGCCAGATTGCGTCCGGTTCGGCATCGCCGATCTGCACGCCGAGGAACACGAGCAAGCCGGAGCCGACGGAGCCAACAGTTTCGCCGGCGACGAAGACGCTGGCGGAGGAGACGCGTTGGACGACGGCGCGCATGAGGTTCAGGCGGGATTTTCGGCGCCGACGAACGCCGCGCCAAATCTAATCGGGCCGATCTGGCATCGGCATTCCCGATTGCCTACGCCCAAAGACCAATCGAATTTCCAGTCATGCCCGGTGAGAAGACGCACAACCTGATACTGGTTAATCATCCCGACGGGCAGGGGCGTCAGGATTTCTATGAAATCGCGTCCAGCATCGAAGCGCTCGAACCAAGAATAGAAGTGCACATCGCGCAACACGACCTGGCGCCGGAGGCGAATGGACTGGCCGCCGACGTTTGGACGAGGCCGACGCTGGCCGTGGCGTTTCGCTCGCCGAGGGTGTTCCGCCCGAAACGGGGAGTCCTTTATGCCGGGTTTCCATTTAACAAGTTCGTGCAGTTGAAAAAATTTCATGACGCGGGCATCCCGGTTCCGCCCACCTTGGTCTATGTGTTCGGACGCGCGCTCGAGCGCGGCTTCTGGGGTGACTATGTCATTATGAAGCCGAGTCACATCGGCTTGATGTCGCGCGGGCGGCACATCCATCTGATGCGGACCGAGCGCGTCGCCGAGCTTGCCGAAAGGCTTTTTCCCGCGACGCATCCAGCACGGTCCGCACCGATCCTCGTTCAGCGGTTCATCGACACCGGCATCCATCCGGCGAACTACCGGGTGTTGTGTCTTTTTGGCGAGCCGCTGCTTTGCATGGAATATAAATTGAAAGAGCCGCGCCCGTCGCTCGATGCGCCTGACGAGGCGCTCCTGAATACACCCATCGCGTCTAACACCGACGGACTTTACCACCACGCGCTGCTCGCGCCGCCTGAGATTCTGGACTTTGCGCGGCGCGTGGCGAAGGTCATGCCGGAGATCCCGCTGCAAGGCATCGACATCATTCGCGAGGACGGCACGGGCAGGCTTTTCGTGCTCGAAAACAATCCCGGTGGAAATACCTGGCACTTTTCGTCAAAAATATCCGAGGACGGGCGCAAGGAAATCACGCGCGAACAACGGATCGCGCAGTTCGGCGCGTGGGATGTTGCGGCGCGGGTGCTGGCCGAACGCACCCTGAAGGAAGCGCGCTAGGGCCGCGCATGTCCTCCGGCGCCGGCGTTGCCGTGACCTCGGCGCGGAGCGAAGTCCGCGCCCTTGCTTAGTCCGACCAGGCTTTGGTGCCGGGAGTGATCGCGACGCAGGAGTCGTAGCGGCCGGGGACGGCGACGTGTTGCATCGCCTGGGTCGCGCCGATCTCGGAGCTGAAGTAACCCCAGACGGCGAGCTGCTTCGTCATGCGATACCAGTCGGGTGTCGAATTCGGTTTCTCGAACGTGAGGAGCAGGGCGTGGCGTTCGTCGGGCGCGAGATCGAGGAAGGCGCGGCCGGAGAATTTCGCGCGGCTTGCGGATTGGAGCTGCGCGAGGCCGGCGAGAAAGGTGGCGCGTTCCTTGTCGTCGTAGAAATCGCGGACGATTTCCTGCATGAAAGCGGCGACGTTGGCGGCTTTGGCGCCGGGCGAACCCGTGGTGGCGGGGAGAATGGTTTCGCCGACTTCGTTGAGGAGGGCGAGGTCGTCGGGGGAAAGCGGCGGAGGCGGGTCGTCGAGGGCGTTGGCGACGCCGGCGAGCATGCGGTTCGCGCCGAAGATCGTGCCGCTGAAAAGAGTGCCAAGCAAGGTGAGGGCTTCGCGTCGGTTCATGGCTCAGAGATTTTGTTTCTTGAGTTCGTTGACGGCGAAATCGGCGGCGCGGGCGGTGAGCGTCATGTAGGTGAGCGACGGATTTTGCCACGCGGAGGAGGTCATGCACGCGCCGTCGGTGACGAAGACGTTTTTCACGGCGTGCATTTGGTTGTGCGCGTTGAGGACGGAGGTCTTCGGGTCGCGGCCCATGCGGGCGGTGCCCATTTCGTGAATGCCGAGGCCGGGCGGCTCCTTCGCGTCCCACGCACGGATGTCGCGGAAGCCGGAGGCCTCGGCCATTTCCTGCGCGGTCACGAGCATGTCCTTGATCATCGCGAGTTCGTTTTCCTTGTGCTCGCAGTCGATGACGAGAAGCGGCATGCCCCATGCGTCGGTCCTGGTTTTGCTGAGAGTGATCTGGTTGTCGTAGCTCGGCAGGTGCTCGGCCATGCAGTTCATCCAAAGGCCCCACGGGCCGACTTCGGAGGATTTTTCCTTGAAGACCGCGCCGATGGGCGGGTCGTTCTCCCCGAGATTTCCGGTGTGGCGGTTGCAGAAGACGGAAAACGAATAGCCGCGGAGGAAGTCGGGGTGATGGTCGTCGCCGAGGTTGCGGAAGCGCGGCAGCAGCGCGCCGGTCGGGCGGCGGCCGAAATAGTATTTGTCCGTAAAACCGTCGTGCATCGCCGCGACTTTCACGCGGTAATTGTGGTCCATGAAATTGTGGCCGAGCTGGCCGCTGTCGTTGCCGAGGCCGTTCGGGAAACGCGGCGAGGTGGAGTTGAGCAGGAGCAGGGTCGTGTTCACCGTGCCGGCGTTGACGAAGACGATCTTCGAATAAAATTCGGTGACCGCTTTCGTGTGCGCGTCGATCACGCGGACGCCGGCGGCGAGGCCTTGCTGCTCGTCGTAGATGATCGAGTGAACGACGGAATCGGGGCGGAGCGTGAGGTTGCCGGTGCGGGCGGCGGCGGGAAGCGTGGCGGAATTGCTGGAGAAATAGCCGCCGAACGGGCAGCCGCGGCTGCAACGGTCGCGATACATGCAGACGCCGCGGCCCTCCATCGGCTTCGAGAGGTTCGCGGTGCGGGAGATGACAAGGTGGCGGTCGGGCCAGCGCGACGTGATCGAGCTTTTCATGTGCTGCTCGAGGCAGTTCAGCCCCATCGACGGGAGAAATTCGCCGTCGGGAATTTGCGGGAGGCCGTCGCGGTTGCCGCTGATGCCGACAAATTTTTCAACGTAGGAATACCACGGCGCGACATCGGCGTAGCGAATCGGCCAATCGACGGCGATGCCTTCGCGGGCGTTGGCTTCGAAGTCGATGTCGCTCCAGCGCTGCGTCCAGCGCGCCCACATGAGCGATTTGCCGCCGACTTGGTAGCCTTTGATCCACGAAAACGGCTTCGCCTGCACGTAGGGATGCTCGGCGTCCTTGACGAAAAATTGTTCGTTGGCGCCATAGACGCCGCCGCACTGCGTGAGGATGGGGTTGTCGCGGCGGAATTGCGGCGAGAGGCGGCCGCGGTGCGGAAGCTGCCACGATTCCGACATCGCAGTCGTGTAGTCCGTGATGTGCTCGACGTTGCGACCGCGCTCGAGAACGAGAGTCTTGAGGCCTTTCTCGCAAAGTTCCTTCGCGGCCCAGCCGCCGGAGATGCCGGAGCCGATGACGATCGCGTCGAAAGTCTGGGAGGATTGGCCGCGGGTGGAAACGGTGGGTGCGGACGGCGGGGTTTCGGGCATGGGTGTGAGCGGCGCGGCGCCGGCCAGATTGACGGAGCGGGGGCGAATAAGTTTTGGCGATCGCAAAACTCCGGGCGCGCCGCAACGCGTGCCCGATTCAGTCCTGAATTTTATGTATTCAAAACTCGCTGCGTCGCACGCCGACGCTCACAGCATCGGCAGGTGCGGCTCGACGTCGGCGTCGTAGTCGATCCCTTCGAGGCCGAAGCCGAAGAGGCGGAGAAATTCGTTCCGGTAGCCCGCGAGGTCGGTTTTTTCGACGAGGTTCGCGGTCGTCACCGTCGGCCAGATTTCGCGGACGGCGGCCTGCACTTCGGGGACCATTTCGAGATCGTCGATGCGAACGCGGCCGGCGTCGTCGAATTTCGGGGTGTGGCCGTTGTAGAGATGCGTGGCAAAGAGGCGCTGCATTTGCTCGATGCAACCTTCGTGCGTGCCGCGCGCCTTCATGACTTTGTAGAGAATCGAAATGTAGAGCGGCACGACCGGAATCGCGGAGCTGGCCTGCGTGACGAGGGCCTTGTTGACCGAGATGAAGGCGCGGCCGCCGGTGGGCGCGAGGAGCGCGTCGAGGGATTTGGCGGCGCGCTCGAGATCGTTTTTGGCGAGGCCGATGGTGCCGTTCTTGTAGATCGCCCAAGTGACTTCGGGGCCGATGTAGGAGTAGGCGACGGTTTGCGCGGCGGGGGCGAGAAGGTGGGCGTCGCGGAGGGCGTTGATCCACATTTCCCAATCCTCGCCGCCCATGACGGCGATCGTGTCGGCGATCTCAAGCTCGGTGGCGGGCTCGATCGTGACGTCGCTGACGATGCCCTTGTCGGTATCGACGGTTTTGTTGGTGTAGGGCGCGCCCACGGGTTTGAGGACGGATTTGTGGACGACGCCGGCGCGCGGGTGCGTGCGGCGCGGCGACGCGAGGGAATAGACGACGAGGTCAACCTGGCCGAGGTCGGCGCGGATGAGGTCGAGCGCCTGGCGCTTGATGTCGTCGGAGAAGGCGTCGCCGTTGAGGTTTTTGGCGTAGAGTCCGGCGGCGTGGGCGGCGCGGGTGAAGCCGATGGAGTTATACCAACCGGGCGTGGCGGGGCGGCCCTCCTCGGATGGGCGCTCGAAAAAAATCCCGAGCGTCGCGGCGCCGGAGCCGAACGCGGCGGTCACGCGCGAGGCGAGGCCGTAGCCGGTGGAGGCACCGATCACGAGGACCTTTTTCGGGCCGTGACTGATCGGGCCTTTGGCCTTCACGCGGTCGATCCATTCCTGCACGTGGGCGGCGCAGCCGGCGGGATGAGAGGTGACGCAAACGAAGCCGCGAACGCGGGGTTTGATGATCATACAGCGTCGAAAGGTGGCGGAGCGGAGTCAGCCGTCGAGCACGTTTTCAGGGCGGCAGCTTCGCAGGCGGCGGCGCGTTTCGGGACTGAAGTTGCCGGCGCAAGTCGGTGATTTCGCGATGCAGAACGATCCGCTCGGCCTCGAGCTGGTTGTGCGCGGCGCGGAGCTCGAGGGCGGCGAGAGACTGCTCCTGGCGGAGCAGGGCGTTTTCGGCGCGCATCGTGAGGGCGAGTTGGCCAAGCCAGGCGCACAGCAGCGCAAGAGTCGCGACGATCGCGGCGACGATCCAGGGCGCGAAACTGCGCGCGGTCGGGGAAACGTTGTTCATGCTGGGGGGAAAATCAGAGCACCGCGAAACCGATGAGGCCGAGCACGATCAACAGCGCGAGGACGGCGAGAATCTTTTTTTCGAGTGTGGTGAGCGGCAGCGGCATGATCAAAGACCGAGCGGTTGAAGATGGGCGAAAACTTCCGCGAGCAGCGGCTCGCGGGCGATGGCCGGCCACGGACGATTGCTGGAGACGCGCACAAAGAGCTGGTCGCCGTCGTGGGTGAAGCCGTAGCGCCAGGCGATCTTCAACAACTCGCGCGCCGAGTAGGGATCGCGGTAAGCGATCGGGCGGCCATCGTAGAGGTGCCAGAACCAGACGTATTGCGGGATGCGGCCGTTGGTGAAGAGACGCGATTCGGCGTCGGCGAGCGGGCGGCCGGCGACGGAAAGTTTTTCGCGGGACTGGGCCGGAGTGGTGGGAGTCCAGCCGCTGCCCGGCCAGCACGCGTCCGGCGTGTGCGAGGCGACGAGGCTCACGGGCGCCTGGCCGGCGCGCCAGTAGGCGAGGTAGATGGTGATTTGTTCGACGCCAGCGGACGTCGAACGCAGGTAAGTGCGCTGCGCGAGATGGTCGGTTTTCAGCGTGGCGCTGAACTGATAAAGGTCGTTGGAAGTTTCGACCTCCCAGCCGTCGGACTGCGCCGGGAGAATGGCGGCGAGGTCGGGAACGGGCAGGTCGTGGCGGATCGACGGGCGCGTATTGGCGAAGAAAAACGTGGCGAGCGCGACGGCGACGGCGAGGCCGGCGGAAAGGACGCGTTGGAGAGATGACGGCGGGCCAGGCGAGGATTCGACGCCGGGCGCCGGGAGCGGCCGACGAGCGGTTTCGCGGCGTTCGAGCAGAAGGGCGAGGCCGGCGAGGAGCGCGGCGGTGACGCCGAGGACGGCGAAACCGGTGGCGTCATGCCAGGTGCCGGCGATGTTGACGCCGGAGTTGGCGAGCAGCGTGAGCGTGAGGGAGCGAACGAAATTCATCGCCACCGCGAGCGGCGCGGCGAACGCGATGAGCAGCGCGCGCGAAGACGGGCGGCGGACGAGCGTGGCCGAAAAGAAAAAACCGGCGAAGATGCAGGACACGAGACTGCGAATGCCGCTGCACGCTTCCTCGACGCCGACGGTGGCGGTGGCGAGATCGATGATGTTGCCGTGGCGGTTGGCGGCGATGCCGAGCAAGTGCAGCGAGAAAAGAACGGCTTTCGTGACGGCGAGCTGGAGGCCGAGGGTGAGGCGCGTATAGCTGCCGGGCGGAATCGGCGAACTCAGCAGCCAAAGTCCGACGGCGACGCAGGCGGTCCAGTTGAACGGGAGCAGGCGCACGCTGGCGCTGGTGAACGTCACGAGGCCGGCGGCGAGGAAAAACACGAGCGCGATCGTGAGCGTGAACGCGACGAGCGAGTGGGACCAGTCGAGCGCGGCCGCGTAGAGGCCGCTGGCGCAGAGCGCGAGCAAACCCAGTGCGAGCAGCGCGGTGGCGGCGGCGGCGGTGCGACCGCGGGCCGCGAGGTAGCGCGGCGTGCCGGAGCGGGCTTCGTGCAGCAGCAGCAGAAAGATCGGGAGCATCAAGTAGCCGTGCGAGAGATCGGGGTTGTCGCGCCAATGCGGCCAGAGCAGCACGGTCAGCACGGCGGTGAGCGCGGCGAGCAGCAGAAGATTGAGTTTCGCCAGCAGCGGCAGCGCGGTGAACTCGCCCGCGAGAGGCCTGACTGCGGTGCCTTCGGGCTGGGCGGCGTGAGGAGACGTGGAAAGCGGGGTCATTTTTTTGGCAAACCGATCGCGAGGACCGGGCCGGGATAACGCTCGAGCAGCGCATAGTAAACCTCGAGCGGCAGCGGCAGCGCGGGGAGCAAAGTGGCGATGCGGGTCTGCGTGGTTTCGCCGCGAAAAAACGCCTCGAAGGCGCCGAGGGTGAGCGTGCTGCCGTGGCCGCGTTGGCGAATCAGGGTGCCGATGGCGTGCATTTTTTCCCAGTCGCCGGCGACTCCGGCGGCGCAGTAGAGCGCAAGGTAGGCTTGCAGGGTGTCGTCCGCCAGCAGCAGTTGGTCGTGGGTGAATTTCGCGAAGAGCTGGTCGAGGATCGCGTCGCTGGGATGGTGGATGAGGTGCGCGGCGAGGAGGTGGATCGTGGGCGCGTTCAGCGGCGGGTCGAGCAGCGCGGCGACGAGCTGCTGGCGCGATTGCGAGGCGTCGAGCGCGACGTAGGCGTCGAGCAGGAGCGTGGCGCGGGCGGTGTCGTCGAGGCGGCTGCCGTAGCTTTGGAGGCGGTCGGTCGCGTCGATGCCGTCGCCGAGGTTGATGAGTTCGCTGACTTGGAAAAAGAGGCTGTAGGGCGGTGCGTCTTTCCACGAGCGGTTGAGCGCGGCGCGCGCCTCGGCGTTGCGGCCGGAGCGCAGGAGCAGCTCGGTTTCGAGAAGCGATCGCCACGGTGCGGCGCCGGGGGCGTGAGACGCGAGCAGTTCGAGGAGCGGCTTCTCCGAACCGGTTTGACGCGTGGCAAAAAGGAGCGCGCGCATCCAGACGGAGGCGTGCGACGGGTCGTCGATGATTTCGACGCGGGCGAGTTGCTGGACCGTGCCGAAATCGCCGCGCGCGAGCAGGGCGCGGAACCAGGCTTGCGCGGTCAAGGCGCTCTGGTCGGGGTGATCGTGCAGGAGGCGGCGGTAGATATTGTCGGAGCGCTGCGGGAAGGTGAGCTGGAGTTTTTGCGCGAGCGTGGAGGCGACCGTGTAGTTGCCGGGGTCGAATTCGTAGGCGTTGGAAAGATAGAGCATGCCCTCCGCGGGGCGGCCGGCGGCGAAGGCGCGGTTGGAGCGATCCATGAAAAACCAGCCGCGGACTTCGCCGACGCGGTGCCACTTGCCCGGCCAGACGAGGTGCACGATGCTGATCGGGTAACCGACGACGCGGAGGAAAATGAAGATCGCGAGCGCGGCGGCGAGGTAGAGCGACAGGAGCGTGCCGCCGTAATACCCGAAAGCGCGGCCCCAGAACGGGCGGACGTCCGCGGCGTTGACGGAACAGCGCAGGCCTTTTTTCGTCTCGACGAGCAGCGGGCAGACGCGGCGAAAACCGGCTTGGTGATTCCAGGTCAGGCTGGCCTCGCAGCCCGTTTCGAACGCGCGGCCGGAGTCGCTGGGAACTTGGCACGGGCAGGGCAGCCGGCCGCGGCGGAGCCGAAACCAGGATTTCCGGGTGTTCCAATAAAGCAGTCCCCCGGCAAGGCGGAAGAAGTCGGCGAAGCGGCCAGTCACAGAAGGGCGACGCTAGCGGTGCGGTTGGGGCGGGCAAACCGAATTCTGCGTCGGTCGCTGGCGGACGGTGTATCTTTTGTCATCGTAGGAGCGTCTGCGATTCACGACCGAAAATTTCACCATGAAAATAAATCACACCCTGCTCGTTCTCGCGGCGGCTGCGGCCGTCGCCATGGCCGGGACCGCCCGCGCGGCGGCGACCCTCGGCGCGCCGGCGCCGGATTTCACCTTGACGGACATCGAAGGCAAGACGCACCGGTTGTCGGATTACAAAGGCAAGATCGTCGTGCTCGAGTGGACGAATCCCGAGTGCCCGTTCGTGCAGAAACACTACGGCAGCGGAAACATTCCGAATCTGCAAAAGTCCGCCACGGCCGATGGCGTCGTTTGGCTGGCGATCAACTCCGGGCATCCGGGCGGCGAGGGCGATTACGACAACGCCGCGGCGGCCGCGTGGTTGAAAGCGCAGGGCGCGGCGCCGACCGCGTATTTCCGTGATCTGGACGGGAAGGTCGGGCGGCTCTACGGCGCGAAAACGACGCCGCACCTGTTTGTGATCACCGCCGACGGCACGCTGGTCTATGACGGCGCGATCGACAGTATCCGCTCGGCGGACGTCGAGGACATCGCGCGGGCCACGAACTACGTGAAGGTCGCGCTCGCCGACGTGATGGCGGGCCGGCCCGTCGCGAAAGCCGCGAGCCAGCCGTATGGGTGCGCGGTGAAATATTGAAAGCGAAAGCGGCACGGAATTTTTTCGTCGCAAGCCGGGGCGCGCGCGTCGGCCACGTTTTTTATTTTCGTTGCCCAGAGGAAACGACAGTCATGCGATAACGTCATGCGTGCTCCGACCCGTTGGCCGCGTATTTGGTCCGGATGGCTGCACGTGTTCGTGGTGGCGACGCTGGCCGGGCTGTGGGGCGGAGCGCGCGTGCGAGCGGAGAGCGATTTTCTGAGTCGTTTGTTTCACCGCGATGTGCAGGTCATCACGGTGACGGATGTGACGGATGCCGGCCGGCTGCTGCGGCAGCCGTCGCGGACCCGGCCGGTTTATTACGAGGCGCTCGTGCTGGGTTATACGGATTTCGGACGCAGCATCGGAGGGCTGACGCCGCCGGACAAAACGGCGATGCTGAAGTTTGTCCTCAAAGTGCTTGCGGATCGCGGCTACTTTCCGGCCAACGCGAAACACAAGCCGGAGATGCTGCTCGCCCTGGCGTGGGGCACGATGAATGGCAACGAAGGCATGGCGCTGCCGTTCATGGGCGGGGAGAAACTCGACGTGATGTGGGAGTTGGACGGGCTTTCGATTTTTAACGCGCCGCAGGCGTTGATGCGGCACGTGCGGAGCCCGACGGCGGACTTCGTGGTGGATGTGGCGGGGGATGATCTTTATGTCATCTCGGTGCAGGCGTTCGACGAGGCGGCGGCGCTGCAGGGGAAAACGAAGCTGCTCTGGCACACGAAGGTGAGCTGTCCGGCGACCGGGCTCGACATCGAGCCGACGTTGAAACAGATGGCGCGCGAGGCGACGCCGTATTTCGGCCGCGAAACAGCGAAGCCGGTATGGACGATCGCGCCCGAGCGCGAAGGGCGGGTCGATCTGGGCGAATTGAAGATTCTCGAAATGATCGATCCGAAAAAGCTGCCGATCACCGACGCGTTCGACGATCCGCCGCCGGACAAGGCGGGCGCGACGAAACACTGACCGCGCGGCGCCGGCTTTTTTCGTGACTGGAATGGCGGCCCCGGCGACAGTGGCCGCGTGACTGCCACCCCCACGATCGCCGCTCCGCCGGCCGGCTACGGCTGGGAGATTTTTTTTCCGCTGCTGAAACGCCACGGCTTCACGCCGCGCTGCATCGTCGATGTGGGCGCGAACCAGGGGCGCTGGACCCGCGAGGCGTTCGCGCATTTTCCCGACGCCAGCTTTCTGCTCGTGGAGCCGCAGGCGCATTTGCGGGTGCACGTGCAGGATTTGCTCGGGCTCGGGACGAAGTTCCGCTGGGTGGACGCAGGCGCGAGCGATCACGCCGGCCGGCTGCCGCTCACGATCGCGCCGCACGACGTCAGCAGCAACTTCGGCATGAACGCCGCACAGGCGGCCGCGATGGGTTACACGCAAGTCGAAGTGGCGGTGCGGACGCTCGACGAAATCGTCGCCAGCAGCGGCCTGCCGGTGCCGGACATGGTCAAGATCGATGCCGAGGGTTTCGACCTGAAGGTGCTGGCCGGCGCGTCTAGCCTGCTGGGCAGAACGGATATTTTCTTCGTCGAGGCGGCGGTGTGCGCGACGGGCATCGAGAACACGATGGCGGCGGTGATCGGTCGCATGACGGAGGCGGGCTATCGCATGATCGACGTGACGGATCTCAACCGCAGCCCGAAACACGGCGTGCTGTGGCTGTGCGAGCTGGCGTTCATGCGCCGCGGCTGTCCGCTGCTGGAGAAAATCAGCAGCTACGAATAGCGCAGAGCAAGCCGCGGCGCGGAGGCGTTCACACTTTCACGGCGAAGAGCTCGGGGTGCATCGTGCCCTCGGCGACCTTGTTCACGGTGCCGGTCATCGTAATCGAAAAATCGTCGGCGATCTCGATCTCGATCTCGCCGCCGGGCATGTGGACGGTCACGGCGCGATCGACGAGGCCGAGCCGGCGCGCGACGGCGGCGGACGCGCTGCTGCTCGTGCCGGAGGCGAGCGTGTGGCCGGCGCCGCGCTCCCAGATTTCGATCTGAATGTTCGCGCGGTCGAGGACGCGGAGGAATTGCACGTTGGTGCGGTTCGGAAAAGAGGGATGCGTTTCGAGGTGCGGGCCGTATTTGGTCGCGAGTTCGGCCGAGATCGCGGGCAGCAGGATGACGCAATGCGGGTTGCCGATCGTCGCGGCGCAGAACACAAACTCGCGATCGAGGATTTGAATTTTCTCGTTGAGGACTTCGCGCGGCGGACCGGCGACGGGAATTTTTTCCGAGGAAAAACTCACGCGGCCCATCTCCATCGTGATCAGGCGGCCGGCGTCTTTGATGATCGCCTGCACCACGCCGCCGGGCGTGGCGATGTCGAAGGTCGATCCGCTGGCGAGTTTCTGGTCCCAAAGGTAACGCGCGAAAATCCGCGTGCCGTTGCCGGATTTTTCGGCCTCGGAGCCGTCGGGGTTGAAGATGCGCAGGCCGAAGTCGCCCGGCGCCGACGGCAGCGGGCCCCAGAGAATGCCGTCGGAACCCACGCCGAAGTTGCGGTGGCAGACGACGCGAATCTGTTCGACCGTCGGCGCGGGCGTCCACGCGGGAAAATCGCGCGGGTCGAGCACGAGGTAGTCGTTGCCGAGGGCGTGGTATTTGTGGAAACGCATGGGCTGGCGGGAGGATTGCCTGCGGAGGGCCCGAAAGACACGGAAAATTTTTCGTCGCGGATCACACGGCTGAACGCGGAAGGACGACACAGTCGCACCGAAATCAACGCGCCGCCGGCTGAACATGAAAAAGAATGCGGCGGTGGCGGGTTCTTCAGCGGCACCCGTTCGGTTCAGCGAACACGAGGACGAAGGTGGTCGCCATCGCCTCGTGCTGGAATTCGGGCCAGTTCATCGGGGGAGGCCGCGATGAATTCCCAAGGCGGGGAAAATCGCAACACACCAAATTTAATAAAGTGCAGTGTGAGCTTTAGCGACGGAAGTCATCCGATGCCGAGAGCCAAGATCAGGAACGTATTGTCAAGTGCTCGGATTCCCTCTTGATACTTGACAAAGAGCATCGGCGAAAACTAAAGTGAAGAGTTGCGAAATATAATTTACCGATTACGCATGGTGGACATGCACACTTCTATACTGAAAATCTCTACTGCAGCAGTTGTATATGGTCTGTCGTGCGAAGCGTTGAACCCGCATGCTGTGAGTTCTCATACTCATGAGCCGGCGCAAGAAGGGCCGCCAATTCATAACCGATTGGCAATGCCTGCGTCTAACGTCGCTGAGACAACGGTTATGTCTGTCACCACTGGCATGAAGAAACTTTTACGCATCACAACTAGCGATAAAGATTAGTTAGTGATTGCGACCCCAAATTTGGCGTAGATCTTCGCCTCAACTGAGTTGAGCCTTGCGCGTGTTTACAAGGCTGATGGAGCGATTCGAGCATTATTGCGCATTCTATCACTATAAGATATCGGCGTCGACGGACGACGCCTTTCTCGTCGTTGTCTTCTGGAGTTGATGACGGAGGCGGAGCATGGCGGCGGCGGGTTTCCACCAGAGCTGGCGGAGGCCGTAGTGGGCGCGGCCGTGCAGGCGCGGGTGGTGGCGGATGGGGAATTCGCCGACGCGGAAGCCGGCGGCGACGGCGATCGCGGGCAGGAAGGATTGCAGGAGTTCGAACGGAAACAGCGCGGCGGCGACTTCGCGGCGCATCGCGCGGAGCTGGCAGCCGGCGTCGTGAACGCGGTCGCGGAGGACGCGGCGGCGGACGGCGTTGGCGAGGCGGGACATCGCGCGGCGGAGGAGCGGGTCGCGGCGCGCGCGGCGCCAGCCGCAGGCGAGGTCGAGCGCGCCGGACTCGACGGACGCGAGGAGGAGCGGGAAGTCGCGCGGGTCGTTCTGGCCGTCGCCGTCCATCGTGAGGAGGATGTCGCCGCGGGCGGCGCGCAGGCCGGTGAGGAGCGCGGCGTGCTGGCCGAGGTTGCGCGGGTGGACGAGGGCGCGGCACCCGGGCCAGCGGGCGAGGGCGGTCGCGATTTCGGCGGGGGTGGCGTCGGTGCTGCCGTCGTTGACGAGGATGATTTCGAAGTCGCCGGCGCGGGCGGCGAGCACCTCGATCGCGGTGGCGAGCAGCGGGAGGAGGTTGCCGGCCTCGTTGTAGAGCGGGATGACGAGCGAAAAGCGCGGCGCGACCGTCGCAGGATGGACGTTAGTGGACACGGTCGGGCGCAACGGGCGTGAAGACGACGCAGGCGAAGCCGGGGCGGAGGCCGAGGTAGGATTCGCGGTAGGCGCCGTGCAGGCGCGCGCGGACGGCGCCGGCCTGCGCGGCGGAGGCGATCACGAGCGCGGCGTCGCAGTCGGCGGGCGGCACGGACCAGTAGCCGACGCGGGGGAGTCCGCGGAAATACCACGGCAGCGGCCAGTATTCCTCGCCGACGACGCGGACGATGGCGTCGGGCGAGCGGGCGAGGGCGGATGCGGCGAGAGCGCGGAATTTCAGGACGTCGGGCGAACTGTGGACGTAGGCGTAGGGATTGCGCGGATCGGCGGGGCGGGCGAAGGCGACGAGGCGGGTTTGGAGAAGTTGGAGCGCGAGGACGATCGCGGCGACGGCGCAGGCGAGGCAGCGTCGCGGGATCGCGGCGACGGCGAGGCCGGCGAGAAGCGCGAGACCGGGGACGAGATGGATCGCGTGCCACGGAGTCTTGTAGGGCGTGAGCGAAAGCGCGGCAGCGATGGCGAAGTTGTAGAGCGCGGTCCAGCGGAAAAATTGTTCTCGACGGACGAAGGCGAGAACGCCGCCGGCGAGCGCGAGCGCGGAGAAGGCGAGCTGTTGAAACAGCAGACCGCCCTCGCGATGCCAGCCGAAGAGGCGCAGGTAATACCACCACGGTTTTTCGTGGCCGGTGTCGGCGGCGAGGCGTTGGAAGGCGAAGCGGTAGGCGGCGAGGGCGTCGCGCAGACCGGAGACATTCGTGCCGAGGGATGAATAGAGCAGCGCGGCGAGGACGAGGGCGGCGACGACGGCGAGCGCGAGGTCGCGGGCGAGATGCAGCGAGACCGGCCGGCGGGGGCGGACGGCGAGCAGGGCGAGGACGGCGGCGAAAAGAAAAAGCGGAGCGCTGGCCTTGGTCGCCTGCATGAGGCCGACGCACGCGCCGGCGGCGAGCGCCCACGCGAGGCGTCCGCCGCGCCACCAACGTTGAGCACAGACAAGGGCGGCGAGGGTGAAGGCGAGGAGCAGCGTTTCCTGGATAAAATAGCGGCTGTAATAAACGGCGGGCGGCGAGACAGCGAGGAACGCGGCGGCGGCGAGCGCGGGAAAACGCCCGAACGGCGAAGCGAGGGCGTAGAGCAACAGGACGGCGAGCGTGCCAGCGAGAGCGGGAACGAGGCGGACGGTCGTCTCGTCGAGTGCGGCAAGGGTGGATTGACCGCGAAGCCACGCGATGGGGAGCGCGGCGTAGTAGAGCGTCGGGCCGTGATGGTCGCGCGGATCGAAGGCGTAGCGGCCGGATTCGAGGAGCGTGCCGAACTTGACGGCCTGGTTGGCCTCGTCGGCGTGCATCGGACGGCGCGCGAGGTCGTGCGTGCGCAGCCAGAGCGCGGCCAGCGCGACGAGCGCGAGGGGCAGCCAGCGGCGGATGGGGCGGAGCATGATGCGCGCGGCGCGGAGCGGCCGCCGGGGGAGCGGGCGTTCCAGCGCTGCGGCGCCATCCGAACGGACGGCGGGGGCGTTGGCAAACTACTTGGCGGGCGAGCCGAAGACCTCGACTTCGGTGTAGTGGTTCAATTCGTCGGACGTATTGCCGTTGCTGTAGAGGCGGACGTAGCGGGCGGTCGCGGCCTTCGCGTCGATCAGCCGGCCCTCGTAGGTTTCGATGTAGGCGGGATCGGCGCCCGCGCCGAGGCCGGCGGAGTTGGTGTCGTCGTTGTTGAACAGCGTGGTGACGTCTTTCTTGAATGCGGGGTCGTCGGAGACCTGGACGACCACGTCGTGATAAACGCGGGCCTGCGAGTGATAATGCCAGACGACGATGGCGGCGAGCTGGGCGGGCGCGCCGAGGTCGATCTGCACCCATTGCACGCCGGGCCCGAGTTCGACGTAGCTGCCCTCGTCGCCGGATTTGTCGCCGTCGGTGACGAGCGTGAGATCGCCGATCACGGGCAGCGCGTCGCTGCTCGTGGCGGGTTTGCCCTTCGAGAGGAGGACGGTGCCGGCGGGCACGAGAAAATCGGGGCGGCGGCCGGTGCGGGGCTTTTCGAGATTCGAAAGCTGGATCGGGCGCGGCGTGCCGACGAAGAGCGGCTTGGGCAGGTCGAGCTTGAGCGGGACTTTTCCCTCGGCGGACGAAACGGCCGCGAGGGCGCCGAGCGCGAGGAGGACGGAGAAAGCGAAACGGGATTTCATGAGAGCGATGGTGAGCGAGACACGACGCGGGACGCGGTTCAGGCGACGAAATCCTCCGGCGCGAAGCGGAGCATTTTTTGGGCGGCGACGGCCTCGTTGACCTTGAGGACGGTGACGGCGGTGGCGAAGGCGGATTCGCCGGGGCAGTTGAGCGGCGTGCCGTGGCGGATGGCGTCGAAGAAATTTTCGAGGTGCGGCTGGTGGATCGCCTTGTCGAGCGTGACGGGAATGTCCCACGCGGAGAGCTCGGCGGTTTCGCGGACATCGACGACACTGGCGCGCGGCGCGGCCATCGCGAATTTCGGGCGCGGCTTTTCCCAGGGTTTCAGCGCGACGGGCGCGCCCTCGCCGGAGCCGGGACGGGCGATGTAGCCCTTGTCCACCCACTGGTCCCACTCGGGCGCGCGGGCCTCGCGGTAGAGTTTGGTGTATTTCGGATTCTCGGAAATTTTCAGCGCGCCCTCGTCGCCCATGAAATATTCATGGTAGCCGCCGCCGGCGCTCGTGGTGGTGAGCACGCCGTAGGTCGCGCGCACGATCCCGGTGGGCGTGGGAAATTCGTAGAT
>Ga0265313_10001670_pt1 | contig 20524 bp, 19 predicted proteins | sample 4123metaG_FD_203122 | JGI IMG/M metagenome (GOLD analysis project Ga0265313, IMG submission 203122) | Rhizosphere microbial communities from Carex aquatilis grown in University of Washington, Seatle, WA, United States - 4-1-23 metaG | ecosystem: Host-associated > Plants > Roots > Rhizosphere >...
TCGCCGAAGAACAGCCAGCTGCGGCCCTTGGCTTGCGTCGCCCGCCGCTCCTGCACGAAGGCGCGGAATGGCGCGACGCCGGTGCCGGGGCCGACCATGATGATGTCCCTGTCCGGCGCCGGCAGCGCGAAGTGCTTGTTGGGCTTGAGCTTGACCCGCACGCGGCCGCCTCTCTTGAGCCGCTCGGCAGCGTAGTCGGAGGCGACGCCCTTGCGGGCGCGGCCGTGGCTGTCGTAGCGCACCGCGGAGATCAAGAGATGCGCCTCATCGCCGACCTCGCGGCGCGACGACGCGATCGAATAGGCGCGCGGCGCCAGCGGACGCGTCACGGCGCGTAAGTGATCGGCGGTGAGCGAGATCGGGAACATGGCGATGAGGTCGATGAGCTGCCGGCCGGCGATCCAGTCGCGCGCCGCGCCGTCGGCGAGCAGTGCGTTGACGTAGTGGTGGCCGGTCTGCACGGCGTAGGTTTCGACCGATTTGAGCGACAAGGTCGTAACGTCGCGCGACGTGATGAACTCGGCACGCAGCTTGGCGTCGCCGGCAAGGCACGCAAGCTTGAGCAGTTCATCGACGTAGGCTGGATCGTTTTCCGGATAAAGATCGAGCGAGTCACCGGGTTCGTAGGCCGGCGCCGGGCCGTCGAAGGCCAGCGCGAGGTGGACGGTCTCCTTGTCGGAGCGCGACGAGTTGAGATTGACGAGTTCGGTGATCTCGGCCTCGACAATGTCCGTATTCGGCGAGGCGGCCGGCTTGCCGAAATCGACCTCGATCACCTGGCCGCGCGCGGCCTCGGGCGGCGCCAGCGCCTTGATCGCATCGTCGAAGAAACGCGCCGCCGGCCCCGCGAAGTCGAGATCGCAATCGGCGCGGTCGACCACGCGCTTGCCGCCCAGCGCGGCGAGCCGCTCGTCGATCGCCTTGCCGATGGCGCAGAATTCCACGTAGGCGGTGTCACCGAGCGCGAGCACGGCGAACTCGACGCCGTCGAGACGCGGCGCGCCCTCGCCCATCAGTTCGTTGTAGACGCGCACCGCGCGGCCCGGCGGCTCGCCCTCGCCCCAGGTGGCGGCGATAACAATGAGGCGCTTGACCGAGCCGAGCGCGGCAAGGTCAAGGTCGGCCATGTCGATCAGCGACGGCTTGAGGCCGTTCTTCCGCGCGAGCTTGGCGACATCGCCGGCGAGCTTCTCCGAGTTTCCGGATTCCGTCGCATAAACGATGCTGATCGGCTCGGCAGGACGCGCCGGAGCTGCCGGCTGCGCGCTAAGCCCAGCGCCGCCGTTTTGCGATGCATCGATGCCGGCCAGAAAGCCGGCAAGCCAGGCGCGTTGCACTGGGCTCGCCACGCCAACGACGCGGTTAAGAAGATCAATTTCTTCTTCGGCGAACGGCGCGGTTTTCGGAATCGGCGACAACGGCGCGCTCCAAACGGGTGAAACAGGCCACTACATAGAGAGGCGCGCCTGAAAACGGCAATAAGCCACGGAAAATAAGAGATATTTCCTCGGCATCGGTCCGAACTTGCATGAAATGTGCTCCTGCGCGGGCCGCGCGGAGAATGTGGTCCCGCCTGTAACCGCCGTTGGCCGGCCGGCCGTAACCAGCCACGAAGGCACTCGGAGTCTGGCGGTACGGGCAGCGTGGTTCCACCGCAAACCCATCATTAAGAATTTTGGAACACCAATAGCTCGAAGCACGCCGGGGGGCGTGCCGATCTCCGCGTTTGGAATCCATGGCCAAGAAAAAAGCTGAACCCGCTCCGCAACCCGCGGCCGCGCCGGCCGCTGTCGAGGCGCCGCCCCTCGCGCCCGGCGCCGTCCCGCTCTGCTACGTCATCGATGAAGAACCGAGCATCCGGCATTTCCTCTCGCTGGTGCTGCACGGCTCTGGCGTCGACACCGTCGAATTCGCCGACGGCGCGGCGCTGCGCAAGGCGCTCGACGGCCGCATGCCTGAGCTCATTTTCCACAACATTTCGCTGGAATCCTCGGACGCGATCGAGTCGATGGTCACCCTCGGCAAGCGCGGCTTCAAGGGCGCGGTACAACTGATAAGCAACCGCGGTGCCGCGGTCCTCGACCACGTCAAGACCGTGGGGCTCAGCAACAAGCTCAACATGCTGACGGTGCTGAAGAAGCCGTTCGAGACCGACGCCATCGTCAAGATCATGCACGAGCTCAAGCTTGGCCTGCCGCCGGCAATCGCCACGCGCATCGACCTCCAGGAAGCGCTGTCGAACAACTGGATTGAATTCTGGTACCAGCCGAAAATCGACCTGCGCCGCAAGCGCCTCGCCGGCGCCGAGGCCTTTGCCCGCGCCCGGCATCCGCAGCATGGCATTGTGCTGCCGAGCGCCTTCCTGCCCGGCGCCGTTGACACCTCCATGGCCAAACTATCCGAGCTCGCGCTGGTTAGCGCACTCAAGGCCGGCGCCAATTTCGCCAAGCTCGGCGTCCACCTGACGCTCGCCGTCAATATCCCGATCGCTGCGCTGCAAAATCTACCCGTCGAGGATCTGGTCAAGACCCATCGCCCGCCGAGCGACAAATGGCCGGGGCTGATTATCGACGTGGCGGAGGACGACATCGTCGCCGACCTCGCCCGCGCCGCCGAAGCGGCCAAGCGGCTCGAGCCGCTCAAGCTCAAGCTCGCGGTCGACGGCTTCGGCCGCGCCCAGGCGGCCTTCGCCAAGCTCACCGAATTCCCCTTCGCCGAGGTCAAGCTCGCCCGCGCTATCGTCGCCGAATGCGGCACCGACAAGGTCAACGCGCCGCTCTGCAAGACCGCGATCGACCTCGCCCACAATTTCGGCCGCACCGCCGTGGCCATGGGCATCGAGAAGGCGGCCGACGCCATCGCCCTCGTCAGCATGGGTTGCGATTTTGGCCAGGGCTTCCTGCTCGGGCAGCCGATGCCGGAGGAACGTCTGGTCTCGTTGCTGAAGCAGCGCGCCGCGCCGCAAAGCCGCGCCGAGCCCGCGGCGGAGACACAGCCGGCCTAGTGGGTCCAGGCGTCGCGGCGCTTGAAGGCGAAATTGTCCGAGTAGGAAATCGTCTTGCGCGCCGGCTCCTTCGTCTCGAACAGCTGATAGGCGACGCCGTGCTTCTCGCAGTAGGCGATCGCCTCCTCCTTGGTCTCGAAACGCAGGTGCAACTGCTGGCGCATGTCGCCTGACGAGGTCCAACCCATCAGCGGCTCGACTTCGCGCGGCTCCTCCGGCTCAAAATCGATCACCCAGTCCTTGGTCTTGGCTTGGCCGGACTGCATGGCGGTCCTCGCCGGCTTGTAGATGCGCGCTGTCATAATTTCTTCCCTCGTCTCCTTGGCTTGCCAAGCCGAAGCCCCGCAGGGGCGAAGGCTGGTCGGGGCGGCAGGATTCGAACCTGCGACCCTCTGCTCCCAAAGCAGATGCGCTACCGGGCTGCGCTACGCCCCGATGACGTGGCAGTTACACGCTTAGGCCGGCGCCAGCAAGCAGGCCCGGCGGCCCCCGCCCGTCAATGGCCGCTGAAGATGGAATGGGCAACGGTATCGCCCGGCGCGATCCCTAACTTGGCGGCGGTGCCGCCGATGACCTCGAGGACGGCCCGAACCGGCCCACCCGACGGTATGAGCTTGGTCGACAGCGGCTCGGTGTTCTCCGCAATCCGCAGGATCCGGCCGTCGCCGCGGATGAAGATCATGTCCAGCGGGATGTAGGTGTTCTCCATCCAGAACGACACGTCCTGGTCGTGCTGGAAGTCGAACAGCATGCCGCGGCCTTCCGGCAGTTCCTTGCGGAACATCAGCCCCTTCTCCCGTTCGGCGGGGGTGACGGCCATCTCGACCGCAAAGGTGTGCACGCCGCTCTTGCTGGCGATCTCCAGCGTCTGCAGCGGGGCCGGACGGGCCGGCACGGCAGCCACAACGAGGACGAAAAGGAGGGCGAAATGGCTTAAGGCGCGCATGCGACCGCCTTTACGCGGGCAAATGCCGGGCGGCAATCGGAAAAACCGCCCGATCACGTTCAACAACGTGAGAGATGAGGCCGGCTTAGTGCGAGGCCAAGCCGAGCGGCCCGCCATCCGGCCGGACTTCGGCCGCCATCAGGCCCTTGGGGCCGGGCCCGAAGCGGACCAGCACGGTTTGGCCCGGACGCAACTCGGCGATGCCGTAGCGGCGCAGGGTTTCCATGTGCACGAAAATGTCCGGCGTGCCCTCGCCGCGCGTCAAGAAGCCGAAGCCGCGCAAGCGGTTGAACCATTTGACCTGCGCCCGCTCCAGGCCGCTGGTCGGCGTCACCGTCACGTGAGTGCGCGGCGGCGGCATCTGCGCCGGATGGATCGCAGTCGACTCGTCCATCGACAAAATTCGGAAGACCTGCAAGCCCTTGGGGCGTTGCAGCACCTCGCAGACGACCCGCGCGCCTTCGTAGGCGGTCTGGAAGCCATCGCGACGCAGGCACGTCACGTGCAGGAGCACGTCAGGCATGCCGTTGTCGGGAATGATGAACCCGAAGCCCTTCGAGACGTCGAACCACTTGATGACGCCCGCCAATTCAATGAGATTGGCTGATGCTTCGTCGACAAGTTCTCTGACCGTCCCGGGTCGGAGATTGCTGCTTGGCATTTTTGATTCAATCCCGTCCGACGCCATGACGCCGTACGCCGCCGCTTGTCAGGCGCCTCTTCAAGGGCGCTTCAACGAATCTTTCGTGATTCAAGATAACACTCGCCAGTGCGGCGGGAAGCGCAAAATTCGCTTGCGCACAGCCCTGTGCACAGCGCAGTCGCGACGAATCAACGGGCGATGAAGGGTCCGAGCACGTCGCCGATGTCGTGACGCACGACGAGATCGGCGAGTTCGTCGAACTCGGTCGGCTCGCGATTGATGATGATGAGCGAAGCGCCGTTGCGTTTCGCCATCAGCGGGAAGCCGGCGGCCGGCCACACCACCAGCGATGAGCCGATCGCGAGAAAAAGATCGCAACGCTTCGTCAGTTGCTCAGCGCGCTGCATCGCGTCCGCCGGCATCGACTGCCCAAACGACACCGTCGCCGTCTTGATGTAGCCACCGCACGGGCAATCGGGGGCGCGCTCGTCGTTTTTGTCGAAATGTTCGCGCACCCAGCCGAGCTCATAGCGCTCGCCGCAGTCGAGACAGGTCGCATAGGTGGTATTGCCATGCAGTTCGACGACGTCGCGAGCCGCAACGCCCGACGCCTGATGCAGATTGTCGATGTTCTGCGTCACCACGCCCGGCGCCTTGCCGGCGCGGTAAAGACTTGCCAGCGCCAGATGCCCGCGGCCCGGCTTGGCGCCGCCGAACTTGTCCTCCATGGCGAAGCGCCGCCGCCAGGCCTCGTCGCGCATCTCCTGGCTGGAGACGAACGCATCGAACGGGATCGGCTGGTTCTTGGTCCAAAGGCCGCCCGGCGAACGGAAATCGGGAATGCCGCACTCGGTGGAGATGCCCGCCCCGGTGAACGGCACGATGCAGCGCGCGGCGTCAAACTGCTCGCGCAAAGCGGCAATGGCGCTTTCAAGATCGGGGGCGATCATTGCTATAATACGGGCCGTTCCGCCCGCCCCAAGGATGAGGTTCCCACATGCGATATCTGCACACCATGCTGCGCGTCCGCAATCTGGATGCGGCGCTCGATTTTTATTGCAACAAGCTCGGATTGAAAGAAACCCGCCGCCGGGTGGACGAGAAGAACAAATACACGCTCGTTTTCCTCGCCGGCGCGGATGACGAAAGCCTGGTCGAGGCAAGCAAGAAGAAGGGCCGCCCCGGCCCGGAGGTGGAACTCACCTACAACTGGGACACCGAGGACTACGGCGAGGCGCGCTATTTCGGCCACCTCGCCTACGAGGTCGACGACATCTACGCCACCTGCAAGAAATTGATGGATGCGGGCGTCACCATCAACCGCCCGCCGCGCGACGGCGTGATGGCCTTCGTGCGCTCGCCAGACAAGCATTCGATCGAATTGCTGCAGCGGGGCGAAGCCAAGCCCCCGCAGGAGCCGTGGAAGTCGATGCCGAACACCGGCAAATGGTAGGATTGTCGGTTGCCGGTTCCGCCGAAGCTGACTATACCCCGCATCCGGCGCGGTCACCCGCGCATGCGCCCTTCGTCTAGAGGCCTAGGACACCGCCCTTTCACGGCGGTAACACGGGTTCGAATCCCGTAGGGCGCGCCAATCAAATATTCCCTCATGGCTGCCATGCGCCGTTACGGCGCTTTTATTCGCATTTTTAACGTACAAATTATGGGCCGGGTGAGTCCGAAGTCGCTAGTTTCACGTTGTGGCGACGATGGCTGCTTCACCGGAGCGTCAGGCCATGATCAAAGGCAAGAATGTCGGCGCGGCCCTGCGGCGTGATGCGCACTACGTGCTCAACGCCGCCGTCGCCATCGTGATCATCGGCTTCGCCGTGCTCGCGCTCGCCGCCTCGCTGTACGATCTGGTGCCGCGGCACTGAGGCAGGACCAAGCACTCAACACTAACTCTGTCGACGGTCGATCTTAGTGGCGTCGCGAGGCGGCTAGCCTCCTCCCACCCCGCGGTATAGTCTTTCCTCGCTCCGGGGGGACTGCAGCGGTGTCTGTCAGCACGCTTATCGTCGTTCTAACTCTGACTTCAACGCCAGCCGCGACTTGCACGGCTGCGCCTTGCAGCGCCGCACCAGACCAAGACGCTCGCCATTTCGCCATAAGCGCGCGCACAACCCGTCCCGTGCTTGAGTTCGCTCAGGCCGGGCCTCCTGGAAAGCCGACGACACAGCCGCCCGATCCGCCCTGACCATTGAGAGGCTTCGGTGACCGGCGCGCTGACCAAGCTCTTTAGCAAATCCTTCGCGATCGGATTTCTGCTGCCGGCGGCTGCATTCCTGCTGGCTGTGTTCGGAATTCTCTACCTGTATGGTCTCGCCGACCCGCTTTTGTCGATGACGAAGTACAAGGATGAGACCGCGATCCAGGCCACACTGATCTTCTTTGTGATCTGGCTTTGCGCGGTCGCGCTGCTCGCACTCAACCGGCCGATCGTCAGAGTCCTGCAGGGCTACGGTCCGTTCAATCCGTTTCGCCTCAAAGGCAATATCGCGACGGGAGCCTATCGGAAACTCAACGACAAGATAGCTACGAGCCGTGAGGCGATTTCCGGCGCCAAGAAGCAAAAGCGCGACGTCGATTCCAAGCACTCGCGCACCTATGCGGATTCGCTGTGGAAGATGGCGCACGAGTTTCCCGACGAGGAAGCAACCGTGTTGCCCACAAGGTTCGGCAACACCATTCGTGCCTTCGAGGTCTATTCGCGAGTCATCTACGGCATCGAATCCGTCTACGGGTGGAGCCGGCTGATGGGCGTGGTTCCCGCCGATTATCGGGAAATGATGGAGACCGAAAAGGCGCAAATGGATTTCTGGGTCAATCTTTGGTTCACCTCATGCCTGACCGTCGTCCTTTACGTGGCGATGGGGATCGCGCGCGCCGCGTGGCCGCAACCGTGGATTCCGTTTGCCGCGATCGTGTTGGCCTTTCTTACCGCGCACAGCGCGCGTTCGGTCGCGCAAAGCTGGGGAGCGATGGTGACCGGCGCTTTCGATCTTTACCGGCCGGACCTGTGCCGCAAGCTCGGTTTCCGGTTGCCCGCTTCGATCGAGGAAGAGCGAACGATGTGGCAATGCATGAGTCAGGTATGGGTCTATCGCTCCGCTGAAGCGGCCGAACGACTGAACAAGTATCGTTTACCCGAGGACCAGCCGCATGGGTAAGTTGATTGGCTCCTGTTTGCTGGCACTGCTGTCGTCGGCCGCGCAGGGGCAGATTTACGGCGGTCACACCACGCCGCCGCCGGCGGCGATCGCGCCTATGCCGATGTCCCCGCCGCCGATGCCGATGGCCCCGAGCATCACGGTCGCTCCGCCGCCAGCAGTAGCGGCTCCGTTGCCGCAGGCCCACCCATCATGCGTGGTAAAATGTCGTCCGGCTGCGTGTACAAGTGGTCAGACCTGCCCCGACATTTGCGCGACCGAATGCGATTAAGACTCTGAGGCGGGATAGGCGTGCCGCCGCCCGTTGAAATCCTCGACGACATAATGCGCAGTGCCGTTTGATCCCGCGCGCTCGAGATAATTCGGCCCGATCGGCGACTTGCCGTAGCCTCCCGGAATATCGAGCACGTAAGCCGGCTGGCAGAGGCCGGAGACGCGGCCGCGCAATTCCCGCATCAGCGCCTGCCCGGTCTCGATATCGGTGCGCAAATGCGAAGTGCCGGGCGCGAGATCCGCGTGATGCAGATAGTACGGCTTGATGCGGCACTCGACCAAGGCGCGCATCAGTTCGGCGAGCGCTTGCTGCGTATCATTGACGCCGGCAAGCAACACCGACTGGCCGAGCAGCGGAATGCCCGCATCGGCAAGCCGCGCGCAGGCCTCGCGCGCGTCCGCCGTCAGCTCGCGCGCGTAATTGACGTGCACGGCGACATAGACCGCCTTGCCCTTGACCTTCAGCGCCCGCACGAGTTCGCCCGTGATGCGCGCCGGATCGGCAACCGGCACGCGGGTATGAATGCGGATAACTTTGACGTGGTCGATGCCCGCGAGCGCGCGCATCACCTCGCGTAGGCGCCGGGCCGACAGTACCAGCGGATCGCCGCCGGTGAGAATGACCTCCCAAATCTCGGCGCGGCCGCGGATGTAATCGAGCGCCGCGTCGAGCGCGGCGCGGTCGAGCGCCTCGGGCTTGCCGACGGTCTCGCGGCGGAAGCAGAATCGGCAATAGACCGCGCAAATTTGTGTGAGCTTGAGCAGCACGCGGTCCGGGTAGCGATGCACGATACCCGGCACCGGCGAATGCGCGTCATCGCCGATCGGGTCGGCAAGCTCGCCGGGCTGCGTCTCAAGCTCGGCAAGGTCGGGCACGAATTGGCGGGCAATCGGATCCTGTGGATCGTCGCGGTCGATTAGCGCAGCGAGCGGCATCGGCAGCGCCACCGCATAGCGCGCGGCGACATCATCGAGCGCGACGGCTCTCTCCGGGGACACGAGCCCTGCATCGCGCAGTTGCGCGGGCGTGCGAAGCGTTTGCATCTTCGGCATTGCGATTGCCTTTCGTTTAGGTTTCGGCGACCGGCGTCCACATCACCTGCTCGATCCGTTGCGCGCCGGTCGCCAGCATCACCAGCCGGTCGAAACCGAGCGCGACGCCGCAGGCCGGCGGCATGACCTCGAGCGCGTCGAGAAAATCCTCGTCGAGCGGATAGCGCTCGCCGTGAATGCGTTGCTTTTCCGCCATCGCCGCCGCGAAGCGCTTGCGCTGCTCGGCCGCGTCGGTCAACTCGCCGAAGCCGTTGGCGAGTTCGACGCCGCACATGTAGATCTCGAAGCGCTCGGCGACCTTGTCGCTGCCCGGCTTGGCACGCGCCAGCGCGGCCTGCGGCAGCGGATATTCATATAATATAGTGGCGTGGCCGTTGCCGAGATGCGGCTCGATGAGCTCGACCAGCACACGGCTGAAGATGTCGCTCCAGTCGTCGCCCGTGCCGATCATCACCCCGGCCTTCATCGCTGCCGAAGCAAGACGGTCCCGGTCGCCCTGTCCGTTTCGCACGGTGGCGGGGAGGTCGATGCCGGCGCGGCGCGCGAACGCTTCGGCGACAGTGATCCGCTCCGGCGCCGCGAACGGGTCGGCGTGGCGTCCGCGAAACTCAAAACGTTTTGCGCCCGCCGTGCGCGCGGCCTCCGCGATCAGCGCGGCGCAATCCTCCCACAACGTCTCGTAGGGCTCGTTGGCCCGGTACCATTCGAGCAGCGTGAATTCTGGGTGATGCAGCGGCCCGCGCTCTCGGTTCCGGAACACGTGGGCGAAGTCGAAAATGCGAGTCTCGCCAGCCGCCAGCAGCTTCTTGCACGCGAACTCGGGCGAGGTGCGCAGGTAACGTGGTCGCCGCTCCCCGTCCGGCCCGATCATCTCGGTGGCGAAGGCGTGCAGGTGGGTTTCATTGCCGGGCGAGACCTGCAAGGCGGCGGTCTCGACCTCGGTGAAATCGTGCGCCGCAAACCAGCCACGCGCCGCTACCGTGATGCGGTTGCGCGCCTCCAGATAAGGGCGCCGCGCCGCATGAGCGCCTAGTTGCCAGACCGGGGAGCTTCGCCGCACGTTTACCTCACAAATTGACCTGCGGGAAAGACTGGCGCGGGCCGAGAAACTTTGTATGGTGCGCCCCGAAATCTCCGCCCGCTTCGAACTCAAGGATTCCGATCGTGAAAGTCATCGCCTCCTCGCTCCGCAAGGGCAATATCGTCGATCTCGACAGCAAGCTCTATGTCGTCCTCAATGCGGAGAATTTTCATCCCGGCAAGGGCACGCCGACCACGCAGGTCGATATGCGCCGTATTTCGGACGGCGTGAAGACCCAGATGCGCTACAAGACCACCGACCAGGTCGAGCGTGCGCACGTCGAGGACCACGAGTACTCCTACCTCTACAAGGACGGCGACGGCTTCCACTTCATGAATCAGGAAAACTACGATCAGGTGCAGGTGCCGGATGACGTGGTCGGCGACACCGAGAAGTACCTGCAGGAAGGCATGGTGGTGAACCTCGCCACCCACGAGGGCGTCCCGGTCTCGATCGATATCCCGCAAAAGGTGACGCTGGAGATCACCGAAACCGAACCGGCCATGAAGGGCCAGACCGCCTCAGGCTCGTTCAAGCCGGCAATCCTGTCGAACGGCGTGCGCACCATGGTGCCGACGCACATCACCGTCGGCACCCGCGTCGTCATCAACACCACCGATGGCGCCTACGTCGAGCGCGCCAAGGACTGAGTGTCTTTGCGCATGACTTTGTCCGAAAACCGGTTTCCACTTTTCGGGATCATGCGCTAGACGCGCGCGCTGGCGCGCAGTTCCTTCGGGAACAGATCGTCCGGCGTGAGTTTGGTCGCGGTGATGCCCTGCGCGTGCGCGAAGCGGCAGAAGGCGTCGAGCGTCTTGCGGTTGGCTTCGAGCCCATAGGGAAACGGATCGTCGCCAAAACCCTTGCCCCACTCCGTAGCGACCAAGGCCGACCACGGCACCGGAATGAGCGACGCGGTCAGGTCGTTGATGCGGTTCTGGCTGCGCACCTTCGCCTCATCGAACGCCTTGTAGAGATTCATCGCCACCCACGGGTAGCGTTCGAACAACGCTCGGCGGATGGCGATGATGTGCATGATCGGGAAGATGCCGGTCGCCTCGTGATACTTCATCTCCGCAACGCGATAGTCGGGATAGAGCCGCACGATCTTGTCTCCGCCTTTGATGAAGGCATCGGGCACGCGCGCTGTAATCGCGGCGTCGATCTCGCCCGACAGCAGCATCGCGTTGATGCTTGAATCGCGCCGCTGCTGATACTGGATACCCCTCGGCAGCTTGAACTCGACCTTCTCCTCGCGGCCGGCCTCGTTCACGCCGGCCTGCACCCACTTGATCTTGGTGAGGTCGACGCCGGCGGTTTCAGCGAGGAAACCGCGCGCGTAGATGCCGGCAGTCTGCGCCCATTCCGGAATGCCGACGGTCTTGCCCTCGAGATCCTTCGGCGACGCGATGCCGCGGTCGGCACGCACGTAGAACGCCGAGTGGCGGAACACGCGCGACGGAAACACCGGGATGCCGACGAACGACGAATTGCCCTGCGAGGCGAAGCCGATGAACTTGCCGAAGGACATCTCCGACACGTCCCACTCGCGGTTCTTGACGAAGCGGAAGAATATCTCCTCGATCGGCAGCACCAAGCTGGTCAGTACGATGCCTTCGGCGCGCACGACGCCGCTGGTGAGGTCGCGGACATGATCGTAGTCGGTGGTGGCGAGCGTGAGATGCAGCTTCGCCGTGCCGCCGCTCTCGATCAGCTCCGGGGCGCGATCGGCGCTGGCCGCGCCCATTCTGATTGATTCATTGACGTTCATTACCGAAGTCTCTCCCTTGCCTTGCAATTGCCCACACTACACCAGTGCGTCACCCTTGTATGCCGACAGGCGATGCCATTAACTTTCGGCGGCGGCAAGTGCGTGGGCTGGCGGGGAGCGAGGGTTAGCTGTTGAAACGTGCCATTCTCGTTGGCCTTGCAATGCTCGTCGGCCAGGCTGCGGCGGCCGGCGAGATGGAAAGCCCGGTCATCACGCTCAGCACGGTCGACTGGGAGGCGGCGGCGGCGGCCCTGCCCGACCGCGGCACCGACACGCCGGCGGAGGCCTTCGCCAAGCTCAATTCGGTCACCGCCAAGCGGTTTGCCGGCATCGACAAGAGCAGCGTGCCGGTGCTCCTGCCGATCGACATCGACGCCTTCCGCAAAGACGCTGGAAATGCCGATGCGTCGACCTCGGATAAATACTTCGGCGACTTCCATCCGACCAAGTTTTTCCTGCCGGGGCCGGCCGGCTATGACGCGACCTTCACCATCAGTCCCAATGACGCGCATTCACGCCACAGCAAGCCGATCGTAGTCGAGATCAGCGGCGCGGCTTTCGTCTACGAGCTCGACGGCGCCCACCATGAAGAGGTGTTCCCGCCGCGCAACGGCCTCGACCAGATGTTCCCCGGCATGCGCCGCATCCTGCACGAGGCGCACGTGCGCTACGTCTTCACGCGCTACGGCGTGCCCTACGTCGTCTCGATCCAGTGCTACGACCAGCGGCGGGTCGCGGCGAAGTACCTCGCCTGCAATGAAGCCGACCCGGTCGCCGAGCGCTTTCTTCGGCAGCTTCACCTTGCCGGCGGCGCGCCAGCGAAGATCGAGCCGCCGAAATTCGACTTGAGCCGGCCCGAAGCAAAATCCGATTTCACCTATTACGGCCCCGGCGACCTGATCGAGAATACCGGCTGGCACAAGATGCCGGGCCGCGTCGATTATCATGTCTACGCGCGCATGCGCTTTCCGATCGCCGACGCGCCGGCCTACGTGAAGTCGCAGTCCTTCATGTCGTGGGGCGACTGCTACCACACCGGTGTCGTCGGCCGGCTCGGCCGCAAGGACGCGCAGTATCACTGCAAGCTCAACGACAAGCCGCTGGTGTTCAACGAATCCGCCGCGGAGAACTTCACCTATCCGTGGCGCGATAATTTCTGCGAGCTGCGCGATTTCCTGGTCGGCCAGTGTCCCGGCGGTTACGGCCATCAGGGCGAGGACATCCGCCCCGGCAACTGCGTGCTCAACAATGCCGAGGCCGACCGCTGCGTGCCCTATCAGCACACAGTCGCCGCCGTGCATGACGGCCTCATCCGCCGCATGCCGGGCGATCTCGGCGCCTACATCGTCTTCAACAACGCCAGCAATCACGTTCGCTTCCGCTACCTGCACCTCAACCCGAAATTCCTGGATGCCGACGGCATCGTGAACGGCCGGCAGGTGAGCGAAGGTGAGATCCTCGGCAAGGTTGCCGACTGGGGCGACTACGAAAACGGCACCTCGTACCACATCCATTTCAACATGCAGGTGTTCACCTCGATCGGCTGGGTGTGGGTCAATCCCTACATGACTCTGGTCGCGGCCTACGAGCGGCTCATCAAAGGCCGCGGCACCGAAATGTTACCGGGCCAGCCGGCGCCGCCGATCCCCGACAAGCCGCCGGTGATCCTGCACCCGGAACCTGCGCCAATTTCGGCCGACGCCTCCGCCACCATTACTCCGCTGCCGCCGGTACCCGCGGCGCGCAGCGAGGAGAAGGTGGAAAAGCATGAGGAAGAGCCGCCGAAGCGGCGCCACGCGCGCAGGAGGCGGCGCCACAAGGTCGAAGAAGACTGACCACGCCGGAACTCACTGCGGTTTGTTGTGAGCACAGCCGCTCACTACAATGCCGCCAATGCGATTCTCCCCCAATAGTTCGTACCTCACTCGCCGCGCGCTGATCGCCGTGGGCGCAGGTGCCGCGGCGTTTGCCTTTACCGGCGGCGCGCTGGCGGCGCAGTCGCCGGCATTTACGCGCTGGGTCGCGTCGTTGCGCGAGCGCGCGTTGCGGCGCGGCATTTCCGCGGCGACCTACGACCGCGTCATGGGTTCGGTGACCCCGGACACCAGCGTGTACGAACAGGTCAACGCACAGCCCGAGTTCACCGAGGAGATGTGGCAGTACATCAACCGCCGCTGCTCGGACTGGCGCGTTACCACCGGCAAGGAGCGCGCCAAAGACTATGCCGGGCTGTTCACGCGGATCGAGAAGGACTACGGCGTCGACCGCCACATCCTGCTCGGCCTGTGGGGTATGGAGTCCTCTTTCGGCGACGTCGTCGTCAACACCAAATACATGCGTCCTGTGATCCCGGCGCTGGCCGCGCTCGCTTACGGCGAGGCGCGCCGCCGCGCCTATTGGGAGGCGGAGTTGCTCAACGCCCTGACCATCGTCGACCGCGGCTGGGCGCAGCCGACCGACATGATCGGCTCGTGGGCCGGCGCCATGGGACACACCCAATGGATGCCCGAGGTCTGGCTGCACATGGGCGTCGACTACGATCACGACGGCCGCGCCTCGCCATTCGGAAAACCAGATGACTCGCTCGCCGGCACCGCGCGCTACATGGTCGAGCGCGGCGGCTACCGGCGCGGCGAAGCCTGGGGCTGCGAGGTCACAGCAACCCGTAAGGCCGGCGGCTGGCGTACTTACGCGCAGTGGCAGGCGCTCGGCGTCAAGCGCGCCGACGGCAAGGCCTTCGCGCGTCCCGCCGACCGCGTGCGGCTCCTGATCCCCGTGCCCGACGGTCCGGCGTTCCTCGTCGGGCAGAATTTCCGCGCCGTCTACTCCTACAACCCGTCGACCAGCTACACGCTGGCGCTCTGCCATCTCGGCGACCTGATCGGCGGCGGTCCGCCGTTCCACAAGCAGTTCCCGGGCGGCGAACGCGTGCCGACCCTGGACGAAGTCAAGGAAATCCAGCGCCGGCTCGGTGAACAGGGCTACAAGATCGATAGCATCGACGGCCGCACCGGCAGCGACACTGTCAAGGCCGTTCAGGCGTTCCAGAAGAAGATCGGCATGGACCCCGCCGACGGCTATGCCGGCCTCAAGGTTCTCGCCCGGTTGCGCCAAGGCTCGTGATCCGGTTGGATGCGCCCCACGCCGCCGGCTGACAGGCGGCATTGCAGGGCCAGTCCAGTGACCATATCCAAACGCGATAGCGCCAAAGTGAAATCCCTTGCCGACGCCGGCGTGGCGGCGATCGACCGGCCGAAACCGGCCGGCGTCAATGCGCCAGGCTTCGGCAGCGATGTGGTGGCGGATGCGCTGCGCGCGCTCGATATTCCCTATATCGCGCTCAATCCCGGCGCCAGCTACCGCGGCCTGCACGACAGCATCGTCAACTATCTCGGTAACGAGCAGCCGCAGATGCTGCTCTGCCTGCACGAGGAAAGCGCGGTCGCGATCGCGCACGGCTACGCCAAGGTCACCGGCAAGGCGATGGCCGCGGCGGTGCACTCCAACGTCGGGCTGATGCACGCGACCATGGCGATCTTCAACGCCTGGTGCGATCGCATGCCGATGGTGATCCTCGGCGCCACCGGACCGGTCGACGCCGTCATCCGCCGGCCATGGATCGACTGGATTCACACCTCGCGCGACCAGGGCTCATTGGTGCGCGGCTACACCAAATGGGACGATCAACCGGCCTCGCCCATTGCTGCGCGCGAAGCCGTGCTGCGCGCCGGCTGGATCGCCAACACCGCGCCGCGCGGACCGACTTACGTCAATCTCGATGCCGGCGTTCAGGAGGAAAAGCTCGCGGCGCCAATCGCGCCGATCGACACGCAGCGCTTCATGCCGCAGGCCGCGCCTGCGCCATCGGCGGACGCGGTGAAGGCCGCGGCCGACCTGCTGCGCAAGGCCAAGCACCCCGTCATTCTGGCCGGCCGCGTCTCGCGCGACGTCGATGCCTGGAACACGCGCGTTACACTTGCCGAGCGGCTCAACGCCCGCGTCGTCACCGACCTCAAGGTGCCGGCCGCCTTCCCGACGCATCACGCGCTGCATGCGGGCGCCCCCGGCGGTACCGTGCTGGCGCCGGAAGCCGTAGAAGCCATCCGCAACGCCGATGTCATCCTGAGCCTCGACTGGCTCGACGTTGCGGGCACGTTCAAGAACGTCGGCAATGTTGCCGGCAAGGTCGTCCAGGTGTCGCTCGACCATTACCTGCACAACGGCTCTAACATGGACTATCAGGGCCTGCCCCCGGTCGATGTGTTCCTCGCCTCCGAGCCGGATGCCGCAGTGCCGCTGCTGCTCGCCGAACTCGGGCCTAGCGGCCCGCGGGTCGTCATTTCGCGCGCCAAGGAATACCCAACACCGACAGGCGACAAGCTCACCGTCGATCATCTGGCTTCGGCGCTGCGCAAGTCGGTCGGCGACCGGCCGACCACCCTCACCCACATCTCGCTGTCATGGAACGGCGCGAGCTGGGCCTTCATGCATCCGCTCGACTATCTCGGCGGCGACGGCGGCGGCGGCGTCGGCGGCGGCCCCGGCATTTCGGTTGGCGCGGCGCTTGCGCTCAAGGGCAGCGGCCGCTTGCCGGTCGCGGTCTGCGGCGACGGCGATTTCATGATGGCCTCGACCGCGGTGTGGACGGCGGCGCACTACAAGATCCCGTTGCTCATCGTGGTCGCCAACAACCGCTCGTTCTTCAACGACGAGCTGCATCAGGAGCGGGTCGCGCGCATGCGCAACCGCCCTGTCGAAAACCGCTGGGTCGGCCAGCGCATCTCGGAGCCGGACATCGACATCGCGTCGGTCGCCCGCGCCCAGGGCGCGCAAGGCTTCGGCCCGGTGACGGCGATCGCCGATCTCGAGCCGGTCTTTGCCAAGGCCATTGCCGCGGTCGAAGCGGGCGCGATCGTGGTCGTCGACGTGCGGGTTGAGCCTGGCTACACCGCCGCCGTCACCGCGGCCATGACGCGCAAAAGCGACTAGCCTTCCGTGGCTGCCGGGTCCACAGGACGTGACAACGCCATCCTGGTCGCAGATGGCGTCAGCGTACGCTACGAAACGGCGGAAGGACCGGTCGTCGCCGTCGACGACGTGAGCTTTGCCGTACGGCCGGGCGAATTCCTGTCGGTCATCGGCCCCTCCGGCTGCGGCAAGTCGAGCCTGTTCAACGTCATCGGCGGGCTGCTTACGCAACATCAGGGCACGGTCAGCGTCGGCGGCGAAACCATCACCGGCCCGCACAAGTCGATCGGCATGGTGTTCCAGGAAGAATCGACATTCCCCTGGCGCTCCGTCACCGACAACGTCGCCTTCCCGCTCGAACTGATCGGCATGGAGCGCGCCAAGCGCGTCGAGCGCGCCAGGCATTTCATCTCGCTGGTCGGCCTCGAAGGCTTCGAGAACCGCTACCCGGGCGAACTGTCCGGCGGCATGCGCCAGCGCGTCTCACTCGCGCGCACGCTCGCCTCCGAGCCGAAGATCCTGCTGATGGACGAGCCATTCGCCGCGCTCGACGAGCAGACGCGACTGCTGCTCGGCGACAAGGTGTTGCAAATCCAGCAGACGCTGAAGCAGACCACGCTGCTGATCACCCACAACATCACCGAAGCCGTGCAGATGTCCGACCGCATCCTGGTGATGACCTACCGGCCCGGCAAGGTAAAGCGGATCGCCGACATCGACCTGCCGCGCCCGCGCACGTCGGCCATCGTCGGCAGCGAGGCCTTCGGCCGCTACGTCGCGCAGATCTGGAGCGACCTGCGCGAGGAGGCGAGCCGCGGCATGAGGGATGAAGAGGCGCACGCGCTGCATCATCACGGAGCGGCGCCATGACCGACCTCGCCGCCCCCGCAAGACGCAAGTCCGGAAACATCGGCCCGGCAGCGCTGGGAATCGGCACGGTGGTCGCGTTCCTGCTGATCGCCGAAGCATTGATCCGCGCCGGCGTCATCAGCCGTTTCATCGTGCCGCCGCCGTCGGAAATCTTCGGCAGCTTCGCCCGCATCTTCACCGAGGAGCACATCGTCGCCCGCTTCATGCTGACGACCGGCGAATGCCTCACCGCCAGCGTCATGGTCGCCGTCGTCGGCATCGCCAGCGGCGTGCTGATCCAGCGCTACAAATTGCTGCAAATGGCTACCGAGACCTGGGTTGCCGCGCTCGCTTCGGCGCCCTTCGTGCTGGCCTATCCGCTGTTCATGGTGATCTTCGGCCGCAACGTCTGGACCATCATCGTCATGGGCTTCGTCTCCGGGCTGCCGCCGGTGATCCTCAAGACGATCGAGGGCATTTCCGGCACGCGCAAGGTTCTGGTCAATGTCGGCCGCAGCTTCAACCTCACGCCGACGCAGCAGTTCTGGAAGATTCTGTTCCCGGCGGCGCTACCCACCATCTTCGTCGGTCTGCGGCTCGGGCTGATCTTCGCGCTGATCAACATCGTCGGCACCGAATTCCTCATCAACTTCGGCGGCCTCGGCCAGCTCATCGAGGATCTCGCCGAACGCTACGATCTCGCCGGCACCTATGCCGCGATCTGCTTCGTCATCCTGGTGAGCGTCGTGATCTTCATGGCGCTGGAAAAGGTCGAGCGATGGCTGAGACCGGTCGATTGACGCAAAGCGCAGAAACGCGCGCGCCGGCGTTAAGCCCGGTAACGCTGCTGCGCGCCGCCATCATCCTTGGCGTGCTTGCGGTGTGGGAGTTGCTCGCCCGATCCGGCTGGCTCTACCGTGACGTGGTGCCGTCGCTTCTGACGATCGCCAGCGCGCTGATCGACCTGTTCACGCATCCGAGTTTCTATCGCAATCTCGGCGTCACCTTGGGCGAGATCGGCGGCGCGATCGCCATCGGTGGCGTCACGGGGCTTGCCGCCGGCATCCTGCTCGGCGCCAACCGTTTCCTCGGCAAGGCTTTTGAGCCCTATCTCTATTACCTCGGGCCGACGCCCAAGATCATCTTCTTCCCGGTGCTTATCATGTGGTTCGGCGTCGGCTCGGAATCGAAGGTCGCGCTCGGCACGGTGTCGTGCTTCTTTCCCGTGGCATTGTCGGTCGCGGCCGGCATGCGCGGCATCGACAAGATCTTGATCCGCGTCGGCGATTCATTCCGCGCCACCACCTGGCAGATGGTGATGAAGATCTATCTGCCGGCGATGCGGCACCCCATCATCAACGGCATCAGGCTGGGCTTAGGCGTCGCGCTGATCGGCGTGCTGCTGGCCGAGACCAAGCTGTCGAGCGCCGGCATCGGCTTCCTCATCATCCAGGCCTACAGCGTGTTCGACATGCCGCGCATGTACGCGATGCTGATCGTGCTGTTCGTGCTGGCGATCGGTGCCAATGCGCTGATCGGCCGCCTCGGCGGCCTCGACAGCATCAGGCGGCTGTAAAGCAATCGAAGCCGCCATGGGTCCAGGCGGCGCGCTGCTTCGGATCGGCCATGAAGGCGATGAAGGCGGCGGCGGCTTCCGGCGCCGCGCTTTTGGCCGTGACCGCCGCACCGTAGATGGTGGTGAGTTGGATCGCCGCCGGCAGCGGGCCGGCAAGGCTCAAGCCCTCGGTGTTGATCACTTCGCTCTTGGGATAGAAGCCGATCTCGGCCTCGCCGCTCCGCACCAGCTCGACGCCGCCCTTGAGCGCCGAGCGGTGGAACATCCTGCCCTTCATGGTGTCGGCGATGCCGAGCGTCTCGATCAGTTTGCCCATATGCGTACCGCTCGGCGTCTCGCCGGGCGTCGCATGCGTGATGGCGCGGGCCGCGAGCATGGCCTGCTTGACCTTGTCGGGCGTCGACAGGTCGGGTTTCGGGGCGCCGTCGCGCACCACGGCATTGATGCTGACCAGCCCGAGCACCGCGCGGCCTTGCGCCCGCACCACGCCGTCTTTCTGGTAGGCGTCGAGGATGTTGGCCGGCATCACCAGCACGTCGGCCTTGTCGCCGGTGGCGACCTGCTCGCGCAGCGCCGACATCACCGCGAACACATAGTCGACCTTGTGCCCGGACGCCCGCTCGAACGGTGGCGTCAGCGCCTTGAAGATCGGCTGCGGCGCGCCGCCGCTGAGAACGCGGATCGTCGCCATTACAGTTTGTACGTTTCGAGCGTGCCGGGATGGAACAGCTCTTCCGGCTTCAGGAGCCACGACGACAGCCCTTGCGAATGGTGATGCTTGAGGAAGGTCTCGAGCGTCTTGCGGCTCGCCTCGACGCCATAGGGCCAGAAGTCCTCGCCCATCAGCTGCTTTGCTTCCATCAGGCGTTCCTCGACAAAGGGCAGCGTCACCTTGGTCGACGAGGTGTCGGCGAGCTTGTGCAAGGCCATCGTCTTGGCCTGGTCGAAAGCCTTGAACACCGCGCCCGGCAGCCAGGGGTGCTGCTCGGCCAGCTCCCGCCGAACGCCGATCAGATGCATGATCGGAAAAATTCCGGTGCGCTTATAGTAGTCCTTGGCCGCCGCGACCGGATCGGCAAACAGCCAGCCGATTTTGGGATCGCCGCGCTCGAAGGCCGGCGGCACGCGCGGGCCGATGAAGCCGTCGATCTCGCCGGCGTCGAGCATGCTCGACAGCGTGCGGCCTTCCG
>Ga0265313_10001671_pt1 | contig 20524 bp, 18 predicted proteins | sample 4123metaG_FD_203122 | JGI IMG/M metagenome (GOLD analysis project Ga0265313, IMG submission 203122) | Rhizosphere microbial communities from Carex aquatilis grown in University of Washington, Seatle, WA, United States - 4-1-23 metaG | ecosystem: Host-associated > Plants > Roots > Rhizosphere >...
AATCACGCTAGATGCGGCCAGCACCAGCGACAGAGCTACAATGGAGCGAATTCCAAAGAATGACGGAGGAGGCAAGTCGCGATTTACGACGGGCAATGCTCCGGTGGCCCACAACCCGACCCAGAACGCGCAACCGCCCACGAGACCCGTCACTCCAAGCAGACCAACAAATATCGTCAGTTCCCAAAGACCAAATAGCGTGGGAACGTGATTGATTACGGTTGGAATATTGTCGGTGCTAGCGCTTTGCAAACCGAATTCGCTTAGAAGCGACAGAAGCCCAAGCGGCAGCGCGCCAATAGCGAAACCCCACGCGGCACACCGCAATAGCGTTATCCGAGACCGATGGCGCACTAAAAGAAAGGCGGGAATGCCAAAGATTGCAGCGTGAACCAAGGCCACGAAAAAGCAAAGGCTCAATAGGCCAGAAAGAGGTATCCATTTCAGTGATCCAAGGGGAGGAACACCTTCTCGCGTTAAGAGATACACGACTGCGACGATAACGGCAGAAAACAATACCGCAGCAGCACACGCCAATACGAGCGTGGGCCGTTCTTTCGTCATTCAGCAGCCGGTTTCTGCAAATAGATTTCCCCGCCCGACGCCTTGAACTCCTCCGACTTCTTCGCCATCGCGGCGCGGATTTCGGCGGTGGACATGGAGTCGTTGCTGCCCCGCGCCGCGTCGCGCACTTCCTGCGAAATCTTCATCGAGCAGAATTTCGGCCCGCACATGGAGCAGAAATGCGCCACCTTGGCGCCATCCGCCGGCAGGGTCTCGTCGTGATAAAGCTGCGCCGTCTCCGGATCGAGCGCCAGGGCGAACTGGTCGCGCCAGCGGAACTCGAACCGCGCCTTTGACATAGCGTCGTCCCAGATGCGCGCCGCGGGATGGCCCTTGGCCAGGTCGGCGGCATGGGCGGCGATGCGATAGGCGATCACACCCGCTTTCACGTCGTCGCGGTCGGGCAGGCCCAGATGCTCCTTGGGCGTGACGTAGCAGAGCATCGCCGTGCCAAACCAGCCTATCATCGCCGCGCCGATGGCCGACGTGATGTGGTCATAGCCCGGCGCCACATCGGTGGTCAGCGGCCCCAAGGTATAGAACGGCGCCTCGTCGCAGACGGCAAGCTGGCGATCCATGTTTTCCTTGATCTTGTGCATCGGCACATGGCCGGGGCCTTCGATCATCACCTGGATATCGTGCTTCTGGGCGACCTTGTTGAGTTCGCCCAGCGTGTCGAGTTCGGCGAATTGCGCCGCGTCGTTGGCGTCGGCAGTCGAGCCGGGGCGCAGGCCGTCGCCCAGCGAGAACGAGACATCATACTGCTTCAGCAATTCGCATATTTCCTCGAAATGCGTGTAGAGAAAATTCTCCCTGTGATGCGCCAGGCACCATTTCGCCAGGATGGAGCCGCCGCGCGAAACGATGCCGGTGATGCGCTCGGCGGTCAGCGGGATATGCGCCAGGCGGACACCAGCATGGATAGTGAAGTAATCCACCCCCTGCTCGCACTGTTCTACCAGCGTGTCGCGATAGATCTCCCAGGTCAGGTCTTCGGCGACGCCGCCGACCTTTTCCAGCGCCTGGTAGATCGGCACCGTGCCGATCGGCACCGGCGCGTTGCGGATGATCCATTCGCGGATGGTGTGGATGTGGCGGCCGGTCGACAGGTCCATCACATTGTCGGCGCCCCAGCGGATCGACCAGACCAGCTTGTCCACTTCTTCCGCGACGCCCGAGGTGACAGCGCTGTTGCCGATATTGGCGTTGACCTTGGTGAGGAAGCTGCGGCCGATGATCATCGGCTCGGTTTCGGGATGGTTGATGTTGGACGGGATGATGGCGCGGCCGCGCGCGATCTCGTCGCGGACGAATTCCGGCGTGATCTCGTCTGGGATCGACGCGCCAAAGCTGTTGCCGTCGCGGGCAAAGGGCGAGCGGCCCAGATTCTCGCGGGCGGCGATGAACTTCATCTCCTCGGTGATGATGCCCTGACGGGCATAATGCAGCTGGGTGACGTTGCGGCCCGGCTTGGCGCGCAGAAGCTTGATGCCCGAACGGTCGAACTGCTGCACCGACAGCTTCTCGCCGGGCCTCAGGCCATCATCCTCGGGTTTGCGGGCGCGGCCTTCATACTCCTCGACATCGCCACGGGCCATGATCCAGTCGCGGCGGCGGGCGGACAGGCCCTTCTCGATGTCGATGACAGAGTTTTCGTCCGTGTACGGACCGGAAGTGTCATACAGCCGCACCGGCGCTTCGCCGCCCGACAGCTTCACTTCGCGGAACGGCACGCCGTTTACCAGTAGCTTGTTAGACCCCGGCAGCGCGCCGCGGGTGATCGCCATGGACTTGTCGAGAATGGGCTTGTTCATCTGCAACCTCTCCCTACGCCGGCATGACCCGGATCAGGTACGAAGGGACTCGCGGGATTGCGATCTCAGGCTCATGTGAGCCACCCCTGGGAAGGGGCATTATAGGGCCGTGCCGGACCCCGCCGCAAACAGATTTAAGGGTTGGGCGATTGGTCGTCTTGCAGTCCACAGGCGGAAATTGCAGCATCCGCCGAGCAATTTTCCGAAGAGCACGACATGTTTGACGCCTTGATCCCCGTGCCGGAGCAATGGCGCGCGCGCGCCTATTGGGACAAGGCCAAATACGACGCCGCCTATGCTGAGGCGCTGGCCAACCCGGACGGTTTCTGGCTGAAGCAAGCGGAGCGCCTGACCTGGGCCAGGAAGCCCACCAGGGGCGGCAACTGGACCTATGATCCAGACAAGCTTTCGATCAAATGGTTCGAGGACGGCCAGCTCAATGTCGCCGCCAACTGCGTCGACCGCCATCTGGCGGCGCGCGGCGACCAGACCGCCATCATCTGGGAAGGCGACAATCCCGCCGACAGCAAACACATCACCTATAAACAGCTTCACGAGGAAGTGTGCCGCTTCGCCAATGTGCTGAAGGCGCGCGGCGTCAGGAAAGGCGATCGCGTCACCATCTACATGCCGATGATTCCCGAAGCCGCCTATGCCATGCTGGCGACGGCGCGGATCGGCGCGGTGCATTCGGTGGTGTTCGGCGGCTTCTCGCCAGACTCTCTGGCGGGCCGCATCAGCGATTGCAACAGCAAGATCGTCATCACGGCGGATGAAGGCCTGCGCGGTGGCAAGCCGATCCCGCTCAAGATGAATACCGATCTGGCCCTGACTAAGGCCGACATCGTCACCAGCGTGATTGTGGTCAAGCGCACCGGCGGCACGGTGCAGATGCGCGCCGGCCGCGACGTCTGGTATCACGAGGAAGCGGCCAAGGTCCCCGCCGACTGCCCGGCCGAGGCGATGGACGCGGAAGACCCGCTCTTCATCCTCTACACCTCAGGCTCGACGGGCAAGCCCAAAGGCGTGCTGCATACCAGCGGCGGCTATCTGCTTTATGCCGCCTATACCCATCATTACGTCTTCGATTATCACGATGGCGACATCTACTGGTGCACGGCGGATGTCGGCTGGGTCACCGGCCACACCTATATTGTCTATGGCCCGCTGGCCAATGGCGCGACGACGCTGATGTTCGAAGGCGTGCCGAATTACCCCACCGTGTCGCGCTTCTGGGAAGTGATCGACAAGCACAAGGTCAACATCTTCTACACCGCGCCCACCGCCATCCGCGCTTTGATGCGCGACGGCGACGCCCCGGTGAAGAAAACCTCGCGCGCCTCGCTGCGCCTGCTGGGCAGCGTCGGCGAGCCGATCAATCCGGAAGCGTGGCTGTGGTATCACCGCACGGTCGGCGACAGCCGCTGCCCCATCGTCGACACCTGGTGGCAGACCGAGACTGGCGGGGCGCTGATCTCGCCCACCCCCGGCGCCACTGATCTGAAACCCGGTTCGGCGACCAAGCCGCTGCCGGGCATTGTGCCGGAGCTGGTGGATGCCGACGGCAAGGTGCTGGAAGGCGCGGTCAGCGGCAATCTCTGCCTGACGACGAGTTGGCCGGGCCAGATGCGCAGTGTCTATGGCGATCACCAGCGCTTCATCGACACCTATTTCAAGACCTACAAGGGCAAGTATTTCACCGGCGATGGCTGCCGCCGCGACGCAGACGGCTATTACTGGATCACCGGCCGCGTCGATGACGTGATCAACGTCTCCGGCCATCGCCTCGGCACCGCCGAAGTGGAAAGCGCCCTGGTCGGCCATTACGATGTCGCCGAAGCCGCCGTGGTCGGCTTCCCGCACGACATCAAGGGCCAGGGCATCTATGCCTTTGTCACGCTGAAGGCAGGCGTGGCGGCGACGGACGCGCTGAATGCCGAACTGAAAGCCTGGGTCGGCAAGGAGATCGGGCCCATCGCCAAGCCCGACGTGATCCAGTTCGCCCCCGGCCTGCCCAAGACCCGCTCGGGCAAAATCATGCGCCGCATCCTGCGCAAGATCGCGGAAGGCGAAATCGGCAGCCTAGGCGACACCAGCACCCTGGCCGATCCATCGGTGGTGGATGATCTGGTCAAGAACGCGGCCAAGAAGTAATGCTGTTCTTTCTCTGGATTCTCGGCGCCATCGGCGTCGCCTATGGCGCCAGGCTTTCGGGCCGGGGGCCGTGGGCGTGGTTCATTGCCGGTGTGGTTCTGACGCCCATCGGCGGCTCTCTGGCGCTGATGGCCGCGAACCGCCATGGCTGGTTTATTCCGAGATGAGCTACTACTTCTCGATCTTGACGATCGCGGCGGGTGCACCGCCGCCGGTATGGCTCTTGTAATTGTCCCACATCAGGAAGCCGACCAAGGCGACCGCCATCAGCACGCCGCCAAGCAGGAAGCTGATAAGGACGTTGCCGCCGCTCCCGCTATCGTCGCTGGTATGAATTTCGGTCGCCATGGAACTCTCCGCATATGTTGCCTCTGTCTAACGGGCAGGCAACGCAAGCAGTTCCGGGAACTTGTTTTATGGTCGCGCGGCCTGACGCGAACGTCCATACGCTGTCGCTATGGACCACACTTCGCGGGGGGCGCTTGCGACAGCGTAGCGACGCTCCTATTTCCCGCCACCCATCGCGGCGAACCCATCCATCGCCGTGGCGAGGTCGATGTCCTTCTGCGTCACCCCACCGGCGTCGTGAGTCGCCAGCGTCACCTCGACCTTGTTGTAGACATTGAACCATTCGGGATGGTGATCCATTTTCGCCGCCAGCAGCGCCGTGCGGGTCATGAAGGCGAAGGCGGCGTCGAAATCCACAAACTGGAATTTGCGGGTGATGGCCTCGCGGTCCGCGGCCAGGGACCAGTCCGGCAGGCGCTTCAGCGCGGCGCGCAATTCTTCAATCGTCAACTTCTGATTCATGAGTTTCGCCATAGGCACCCTCCAATTCGTAGCTTTGCTCAATGCGATAGATGCTGCCGTCGCTGGTCAGCCTGCTGGACCAGAGATGAAACGCGCCGACCTCGAATTCGGCGCTGGTATAGAGCGCATGATGGGTCAGCCATTCCACCACCTTGCCCGGCTCGGGGTGGCGCATCCGCGCCAGGGTGACATGCGGGGTGAATTTGTGCGCCTCCGCCGGTGTCCCGGCGCGGCGGATGGCGCTGTCCACCTTGCGCTGCAGATGATCGAGCGCCGGATTGGCCCGTGCCGCCGCCCACAGCGCATGGGCCCGGGTCTGCTTGCCGGTGCCGAACTGGCCGACACCATGCAGTTGTATTGAAAAAGCGGGCGCGCGGATACCGGCCAGGGCGTCGTCAATCATCGCCGCATCGCGGCCGTCGACCTCGCCGATGAAGGCCAGGGTCAGGTGCAGCTGATCGCGACTTTGCCAGCGCGCGCCGGGCACACCGCCTTGTACCAGAAGCAGCGGCTGCGCCACCACTTCGGGGATGGCCAGCGCCACGAACAGCCTCATCCCGGCCTCAACGGCAAACGGCGGCGGAACAGCAGCACCGTGCCGCCATACAAAAGTCCGGCGCAAAGCATGGCCGCCGCCAGCCCTGCCATGTCGCTGTAATGTCCCGGCATCGCCATCTGGCCCAGTCCCGCTCCCAGCCGCGCGCCCAATCCGCATGCCAGCGCCGCCAGCAGCGCCACCGGCAGGGCGCGCAGGAACTGCGCCTCGATCGCCAGCAGGGCGCGGCTATGGCCGGTGAAAGTGAGGATGGCGACATTGATCCAGGCCGCCAGAGCCGTGCCCAGCGCCAGACCCGCCACGCCCAGATCAAGCCCCCAGACGAAAACGATTTTGAGAACGATGTTGCTGACCAGCGCAATGACGGTGGAGCGGACAGGCGTCCGCGTGTCGTGGCGGGCATAGAAGGTGGCCTGCACGATGCGCAGCATCGCCATGGCCGGCAACCCGGCGCCATAGGCCATCAGCGCCCAGCTCGCCAGTTGCGCCGCGTGCGGGTCGAAAGCGCCATGCAGAAAGATGGCGCGGATGATGATGCCGGGAATGAGAAGGAAGGTGACCATGAATGGCAGCGTCAGCAGCAGACTCATGGCGGCGCTGCGATTCTGGGCGGCGCTGGAACCGGCGGCGTCGCCCCGGGCCAGCCGCGCCGACATGTCCGGCAGCAGCACCGTCACCAGTGCGATGCCCAGCACGCCCAGCGGCAGCTGGTTGATGCGGTCGGCATAATAAAGCGCGGTGCGGCTGCCGGTGGGCAGGAAACTGGACAGCATGGTGTCGATCATAGGCGCGATCACGATGGAGGCGGCGCCAAAGGTCACCGCGCCATAGGCGACGAAGAATTCCTTCATCTCCGCCGACCAGCGCGGCCAGGTGAAGCGCAGCCACAATCCTTCGCGCGCCCCGGCCCAGAGGATGAAGATCACCTGCGCCACGCCGCCGGCAAAGACGCCCCATGCTGCCGCATAGGCGGCGTTGGGGAACCAGTGCCACGCTATCAGGCTGGCGATCATCGCCAGATTCTGCAGGTTGGACCAGAAAGCCCCGGCCCAGAAGCGGTCTATGGCGTTGAGCATGGCCGAGAGCTGCACCGCAAGCAGGGTCATGATCAGGTAGGGGAAGGTGATGCGCGCCAGCGAGACGGTGAGATCGAACCGCTCGCCCTCCCAGCCCGGCGCCAGGAAACGGATTATGGCCGGCATGAAGACGGTGCCGAGAACCAGCAGGATGATCTGCACCGCCATCTGCCAGGCGAAGACGGCATCGGCGAATTTCGCCGCGGCGGCATCTTCGCCGCGCGCCTTCAACGCGGCATAGCGCGGCAGGAAGGCCGGGTTGATGGTGCCTTCGCCGAAGATGTTGCGGAAATAGTTGGGAAAGGTGAAGGCGACGAAGAAAGCGTCGGAGAGAATGCCCGCGCCCAGCGTCCAGGCCAGCAGCGCATCGCGGGCGAACCCCGTGATGCGCGACAACAGGGTGAAACCGCTGACCGAAAGGAGCTTGCGGAACATTACCGTTTCACCTGCGCCAGCAATTTCTTCACCGCCGGCAGAATGCGCCCCACGATCACCTTCACGCCGGCGGGATTGGGATGCATGCCGTCGGCCTGGTTGAGTTTGGGGTTCAGCGCCACCCCGTCCAGGATGAAGGGATAGAACAGCACACCGGTTTCCTTCGCCAGCCTGGGATAGATGGAATCGAAGCGCTGGACATAGTCCGGGCCGAGATTGCGCTGCGCCATCATCCCGCACAGCAGCACCGGCACATGCGCCGCCTTCAGCTTGGCGAGAATCGCGCGCAGATTCGCCTCGGTCTGCTCCGGCGGCAGGCCACGCAGCATGTCGTTGGAGCCCAGTTCCAGGATCATGGCGGCGGGATGGTCGGCCAGCGCCCAGTCCAGCCGCGACAGCCCATCGGCCGAGGTGTCGCCGGAAACGCCGGCATTGACCACCGTCACGTCATATCCGCCCGCCTTCAGCGCCGCCTGCAATTGTACGGTGAACTCCGTCCCCGGCGGCAGGCCATAACCCTGGGTCAGGCTGGTGCCCAGGGCGGTCAGCTTCAGGGGGGCCGCCAGGACTGGAGAAGCCGCCAGCAGCGCCAGGAGTATGATAAGGAGGCGGGACCGCATCGTCACAGGATAGCCCAAAAGAGCTGAAAAGAATCCGCCATGCACAATCCCCTGCCCGCGTCCGATTTGCCAGCCATCCGCCTGACGGATGTGCATCTCACCCTGAAAAGCGCCGCCGGGCCGGTGGACATCCTCAATGGGGTGTCGCTGACCGTGGCCGATGGCGAAAGCGTCGCCCTGACCGGGCCGTCCGGTTCGGGCAAGTCGTCGCTGCTGATGGTGGCGGCGGGGCTGGAGCGGGCCACGGCGGGCCGCGTCGAGGTCACCGGCACCGACATCACCCGCCTGGGCGAGGACCAGGCCGCCCGCTTCCGGCTGGGACGGATAGGGATCGTTTTCCAAAGCTTCCACCTCATCCCCACCATGACGGCGCTGGAAAATGTCGCGGTGCCGCTGGAACTGATGGGCGTGAAAGACGCCTTTGACCGCGCCGAGTCCGAATTGCGCGCCGTCGGGCTGATCAAGCGCACCGAGCATTATCCCGGACAGCTTTCCGGCGGCGAGCAGCAGCGCGTCGCCCTGGCCCGGGCGCTGGCGCCGCACCCGAAAATTCTTTTCGCCGACGAGCCCACCGGCAATCTCGACACCGGCACCGGCGCTGCCATCGCCGAACTGATCTTCGCCCTGAACAAGGAACGCGGCGCGGCGCTGTTCCTGGTGACGCATGAGGAGACGCTGGCGGCGCGCTGCGGCCGCATGGTGCGGCTGGCCGACGGCAGAGTCGTTTCGGATGCATAACCTCCGCCTCGCCCTGACACTGGCCCGGCGCGAACTGCGCGGCGGCTTGCGCGGCTTTCGCGTCTTTTTCCTCTGCCTGGCGCTGGGTTCGGCGGCGATCAGCGGCGTTGAAAGCCTCTCCACCGCTTTCCTGGGCGGGTTGCGCGACCAGGGCCAGAGCCTGCTGGGCGGCGACGTCCAGGTGCAACTGACCCACCGCCCAGCGACCAAAGAGGAAATGCAATTTCTCACCGCGCGCGGCACGGTGTCGGAAGTCGTCACCACGCGGGCGATGGCCTATTCGGCGCAGGGACCGGAACGGACGCTGGTTGAGTTGAAAACGGTGGACGGGCGCTGGCCGCTGGTCGGCGCGCCGGTTTTCACCCCGGCGCAGAAGGTCGCCAATGTGCTGGCCTGCGAGGATGACGGGGTTTGCGGCGCGGCGGCGGAACAGGCGCTGCTCGACCGGCTGCATCTCAAGCGCGGCGATCTGATGAAGCTCGGCAATGTCACGTTGCGGCTGATGGCGGTGGTGGAGAGCGAGCCCGACCGCATCTCCGGCGGCTTCGGCATCAATCTGGGGCCGCATCTGCTGGTTTCCAGCAAGCTTTTGCCGCGCAGCGGCCTGGTCGCGGAAGGCAGCCTGGTGGATTACGCCTACCGCCTGCTGCTCAAGCCCGGCGTCACCATCGAATCCTTCCGCCGCGACTCCCGCCAGCAGATGCGCGGGGAAGGCTGGCGGATCAGCGACCGCCGCGACGCCGTGCCCAATCTGCGCCGGCTGATCGAGTGGGTCTCGGTGTTCCTCACTTTGGTGGGGCTGACCGCGCTCTGCGTCGGCGGCGCCGGCGCCGGCCAGGCCGTTCTCGCCTTTCTCGACCGCAAGCGCGCCGATATCGCCATCCTCAAAAGCATTGGCGCGGATGGCGGCCTGGTCTTTCTCACTTTCTTTTCGCAGGTGATGGGCATCGCCCTGCTGGCGACATTGCTGGGCGCGGGCCTGGGTGTGGCGGTGCCGTTCCTGGCGGTGTGGCGCTATGGCGCCGCCCTGCCGCTGCCGCCGCTGCTGGGTTTTCATGCCGCGCCGATCCTGCTGGCGGTGGCTTTCGGCCTGCTCACCGCCATCACGTTTACCGTGCCGCCGCTCAGCCGCAGCCGCGTCGTGCCGCCGGCCAGTCTTTTCCGCGACGATGTTGAAAAGGAAGTGGGGGATCCGTCGGGGCGCGCACCCCTGCCCTATCTGCTGGCGGCGGGCGCGGCGGCGGGCGCCATCGTGGTGCTGGCGCTGTGGACGGCGCCGGTGCCGCGCTTCGCGCTGGAATTCATTCTTGGCGGCGCGGCGGTGATCGGCGTGCTGCGGCTGGCGGCCGCCGGGCTCAAGCGCGGGCTGGTGTTGCTGCCGCGCCCGCGCTCGCCGCTGGTGCGGCTGGCCTTCGCCAATCTCACACGGCCGGGCGCCGCCACCGCCGGCATCATCACCGCGCTGGGACTGGGCCTCACCCTGCTCGCCACCGTGACGCTGCTGGGCAAGGCGGTGGAAGCACAGGTCCGGAGCCAGATCCCCGCCACCGCTCCCAGCTTCTTTTTTGTCGATATCCAGAAACAGGATGCCGAGGGTTTCGACAGACTGATCCGGTCCTTTTCGACCGCCAGCCTCTACCAGCGCACCCCGATGATCCGGGGGCGGATCGACTCGGTGAACGGCGTTCCGTCCCGTGATCTGCGCGTGGCGCCGGACGTGCGCGGCTACTTCAACGGCGACCGCGGCATCAGCTATGCGGCGACGCCGCCGCCCGACACCGAGGTGACGGCGGGCAAATGGTGGCCGCCGGACTATGACGGCCCCACCCTGATCTCCATCGACCAGACCCTCGCCGATGGCGCGGGGATCAGGCTGGGCGACACCATGACCCTGAATGTGCTGGGGCGGGAGATCGAGGGCCGCATCGCCAGCTTCCGGCGGGTGAATTTCCGTACCCTGCGCCAGAATTTCTCGCTGGTCCTGTCGCCCGGGGTGATCGACAAGGCGCCGCACGCCTTCCTGGCGACGGTGAAGGTGGACCCGCGGCAGGAGAACGCCATGTACATGGCGGTGACCGACCGCTTTCCCGCCGTCTCCACCGTGCGGGTGCGCGACGGGCTGGAGCAGCTGGAAGACTATCTGCGCAAGCTCTCGGAAGGCATCAGCGTCGCCAGCCTGCTCACCATCGTCGCCGGGCTGCTGGTGCTGGCGGGGGCGATCACGGCGGGAACCCGCGCCCGGGTCTATGACGCCACCATCCTCAAGGTGCTGGGGGCGGCACGGCCGCGCATCGCCCTGGTCCACGCCATGGAGTTCGGCCTGCTCGGCCTGATCACCGCGGCACTGGCGCTGCTGGCGGGGACGGTGGCGGCCTGGACGATCTGCCATTTCATCCTGCAGATCGCGTTCCTGTTCGATCCGGCGGCGGCGCTGGCGACGGTGGCGGGAGGCGCGGCGGCGGTGCTGCTGTTCGGCCTGGTTGGCGCCCTGGCAGCGCTGGGCTCCCGGCCGGCGCGGGTCTTAAGGGCGGCTTAGGGCTGATTTCGGGCTTTGGCCTTGTTAAAGCTTAACTTTTCACGGTCTTGATACCGCCACAGCGAAGCCCGATATTAGAGGCTGCAAAGGGAGTAACGATTCATGGCTGATTTCGACAACCGGCTTGTGCGCGGCGCCACCACGGCGACGGCTGCCTATGACGCCGGCCTGCGCGCCCACATGCTGCGCGTCTACAATTACATGACCGGCGCGCTGGCGCTGACCGGCGCGGTCGCCTATGGCGTCGCCAACACCCCGGCGCTGCTGAACCTGCTTTATCACCAGACGATGACGGGCGTGGCCCCGACCATGCTGGGTTATGTCGTGATGTTCGCGCCGCTGGCGCTGGTGCTGCTGCTCTCCTTCCGCATCCAGCAGATGAGCCAGTCGGCAGCACAGCTGACCTTCTGGGCCTATGCCGGCATGGTCGGCGCCTCGCTGGCCTCGATCTTCCTCTTCTATACCGGCGCCAGCATCGCCCTGACCTTCTTCGTCACGGCGGCGACCTTCGGGACCATGAGCCTCTACGGCTACACCACCAGCCGCGACCTGACGGGCATGGGCAGCTTCCTGATGATGGGGATGATCGGCCTCTTCATCGCCATGATCGCCAATATCTTCTTCCAGTCGCCGGCGATGAATTTCGTGATCTCGGTGCTGGGCGTGGCGATCTTCACCGGCCTTACCGCCTGGGACACCCAGAAGATCAAGCAGGTCTATTATGCCGTGGGCGGCGATGCCGCTATGGCGGGCAAGGCGGCGATCATGGGCGCGCTGTCGCTCTATCTCGACTTCCTCAACATCTTCCTCTTCCTGCTGCGCTTCATGGGCAACCGGCGCTAAGCAGCGGCCTGGAACGGAAAAGCCCGGCATCTCTGCCGGGCTTTTCTTTTTAGCGCTTGATCACCAGCGTCATGCCGTCGCCGATGGTGGTCAAAGCCATCTCGACACGAGCATCCGCATAAATCTTCTCATTCAAGACCCGTAGCGCGGCGGCGGAGACGTTCATGTCTGCTGGGTCGGCGACACGCCCCGACAGCAGCATGTTATCCAGCGCCATCAGCCCGCCCGGCCGCAGCAGCGTCAGGGCCTTCTCGTAATAGGCGTCATAGCCGGGCTTGTCGGCGTCAATGAAGGCGAAATCGAAGGGCCCTTCCTTGGCCGCGATCATCGCATCCAGGCTATGCGCGGCGGGGCCGAGGCGCAGATCGATCTTGTCCGCCACGCCCGCCGCCTGCCAATAACCCTCCGCCAGGTCGGTGAATTCCCTGCTGACATCCAGCGCCGTCACTCGGCCCTGCGGCGGCAGCGCCAGCGCCACGGCCAGGGCGCTGTAGCCGGTGAAGACGCCCACTTCCAGGCAGCGAATCGCGCCAGTCATCCGCACCAGCATCTGCAGCGCGGCGGCCTGCTCCGCCGTCACCTGCATTTCGGCGTCGGTGCGGCGTTCGGTCTCGCGGCGGCAGCGAATCTGCGAGGCGGTTTCGCGGCCGCCGATTCGGGCCAGATATTCAACAACTTGCGGGGTGGGTGAAACCATACGGCCCATTCATGAACTCCAATGCAAAACTGTGCCTACAAAAAGTCACGATTGGACCACGGAGCGGCCCATTTCAAGGACGAGTTTGGCCCTGTCGGCTGATCGCGGGGCCCCGGAATTTCAAGCCCCCCAGCCCCTTTCCGGGACGATCCAGCGGTCAGCCGACAATTTCCCGTAAATCAGGAATCCAGGCGCTCGGTGAACTTGCGGACGATATAGGCGCGCAGACGCGCATCCAGTTCGCCGAAAAAGCCGCCCACCGCGCCGGTCAGCATCGTCACCATCGCGCCATAGGGGATGAACAGCTCCGGCTGCTCGCCCAGCCAGTTCGCGCCCGCCACCGCAGCGACGCCGCCGGCCGCGCCCACTATCGCTCCGCCCAGCATGCCGGACAGGAAACCGCGCGCCAGATCGCGGGCATAGAGCAGCCCCGCCACCCCGGCCGTCATCATCACGCCGAACAGCAGGCCGGGCCGGAACCAGGGCCAGAGCCAGCCACAGGCCAGCAACGCCAGCTGGAAGACCAGCCCCACGATCATCGCCCGTCTCAGGATTATCAGGTCGAGCATGGCGTTAACTTAGGCACCCCTTGGTAACGCCGCCACCCCAGCTTGCGGCCATCCCCGGGCTTCTTTAAGCACTTTGGCATGAGCGAAGTGGGAACCCGAGAGGGCGTGCCGGCACGCGACCTCTGGTACATGGCGGCGCTGGCCGCCCCCTTCCGCCCCGGGACCGTGCAGCGGGTGATGCTGCTGGGCGAGCCGGTGGCGATCGGGCGGATGCAGAGCGGCGAACTGTTCGCCCTGCGCGACATCTGCCCCCATCGCGGCGTGCCGCTCTCGGCCGGCAGGATCAAGCCCGACGACAGCGTCGAATGCCCCTATCACGGCTGGCGCTTCAAGGCGGGCGGGATGTGCAGCGCCATTCCTTCGCTGGTGGAAGGACAAGACCTTGATCCGGGCAAGATCAAGGTGCGCGCCTATCCGGTGATGGAGCAGGACGGACTGGTCTGGGTCTTCATGGCGGTCAAACCGGGCGGCGCGGCGCGCGGCCTGCCGCCAAAAGTGCCGATGATTGACAGCCGCATCCGCTGGCATGAGATGCAGATGTTCCCCTGCGACATCGACCATGCGGTGATCGGGCTGATGGATCCCTGCCACGCGGCTTACGTCCATGACCATTGGTGGTGGAAGACGAAGCCGCGCGTGAAAGAGAAACATTACGCGCCGCTGCCGAGGGGCTTTACGATGACGCGGCACAAGCCGGTCAAGCCGGCCTATGCCATGCTGGGCGAGGTTTCCACCGAGATCACCTTCGAACTGCCTTCGACCCGCTTCGAGATCATCGAAGGGCAGCTGTTCGGGCGGCCTTTCAAGATCGTCGGCCTCACTGTCTGCACACCGCGCGAGGAAAACCGCACCGACATCATCCAAGTCTTCTACTGGCCGCGCTGGATGTTCTTCATCAAGCCCTTCTTCAGCCTGCTCGGCCCCACCTTCATCGCCGACGACCGCAAGATCGTGGAATTGCAGCAGGAGGGGCTGAGATTCGATCCCCATCTGATGCTGATCGCCGACGCCGACCAGCCCGCCATCTGGTATCACCGGGTCAAAAAGGCCTGGGCCGAATCGGTCGAAAAAGGCACGGAATTCGTGAATCCTGTGCAAGAAAAGGTCCTGCGCTGGCGAAGCTGACGGCCCCGCGTTTTTCGGGGTTGCGCCCTCTCGTCCGACCGTCTAGACGGTCCCCTTAACCTACATCTCTGGCCGTTCGCAGCGCGCACCGCGCTGGGCGACCACGCGCGCACGAGTGACCATGCCCAAGCGGACCGACATCCACACCGTCCTGATCATCGGCGCCGGTCCCATCGTCATCGGCCAGGCCTGCGAATTCGACTATTCCGGCGCCCAGGCCTGCAAGGCCTTGCGCGAGGAAGGCTATCGCGTCGTTCTGGTGAATTCGAACCCCGCCACCATCATGACCGACCCGGACATGGCGGACGCCACCTATATCGAGCCGATCACCCCGGAGTTCGTCGAGAAGATCATCGCCCGCGAGCGGCCCAACGTTCCGCCGGGCAAGGTCTTCGCCCTGCTGCCGACCATGGGCGGGCAGACCGCCCTGAACACCGCGTTGTCGCTGCGCAAGATCGGAGCTCTGGAACGGCACAATATCGAGTTGATCGGCGCCACCGCCGACGCCATCGACAAGGCCGAGGACCGCGAGCGTTTCAAGCAGGCCATGGCCAGCATCGGCCTGGACACGCCCAAGGGCATCACCCTGAAGGGCACGCTGCGCCACAAGAAGGACAGCCAGGGCAACCTGCTTTACGACGCGAACAACGCGCCGGTGACGGAACTGGCGCCTGAAACCTTCTCCAAGGCGCTGGCGGCGCTGGATGAGGTCGGATTGCCGACCGTGATCCGCCCCAGCTTCACCATGGGCGGCACCGGCGGCGGCATCGCCTATAACCGCGAGGAATTCTTCGCCATCATCGAATCCGGCCTGGAGGCCAGCCCCACCCGCGAAGTGCTGATCGAGGAATCGGTGCTGGGCTGGAAGGAATTCGAGATGGAGGTGGTGCGCGACAAGGCCGACAACGCCATCATCATCTGCGGAATCGAGAATATCGACGCCATGGGCGTGCATACCGGCGACAGCATCACGGTGGCGCCGATCCTGACCCTGACCGACAAGGAATATCAGCGCATGCGCTCGGCCTCCATCGCCGTGCTGCGCGAGATCGGGGTCGAGACCGGCGGTTCCAATGTGCAGTTCGCCGTCAACCCCAAGGATGGGCGCATGGTGGTGATCGAGATGAACCCGCGGGTTTCGCGTTCTTCGGCTTTGGCTTCCAAGGCCACTGGCTTTCCCATCGCCAAGATCGCCGCCAAGCTGGCCTGCGGCTACACTCTGGACGAGCTCAAGAACGACATCACCCAGGTGACGCCGGCCAGCTTCGAGCCGACCATCGACTATGTCGTCACCAAGATTCCGCGCTTCGCCTTCGAGAAATTCCCCGGCGCCGAGCCGCTGCTCACCACCGCGATGAAATCGGTGGGCGAGGCCATGGCCATCGGCCGCACCTTCGCGGAGAGTATGCAGAAGGCGCTACGCTCGCTGGAGACCGGCCTGACCGGCTTTGACGAGATCGCGCTGTCGACCGACCCCGCCGCCATCCGCGCCGAACTGGCGCGTCCTACGCCGGACCGGCTGCGCGTCGCCGCCCAGGCGATGCGACATGGTTTCGCGCTGGACGAGATCCAGCGCATCACCGGCTACGATCCCTGGTTCCTGGGCGAGATCGAAACCATCCTCGCCATGGAAGAAAAGGTGCGGACGAACGGCCTACCGAAAGACGCCAAGGGCTTCCGCACCCTCAAGAGCATGGGCTTTTCCGACGCGCGGCTGGCCAAGCTGAGCGGGAAGAAGGAAGACGAAGTGCGCAGCAGCCGCCACGCCCTGAAGGTGCGGCCCTGCTACAAGCGCATCGACACCTGCGCCGCCGAATTCCGCGCCCTGACGCCCTACATGTATTCCAGCTACGAGACCGGCGAAAATCCGGCCTGCGAGGCCGATCCGTCGGACCGCAAGAAGATCATCATCCTGGGCGGCGGTCCTAACCGCATCGGCCAGGGCATCGAGTTCGACTATTGCTGCTGCCATGCCGCCTACTCTCTCTCGGCGGCGGGCTATGAGACCATCATGGTCAACTGCAATCCGGAGACGGTCTCGACCGACTATGACACGTCCGACCGGCTGTATTTCGAACCGCTGACGGCGGAAGACGTGCTGGAAATCGTCGCCAAGGAAGAAGAAAAAGGCACGCTGGCCGGGGTCATCGTCCAGTTCGGCGGCCAGACCCCGCTGAAGCTGGCCAACATCCTGCGCGACGCCGGCGTGCCGATCCTGGGCACCTCGGCCGACGCCATCGACCTGGCCGAGGACCGCAAGCGCTTCCAGAAGCTGCTCAACGATCTCGGCCTCAAGCAGCCGCGCAACGCCACCGCCATGACGGCGGAGGAAACCATCGCGGCGGCGAAGGCGATCGGCTTTCCGGTGATCCTGCGGCCTTCCTATGTACTGGGCGGACGCGGCATGGTGGTGGTTTCCAGTGAGAAGGAAGTGCGTGAGCAGGTTGCTTCGGGCGAACTGTTCCGCATTTCCGGCGACAATCCGGTGCTGATCGACGGTTTCCTCAACCGTGCCACCGAGGTGGACGTGGACGCCATCTGCGACAAGGGCGGTGATGTCTTCATCGCTGGTATCATGGAGCATATCGAGGAAGCGGGCGTGCATTCCGGCGACAGCGCCTGCTCGCTGCCGCCCTTCAGCCTGAAGCCAGCCATCATCGCCGAGATCGAGCGTCAGACCATCGCCATGGCCAAGGCGCTGAAGGTGCAGGGGCTGATGAATGTGCAGTACGCCATCCAGGGCGACGAGATTTTCGTGCTGGAAGTCAATCCGCGCGCCAGCCGCACCGTACCCTTCGTCGCCAAGGCGGTAGGCATGCCCATCGCAGCCATCGCCAGCCGGGTCATGGCGGGCGAGACGTTGAAATCCATGAAGTTGAAATCGCCCAAGCCCGACCACATCTCGGTCAAGGAAGCGGTGCTGCCCTTCGCCCGCTTCCCCGGCGTCGACACCATCCTGGGGCCGGAGATGCGCTCCACCGGCGAGGTGATGGGGGCCGACGCCAGCTTCGGCCGCGCCTTCGCCAAGAGCCAGATCGGCGCCGGCACCAAGCTGCCCACCGGCGGTACCGTCTTCATTTCGGTCAAGGACGGCGACAAGGATTTGATCGAGGAACCGGCGCGCGAGCTGCTGGCGATGGGCTTCTCGCTGATCGCCACGCGCGGCACCGCGCGGGTGCTGGAAGCCAAGGGCCTGCCGGTCGCCGTCATCAACAAGGTACTGGAAGGCCGCCCGCACGTGGTGGACGCGCTGAAGAATGGCGAGATCCACCTGGTGTTCAACACCACTGATGGGGCGCAGGCGCTGGCGGATTCCTCCTCCATCCGGCGCGCGGCGCTGACCCTGAAAGTGCCCTATTACACCACCATGTCGGGGGCCAAGGCGGCGGCCCAGGCCATCGCCGCGCTCAAGGAAGGCTCCCTTGAAGTCGCCCCCCTGCAGTCTTACTCTTCGTAAAGCAGAGCTGCGCTAGAGTAGTAAAAAGCGCATTTTATCAATGATTTAGCCCGTCCCGCCCGGCCTCCCCGCCGGGAGGAGGGCTTTTTTGCCGTCAGCGATGACGGCAACGAACGGACGAGACGATGGAAAAGATTCCGATGACCGCTTCGGGCTTCCGCGCCCTGGAAGAAGAGTTGGAGCGGCTGAAGAACCAGGACCGCCACGAGATTATCAAGGCGATCGCGGAAGCGCGCGCCCATGGCGACCTGTCGGAGAATGCCGAATATCACGCCGCCAAGGAGAAGCAGAGCTTCATCGAAGGCCGGGTGCTGGAACTGGAAGACCAGATCGGCCGCTCCGAGGTGATCGATATCTCCAAACTGTCGGGCAAGATCGTGATGTTCGGCGCCACCGTCACCGTGGTGGACGAGGACACCGACGAGGAGCGCAAATATCAGATCGTCGGCGACGTGGAATCCGACGCCAAAAAGGGACGGATTTCGCTCTCCTCTCCCATCGCCCGCGCCCTGATCGGCAAGACCAAGGGCGACACGGTGGAAGTGGCGGCGCCGGGTGGTGCAAGGTCGTACGAAATCCTAAAAGTGGAATTCGTCTGAAGCAGACGAAGGTTGCCGCGCAGCCGCTCGCTTAAGCTCGCGCGTTCATTCCCTCTCGCCTGTCCACTGGACAGGCTCGCGCGTACGTGCGCCGGTCGTTCACCGTTTAAACTCTACTTCCCGCCCTCAAGATTGTGCCGCATGTTGGCCATCAGGCGCATCATCTGCAGCTTCTCCGGCTCTTCCGGCGTCTGGTACAGCGCTGTCAGCATCGCCAGGTCGGCGTCCGACAGACTGGTGACATGGAAATCGGCGTCGCAATTCGTGAGGAACAGATTGGCGATGCTGGGCGCGGGCTGGCAGCGGCCGGTAGCGGTCGCCTGCGCCAGCGCCATCAACGCCAGATAATCGCCCAGCTCGCCCAGCGTCATCCCGTTGACCGCCGCCGAATCCACCAGGATGGTGGCGGCGTGCATCTCGGCGCGCATGCCGGTTTTGAGCCTGGTATCGTCAGCCGCCGCCCCCGGCGTGCATTCGGGATCGATGGGATGCAGCCAGCAATCCACATCCCAATGCGCCACGCCGGCGCTATCGATAAAATAGCCGAAATACCAGGACTGGACCGGGTAATGCACCGTCAACTCCCGCGGCGGTGCGCCATCGAACAGCAAAGGCTCCTTTGCGGCGATGGCCTGCAGCAATACCTGGGGCTGCGGCGTCACGAAGACGACGATATTGGGCCTGCAGGGATCGCGGCGGTCCAGCGACACGCCGACCTGGCCAGCCACGTCGCGGATGCGCTTTTCCACAACATGGGCGGCGAGCGGCGTCATGCCGACCAGATGGGGACAGACCGGAATTTTCCAGCGTGAAAACTGGCCCTCCAGATTGTAACTGGGCCGCAGCAGCGACTGCACGAATTTCCGCGACAGCAACTCGTCCTTCAGGCGTTGGGCGTCGGAATAGATCGTTTCCGGCTCGCCGGGCGCGGGCGCCTGGGCTGCGGCGGGCAAAGCCAAGGCGAGAACAAGAAGGACGGGCGCGATCTTCATGCTGATCTCTTGATCTAGGGAGGAGACGTATCCTGCCCCTTGGCCAGGGCGTCTTTCATCGCCTTGACGATGAATTGCCGTTGCAGCTGTTCGGGGCTTTCCGGCGAATGATAAAGGCCGGTCAGCATCGCCAGGTCCACGTCGGTAAGGCTGGCACGCTGGGTCTCGGGGTCGCAGCCCTTGAGCAGGAGGTTGGCGACGGTCGGCACCTGCTGGCAGACGCCGCGCTGCACCGTCTGGGAAAGACCGACCAGGGCGGAGTAATCCGCGATCGTGCCTATGGCGAGGCCGTTCACCGCATTGGCGTCGATGATCACCGTCGCGATGCCCATCTCGGCGGTCACGCCGGTATAGAGACGGCTGAGACGGGCATGAACCTGTGGCGGGGTGCCATCCGGACTCTCCACATCCGCCATGAGGCGTCCATTGTCGTCACGGACCAGGGAAATATACCAGGACTGGACGGGATACTTGATCTTGAGCCGCTTGATGTCCTGCATCGCCACCAGCACGGGCGCCTTTTCGGCGATGCTGTCCAGCGACGCCTGCGGCTGCTCCGTCACCACCACCAGCAGGTTCGGCTTGGCGCAGGGATCGTCCATGTCCACCGGCGCGCCGACCTTTGCCGCGATCTCCTTGATGCGGTGTTCGATCATCCAGGCGGCCACCGGCTTCAGGCCCCAGACCTTGGGACAGACCTTCTGCTTCCAGCGGGCGAACTCGCCGTCCAGCAACGGCTCCGATTCCAGATAACCCTGCACGAAACGCCGCGCGGTGGCGTCTTCCTTGTCGCGCTGGGCTTCGGAAGTGATGGTCTCCGGCTCGCCCTGCGGCGGCGCGGGTGCCTGGGCCCTGGCCAGGCCTGGCAGCGTCACGGCGAAAAGCAGGACGATGAGGCGCCGCATGTCTCCTCCCAGGAAGTCGTCCCGGGACAATACC
>Ga0265313_10001673_pt1 | contig 20510 bp, 18 predicted proteins | sample 4123metaG_FD_203122 | JGI IMG/M metagenome (GOLD analysis project Ga0265313, IMG submission 203122) | Rhizosphere microbial communities from Carex aquatilis grown in University of Washington, Seatle, WA, United States - 4-1-23 metaG | ecosystem: Host-associated > Plants > Roots > Rhizosphere >...
GGTCATGGGCGGAGCATTTCCCCGGTGCGGAGATAATGCACGAGCAGGCCTTCGAGCGCAGCCATTTTCGTGTCGAAGTCTTCGACCGCCGTCGCCGCCGAAAACGCGGCGTCGGCTGGCGCGGTGGCGAGCCAGTGACGCGTCCACGTGAGCTGCGTGCCGCCGGCGACGGGCTCGAGCGAGATTTTCAAACGAAACACGTAGTGGCCCGGCACGAAGCAGGTGAACTCGATGCGCGTCGGCGGTTCGTAGCGGCTGACGACCCACGTCATCGCGGCGCCGTCGTGCGCTTCGGTGCGAAACACGCAATCCTCCTCGGCGACGCCGGAGACGGAGTGCAGGATTTCGGCGTGCCAGGTGGGAATCCAGTCGAACTCGCGCACGGGACAGAGCAGCGGAAAAACGCGCGCCGGCTCGGCGGGGACGATAAAGCGCTGCGTGCGGGTGACGGATGGAAGCGCTGCGACGGAGCCGCGCGGACGGGCGCCCGCGGACACGGCGTGGATGGCGGCGGGTGGTGGCGTTGGGTGAGAAGTCATGGTGGGTGCGGTTGATTTCGGGAGGGTCCGCTGTGAAGCCGTAGTCGGGTCAAGCGTCATTGTGCGGATGACTTAGCGAAGGCTTGCACCCGGCTCCGCGGCGGGTTCACTGGCCGCGTTTCCCACACCCCGCGCTTTCCCCATGGCTGATTCCCCCGACTCCGCGGCGCTCGACCGCAAACACAGGCTGGTTATCTTCGCGTCATCACTCGGCACCGTGTTCGAGTGGTATGACTTCTACATCTACGGCACGCTCGCCGCGTTTTTCGGCAAGCACTTCTTCCCGGCGGGCAACGACACGGCGGCGTTTCTGTCGAGCCTCGCGCTGTTCGGCGTCGGGTTTTCGGTGCGGCCGTTCGGCGCGCTCGTGTTCGGGCGGATCGGCGATCTGGTCGGGCGAAAATACACCTTTCTCGTCACGATCATCGTGATGGGTTTGTCCACGGCGCTCGTGGGCTTGCTGCCGACGTATGCGACGATCGGGTTCGCGGCGCCGATCATCCTCGTGGTGCTGCGGATCGCGCAGGGCCTTGCGCTCGGCGGCGAATACGGCGGGGCGGCGACCTACGTGGCGGAGCACGCGCCGGCAGGGAAGCGCGGGTATTTCACGAGCTGGATTCAGACGACGGCGACGCTCGGGCTGTTTCTCTCGCTGCTCGTGATCGCGCCGTTGCGCATCTGGCTGAATTATCCGAACGACCCGGCGAACGCCGCGGGGCCGACAGCGTTCGAGGTGTGGGGCTGGCGGATTCCGTTTCTCGTGTCGGTGATCCTGCTGGCGGTTTCGGTTTACATCCGGCTGAAGCTGCAGGAGTCGCCGGTGTTCGCCGAGATGAAGGCGCAGGGCAAGGGCTCGACGGCGCCGTTGACGGAGAGCTTCGCGCGCTGGGACAACGGCCAGCTCGTGCTGCGCGCGCTGTTCGGCGCGACGGCGGGGCAGGGCGTGGTGTGGTATTGCGGGCAGTTTTACGCGCTCTATTTCCTGACGACGACGCTGAAGGTGGACTTCATCAATGGCTACGTGCTGATCGCGATCGCGCTGCTGCTCGGCACGCCGTTCTTCGTCGTGTTCGGGAAACTCTCGGACCGGATCGGGCGGAAAAAGATCATGCTGCTCGGCTGCGCGCTGGCGGTGTTCACCTATGTGCCGATCTTCCGCGGGCTCACGCGCAACGCCAACCCGGCGCTCGCCGAGGCGATGGAGCGCGCGCCGGTGATCCTGCACACGACCGAGTATCGCGACGCCGTCGAACTCACGGTTGCGGCGATGGTGGACGCAGCGGGCAAGATCGTCGGCGTCAAGCACACCCAGTCGGACACGGCCAAGGCGCGAAATTACCTGAACGCGAAGGGGATTCCCTTCACGCTGTCGCCGAGCCGGCCGGATTTACCGCTGGTGCTCGACATCGGCGGGCGCGACGAGGTGACGGGGTTCGACGCGAAGAAGTTCGACGCGGCGCTCGCGCCCGCGGGCTACCCGAAATCGGCCGACCCGGCGCGGATGAACAAGCCAATGCTGGTCGTGCTGCTGACGATCCTGGTGCTCTACGTGACGATGGTGTATGGGCCGATCGCGGCGTTCCTGGTGGAGCTGTTTCCGACGCGGATCCGCTACACGTCGATGTCGCTGCCGTATCACATCGGCAACGGCTGGTTCGGCGGCTTCCTGCCGCTGATCGCGGCGAGCATCGTGGTGTTCACGGGGGATATTTACGCGGGGCTGTGGTATCCGATCGCGGTGGCGGCGATGACGCTGATCGTCGGCTGGGTGGCGCTGCCGGAGACGAAGGACAACGATTTGAGCGGATAACACTTTGCCCGAGTTGACGCAGGGACAATTGACTTGGCGGTCCACATCGGCAGTTTCAGCGACATGACCTTGGCGAGTTTTCCAGACCTAAAGCGATTGCCGCGCCTCGCGCGGCTGAAAATCGCGGAGGAGCTTTGGGATTCGGCGGCCTCGGACGACCTGCCGGTGCCCGCCGGTCACAAGGCCCTGATTCGGAGCCGCCGCCAAAGCTATGCGCGCGGCGAGGCGAAGACGGTCACCATGGCCGAACTGAAAAGATCGATTCGCCGCCGATCGTGAAAAGTTTGCCGGTGGTCGCGCTCGATTTTGTGCGCGACGACGTCCAACTCGCCTACGACTATTTTGCCGAAGGCATTGCGGGTGGCGGGGACCGATTCCTCGAGCGTTATTTCGAGACCACGGACCGGATCGGACTTAATCCGGAAATGTTTCCGATCAAGTTCGGCGATTATCGACGGGCGCTCGTTCCGAGGAGCAACTGGGCAATTTACTATTTTCTCGAACCCGATCGCGCGGTGGTGACGGCGGTGATCGATGCGCGGCGGCGGCCGGGTGCAATCCGCGCGCTCGTGCGAAGCCGCAGATAGAATGGGCGGGTTCGGATGGCTTTCGTTGTTGCGGGCCTGTTATCATTTATCCGATCGCCGTGGCGGCGATGACGCTGATCGTCGGCTGGGTGGCGCTGCCGGAGACGAAGGATAATGATTTGAGTTCGTAGGCTAGTGTATTGGGTGCCGAGCGGGACAGCGGCTCGGCAAAGTGATACTTCTAGTCCGTGGTCTTATAGTCGGCAGTTCGGTAGTCTCTACCGATGCCGAAACGCGAATCCGCTCTTAAGAAACTTGGCGAAAACGTCCGGGAAAAGCGTGAGAAACGGGAGCTCTCGCAGGAGGGATTGGCTGAAGCCGCTGATCTTGATCGAACCTACATCGGCGGTATCGAACGTGGCGAACGAAACCCCACGATTCTCAGCGCCATCCGCATTGCGAAGGCGCTCAGGACCCCGGTCTCAGAGCTTTGCGAAGGCATTGACCGATGACCGTGCGTCGTCGAAAGAGGGGCAGCCGTGTCGAGGAAGAGCAGGCACCTTACGGCGCCGGGCCCAACGGACGCGCGCCTCGTCCGTTCCGTTTCATCGACCTCTTCTGCGGGATCGGTGGGTTCCGCATCGCTTTTGAGAAGGCAGGAGGCCAGTGCGTGTTTTCGTCCGATTGGGACAAGTTCTCACAGATCACCTACGAGGCTAATTTCGGTGAAAAACCTCATGGCGACATTCATTCGATCGCAGTCGCTGACGTTCCCTCGCACGACATCCTGTGCGGTGGGTTCCCCTGCCAGCCTTTCAGCCTCGCCGGGGTTTCCAAGAAAAACAGCCTCGGGCGCAAGCATGGCTTCGACGACGAAAAGCAGGGCAATCTGTTTTTCTCCATCGCCGACATCTTGGATTATCACAAGCCGGCTGCGTTCGTTCTGGAAAACGTCAAGAACCTGAAAAGCCACGACCAAGGGCGCACTTTCAAAGTCATCTACGAAACGCTCACCCAAGCTCTCGGCTATCAGGTTTACTACAAGGTCATCGATGCCCAAGGAGTCGTGCCCCAGCATCGCGAACGCATTTTCTTTGTGGGCTTCCGTGAACCTCGCTATTTTGAATTTCCAGCTTTTCCTGCGGATGGGCCAAAGCTGGCAGCGATTCTTGAGGAAACCATGCCAGAGAAATACACGCTGTCCGATCACCTCTGGCAATATCTTCAGGATTACGCAAAGAAGCACCAAGCGGCTGGAAACGGCTTTGGATTCGGCTTGGTCACGGGCAGCGACACGGCCCGAACCCTGAGCGCGCGTTATCACAAAGACGGCTCTGAAATCCTCGTTTCACAAGGAGAGCGTAAGAACCCGCGCCGGCTCACGCCACGCGAATGCGCTCGTCTGATGGGCTATCCGGAGTCTTTTAAAATCCCGGTTTCAGACACCCAAGCCTACCGGCAGTTTGGTAATTCTGTTGTCGTGCCGGTAATCAGCCGAATCGCAAAGGCTGTTGTCGCGACGTTGCAGCGACCAGCGACTCAACGGACTGACTTGGTTCTAATGTCTCAGGAGGTCGTGGCGACTGCGCGAGTCCCGATTTCCAGATCAGGGCTCACTTATTTTCAGCGCCACAAAAGAAAGGCCTCATGAATCTTGGCCAACTGCAATCGTTGTTTGCCGATGTGGGCTGCAAGAGGCTTTACGCGAAGCCACTCGCCGAAAATGACAATTCCAAGAATCAGGTTTATTTCGGTCCCGGATTTCAGGCGCTGAACTTGTTTCCAAACCAAGGCGTTGTCCCCGACAGTAGTCCCAAGAATCCAATCTTTAAGGCGAAGCTAAAATTTAGCTGGATGCTTCCAGACGGCTCGGTGGCCGAAGTGCCGGGCGCACAACTTATCCTCTATCCGCAATACCCAGAGGTTCGTTTCTCGGGCTTTTTGCGTGGCTGCGCTCAAGCGCCGTCTGAATTGATAGCGGGACGGTCTCGCGGGCGCGTTCTTTTTCTCGGCGTCACAGGTGATCGTCGAATTATTGGGTTTGTTTGCAATGGGGATTCGCCAGTGGCCAAGGAATTTTCATTGAGAGCCGGCGAACCTTCCGCCGGGGTCTTCTTTGAACTTTCGTTGCCTCGGATCGTAGACGCAGCGGATTCCCGGGCCAAACTTCTAACCGAGTTGCACCGCGTAAACCGCCTCGGATGGATTGACTCAAAGCAGCTCGATGCGGCGGGTCATTTGAAGCCATGCAATGCACCTCAGTGCGGCGGTTTCACTTTGGAGGCCGAACTGGGCATTCCCAAAAATAGTGACGCAGAACCGGACTTTCTCGGCTGGGAGGTGAAACAGCACACGGTATCGAACTTCGACAGCGTGGAAGCAGGAACGATCACTCTGATGACGCCGGAACCGACTGGTGGTTATTACCGTAAAAACGGCGTTGAAGCGTTTGTGCGGAAGTTTGGCTACGCCGATAAACTCGGCCGGGTCGATCGATTGAATTTTGGCGGCATTCACAAGGTCGGCGCGCGCCACGAGACGACCCACCTCACCATGAAGCTGTCAGGTTACGACGAAGCAAAAGGGCGCATTACTGACGCGGATGGAGCCATCTCGCTGGTGAGCGACTCAGGCGTAATTGCCGCCGCATGGAACTTTAGCGGACTGCTGGAGCACTGGTCGCGAAAGCACGCGAAAGCCGTCTATGTGCCATCGCTGTGTCGAAAGGAGCCTGTGCGGCAATATTGTTACGGCGACAAAGTGCGGCTCGCGGAGGGAACGGACTCGCTGCGTTTGCTCAAGGCGCTGTTTACAGGCGCCGCCTATTATGATCCCGGCATCAAACTGGAGAATGCGTCGTCGGCAAAGCCAATTAGCAAACGGCGCAGCCAATTTCGCATCGCGTCAAAGAATATATCAGCTCTCTACGAATCGGTTGATCTGGTGACGCTTTGAAAGATGGCCGACATCTTCACTAAAAAAAAGCGCTCGGCGATTATGTCCCGCATTCTAGGACATGGGAACAAAGATACCGAGCTGCGGCTGATTTCGATTTTCCGGGCACAACGGATCACGGGCTGGCGGCGAAGCTATGGCCTCGCAGGCAAACCTGATTTCGTTTTTCTGCCCGAGCAGCTGGCCGTGTTTGTTGATGGGTGCTTCTGGCACGGGTGCTTGGCGCATGCGACTTGGCCGAAACAGAATGCCGCATTCTGGCGGAAGAAGATTCTTGGCAACCGACGGCGGGACCGGGCGGTGAATCGTATTCTCCGTGCGAAAGGGTGGCGGGTGTTGCGGATTTGGGAGCACGATCTGGCAAGGAAGAACGAAGGGAAGACGGTTCGGCGGGTTCGCGCGGCGTTGGAGAAGGCTGCCAAGGGGTCGAAATAGAGTCTGAGGGCGGGGAAACACGATTAGGACGCGATGATATCTTAAAGGGGGTGGTGCAGATAGAGCGGGAAGGCGTGCCCGGCTTCGGGGAGCGCGTCGAATCGTTCGGGGAACGCGATCAATTAAGGCGGAGGCGAGGGGAAATAAGGTGGGAACGCGTGCGGAAGACTGTGGACCGCGTGCAGAAGAGGTGAGAGAGCATGCGGAAGACTTGAGAACGCGTGCGGAAGAGATGGGAGAGCGTGCGGAAGAGGTGCGAGAGCGTGCGGACGAGGAGGAAGGGCGGGAGATTCTTTTAGGGCCGGGGAAAAGAGAGCGCCAGCGAGCTGGCGGCCTACGGGGTGTGCTGTTGTTCGACGGATTGTCCGAGAATGGGGGAGCGGCGGGCGGCGGTGGGCCATGGCGGACGCCTCGGAGAGGCGTCCCTACCTTTTAAGGGCGGGGGTTTCCAAAATTCGTTGCGGTCGGGGAGGGTTGCTGGCTCATCGAGGGCGCATGTTCAACCCCGCGCAATGGCTCGACGACCGGCGGTGGGCCGACGGGCGGCGGGAGCCGGTCGGGCTGCTCATCGGCGTGACGACGTTCGGGATTCTCGCGCTCGAACTGGCGTTGATCCGGTGGACGTCGTCGCAGGTGCGGATTTTCGCGTATTTCAACAACGTCGTTTTGATCTGCGCGTTTCTGGGGATCGGGCTCGGCGTGGCGCTGGGGCGGCGGCATCCGGGGCTGGTGCATTTGACGCTGCCGGTGCTCGCGGTGCTGGCGGTGCCGCTGGCGTTTTCGGAAAGGCTCGGGCTGGTGGGGATGCGTTTCCCGGACAACAGCATCATGCTGTGGGGCGCGCAGGAACTGCCGGCGAACGGATTCATCTTCGCGCGGAACCTGGCGATTTTTCTCGGGCTGCTCGGGGCGATCGTGGCGGTGTTCGTGGGCGCGGGGGCGGCGCTGGGGCATTTGTTTTCGCGGTTGCCGGCGTTGCGCGCGTATCAGGCGGATCTGATCGGGTCGCTGCTGGGCGTGCTGGCGTTCACGGGCGCGGCGTGGATCGATGCGGGGCCGCCGTTGTGGCTGGCGCTGGGCTGCGTGCCGTTCTGCTGGCTGGCGCGCGGGTGGCTGGGCGTGGCGGCGGCGGCGGTGGCGATCTGGCTGGGGCAGCAGTCGGTCGGCGCGGCGTTGTTTTCGCCCTACAACCGGATCGATCTCGTGCACTGGGCGACGGGCGAGAGCGAGCTGCAGGTGAACCGGGATTTCCACCAATACATGCTCGATCTCTCTGATGCGCGGCTGGTGGACCCGGGGCTGCCGGAGGAGACGCGGCGGGTGCGGCGGGAACTGCGCGGGCTTTACGACCTGCCGTTTGTGCTCAACCCGCGGCATGGCACGGCGCTGGTGGTGGGCGCGGGGACGGGGAACGACGTGCAGGCGGCGTTGCGCAACGGCTACGCGCGCGTGACGAGCGTCGATATCGACGGGCGGATCATCGCGCTCGGGCGGGCGCTGCACCCGGAGGCGCCGTATGCGAACGCGGCGGTGCGGCCGGTGGTCGATGATGCGCGGGCGTTTTTCGAAAAGAACCGCGGGGAAAAATTCGACGTGGTGTGCTTCGGGCTGCTCGACTCGCACGCGATGAGCTCGGCGATGTCCACGCTGCGGCTCGACAACTACGTCTATACCGAGGAGGGAATTCGCGCGGCGTGGCGGCGGGTGGGGCCGGGCGGGCACTTGTCGCTGGCGATCTCGTGCATCGGCGGACGCTGGCAGTTCGAGCGGCTTTACTGGACGATCGCGCGGGCGACGGGGCGGGAGCCGATCGCGTTTTACAGCGCGCTGCACTCGGGGACGACGACGTTTGTCGTGCCGGCGGCGGACGCGAAGCTGAAGGCGGAGGTGGTGGCGTCGCGGCCGACGATGCGGCCGGAGCGGACGATGGGCCAGACGCTCACAACGAGCGACGACTGGCCGTTTTTATATCTGCGGCCGGGCGTGGTGCCGTGGGGTTACCTGGCGGTGCTCGGGGCGATTTTGGTTTTCACGACGGCGAGCACGCGGCGGGTGTTCGGGTTCGGGCGCGGCGGCGCGGAATTTCACTGGCCGCTGTTCTTGATGGGCGCGGCGTTTTTGCTGATCGAGACGCGCGGGGTGACGAGTTTGTCGCTGCTGTTCGGCTCGACGTGGGTGGTGAACTCGGCGGTGTTCGCGGGAATTCTGGTGATGGTGCTGGCGGCGAACGCGGCGGTGCGGCGGTGGGAGTGGAGCGATCCGCGGCCGTGGTTTCCGGCGCTGTTCGCGGCGGCGGCGCTGCTGTATTTTTTCCCGGTGGGCTGGCTGCACACGCTGCCGCTGCTGGCGCGCGGCGTGGCGGGCGGGCTGCTGACGGGGCTGCCGATCGGGCTGGCGGGCGTGATCGTGCCGATGCTGTTGAAGCGGGCGAAGGATCCGGCGGTGGCGTTGGGGGCGAACCTGCTCGGCGCGGTCCTGGGCGGATGCCTCGAATATTTTTCGATGTATGGCGGGCTGCGGGCGGTGGCGTTGCTGGCGCTCGTGCTGTATTTGATCGCGTATCTGGTGGTGCAGCGCGCGGAGAAGGCGGCGGGCCGCGGCGGCGGAAGTTTTGGGAGGGTAGGGACGGCTCTCCGAGCCGTCCGGTTATGCGGTTGATGCGGATGCGGGTTTCGCGGACGTTTCGGAGAGGCGTCCCTACCGGAAGTCCAAACCGGGCGTTCGGATGATGGGCAGATTTTATCGGGGCCAGAAGTGAGGCCAGTCTTCGGGGCGCGTGACCAGATTCTTGCGAACGGGGTTCATCCGGATGTAGTGGGCTTTCTCCTCGAGACTCTCATCGTTGCGCAGGCGGTGGTCGAAGAAACCTCGCTGCCAGACGACGCCGGCAACACGCGCAGTGAATCGTTTCCAAGCGGCGACCGTTTTGACGGGGTCTTCTTCGCGCGGGCAGGAAATGAGGGCGTGGAGATGATCGGGCATCAGCAGCCAAAGCGAAACATGCCAGCGGAGTTGCTCGTGGTAGTGTCGGACCGCCGTGAGAAGTTTTTCGGCGACCGCGGGCGTGCAGAGTTGGTTGGAGCCGCGCGTCTGGCAGCAAACGGTGATGAAATAGGTCGCGTCGCCTGCCCATGCGGGTGGGACATGATAGAGCCAGCGGCGTTGCGGCAGGGGCATGGCAGTGACGAGAGCCGGCGCGAGCGTGAAGGGGTTGGGTGGATGCAGGCCGGAACGCCACCGTGAAAGGGCGGCCAACGCAAAAAGGCGAACCGATACGGTTGCGGGTAGGGACGGCTTTCCGAGCCGTCCGTGAATGGGACCGGGGCGGACGCCTCGGAGAGGCGTCCCTACCTGCGGCCCTACTGTTGCACGGCGGAAGGCTCGGCGCCGGCGGCTTGTTCCTCGGCGCTTTCGACGATGCGGGCGATGCTGAGGAGTTTGTCGCCGGGCTCGAGGGTGACGAGGCGGACGCCTTTCGCGCCGCGGTTCGTTTCGCGAATCGTATCGACGGGACAACGCACACTCTGGCCTTTCGCGGTGAGGAGCATGACTTCGTCGGTGTCGCGGACGCTGAGCGCTCCGGAGAGGTTGATGGAGCCGTCCTCGGGGAGATCGATCGCCCAGACGCCGGAGCCGCCGCGGTTGATGAGGCGGTAATCCTCGAAGCGCGTGCGGACGCCGAGGCCGGCTTCGCTCGCGACGAGGAATTTCGCGTCGTGATCGACGACCTCGATCACTTGCAGGTAGTCGCTTGCGAGCTTGAAGCGCATGCCGGTGACGCCGCCGGTGGCGCGGCCGGTCGGGCGGAAGAGGTCTTCGCTCGTCTCGGGATCGCGTTCGCGGAAGCGGACGGCGAGGCCTTGGTGGGAAACGAGGATGATTTCGTCGTTGCCGGTGGTGAGGACGGTGCCGATGACGGCGTCGCCTTCGGAGAGATTGATGCCGATGAGGCCGCCCTCGCGGGTGCAGTTGGCGTAGTCGGAGAGCGCGCTTTTTTTGATGACGCCTTTTTTCGTGGCCATGACGAGGAAGCGGTCCTCGACGAAATCCTTCACGCAAAGCATGGCGGCGATTTTCTCGCCCTCGGTGAGGCGGAGGAAGGACGCGACGGATTTGCCCTTCGAGGTGCGCGTGCCCTCGGGGACGTCATAGACCTTCTTCGCGTGGCACTGGCCGGTGCTCGTGAGAAAGAGGATGTAATCGTGCGTCGAAGCGGTGAAGAGGTTTTCGACGAAGTCCTCCTCGTAGGTCTCGGCGCCGATCACGCCCTTGCCGCCGCGGCGCTGGGAGCGGTAGTCGGCGACGGGCGTGCGCTTGATGAAGCCGAGATGGGAAACGGTGATGACGCAGCCCTCGTTCGGGATCACGTCCTCCATGCGGAACTCGCCGGCGGCGGCGATGATTTCGGTGCGGCGGGGCGAGGTGTATTTCTCCTTCATCTCGCCGAGCTCTTTTTTGATGAGGGCGAGAAGTTTCGGCTCGGACTCGAGGATGCCGCGGAGTTCCTCGATGAGTTTCATGAGTTCGAGGTATTCGGCCTCGATCTTGCCGCGTTCGAGGCCGGTGAGCTGGTAGAGACGGAGCTCGAGGATGGCGTCGGTCTGGCGCTCGGAAAGCGGGTATTTCGCCATCAACTTCACCTTCGCCTCTTCGCGGTTGGAGGAGGCGCGGATGATTTTGACGAAGTCGTCGAGGTTATCGAGGGCGATGATGTAGCCCTCGAGGATGTGGGCGCGGTCGAGGGCTTTCTCGAGGCGGAACTTCGTGCGCCGGGTGACGACATCGCGGCGGTGCTCGATGTAACACTCGATGAGTTCCTTGATGTTCATCTGCTTCGGCCGCTTCTTGTCGAGGGCGAGCAGGGTGACGCCGAACGAGGATTCGAGGGCGGTTTTCTGGAAGAGCTGGTTGATGACGACCTTCGCCTGCTCGCCGCGCTTCAGCTCGATGACGATGCGGGTGTTCTCGTCGGACTCGTCGCGGAGGTCGCGGATGCCATCGAGCTGTTTCTCGCCGACGAGCTCGGCGATGCGGGTGACGAGGGTGTTGCGGTTAACGTTATACGGAATCTCGGTGATGACGATCTGCTCCATGCCGCCCTTCATCTCCTCGGTGTGGGCCTTGCCGCGGGTGCGGACGATGCCCTTGCCGGTTTTCAAGTAGCTGAGGATGCCCTCGCGGCCGGCGATGACGCCGCCGGTGGGGAAGTCGGGGCCCTTGACGATCGTGCAGAGTTCATCGACGGAGATGCGGGGGTTGTCGATGATGGCGAAGGTGGCGTCGATGATCTCGTCGAGGTTGTGCGGCGGGATGTTCGTCGTCATGCCGACGGCGATGCCGGTCGAGCCGTTCATCAGGAGATTCGGCAGCGCGGCGGGAAGGACGGTGGGCTCGGTGGTGGATTCCTTGTAGTTGGGCGCGAAATCGACGGTGTCCTCCTCGATGTCCTTGAGGAGGTCCTCGGCAATGGCGTTGAGGCGGCACTCGGTGTAACGATACGCGGCGGGCGGATCGCCATCGACGGAGCCGAAGTTGCCCTGCGGGTCGATGAGCGGGTAGCGCATGACCCACGTCTGCGCGAGGCGGACGAGCGTGTCGTAAACGGAGGAGTCGCCGTGCGGGTGGTAGTTCTTGAGGACTTCGCCGACGACGCCGGCGCACTTGTCGTAGGAACGGTTGTGGAGGAGACCCTCGCGGAGCATCGCATAGAGGATGCGGCGCTGGACCGGCTTCAGGCCGTCGCGGGCATCGGGGAGCGCGCGACTGATGATGACCGACATCGAATAATCGATGTAGGCCGTCTGCATGATGTCGGTGATATTGGCGGAGGAGAGTTTTTCGCTGGCAGTATACATTCGGGAGAGTGGGGAGTGCCTATGGAAGGTCAGAGATCGGATTCGCTCAGGCCGGCGATCTTCATCTGATGTCTGAGCAGGCCGAGTTTGAGAGAATGATTGCCGTGGACGGGAACGACGAGGCGTTCGCGGTGACCGGGTTTGGTGAAGATGTGATGGCTGCCGTTGATGCGGGCGAGGTGCCAGCCGTGTTGCTGAAGGAGTCGGATGAAATCCTTACCTGAAATCTGCTTCATACGCGCGGCAATCGGGCAAATTCGTCGGCGAGGTCAAACGGTTGTGTTTTTCCCTCAAACGGCGATTTCGATCACCTGATCGTCAGACTTTGTGTCTTGGCGGTCGTCGTCCACGGAGAGCCAGCCTTCGATGGCCTCTTTTATATTCGCCCGTAGTTCCGGAAGGGTTTCGCCCTGTGTGACGCAGCCGGGCAGCGCCGGGACTTCGGCCCAGTAGCCGCCTTCGTCTGCTTTGTGGATGATGGCTTTAAGTTTCATAGGAGGAATGTATTTGGAATTGCGGAGGAGGAAGGCGGACGGCTCGGAGAGCCGTCCCTACCTTTCGGATCCTAGACGTCGAGGAATTGGACGTTGAGGGCGTTGTCTTCAATGAACTGGCGGCGGGGGGGGACTTCCTCGCCCATCAGGAGCGTGAAGAGCGCGTCGGCCTTGGCTGCATCGTTGATCGAGACTTTCAGGAGGCGGCGTTTTTCGGGGTCCATCGTCGTTTCGAAGAGTTGCTTCGGGTTCATTTCGCCGAGGCCCTTGTAGCGCTGGATCGAGAGGCCCTTGCGGCCGTTGGCGCGGATCTGCGTGACGATGTCGAGCGGCGAGTGGAGTTCGGTCTGGGTCTCGGTTTTCTGGCCGGGATTTTCGGTGATCACGTAACGCGCGTGCTCGGTGGCGGTGAAGCGATTGATCTCGAGGCCGGTTTTGGCGATCGCGTTGAGGAGCTTCGCCATCTCGGTGCTCTCGAAAATTTCGTGAAGCGTGATGCGCTTCGTGCTCGGGAGCGACTTGGCGCCCGCAAGCGGGCTGCCTACGGCGACGGCGCCGGGCGCGGCGGCGTCTTCGGGTTGCTCGAACATGTCGGCGTCGAGGCCGTGATCCTGGGAGAATTTCGAGCGGGCGGATTCGTCGCGGAGAAATTCGTGGCTCTCCTTGTTGCCTTCGCGGATGCGCGCGATGTAGCGCGGGAGCGCCTTCGTTTCGTGGTCGTGCCGGTCGAGATATTCGGCGAGACCGGCGCCGTAGCGCGTGACGCCGGCGCCGAGTTTTTCGAGGGCGGCGAGGTTTTCGACGATCTTGTCGATCGCGGCGGGCGCGAACGTGTGCTGGTCGGCGACGCGGGTAAGGACGACGTCCTCGGAGCCGAGTTCGAGCAGGATGCGGTTGAGCTGTTCGTCGTTGTCGATGTATTGCTCGCGTTTCTTGCGCTTGATTTTGTAGAGCGGCGGCTGGGCGATGTAAACGAAGCCGCGGTCGAGCAGGCCGCGCATCTGGCGGTAGAGAAACGTCAGCAGCAGCGTGCGGATGTGCGAGCCGTCCACGTCGGCGTCGGTCATGATGATGACCTTGTGGTAGCGGGCCTTGTCGCCGTCGAACGCGCCCTCGCCCTCGTGGTCGCCGATGCCGGTGCCGATCGCGGTGATAAGCGTGCGGATTTCTTCGTTGGCGAGGACCTTGTCGATGCGGGCCTTCTCGGTGTTGATGAGCTTGCCGCGGAGCGGGAGGATCGCCTGGTAACGGCGGTCGCGACCCTGCTTGGCGGAGCCGCCGGCGGAATCGCCCTCGACGATGTAGATTTCGGTTAACGCGGGATCGCGTTCGGAGCAGTCGGCGAGTTTGCCGGGCAGGCCGCCGCCGGAGAGCGCGCCCTTGCGGACGGTTTCGCGGGCCTTGCGCGCGGCCTCGCGGGCGCGGGCGGCGTTGAGGGTTTTGTCGATGAGGCGCTTGGCGATGCTGGTGTTGGCCTCAAGGAAGAACTTCAGTTTTTCGCCGACGATTTTCTGGACGATGCCATCGACCTCGCCGTTGGAGAGTTTCGTCTTGGTCTGGCCCTCGAAGCGGGGCTCGGGGACTTTGACGCTGATGACGGCGACGAGGCCTTCGCGCACGTCGTCGCCGGTGATGGGCGGATCCTTTTCCTTGAGGAGGTTGTTGGCCTTCGCGAAATTGTTGATCACGCGGGTGAGCGCGGTGCGGAAGCCGCTGAGGTGCGTGCCGCCCTCGGTGTTGTAGATCGAGTTGGCGTAGGCAAAAACCTGGTCGTTGTAGGAGTCGTTATACTGCATCGCGACGTCGACGACGGTGTTCGGGAGCGTAGGGTTGGTCTCGTTCGGCGCGGAATCGCTGAACGTGATCGGTTTGTCGTGGACGACGTTTTTGTTCTGGTTGAGGAACCGCACGAACTCGGTGATGCCGTCCTTGAAATAAAATCGGTCGCCCTTCTGCGAACGCTCGTCGGCGAGCTCGATGCGGATGCCGGGATTCAGGAAGGCGAGTTCGCGCAGGCGCTTCGCGAGAATCTCGTATTGGAATTCGCGCGTGGTTTTGAAAATTTCCGGGTCGGGCTTGAAGGTGATTTTTGTGCCGGTCTTCTTCGTGTCGCCGATGATCGCCATCTTCTGCGTGGTTTTGCCCTGCGCGAAACGCATCTGGTAAACCTTGCCGCCGCGCCGCACCTCGGCCTCGAACCATTCGGAGACGGCGTTGACGCACTTCGCGCCGACGCCGTGCAGGCCGCCGGAAACCTGGTAGGCGCCCTTGCCGAATTTTCCGCCGGCGTGGAGATTTGTCAGGACGAGTTCGAGCGCGGGAATCTTGTAAGTCGGGTGAATGTCCACGGGGATGCCGCGGCCGTCGTCCTCAACCGAACACGAGCCGTCGAGATGGATCGACACGACGATCTGCGACGCGAAGCCGGCCAGCGCCTCATCGACGGAGTTATCGACGACCTCGAAGACGCAGTGGTGCAGGCCGCGCTCGTTCGTGTCGCCGATATACATGTCGGGGCGCTTGCGGACGCCCTCGAGGCCCTCGAGTTTTTGGATTTTGGAGGCGTCGTAAATTTCGGCGCCGGCCTGGTTTTTGGCGGTGTGTTCGGAAGCGGTTTCGTCGGCCATGAAAGGGTGTTGTCGGATGGAAATAGGAAACGAAAAAAGTGCCGTCGAAACGGCGCGGACGCGAGGGTTTTTTTGAGAAAAAACGTGCCCGAAAACGCCCCTCTTTTCGCATTAGAACGAGAGTTTCGTTTGACCGGGGCGGGGATAGCGGGGCACGCTGGCAGCGATGCTCTCTCCACTGCTTGAAAAGCTGCTGATTTTGCAGGATCGCGACACACGCCGGCTGGCGCTGGAGGGGCAGTTGAAGGCCGTCCCGCGCGACATCGCCGCCGTTGAACAGCGGATCGCCGCCGAGAAAGCCGCCACGGACGCCGCGCGCAACGAGCTCAAGGAGCTGGAAACGAAGAAAAAGCTGATCGAAACCGAGATTGGCTCCGTCGAGGACAAGCTCGGCCGCTACAAGACCCAGCAATCCCTCGTCCGCAAAAACGACGAATACCAGGCGCTCGGCCACGAAATCGAGGTGACCGAGGCCGCCATCGGCGCGCTGGAGGAGCGCGAACTCGAGGCGATGTATGCGATCGACGAGGCGAAGAAACGGTTCGCCGCCGCCGAGGCCGAGCACAAAACCAACATCTCCGGCCACGAAGGGCGGATCCGCACGTTGCGCGAACGCGAGGCGAGCCTCACGGCCGAGTTGCAGGCTGCCCAAGCCGAAGTCGCCACGGCGCGCGCGCCCGTCGGCGAGCCGGCACTGCGGCTTTACGACCGGATCGCGGTGCGCAGCATGCCGGCGGTGGTGGCGATCCGCGGTGCCAAGTGCGACGGCTGCCACCTGAAAGTTTCCAGCGAGGTCGAGTCCGCCTCGCGCGGCAAGGGCGCCGACCCGGCCGTGCTGCTCGCCACTTGCGATCAGTGCGGTCGGATCGTGTATTGGGAAGCCTGACGGGCGCCCACCGCAGGCTTGCGCTCGCGGCCGGACTCCGGCTTGTTGTCCGACCTTAGCTTTGGGGCCTGGTCGTCGCTCCGAGTTCTTTGATCCCAAGGCGCGGGTAACGCCGCGCCCGTTTTAGAAAGTTCGGAGAGGAAAGTCCGGACACCGCAGGGCAGGATGCCGCACGAGCTTCACGGCAAGTGCGGGCGCCGCGCGTCAAGGCGCGGCGACGGACAGTGTCACAGAAAACAGACAGCCCGGCGCGGGTCGCCGCAACACGGCTCGGGCCAGGTGATGGTGAAAAGGTGGGGTAAGAGCCCACCGCGCCGCCAGCGATGGCGGCGGCACGAAAAACCCCTTCCGGTGCAAGGCAAAATAGGCGGCTGGACGGCCCGTCCGATAGCCGCGGGTATGCCGCATGGCGCGCAAGCGCCGCGATCGCGCAAGCGGTCGAGAGAAATGACGACCGAAGCGCCGCAAGGCGTGGAACAGAATCCGGCTTACCGGCCCCAAAGCTAAATTTTTTCGCTGGCGTATGACGAGGTTGATTCGGTTTTGTCACCCCGCCGCGACCGGATTGTCACGTTCCGCCTTGAAACTGACGGCGTGCGCCCGCCCACGTTTCCTCACCCTTCCGCCATGCACCTCCGCCCGATCCTGGTTTCATTCGTCGCGCTCGCGCTCGTCGCCAGCACCCCGCTGCGCGCCGCCGAAGGCTATCTCGCGAACTTTGACGCGATCAGCCTCCTGCCGCCGCCGCCGGCGGTCGGCACGGCCGAGGATCGGGCCGAATTGGATACGACCTATCGGGTCCACACCGCCGCCTCGCCCGCCGACATCGCGCTGGGCACACGGGAAAACAAGCTGACGATTTTTCAGCTCACGGCGACCGCGGTCCCGTGGTTTCGGCCCGGCACGGCGCCGAAGACCGAGGCGTTGCTCAAGCGCGTCGAGGCCGAAACGAAGGCGGTCACCGACGCCGCGAAAGACCGCTGGCGGCATCCGCGGCCGTATCACGAGGATCCGGCGCGCTTTTCGGATGCGATCGAGCACGAGAGCGCGGAACACTACAGTTATCCCAGCGGGCATTCGACGCGCGGCACCGTATTCTCGCTCGTGCTCGCGGAGCTGTTCCCGGAAAACCGGGATGCCATCCTCGCCAAAGGCCGCGAGGCCGGCTGGCTGCGCGTCGAGGGCGGGGTGCATTTTCTCTCGGACATCTACGCCGGCCGCGTGCTCGGCCAGGCGCTCGCGCGATCGTTCCTCGCGAGCGCTTCGTTCCAGCAAGACCTCGCGGCCGCCAAGGCCGAGCTGGCGGCGCTGCGGCCCCGCTGAAAAGACGAGCGCGCGGGCGCGAACAAGCGGGCCGGCTTGGAAACCGAGGCGCGCCCCGGCGCGCGATGGCGGTTCCGAATTTTGCGCCGGGACAAAACCCTTGGCCGCAAGCTGAACGTTGCGACTCCGATCAACCCGGCCTTGCCTCCGCACGGTCGTCGGCCAACGGATGAATCGTGCGGGTTCCAGCCAGCATTTCGTTGCGTCGAGTGTTTCACGTTGTGGTCATCGCCGTGGCAGCGGCGGCGGTGGCGCTGTTCGTGTTCACGCCGCGTTTCGCGCTCTGGCGGGGGCTGGATATTCGGCCCGCGTGGTTTAACCCGGAGGTGAACCGGGCCGTCGATACGCTGCGCCAGCTGGCGCATCCGTTCGCCGCGGCGCGAGATCCATCGAACCTCGTCATCGAGTGGCGATTGTTGTTTCCGCTGCTCGGGAAGGCGCTCGCGCTGCCGCCGTGGCTTTTCCTTTCGCTGCCGCACCTCGGCTGCCTTATCGTGCTCGGTTTCGTCGCGCGCCTGCTGTTGCGGCAGGGCTGGAGCGGATACGAGGCGTTGCTGGCGGCGATCGTGATGGCGACGTGCTCGTGGTTCTTCGTCTCGACGGGCTGGCTCGCGTATTTCGACTCGTGGTGCGTGCTCGCGCTACTGCTGGTGAGTTTTGCGCGGCGGGAATGGGTGCTGGCGGCGGCGGTGCTGGCGGGGCCGTGGATCGATGAACGTTTCGTGCTCGCGCTCCCGCTCGCGCTGGTGGTGCGCGATCGCTACCTCGAATCGTTCGGGCTGGCGCGCCCGGGCCGGCCGCGGTGGCGCGACGCGGCGTGGTGCGGCGCGGCCTTGCTGCCGTGGCTGGCGATCCGGCTCGGCGCCCACTTTTTCCACCACGATCGCGTGAGCGCCGGCTACGCGCATTTATTGCTGGCACCGGGCAATGCGATCCCACTGAGCGCTTACGCGGCGGGCGCTTGGCAGAGTTTGCGTTGGGCGTGGGTGCTGGTCTTCGTCTGGCTCGCCGTCGAAACGCGGTTTGCGCCCCGGCGGCTGGCGTGGCCGGTGGCGGTCGCGGTTGCGACGCTCGGGGCGAGCCTCGCGGCGGCGCATGATTTCAGCCGCGCGCCGGAGGCGGTGCTGCCCGCAGTTGTCCTCGGGTTGATGTTGCTGCGAGCGAGCTATCCGCGACGCGCGCGGACGGTGCTGATCGCGGTTTGCGGGCTCAATTTGGTTTTTCCGGCCAGGCATGTCGTCGCGAATTGGGACGTGCCGATTTACTATTTTTACGCGGAACTCGCGCGGGCGCGGCAGCCGCCGCCGGAACTCGACCCGCAGGCCTTGAACGCCCGCGCAATCGAACTCGCCCGGGCGAACGATCTCGCCGTAGCCCTCGATTTTCTCGACGGCGCCGTCCGACTCGACGCGCGCTACGCCGAGGCGCGCCAAAACCGCGCCGTCGTCGAATTCGACCTCGGCCGGATCGCGGATGCGGTGGCCGACTCCGACGCGGCGCTAAAATTGGCGCCCCGGAATCCCGACCTCCTGCATACCCACGCGCGAATTTGCGCCAAAACCGGCGACGCGCGCCGGGCACTGGCGGACGTGACGGCGGCGTTGCGCGAAGCTCCGGCTGACTGGCCGCAGCGCGCCGCGGCGGAAGCGTTGCTCGCGGCGCTTCGTCGACTACCGCCCGGACGGTAGTGGTATAGTTTGAAATCGCGGGCAGCAACTTCGCCCTTGCATGACGGATCGCCCGGCCTACGGTGCGCTCATGCCAAAGCGCTCAAGCAAAGACCCAAACGTCACGGCGTTCTCAATCGTCCAGAGGGCGACTGCGCAGACGGAACCAACCCCCGCGAATATGGCCGCCGCGCTCGATAACGCAGAACTCAGGAAACAACTCATGCGCGAGATGGGGAGACGTGGCGGTCAAAAAGGCGGCAAGGCCCGAGCTGAGAGTCTGGGGAAAAAGGAACGTAAGTTGATCGCTCAAAAGGCGGCACAGGCGCGATGGGGCAGAAAATAGCCGCCACTCTTGCGAAACCCGCAAGATAGAGCGATTCTTCTTGCACGAATTATCTGCGTAGTTATTCGCATTGCCGAAACCGCAAGTTTCCGCAGCGATCATGGAACCTAAGCCTAAAGAGTGGCAACTAAATGCCGATCACGCAAGTAAGGCCCAATTTTCCAAGTTTGCCGCGAAGCGTCCGCGCGAATACCAATCTCTTTTTGCAAATCTCGACAAGATCAACCAGTTACTCGATTCAGGAAACAAATTTGGTAGTTTCCAAGTCGGCTTTTTCCGGTCCGAAGGAGGCGATATTTACCGCATTGGGCAGACAGGAGTGCCCAGTGCAAAGGAAAGCCGGCTCTACGTTTTTCCCGATCAAGAGGCCCGGATAATGTATGTCCTCAAGATTGGCATTAAAGATGGTCAGCAAGACGATATCAACGAAGCGAAAGACATGGTTAAGAAAATCCGGTCTCCCCAGCCGGTAAAACAATGAACACGAAATCCAAAAATATCGCACAGATGGCGGCAGCCTTGGCGGATGACCCCAACATGGAGCAAGCCGTTCAAGACGAAATTGCAAGAAACTCAATGGTTTCATGCCTTCTGTCTATGCGCGTGTCCAAAAAGCTCAGCCAAGAGCAAGTTGCTGAATCTATGGGATGCCATCCCAGCAAGGTTTCGAGAATAGAATCCGGGAGTGATCGCACTCTTAAGTGGACAGATATCTTGCTCTATGCGAGCGCACTGAATGTAAGCACATGCGTGTTATTTGAAGACCCGTCATTGCCTGCGGCTGAACGAATTAAGCAGTGCGTTTTTAGCATACGGGAACACCTCAACAAGCTCACAGAGCTGGCGGGCAAGGTTGGGGCGAACGATGAGATCGCAAAAAAGATACACCAGTTTTCTGGCGAGGTCTTGTTTAATTTCCTAGTGCAATACCAGGACCATTCAAAAGAGCTTCGATCGGTCATTAAGCTTCCGCCGCATCCTAAGGCTACGCTTGCTGTGTGTGGGCCGGAGTCCGTTTCAAGCAAAGACGTGGAAGAGGAACCCGT
>Ga0265313_10001680_pt1 | contig 20443 bp, 18 predicted proteins | sample 4123metaG_FD_203122 | JGI IMG/M metagenome (GOLD analysis project Ga0265313, IMG submission 203122) | Rhizosphere microbial communities from Carex aquatilis grown in University of Washington, Seatle, WA, United States - 4-1-23 metaG | ecosystem: Host-associated > Plants > Roots > Rhizosphere >...
CAAGGCCCACTGCAACTGGTCACATCCGACGCCGGGGGCAACCTCGCCACTGACGGCGGCGTGATCTTCAAGTCTATCAGCGAGAACACCTCGGGCATCGCACTGGCGATGTCGATGCATAACCCAGACCTCGTCGGCCCGGAAACTCTTGGTATTTCTGCCAACGTGGGCACATTTCAGGGCGCCGCCGCCCTCAGCGTCTCGGCCGAGGGCGTGCTCGGCAACGACGTCTTCGAGCCAGGCGATCGCATCGCGGTGTCGGCCGGCGGTGGCATCGGCTTCGCTTATAACGGCGGCGATTCCATTGCCGGCGCCCACGCCGGGATACAATGGACCCATTGAGCGAGAGGCGGGCCACAGCGGGGCGCGTCCGCCCGGGCTTGCGGCTGGTCGAGACAGAGCGCGATTGGCAAGCGTCTGACCTTGGCGCGGACGGCTACGAATCTGAACGCCCGATGCACGAGGTCTCCTCGCCCCGGCGACGCGGATGGGGAATAGCGCTCGCCGGCTGGGCACTGCGCCTCGGCGCGGCAGCCGTCATGATCAGCGCCGCCGCGTGGGTCTATCTTTCTCCGCCGCGCAGCGCCCCTTCTCCCGCCGTCGCCACGGCAGCCGGGCCGGCTACCCCGCTGTTGGTCCTGGCGCCAAACGGGGAAGCACCTCCGGTTATCGCCCGCACCCCCCCACCCGCCGCGACACCCCCGGTACCGTCGGTCGACGTGCTGGTCATGCTCATCCGGACTGCGCTCATTGCACTCGATCAGGCCAACGCGACCGGCGACTACGCCGTGCTGCGCGAGCTTGCCGCGCCTGACGTGCAAGATGCGTCGACGCCCGCACGAATGAGCGCGGCATTCGCCCCCCTGCGCAGCGGTAACATCGACCTCAGTGCCGTCGCCATCGCCACGCCGAGCCTCCTCTCCCCGCCCGTCGTCGGCGCCGATGGCGTGCTGCGCCTGGCCGGCTTCTTTCCGGGCGCGCAGGGGCAGGTCAATTTTTCACTCGCCTACCGCCTGGTTGGCGGCCGCTGGCTGCCGATCGGCATGACTGTGAAGCCACCCGCCGCCGGAACCGCCGTGCCACCGCGAGCCACGCCTCTGTCGCCAAAGAAACTCCCCGATGACGCCGCCCTGATCACGCTGATCCGCGCGACGATCGTCGCTCTCAATCAGGCAAACCTGACCGGAGACTACGCTGTTCTGCGCGAGAGCGCGTCGGCCGGCTTTCGAGATGGCAACAGCCTCGACAAGCTTGGCGCCGCCTTTGGCGCGCTGCGCGGACGCCGGATCGACCTTTCTCCGGTCGCGATAATTGCGCCCCGGCTCTTCAAGAAGGCCGTCATCGACGACAACGGCTACCTGCGTCTCACCGGATATTTCCCCAGCAAGCCCGAGCAGGTGAATTTCGATCTGGCGTTCAGATTTGAAAGCGGCGCGTGGAAGCTGTTCGGCATCGGCGTCAACACCAGCGTCCAGGTGCCGGCCCCTGCCACGGTCGCCGGCCCCTCGTCGGATCCGCCGCCGCCTCAGTCCTCCCGAGCCGCCATCGCGCCCTAGAGCAATTGCAGGAAAAGTTGACACCACTTTTCCGTCCGGAATTGCGGAAAGCAAAGGAATCGAGATCAATTCGCGATTCGATAAAATCGTGAATTGATCTAAAGCAGCCCGCGGCGCGCGAGATTGCGCATGAGCTGCGCCACACCAAACGTCCACGGTTCCGCCGCGTCCGTGGCGGTCACGACATTGGACAGCCGGCCGAGTTTGGGCGAGGCGACCGTGACGATGTCGCCCGCCTTGTGGGTGAAGCCCTGCCCGCGGGCGTCGCGATCCTCGACAGGCGCGAACATCGTGCCGAGATAGAGCACGACGCCATCCGGATATTGATGGTGCCGCCCGATGGTGGCAGCGACCAGCTCCGCCGGTGAACGGCTGATCCGGCTCATCGCGCTGCCGCCTTCAAGCCGGTAGCCGTCCCGGCCCTCGACGGTCAGGCGCACGTCTGCTCGCCCCACGTCGTCGAGCGAGAAGTGCCGGTCGAAGAGGCGGATGAATGGCCCGATTGCAGCGCTCGCGTTGTTGTCCTTGGCCTTGCCGAGGAGAAGCGCCGAGCGGCCCTCGAGGTCACGCAGGTTGACGTCGTTGCCGAGCGTCGCCCCAACGACAGTGCCTGCCGACGACACCGCCAGCACGACCTCGGGCTCTGGATTGTTCCAGCTTGACCCGGGATAGACGCCGATCTCGGCAAGATGCCCGACCGCAGCCATCGGCGGCGCCTTGGTGAAGATCTCGGGATCGGGACCGATGCCGACTTCGAGATATTGCGACCACATGCCCTTGGCGATGAGCAGTCGCTTGAGCTCGACCGCCTCGGCCGACCCCGGCTTCAGCCGGCTGAGGTCGTCGCCGATAAGGTCACCGATCTCGCGGCGAAGCGCTGCCGCCTGTTCCGGCGCGCCGCGCGCTTTCTCCTCGATCACGCGCTCCAGCATGGACACCGCAAATGTCACACCAGCCGCCTTGATCGCCTGCAGATCGACCGGCGCCAGCAACCAGGGTAGCGACAGATTCCTCCGCTCGCGCGGCGTGTTGGTCAGAATGTCGACCAGCAGTCCAATCGGTTCGCCTGATGCGTCCTCGGCCAGGGCAGCCGGCAGTGGCGCCTCGCAGAGATCGCGCATCGTCGGCGCGACGGCCGAGATGTCGACAAGTTCGGCACCGCGAAGCGCCACCACGGAGGGACCGCCGGCGTCAGGACGCCAGATGCGGCCGACGAGCGTCGCCTGTTCATGATCGTCGGGCAGACAAAAAGCGGAGGTGGTATTGAGTGCCATGATCCGTAGCGCGAAAGGCGGGGCGTTCCGCCCGAGAGTTTCTGACGACGGGAGTGTGCCCGTTTTCCTCCCCAAGGCAAAGGTTTGATCTAAAGCCGCCATCGCGGCGTCTGGAGGCGTCGCGGGTTTATCGCCGACTGACGAGCGAGACCGGGCTGGGTTTGGAAAATGGCTGAGTGCGCAGGACGCGGACCAGACCGTCAAGCGGCCTGACAAATGAAAAGGCCGGAGAGCCGTTGGCAGGGGCGACTGCGGCCGATGCTCTCCGGCCCTACTTCGCTCTAACACCGAAGCCCTGCTTGGTAGCCACGCCGTCATCGGTTGAGAAAGCTATACAAAGGTATAGGCGCGCGCAGACACTAGGCGCAGCGTCAATATTCCGTCCATTTATCGCGGCGAGGGTCTGCCGGATTGGCGGCTCCGCCGCTCCATTTCGCGCTTCGCGCCACCGGCCACCCCGGAGAAGGTCATGGCATCCGTCAATACTGCGAGGTCAGCCTTCACCCATTCCCTTCCCTGGGTGATCGCGCCGCTCATCGTCGTCATCTTCGTCGCTGATACGCTGACCAATCTCGAGATCGCGGTGGCCGCGCTTTACGTCGTGGTCGTGCTGCTTTCGTTCTTTCGATTTGAGGAGCCCGGCATCGTCACGGTTTCCTCGATATGCGCAGGATTGATCGTCGTCAGTTACCTGATCACGCCACGCGGCGATCGCGACGCCGGTCTCGTCAATAATGCGATCGGCCTGCTGACGATCGCGGCAACAACCTATCTGGCACTCGCCATCAAACGGGCGCAGCGCGAGGCGACCGCGGCACGCGCCCAGCTTGCCCGCGCCAGTCGCATGACCGTTCTCGGCGAACTCACCGCATCCATAGCCCATGAGATCAACCAGCCGCTGGCGGCGGTAGCCGCCAACGGCGGCGCCGGGACGCGCTGGCTTGCCATGCAGCCGCCGAATCTCGACGAAGCGCGCAACGCGCTTGCCCGCATTACGCGTGACGCCAACCGCGCAAGCGCGATCATCGCACGCGTGCGCACGCTGGCGGCCGCCGGGGGTAGTGTCGAGGAATGGCTGGGTGTCAATGAAACGATCCGCGAAGTCATGGCACTGCTGGAAGCGGAGCTGCTGGCAAACCGCACGCTGGCCCTGTTCGACCTCGGCGAGGACGTCCCCGCCGTGCTTGCCGATCGCATCCAGCTGCAGCAGGTCCTGGTCAATCTCGTCATGAATGCGATCGAAGCGATGCATGACAGCCCCGGTCGCCGCGAACTTGTCGTGTCATCGCAGCACGAACCGCGCGTTGGCGTGGTAATCTCGGTCAGGGACTTTGGTCGCGGACTGGAGCCTGGCATCGCCGAGCGCATGTTCGACCCGTTCTACACGACCAAGGCCGAAGGCATGGGCATGGGCCTGGCGATCAGCCGCACGATTGTGGAGACACATGGCGGCCGCATCACCGCAACGCCGGCGGCGCCGCGCGGCACCATCGTGCGCGTCACGCTGCCGGTCGCGCGCACCGGCCCCGTGGCTACCCCCGTTGTCGCCGAGCACAAGCAATGAGCGATGGACAGTCTGTTGTTTTCGTCGTCGATGACGACGATTCGGTAAGGGAAGCACTCGACAGCCTCTTGCGTGCAGCCGGCCGCGACGTGCGCACGTTTGCGTCCACTCGTGAATTCCTGGCCGCCGACCGCAACGCCCCGGCAGCAGCCTGTCTGGTGCTCGACGTGCGCATGCCCGGCGTCAATGGGCTCGATTTCCAGGACGAACTCGCTGACCTCGGCATCGACATGCCGATCATCTTCATCACCGCGCACGGCAATATCCCCATGTCCGTGCGCGCGATGAAGGCCGGCGCCGCGGAATTCCTGCCCAAGCCCTTTAACGACCAGCAGCTTCTCGACGCGATTGCCGAAGCGCTGGCGACCGATCGCGAGCAGCGCACCATCGCCGCGGCCGATCTCGAGCTGCGCCGACGCCAGGCCGCGCTGACTAACCGCGAGCGCGAAGTGATGGCCGAGGTTGTTCGCGGACGGCTGAACAAGCAGATCGCCGGTGATCTCGGCCTGAGCGAGGTTACGGTGAAGCTTCATCGTGGCAACGTCATGCGCAAGATGGAGGCACGCTCGCTGGCCGAGCTCGTCAGGATGGCAGAGCGGCTGAAGCCGGAAACGGAGCAGAGACACGACCGCTGAGGGGCGGGGCTCGATCGCTGGCCTGCGAGCGGCTCAAGCCTGCCTGGGCATCGCCCGACGGATATCGCCGTCGAGCTGACGCATGAGCGCGTGTATCCGCCGCTTGTCGGCGTGAAACCGCGCCACGGTCGGCTCGGCTGTTGTCGCCACGCCGTCGCGCGACATTGCCGCCATCGCCAGGGGCAGCGACGGGAAGGCTCCGCCGGCCACGGCGCCGAGAATGGCGGCGCCAAGCAGCACCGGCTCGCGCGTCTCGGGCAGGATCACCGGCAGGCCCGTTGCATCGGCGAGTATCTGGCGAACGAGCCGGCTGTGGCTCGCGCCGCCGCTGGCGACGATCTGTGCCGCCACGACGCCCGTGGCCAGGAGCGCATCGATCACCTCCGCCAATCCGTAGGCGAGCCCGCATAATCCCGCCACGAAGTGCACCTCGAGATCGGCGATGGTGTCGTCGAGCGATCCGCCGGCGATGACCGCCCGCGCCTCCGGGTCGGCGTAGGGCGAGCGGTTACCGAGAAACTCGGGCAGCACGTGCCGCCCGGCCGCCAGCAGCGCGGCCTCGGAGAGATTGTCGAAACGCGAAGCGATCCGCGCCTCCAGATAGTCGAGCAGGCCCATGCCCGCCGCCTGCGCCTCGGCCGCCGCCTTCTCGTGCGCCGCGTGCGAGCGCACCAGGTGATCGACCGCCGCACCGGCCGCCGATTGGCCGCCCTCGTTCAGCCAGAGCCCCGGCACCATCGCATCGTAGTAGGGCCCCCACACGCCCGGAACGAAGACCGGTGCTGCGGTCGTCGCCATGATGCAGGCCGAGGTCCCCATGATGTAGCCGAGGCGTCGGGTCGGATCGGCGTTCCCGCCGGTCGCGGTGCGGCCCCCGAGGGTGCCGAGGCCGCCGGCGTGGGCGTCGATCAATCCGGCGCCCACCGGCGTCCCCGCCTTCAGGCCGAGTTCGGCCGCCGCTTCCGGTGTCAGGCCAGAACCGACCGGCGTCCCCGGTGGGGCGACGGTTCGTCCGATGCGCCGATGCTGATCGGCCGCCAGTTCGCCGAGACCGATCGCCGCAAGGAACGTGTCGCTCCAGCGCTTTTCGTGCGCGAGGTAGGTCCATTTGCAGGTCAGCGTACAGGTCGAGCGCACCTCGCTGCCGGTCGCGCGCCACGTCAGATAGTCGGCGAGGTCGAAGAAATGCCCAGCCCGCGCCATGGTCGACGGCATGTGCCGCTTCAGCCACGCGATCTTTGGCATCTCCATTTCGGGAGAGATGCTGCCGCCGACATACTTGAGCACGTCGTCACGCGTTGCGTCGATGGCCCGCGCTTCGGCAATTGCGCGGTGATCCATCCACACGATGACGTTGCGCCCGTCGTCGCCCGACGGACTGACCGACAGCGGTCGTCCGCCTTCGTCGACCACGACCAGCGAGCAGGTTGCGTCGAAGCCGACGCCACCGATGCGCGCCGGATCGATCGCCCCCTCCGCCAGCGCTTCCTTCAATGCCCCGCACACGGCGCGCCAGATATCGTCGGACGATTGCTCGACGATCTCGCCGGCCTCGCGCCAAATCGCGATCGGCCGTCGCGCGGCGGCGATCAGCTCGCCTGCTGCTGTAAACAGACCGGCGCGGGCGCTGCCCGTGCCTACGTCGATGCCGGCGAATATGTCGGGCATGCCCTCCCCCGATTTGGGGCAGGTCGCGCTACCAGCAGGTATATCCGCCGTCGACCAGTACGATGCTGCCCGTCATTAGACTGGCAGCATCGCTCGCCAGGAACAAGACGACGGAAGCGATTTCGGAAACCTCGCCCATGCGGCCCATCGGCGTGCCGCCGATCCAGGCGTCGTACATCTTCGGGTTCTGCTTCACGAAGGCGTTGAGCGGCGTATTGATGTAGGTCGGCGCCACTGCATTGACGCGCACCCCGCGCGGCGCCCATTCGGCGGCGAGCGACTTGGTGAGGTGATGCACACCCGCCTTGGACGCGTTGTAGTAGGACTGCTCCTGCGGCTTGTTGACGATGAAGCCGGACATCGAGCCCATGTTGACGATCGTGCCGGACTTCGCCTTCAGCATGTGGTTGCCGAAGGCGCGGCAGCACCAGAAGACGCCGTTGAGGTTGACGTCGATCACGTTCAGCCAGTGCTCGTCGGTCACCGCCTCGGCCGGGGTTTCGCTGCGCGCGATGCCGGCGTTGTTGACGAGGATGTCGATCTTGCCGAGCTTGCGCACGGTATCGTCGGCGGCTTTTGTCACCTGGTCGGGCTTGGTGACGTCCACGATGGCGATGTCGACGTCGTAGCCCTTTGCCTTCATGGCGCTGCGGCCCTCTTCGGCCACGCCAGCATCGTAGTCGGCGATCACCACCTTGGCGCCCGCCTCCGCCAGCGCTTCGACGCAGGCGAGCCCGATGGCGCGCCCGCCACCCGTGACCAGCGCCGTGCGCCCATTGAGCTTGAACATCTCGAGGTACATGAAGAACTCCTGTCGAATGCCGTCGGTCGTCAGGCCGCCAGCGCCTTTCCATTCTGGTCGAAGCGATGAATCCGGTCGGGGCGCGGGGTGAGCCACACCGTGTCGCCGGGTTTCAGTGGGAACTCGCCGGGCTGGCGCACCGTCAGCCGGCCAATGCCGGGAACCTCGATGTAGAAGAAGGTGTCGGAGCCGAGATGCTCGGCGATGTCGACCTTGCCCTTCCAGGTCCCGCTTTCGCGGGAGGCGTCGATTTCCTCGGGACGGATGCCGATTGTCGCTGCTCCCCCGGCAAGGTCCACCTTGCCAAGATCCCCGTCGGCAAACCCCTTCGGCGGCGCAAACAGGTTCATCCGCGGCGAGCCGATGAAGCCGGCGACGAAGAGGTTGGCCGGATGATTGTAGAGTTCGAGCGGCGAGCCGACCTGCTCGATCCGTCCGGCATTCAGCACCACGATCTTGTCGGCCATGGTCATCGCCTCGACCTGATCGTGGGTGACGTAGATCATGGTCGTCTTCAGCGACTGATGCAGTTGCGCGATCTCGATGCGCATCTGGCCGCGCAGCGCCGCATCGAGGTTGGACAGCGGCTCGTCGAACAGGAAGGCCTTGGGTTCGCGCACGATCGCCCGGCCGATCGCAACCCGCTGGCGCTGCCCGCCGGAAAGCTGTCCCGGGCGCCGCTCCAGGTAGGGTGTCAGGTTGAGCGTCGCCGCCGCCTTCTCCACCTTCTCGGCGATCATCTGCTTCGGCTCGCCAGCCATCTTGAGGCCGAAGGCGATGTTGTTGCGCACCGTCATGTGCGGATAGAGCGCGTAGGACTGGAATACCATTGACAGCCCGCGCTTGGCCGGCGGTGCGCTGGCGACATCGACCCCGTCGATCTCGATCGCCCCGCCGCTGACATCCTCCAGCCCTGCGATCAGTCTGAGCAGCGTGGACTTGCCGCAGCCCGAGGGTCCCACGAACACCACGAACTCGCCGTCCTTGATGTCGAGGTCGATGCCCGGGATGATCTCGGCCTCGCCGAACTGCTTGCGGACACGCCGCAGCACGATCGCGCCCATTACACGCCTCCCTGCCAGGATGTTGAGGTCATTTCACCGCTCCGAAGGTGAGACCGCGCACCAGCTGCCGCTGCGAGAACCACCCGAGCAGCAGGATGGGCGCGATGGCGAGCGTCGAGGCCGCGGACAGTTTCGCCCAGAACAGGCCTTCCGGCGCCGAGAACGACGCGATGAAGGCCGTCAGCGGCGCAGCATTCGCCGCCGTCAGATTGAGCGTCCAGAACGCCTCGTTCCACGCCAGAATGACGTTGAGCAGCAGTGTGGAGGCGATTCCCGGCACCGCCATCGGCAGGAGCACGTAGACGATCTCCTTCCACAACAGCGCGCCATCCATGCGCGCCGCTTCGAGGATGTCGACCGGAATCTCGCGGAAGTACGTGTAGAGCATCCAGATCACGATCGGCAGGTCGATCAGCATGACGATCACCGTCAACCCGAAGAGATTGTCGAGCAGGCTGAGGTTCTTGAAGATCAGATAGATCGGCACAAGGACGCCGACCGCCGGCATCATCTTGGTGGAAAGCATCCACATCAGGATGTCCTTGGTGCGCTTGGTCGGCGAGAACGCCATCGACCATGCGCCCGGAATCGCGATGAGCAGGGCAAGCAGCGTCGAGCCGCCGGCGATCACCACCGAATTGCCGAAGTGCTTGAAGTAATTCGAGCGCGCCTGCACCTCGAAGAAGTTCTCCAGGGTCCAGTGCGGCGGAAAGAATGCCGGCGGAAACAGAATGGCGTCGCCTTCCGTCTTGAACGCCGTGAGGAACGTCCACAGGATCGGGAAGAAGATGGCGAGCGCCACCAGCCACGCAAAAAGCGTGAACGTCAATTTGCGCCGGGTCGAGACGGTCCGTGCCATGATGCCTCACGCCTCCAGATTCTTGCCGACGATGCGGATCAGGAACATCGCAACGATGTTGGCCAGGATGACCGCGACGACACCGCCGGCGGAGGCACCGCCGACGTCGTAGTCGAGCAACGCCGCGTGGTAGACGAGGTAGGCTATGTTGGTTGAGGCGTAGCCCGGTCCGCCGCTGGTTGTGACCAGGATCTCCGCGAACACGCCGAGCAGGAAAATCGTCTCGATTAGAATGACCACCGTGATTGCGCGCGAGAGGTGCGGCAGGACGATGTAGAAGAAGCGGCTGAGATTTCCCGCGCCGTCCATATCGGCCGCTTCCATCTGCTCCTCGTCCAGCGATTGCAGCGCGGTCAGCAGGATGAGCGTCGCAAACGGCAGCCACTCCCAGGCGACGATGACGATGATCGACGACAGCGGAAAGCGGTCGAGCCATGGGATCGGCGCAATGCCGAAGCGCGTCACGATCCAGGCGAAGATGCCGTAGTTCGGATCGAGCATCATGTTCTTCCACACCAGCGCCGAGACGGTGGGCATGACGAAGAACGGCGAAATGATCAGGATGCGCACGATGCCGCGCCCAAAGAATTCCTGGTTGATCAGGAGCGCGATGAGGATGCCGCCGACGACCGTGATCGCCAGCACCGAAATCGTCAGGATGAGGGTGTTCGCAAACGCCTGGAAAAATGAGGGATCGGTCAGGAAGTAGTAGTAGTTCGACCAGCCGGCAAAACCGTTGTTGATCGGATTGATCAGGTTGTAGGTCTGGAACGAGTACCAGAGGGTCAGGACCAGCGGCACCGCCATCCAGACGAAAAGCACCGCAACGGAGGGCGCCAGCATCGCGCGCGCCAGGCTGCGGGTGTTTACCGTTGCCATACCGCCCCTCCCCGTGGACCGGTTTGTCCGCGACGTCCGGTCTGCTGCCGGAGCTTGTTCATTGCCCTTCGCCTGCGGCGTCAGGGTTGCCGGAGGCCGCCCGGTTTGCTCCCGGACGGCCTCCTGCCTGGGAGGAAGGCTACTTGATGTAGCCGGCCTTGGTCATCGTGCGTGTTGCAACGTCCTGAGCCTGCTTCAGGGCGTCATCCACGCTGCTCTGTCCGGCGAGTGCCGCCGAGAACAGCTGGCCCACGGTATCGCCGAGACCCTGGAATTCGGGGATCGCGACGAACTGCACGCCGGTGTACGGCACCGGCTTCACCGTCGGGTGGGTCGGATCAGCCGCGTTGATGGACGCCAGTGTCATCGCCGCGAACGGCGCAGCACCGGTATAGTTCGTGTTGCTGTAGAGCGAGGTGCGTGTGCCGGGAGGAACGTTCGCCCAGCCGTCCTGGCCCGCCACCAGCTCCTCGTAATGCTTGCTGGTCGCCCAGTCGATGAACTTCTCGGCGGCGTCGACCTTCTGCGAGCCGGCAGGAATGGCCAACGACCACGCCCACAGCCAGTTGCCGCGCTTGCCGAGACCGTTGTCGGGCGCCAGAGCGAAGCCGACCTTGTCGGCGACGGTCGAGGCCTTCGGGTCGGTCACGAACGAGCCGGCGACGGTGGCGTCGATCCACATGCCGCACTTGCCCTGCTGGAAGAGCGTCAGGTTCTCGTTGAAGCCATTGGACGACGCACCGGCCGGGCCGTCAGCCTTCATCAGGTCGACGTAGAACTGCAGCGTATTCTTCCACTCCGGCTGGTCGAACTGGGGATGCCACTTTTCGTCGAACCAGCGCGCGCCGAACGAATTCGACATGGCGGTCAGGAACGCCATGTTCTCGCCCCAGCCGGCCTTGCCGCGGAGGCAGATGCCGTTGATGCCGTTGGCACGGTCGGTCATCTTGTCCGCCGCCTGCTTGATGAAGTCCCAGGTCGGCGCATCGGGCATCTTGAGCCCGGCCTTGTCCATCAGGTCTTTGCGGTACATCACGTAGCTCGACTCGCCGTAGAACGGCGCCGCATAGAGCTTGCCATCGACCGAAAGACCGCCGCGGATCGCCGGCAGAAGGTCGTTTACGTCATAGGTCGCATCGCTCTCCAGCGCCGACAGCTGCACCAGCCAGCCCTGTTTCGCCCAGATCGGCACCTCATAGGTGCCGATGGTGAGAACGTCATACTGACCGCCCTTGGTGGCGATGTCCGTCGTCACCTTCTGGCGCAGCACGTTTTCTTCGAGCGTGACCCACTGCAGCTTGATGTCCGGGTTCGACTTGGTGAAGTCGTCCGTCAGCTTCTGCATGCGGATCATGTCACCGTTATTGACCGTCGCGATGGTCAACGTGGTGTCGGCGTGGGCCTGGCCAAACGCCAAAAGGGACGCCGCGCCCAAGAGGGCGCCAAAGATAGGCTTCATCATCTTCCTCCCATTAAGTCGTGAGCATTTGCTCCGACATTAATCAGATGCTCACCACGCCTGCGTCATTCTGTCAAGCGCGCCGCAACGCCGTGCGCTGAATTTTCCTTCGCGGGCACCGGCCTGGCAGCTGTCACCGAAGGCATCGCTCGAATTTGGATTGGCGCCGTGTTCTCTAGGCGCTCTCGAGCAGCGCCGCCGCAGTCGTTTCGTCGGTGATCAGGCCGGATATCAATCGGCCGGCCAGTGCCGCGCGGATCGGTTTCACCTTCCCCGGGCCGGCGGCGACACCGAGCACCAGACGACCGTTTGCGGGTTTCAGCGAAACCGAGGTGATGCGCGCGTTGACGCCAACTTTCAGCGCGACGCCGGCTTCATCGAACGACCAGCCTGTGATCTCGCCGGCCGCCCCCGCCCGCATGGTGTCGTAGAGCTCCTGCCGCGAGATGAAGCCGTCGATGAACAGCTGGGCGGCCGAATCCATCTGGCCGACGCCGACGAGCGTGAGATCGGCGCGTTCCGCCAGCTCGTGAACATGCCGCACCGGCTCCAGCGATAGCAGCAGCTTCTTCTCGCTCGGGCTGGCCGCCACCAGCGGCAACGGGATTGGATAATGTCTGGCCTGGGTGAGGTCGGCGAGCCGCGTCAGCGTGTCGAAGAAGCTCGCCGAGCCGTCCGGCGCAATATTGCCGACCAGCGACACCAGCTGATGACGCGGGCACTCCATTGGCCGGATCTGGTCCACCGCGGCACGCAGCGTGCGCCCGGTACCCAGCGCGATGATGAGCGGGGCGGTCGCGGCGAGCCTCTGTTCCAGAAAGGCGGCGGCGCTTGCCGCGACACCGGCCACACTCGTCTTGTGCTCGGGATCGGTCGGCACCACGTCGCAATGCTCCAGGCCGTAGCGATCGCTGAGCTGCTGCGCCAGTTCCATGCAGGCCGCGATGGGGTGGTTGAGGCGGAAGGTGATGAGGCGCTCGGAAAGCGCCAGCGACACCAGCCGCTGCGCCGTCGGCCGCGAAACGTTCAGTTTGGCAGCGATCTCGTCCTGCGTGTTACCGGCGACGTAGTAGAGCCAGCCCGCGCGGGCGGCGTCGTCAAGCCGCGAGGGGGCCGCGGGTTTCTCTTCCTTCGGGCGCTTCATCTGGCGCCTTTTGTCTTTGGTACCAATTCCTCGAACGAATGGAAAATTCGATCGGCGCCGGCTTCCGTCAGCCGCGCGGCGCCTGCGCCGTCCTTGTGGTGACTGCCGCCGACGAAGCCCCACACCGTCATTCCAGCCGCCTTTCCGGCAAGCACGCCATTGACGCTGTCTTCTATGACCAGGATATTTTTGGGCTTGGCGGACATCTTGCGCGCGGCGAACTGAAACAGATCGGGCGCCGGTTTTCCGTGCCGCACCATCGCCGCCGTAAAGGCGCGACCCGTGAAATAGCGGTCGAGGCCCGTTACCGACAGTGTCATTGCGAGCCGTTCCGGATGGCTTGACGACGCCAGACAGTAGACCCCGTCGTACGTGGCGAGAAACTCGCGTACCCAGGGGAAGACCTGCAAATCCGCCCTGAACACGTCGGTCAGCGCTGCCTGCAGCTCATCAGCAAACGACGGCGGCAGCGGCCGACCGGTCGTGGCAAGGAAATGATCGGCAACGGCGGACGCGCTGCGCCCAAGGAAGCGACGCATCGCGTCCTCGCGGTCGGTGACAACCCCATGGCGGCTGAGCATTTCGGCAAGGCACTGGCAGCTCAAGAGCTCGCTGTCGACCAGCACCCCGTCACAATCGAAAATGACCAGCTCGTACCGAACGCTGAACAAATGCTTGGCACTCGCGCTATTGCAGCATCGCTTGGCTCGGTATCACGATCGCCGCCTGCTGGCAAAATCCATCGCGGTGATCGCCTATCCGAGTGTCGCATAAACCCTCGCGACCGCCGCTGCCCCCGCGCCGACGTCCACCGCCACGCCCGCCTGCGCGAGGGCCGCACCGTAGGCCGTGATGTTGGTCAATACCGCCGCAAACGCGGCCCGTGGTCCCGTATGATCGAGCCGCACCAGATCGGCGGCGCCCTCCCCTACGCCCGGGCTGAGGCTCGCGCCGGCTGCTGCCGTCATCCTGACGATCACCTTTGGGTCCATTCCCGCCGGCACGCGCACGGTGGTTACGACCGCCGCCGCGCGCTCGTTTGCCTCGATCCAGGGATCCTGCCCCAATGCACGCAGCCCGGCGCGGGTCGCCAGCGCCGCCTTGGCATGCCGGGCGACAAGCGCATCGATGCCCTCGGCTTCGACGCGGTCGAGCGCCGCCTCGAGTGCCCAGAATTCCAGCGCCGACGGCATTCCCGGAAGCACGCCGCGGCCCCGCTTCAGCCAGTTGTCGCGAAGGTCGAGCAGGGACAGCACGGACTGCACGGGGGCGCCTTCAGCCTCGAGCAGTCGCCACGCGTCCGCGTTGATCGTCACGGCTGAAATGCCGGCGGGGCCTCCCAGCCCCTTTTGCGGGCCGATCACAATCACGTCGAGTCCATCGGCATCGACCGCCACACGGTGCGCACCCACTGAAGCAACGGCATCGACAACCACGATCGCGCTCCGCTGATGCGCCAGCGTCGCGATTTCGGACAGCGAATTGAGCGAGCCGTTGGCCGCCTCGGCATGGACCACAGCGACAATGTCGACCCGCTTCTTCGCGGCGAGCGTTTCGGCCACGGCTTCCACCGCGATCGGGCGCCCCGGCGCGGCGACGACATCGACGACGTTGGCGCCACCGCGCCGCAGCCATGCGCCAAACAGCCCGCCATAGGGGCTGGTCACAACGTTGACCGCCTCGAGCCCCGGTCGCGCCAGACTTGCCGCGACTGCCTCCAGCGCGACAACGGCCTCACCCTGAACGAAGAGAAGATCGCCCGAGCAACCCAGAAGGCGCTTCAATCGATCAGCGAGAACGGCGTACCCGGCGGCGGGGTAGGCGGGCACATCAAGCAAGGAACTGGGCAGCGGCATGATTATTGGTATCTCGCCTGCAGGTCGCGACGGGCAGCCAGACGATAGAGCAGCGCCGCCAGCCCGATGAGCGCCAGGGTAAAGAACATGATTGCCGCAGCCGCGGCATAGACGGTTGGCGCCGGCCCGTACTGCAGGCTGCCAAAGAGATAAACCGGCAAGGTATTGACGCGCGGCGTGGTCAGGAACGTCGAGACGACGAGATTGTCGAAGGAGAAGACGTACGCCATCAGCGCGCCGGCCCCGACCGCGGGGGCGAGATGCGGCAGGATAACGAATCTCAACGTCTGCCAGCGATTGGCACCGAGATCTGCCGACGCTTCCTCATATCGCCGGTCGAGCGTGAGCACGCCGGCGCGCACGATGAGCGCGGTCACCGCAATGGCCAGCGGCGTTATGCCGGCGATCAACGTCGCCAGGCTGAGCGGTACGCGCGTGACCGCGTAAAACAGCAGGAGCGAAACACCGGTGACGGTCTCCGGTACGATGAGCAGCAGATAGGTCAATCCCGAGAGCAGCAACCTGACGCGGCGCACCGGATGGCGCACCATCGTAAACCCAAGCGCGGAACCGAGCAGTGTCGCTAGCAGCGCCGACCAGAAGGACGCGACCACGCTGGTCTCGACCGCGCGCCGCAGCGTCAGGTCGCGCCATGCCATGGCGTACCAGTGCAGCGTCCAGCCGGTGAACAGGGACGTCTGCTTGCCGAGCGAACCGACGTTGAACGAATAGATCACCGAGGTCGCGATTGGCGCGAAAAGGAAGGCCACGGCGAGCAGATACCAGGCGCCAAAACCAATGCCGGCAGGCTGCGGGAAGGCCAGCCGCGTGCGGCTCACGGCGCGACCTCCATGAAGCCGCGCGTCAGACGGGCAAGCAGGGCGACGACCACTCCGACCGCGATCATCACGAGCACAGCCATGGCCGATCCCAGCGCATAGTTCTGCGACTCGATGTACTGCGAGGAAATTGCGCGACCGATCAGCACCCCCTTGTCGCCGCCGAGCAGCGTCGGCACCACCAGTTCGCCGAGCATTGGTACGGCTGTCAGCAGTGCCGCAGTCGCAACGCCGGGTCGCGCCAGCGGCAACATCAGGAACAGGAACGTCTGCCACGGCGAGGCACCAAGGTCGCGGCTCGCCTCGACCAGCGTCGGGGGAATACGCGCCAGCACGACGTAGAGCGGCACGATCGCGATTGGCAGATAGGCATAGACGATGCCGATGAAGACGGCCGTCTGCGTGTCGAGGACGTCGAGCGGACCGGAGTGCAGGCACAGAAAATTGAGCAGCATCTCGACCGCACTACCCCGGGCGAGAAGTATCTGCCAGGACATGACCCGAATGAGGAAGCTCGTGAAGTAGGGCACCAGCACCAGCGCCAGCGCGGCCGCGCGCCAGCGCCCGGCGTGCCGCGCGATGAAATAGGCCGTGGGGAAGGCCGCCAGCAGACACAGCGCCGATCCGGCGAAGGCGAAGCGCAGCGTGCGCAGGAACGATTGCGCATAGAAGCCCGACAACGCCGCGCGGTAGTTGTCGAACGTGAAGCCGGGCGCAATGCCGCCGAAGGTGGAATGCCCGAATGAAAAAAAGACGGTGAAGGCGAGCGGCGCCACGAAGAACACGAACAGCCACGCCGCAGGAATGCCGGCGAGGAGAGCGTCGCTCGTCGGCACTGCGATCCGCTGGTGCGCCGAGGTGCGCGCTGTCGGCGTCACGCCCCGCACCCCGTGCGATCCACCCGCCTAGCCGCCGGCGGCCGCCTGAACCGCATTCTGCACGTCCTGATACGCCGCGACCGTGTCCGGATTGACGATGTAGGACGTCAGCGCATTGAAATCGACGCCGCTGCCGCCGAAGATCATGTCCGGCAGCTTGGTGTCCGCCGACAGCTTCCCTTTCAGACCGGCAATCGCCGCGGGATAACCGAGATATTCGGTTTCCTTGACCTGGATGTCGGCCGACAGGAAAAAGTTCAGAAAGTCGTACGCCTGGTCGAGGTTCTGCGCGCTCGACGGGATGGCGTAGCTGTCCACCCAGATTTCGCTCTTCGGGCCGGGCACGACCCACTTGAGCTTCGGGTTCTGCAGGAGCGCGCCGCGCGCCGCTGCCTGATTGGCCTGCGCGAGCACGATGGCTCCGCTGGCCAGCGCCTGAGGATCGAAGCTCGAGAAGGTCTTCACGTGCTTGGCGAAGCCCGTGAGAAAATCCCTGGTGCCCTGAATGTCGGCGACCGTCGCCTTGTTCCAGTCCTTGCCGCTGATCCAGAGCGCCGGACCGACGGTTTCGCTGGGTGCCTTGGTCAGCCGGATCTTGCCCGACGCACCGGGCTTCGCACCGGCATCGAAAAAGTCCTGCCACGTCTTGATCTCGCCGCCGACTGCGTCGGGATCGTAGACGACGCCAAGCACACCCCAGTCCTTGGGGATCGAGTACTTGTTGCCGGGATCGTAGTCGCGATTGAGCAGCGACGGATCGAGCGCGCCGAAATCGATGCGGCTGTGATCGAGCGGCTGGAGAAGGTTCTTGCCGGCGAGCTGGCTGATCCAGCCCGAGCTCGGCACGACGATGTCGAAACCGGCACCGGCCGGGCTGTTCAACTTGGCAAAGAGAATCTCGTTGGCATTGTACGTGGTGATCGCCGGCGTCACGCCGCTCTTGGCGGTGTAGGCGGCGAGGTCGTCGGTGGAGAAGTAGTCCGGCCAGCTGTAGATGTTGAGCTGGCCGCCGGCCGCGGCCGCACGCCGGGGCAATCCCGCCAGCGCGGTTCCGGCGATGCCGGCGCCAAGCAGGCCGAGAACCGACCGGCGACTGAAGTGCCTCGACTTCTGACGGGACATGGAACGCGTCATCGATGGGTTTCCTTTTGTGATTGCTGCAGAGGCGCCGATGCGCCGGTTATATCCTCGCGATAGGCGCGCGCAGCCTCGGGCGCGAATGTGACAACGACAGGTTCGCCGGTCGGGCCTGCCGCGTCGCCGCCGCCGGACCGCCGGCTGATGGATTCGAATATAGCGCCGTCCGCGGCAATGGCACGCTGCCGCAGGGATGCGCCGAGAACGACAGTATCGACGAGTGTCGCGGCGATCACGTTGTCTCCCGCCGCGCCTGCGCCCTTTCGTTGAAAGACCGTCGCCTCGGGCCGCACCACGACAATTGCGCGATCGCCCTTTGCAAGTCCTCGAGCGAGATAGCCCACCGCAAGCTGTCCAACCGATGACGACAATCGCGCGGAAGTGCCGGCCACAGTCACTTCGCCGACAATGGTGTTGGCGGCGCCGACGAAAAGCGCCACCCATGCGTTGACGGGCGCATCGTACACTTCCGCCGGCGCGCCGATCTGCTCGAAGCGGCCGGCGCGCATGACGGCCAGACGATCGGCCATGCCGAAGGCCTCTTCCTGGTCGTGAGTGACGTAGAGGAATGTCGCGCCGAGCTCAGCCTGCACGCGCCGGAGTTCGCGCTGCATCTCATCGCGCAGCTTGCGGTCGAGCGCGCCCAGCGGTTCGTCGAGCAGAAGAACTTCCGGCTCGTTGGCCAGCGCCCGCGCCAGCGCCACGCGCTGTTGCTGACCGCCGGAAAGCTCGCCGGGAAACCGGCGGCCGAGATCGCGCAGGCTGACAAGGTCAAGCAGACGCTCGGCCGTCGCGTATCGCTCCCGCCGGCCAACACCGCGCATTCGCGGCCCGTAGGCGACGTTGTCGAGCACGGTCAGGTGAGGAAAGAGCGCATAGCTCTGGAAGACGGTGTTCACGTTGCGCTGCTCGGCGGGCGTGTGCGTGACGTCGCGTCCACCGATGGCGATCGTGCCAGCGTCGGCGATCTCGAAGCCGCCGATCAGCCGCATCAGCGTGGTCTTGCCGCTGCCGCTCGGCCCGACGATGGCGAGGAATTCGCCCTTGGCGACGTCCAGCGACACACCGTCAACCGCTGGCTGGCCGTCGAAATACTTGGCGACGCCCTGAAGCGAAACTGCAGCCGGGACTGATGTGGGGAGCAGGCGGGCCTCCTCGTGCGCAAGCGGCCGATACAGCCGATACAGGATGGCCGAAGGCGATAGCGCGACGCAAGCCGCAATGCGCCGCGGGACGCTTCAGCTGCGGGCGACGGTGGCGTCAGTCCCGCCTTTGAGCATCGCCGCAAGGCGAGGGTCGAACTCCCTCGATATCGGTTCGCTGGCAGCACCCAGCGCCACCGCCCAGCGATCCGCATCACCGGTCAGCAGCCGTGGCAGCGACCGGTCGGGTCGGTTGGCAAGGGAAGGGAAAAGCGGATCGAGCGCCGGGATCAGCCTCTGCAGCAAGTCCTTCGGCACCTCGCCGCCGAAAATAATGGTGTCGGGATCGAACATCGATTCGATGATCTGGACTGCCTGCCGCAGCCGCGGCGCGACGCGCTCGATCCACTCGCCGATCCTTGGGTCCCTGGTGCTCAGCGCCCGCTCGATCAGATCATAGGTCTCCGGCGAGGAGGGATTGGAAGCGCCGAGAAACCCGGCGAGCGCGGTCAGCGAAATCTCCTGCTCCAGCGTTGAGCCGGCACCACCATCGACGAGATGCATGATCATCTCGCCGACTTCGCCCATGTTGCCGCGCGCGCCTTCGACCAGCTCGCCGTTGACGACAACCCCCGCCCCGACGCCGTGGGCGAGGAAGACATAAACGAAATTATCGATGTCGTGGCCAAGGCCAGTCAACTTCTCCGCCAGAGTGGCCGCGGCAGCGTCGTTGAAGATGCGAACCGAAAGTCCCGTCGCCTCCGTGAGGACGCGGAGCGTCGGGTAGGAATGCCATTGGGCCGCCGGGCCCTGGTGGCGGCCGGGTTCCTCCACCCCGAACGGTCCGGGCATGGCGACACCGAGACCCACGGTACGCGCATCGGCTCCCGGATGCCGCTGACGCAGCTCACGGCGGATCCGCGCGATGAGATCGAGCGCGATTGGGGCCCCCTTGTACGGCCCCTCGTCGGGAAGCTCGCACCCGATGCGCACCACCGGCCGGCCAAGAAGATCAACCGCCACCGCGCGCAGATATCGTCGGTCGATGTGCAGGCCGATTGCGAAGGCACCGCTCGCCACGAGTCGATAGGGGATCGCCGGCTGTCCGCGCCCCAGATTCACCGCCGCCTCCGCTTCGACGAGACCGGCAGCAACCAGTTCGCCCATGATGTTGGACATGGTCTGCCGCGTCAGCAGTGTCGAACGCGCGAGCTCGGCGCGCGTCATGGCACCATTGCGTCGCAGCGCCCCGATGATGACGCGCCGGTTGTGGGAACTGGCCGCACCGAGGTTGGTACCGGCCAGCGAAGGCCAGACCGTTCGCCCGTCGGCCTTGGTCTTTCCAAGTCTTGACAAGCGACGGACTCCACAATCATTATTGGCAATTAAGTCAAGTTAATTGACTTAATACGATCGACGCATCGCGCAGTCAACGGCGATCGGCGCTCATCGCGACGTCACCGCCGTCCACCCAGCCACGAGGGGACCCATGCACAACAAGCTTTGTTTGAGTGTCGGCCTGGCAATAGTGCTTGGCGGCACGACGGCCGCGATGGCCGATACGACCACCATCAACGCCCTCTTCATGGCGCAGGCCGCCTACAGCGAGCAGAATATCCGCGACATGACCGCCGGGTTCGAGAAGGACAACCCGGACATCAAGGTCAATCTCGAGCTTGTCCCGTAC
>Ga0265313_10001682_pt1 | contig 20424 bp, 13 predicted proteins | sample 4123metaG_FD_203122 | JGI IMG/M metagenome (GOLD analysis project Ga0265313, IMG submission 203122) | Rhizosphere microbial communities from Carex aquatilis grown in University of Washington, Seatle, WA, United States - 4-1-23 metaG | ecosystem: Host-associated > Plants > Roots > Rhizosphere >...
GGCGGCTTTTTCGTCGTCGGCCGGTGGATTGGCGTTATCCATGAAGAAGACGGTGTCGCCGCCGAGGTCGCCTCGGATCCAGCAGGACTCTTCCTTTCGCACGATCGTCGCCAGATATTTGCCGTCACGCAGCCGCTTCGTCTGGTCTTTGTCGAGCCAGATGCGCAACACGCCGTCGGCGTTCTCCTTGAGCTCGGGCGTCGATACCGGAACCAAGCTCATCATCGTCCGGCCTTTGCCGTCGCTGGCGCCGATCTTGATGCGGTAGGCGCTGCCGCGTGCGGTGCAGACGAACAACGATTTTTCCCGGGCCGTATCGTTCCACTTCGCCGGATATTGCGCCCGCTGCTGCTCGCAACCATCTGGCGCAAAGGCGGCGGCGGGCCCCACCGCCAGGATCAGCAACGCTGCTGACCAGACCATTCTGCCGATCGTCATGCTTTCGCTCCCTGTCCTAGACGTGTCCCATATGCGCTCGGCGCAATACTAGCAAAATCATTGCAGCCCGGCTCTTTCCTCGCGCGGCGCGTCCGGCCACACTCTCCGCAACTTATGCGGAGTACCCTATGGACGTTTTCGAGGCCGTCGCTTCCCGTTACTCGTGCCGCGCGTTTCTCCCCACGCCTATTCCGGAAAAGACCGTGCGCGACATCGTCGAGCGCGCGGCGCGCGCGCCGTCGGCCGGCAACATGCAGCCGTGGCGCGTCTACGCCATCGCCGGCAAGCGCATCGCCGAGCTGAAGGCGCTGATGGCGCCGCGCATGGCGAACGAGCTGCCGCGCGGCGAGGGCACCGACTACACCATCTATCCTGCGCCACTGAGCGAGCCTTACAAGTCGCGCCGCTTCGTCGTCGGCGAGTTGCTGTACCAGTCGATCCACGTTCCGCGCGAGGACCGGCCGGGACGCTACAAGCAATACGCACGCAACTACGATTTCTTCGGCGCGCCGGTTGCGCTGTTCTTTGCCCGCGAAAAGTCGCACGGCCCCGCGCAATGGGCCGATATCGGCGGCTACCTGCAGACGGTCTGCCTGCTGGCGCGCGGCTTTGGCCTGCACACCTGCCCCCAGCAGGCCTGGGTGTCGTTCAACCGCACCATCCGCGACTTCCTGAAACTCCCCGACAACCTCATGATCTACTCCGGCATGTCACTCGGCCTGGCCGATGAGGCTGCCCCAATCAACCAGTGGCGTTCCCCGCGCGAGCCGGTTGACGGCTTTGCGTCCTTTGACGGCTTCTAGCCGTCCTCAAGCGCATGATCTCGTCATGCGCGCCTGACGGAACCTATCCGTTCAGCCCGCGTTCACCGGCGCGCGTCTAAAATCCCGCCTTATGCCGGTCTCCCAACTCTCTCTTGCCATTGCTCTGTCCGGCCTGCTCGCGGCATCGCCCGCGCTTGCCGTCGAATCACGGGACAATGCCTGCCTCGACAAGGCCGACCAGCGCGCCGCGGTGGCCGCGCATAAGGCCATTCCGCTCGCGCAGGTCATGAAATCGCACCGCGAACAGGGCCATCACAGCGAGCTCGTGCGGGCGCGGCTGTGCCATAACGGCAATGGCCTCGTCTACGTGCTGACTCTGCTCGGGCGCAGTGGCAAAGTGGTCAGCCGCACCGTTGACGCCGCCAATGGCGAGATCGTCGACGTCCGCTAACCGGAGACCACGGCCTTGCGCCTCCTCGTTGTCGAGGACGACCCCGACCTCAACCGCCAGCTTTCGACCGCGCTGAGCGAGGCCGGCTACGTTGTCGACCGCGCTTTCGACGGCGAGGAGGGTCATTACCTCGGCGAGTCCGAGCCCTATGACGCGGTCATCCTGGACATCGGGCTGCCCAAGATGGACGGCATCTCGGTGCTGGAATCGTGGCGCCGCAACGGCAAAGTGATGCCGGTGCTGATGCTGACGGCGCGTGACCGCTGGAGCGACAAGGTGCAGGGCTTCGACGCCGGCGCCGACGATTACGTCGCCAAGCCCTTTCATCTCGAGGAGGTGCTGGCGCGGCTGCGCGCGCTGCTGCGGCGCTCGACCGGCCACGCCAAGAGCGAATTCACCTGCGGCCCGGTACGGCTCGATACGCGCACCGGCCGTGTCTCGGTCAACGGCAATCCGGTCAAGCTGACCAGCCACGAGTATCGGCTGCTCGCCTACCTGATGCATCACACCGGCCGAGTCGTGTCGCGCACCGAGCTGGTGGAGCACCTCTACGACCAGGACTTCGACCGCGACTCCAACACCATCGAGGTTTTCGTCGGCCGCATCCGCAAGAAGCTCGGCGTCGACATCATTCAGACCATGCGCGGGCTCGGCTATCTGCTCGCCGCGCCCGGCACCTGACCGCGGATGCGCGCTAATTCGCTCGCGCTGCGTCTGTTCGTTTCGGCCACGGCCTGGGCCGTCGTCATCCTGCTCATCACCGGCTTCGTGCTGTCCTCGCTCTACCGTCAGGGGGTAGAGCGCGCCTTCGACCGCCGCCTCGGCGTCTACCTGCGCACGCTGGTTGCCGACGTCGCCTCGCCGGAAGAGGCGAGCGGCAAGTTCCCGCAATCGCTCGGTGACCCGCTGTTCGAACTGCCGCTGTCGGGCTGGTACTGGCAGGTCACGCGGCTCGACCCGGGCAAGACCGACGTCCGCTCGTCGCGCTCACTGTGGGACGGCGGCCTGCCGCACCTGCAGGACCGAGGCGTCGCCGCCGGGACCGACGGATCGCGCGAAGGCTACGTCGACGGACCTGAGGACCAGCGGCTGCGTCTTGCCGAGCGCACCATCGATCTCGGCGACGACGGGCATTATCTGGTCGCGGTTGCCGGCGACGCCGCGGAAATTGCCGACGAGACGCGTTCGTTCGATCAGGCGCTGATCGTCACCTTTGCGGTTCTCGCCGCGGTGCTGCTGCTCACGACCATGTTCCAGGTGCGCTTCGGTCTCGCGCCGCTCAAGCGCATCACCGACAGCCTGGCGGCGATCCGCTCCGGCACGGCCGAGCGGCTGACCGGGCAGTTCCCCGAAGAAATCGCGCCGCTTGCCCGCGAAACCAATGCGCTCATTGACGCCAACAAGGAAATCGTCGAACGGGCCCGCACCCATGTCGGCAACCTGGCGCATGCGCTCAAGACGCCGCTGTCGGTGATGGTGAACGAGGCCTCCGCCCACGGTCGCGATCCGTTCGCGCAGAAGGTGCTGGAACAGGCCGACATCATGCGCGACCAGGTGGCGCGGCATCTCGAGCGGGCGCGGCTTGCGGCGCGGCACACCGTTGTCGGCTCAGTGACCGACGTTGCGGCCGTGGTCGATGCGCTGGCGCGCACCATGGGCAAGATCCATCGCGAGCGTGGCATCGCGGTCGAAGTGCACAGCGACGCCGAGGCGCGCTTCCGCGGCGAGCGGCCCGATCTCGAGGAGATGATAGGCAATCTCGTGGACAATGCCTGCAAGTGGGCGTCGTCGCGGGTGATCATCGCGGTGGTGCGCGAGCAGCCTGCAACGGCGGGTGCTGGCGCGACCGTCCGCGTCACCGTCGACGATGATGGCCGCGGGCTGTCGGCTTCCGAGCGCGAGCAGGTCGCCAAGCGCGGCCGCCGGCTCGACGAGACCAAGCCGGGCTCCGGTCTCGGGCTTTCGATTGTAGTCGAACTCGCCTCGCTGTACGGCGGCGAATTGAAGCTCGGCAGCGCGCCGCTCGGTGGCCTGCGCGCTGAACTGATCCTGCCGGCTGGATAACGCCACTTGCCGTCAAGCCCCGGTTTTGCCCTAATCCTCGGTACTGGCTAAGCTCATTCGCAGCAAAGAATTCCGCCGCCGGGGGTCGACATGTCACCGCAAAATTCGAAACGGTTCGTGCTTGTGCTGGGCCTCGCGGCTTCGCTCGCCGCCTGCGCCGGCAGCGGCGATCCGAATGGACCGGGGCCGAAGGAAAACACCGGCACCTTGCTCGGCGCCCTCGGCGGCGCGGCCATCGGCTCGCAATTCGGCGGCGGCGCCGGCGGCCATGTGGCCGGTGTGCTCGTGGGTGCGGGGCTCGGCGCTCTGATCGGCAATCGCATCGGCGCCTCGCTCGACGACGAGGACAAGCAACGCGCTTACGCGGCGCAGATGAGCGCGCTCGAAAGCGGCCCGTCAGGAGCGCCAGTGTCGTGGCGCAATCCCGACTCCGGCCGCTACGGCACGGTGGTGCCGGGACCGGCCTATGTCGAAGCTGGCCGCAACTGCCGCTCCTACACCCACACGATTTATATCGACGGCACGCCGCAGACCGCCCGCGGCACCGCCTGCCGCAATCCCGACGGCAGCTGGACGCCCCTTTCCTGAAGCGCGGCAATTATAGTTAATCGGTTGTTAACGGCCGCCGGCCTATCAAGCCGCAGGGGTCAACGCGGACACGTTAGGTCATGGCGGGTGACGGAACATCCGTCGAGCGGCTGCGGCAATACCTGCGCGATCTCAAGCCGCCGGCGCGATCGATCCTGATCGGCGAGCTCGAGCGCAGCGTGCTGCGCGGCGACGAGGCTGCCGGCACCGGTCCGGTGCTCGGCGCGTCGCTGGTGCTGCAGGAATTGCGGCGTGTCATCCGCGAGCAGCGCGAGGGGTCCCAACGGGTCGGCAGCGCGGCGCGCCTGTTCTTCATGCCGCTCGAGCCGTTCCTGGTTGACGACATCGCCGACCACAAGCATCCCGGACGCGTGTCGCTCACCGTGCTCGATCAGCTGTGGACCTGGGTCAAGCGCGACCTGCTGCCTGAAGAAACCAAGACCTTCAGCGACGAGGTGACCGACGCCTTGCTCGCCGGCAATACGCCCAAGGCCGAGCAGCACGCCCGTGTCTTTCAGGACTGCGCCGCAGCCGCCATCGAGGCGGCGATCGTTGCCGCGGACGAAGATGACAAGCTCCGCCGGCGCACATCGGTGCAGATCGGCTCGCCGCGCGCGGCTGACGATGCCGCCGTCTTGCTGCGCGCGCTCAAGTCGCGCGACGCGCTTGCGACCTTCGCCGCGCATTTGCCGATGCACATCCCGAACCTCTCCGATCACCGGCTCGAACAGGCCAAGGTGCTGATCGAATCGACGGTCGCCTTCGACCGCGAGACATTTCTGCCGGCGCTGCTGATCGTGATGAACCGCATGGCGTCGCCGTGGCAGCTCGTGCGGCTTGCGGTGCGTGCCGCTGGCACCGATGTTGCGGCACGCGTCGCCGAAACGCCTTACGCCGTCGCCGTCACGATCGTGCTGGCGGAGCTCGAACGCATGGTCGGCGAACTGCGCGCCGATTTGCGCAGCGGCCGCGGCGTTGCGGTCGGCGCCTTGCTCAAAACCATCCACGACGCCGCGCGCGGACTTCGCACCGAACTCGAACTGCCGGTCGACAGCACCTGGGGCAGGGCGCTCGCCGCGCAGCGTGTGCAGATTTCCGAACTGCTCAAATCCGAGATCGAGTCGGTGCCGGGACGTGTACGCCGCCTGTTGCGTGGGCGCCCGTCCAACGAGATCCGGCCGAATTCGATGCTCGATCTCGACGACGTGACGGAGACCGAGGCGCTGGTCGAATTCGTCGGTAGCTGCCGGAACTTCGCCGGCGAACTGGCGCTGAACGAAGTGACGCAACGGACGTTTTCCGATCTGCAGCAATACCTTGAAGACAGCACCCATGCGCTGCTCGACGGCTTGCGTCAGGCGGGGCAGGGGGAGCGCAGCTTCCGGCAGTCGCAGATCGATGCGGCTACCCGCTTCTGCGGCAAGCTTTTCGGTCCTGACTACGCCGCCACGCTGGGCCGGGCTGCGGCGGTTGCGATGATCCCGGAACGCAAATTAGCGCGGGCCTGATCTTTGCGACTTTGGTCGCAAGCCACATTTGCTAGCCTTTGACGTTACGGCTGTATTTTATGAATAATCAAATGTTTACACGTTACTAAAGATTAATCCGCCCGACAGGACACAGTAAGGCTCACCTCTCCATCTTCATCGTTGAAACAGCGCGCAGCCGCGCTTCCTCAATCTGATGGAGATCCCCGATGAGCCCGAGCGTCAACCCCGCTCCGAATACCCCACCGCAGAAGCGGCGCACGTTTTCCGCTCGCCGCGCCATTCTCCTCGCCACAACCGTCGCCACTCTCGGCGTCGCCGCGCTCGTGGTCGCGCCCGGCCTCAACTGGCCGGCCGGCTATCCGGGCGCCTTCGCGCAGAACCTCACCGAGCAGGCGCACAAGCTCAATGCCCCGGTCGGCTTTGCCGATATCGTCGCCAAGGTGAAGCCGGCGGTGATCTCGGTGCGTGTCCGCATGGATGGCGGCGCGCAGACCAACGGTCTCGGCAATGAGGAAAATATCCCGCCGGGCCTGCGTGAGTTCTTCCGCCGCTTCGGTACGCCCGGCGCACCGGACGGAGCGCCGCAGCGTGGCGGTCATAACGTCATCATGGGGCAAGGCTCGGGCTTCTTCATCTCTGCCGACGGCTACGCGGTGACCAACAACCACGTCGTCGAGAAGGCCGAGAGCGTCAAGATTACCACCGATGACGGAAAATCCTATGATGCCAAGGTGATTGGCACCGATCCACGCACCGATCTGGCGTTGATCAAAGTTGACGGCGGCTCCTTCCCCTACGTGAAGCTGTCCGACAACGTTCCGCGCATCGGCGACTGGGTGCTGGCGGTCGGCAATCCGTTCGGCCTCGGCGGCACGGTGACCGCCGGCATCGTCTCGGCCCGCGGCCGCGACATCGGCGCGAGCGCTTATGACGACTTCATCCAGATCGACGCGCCGGTGAACAAGGGCAACTCCGGCGGTCCGACCTTCGACACCGAAGGCAACGTGATTGGCGTCAACACGGCGATCTTCTCGCCGTCCGGCGGCTCGGTCGGCATCGCATTCGCGATCCCCGCCGACACCGTCAGCAGCGTCGTCTCGCAGTTGCGCGAGCACGGCTCGGTGACGCGCGGATGGATCGGCGTGCAGATCCAGCCGGTCACCCCCGACATCGCCGACAGCCTGGGCCTGAAGAAGGCCGAAGGCGCGCTGGTCGCGGAGCCGCAGGCGAACAGCCCAGCGGCCAAGGCCGGCATCGCGGCCGGCGACGTGATCACCTCGGTCAACGACCAGCCGGTCAAGGACGCGCGCGATCTCGCCCGCAAGATCGGCGCCATGGCGCCGAAGGCGTCGGTGAAGCTCGCGGTCCTGCACGGCGGGTCGGAAAAGACCGTGACGCTGACGCTCGGCGAAATGCCGAACAGCAAAGAAGCTAGCAACGCGCCCGCAAACAACAACGGCGGGTCGGACAATGGATCGGCCGATATCGCCAAGCTCGGCCTGACGCTTGCTCCCGCCGCCCGGGTTTCGGGCGCCGGTGGCGAGGGCGTCGTGGTGACCGGCGTCGACTCCTCGGGCGTCGCCGCCGATCACGGCTTTTCCACCGGTGACGTCATTCTCGAAGTCGCCGGCAAATCCGTTTCGACGCCAGCCGATGTGCGCAACACGATTTCCAGCGCGCAATCGGATGGCCGGCATACCGTGCTGATGCGCGTGAAGTCGGGTGACAACACCCGCTTCGTCGCTCTGCCGGTCGGCCGCGGCTGACGAGCTTGGGGCGTTTCGCTGGCAACCGTCGCCCCCGCTGGCGGGACATCCCACGGGACGGGCCTCGTGCCCGTCCCGGCGAATTACCGGAAGCGCGCGGACCCTTCCGTTCGCTTCCGTTCCGGACTCCAACCCTGGCAACCGTCGCCCCCGCTGGGGTGGGGTCGTTGAGGGGGTGGCGGATGAAATACTCCGCCACCCCTTCGCGCACCAAGGGCGACAAAAGGGGGCGAATCTCACGGGGGGCGAACGGCCGCGAATTGACCGGCAGGTAATTTGACTGGATATGGTGTTACGCATGCCCACTTATTCCGATATTCACGGGCAGCAGGCCTTCGGCCGGACGGCCGACGCGCAACCGGATCGTACCACCATGCGCCTTCTGATCATCGAGGATGATCGTGACGCCGCCGATTATCTCGTGAAGGCGTTCCGCGAGGTCGGGCACGTTGCCGACAGCGCGAACAATGGCGAGGACGGCCTCGCTCTGGCGCTCGACGGCCAATACGACGTCCTGATCGTCGACCGCATGCTTCCCAAGCGCGACGGCCTGTCGCTGATCGGCGCCCTGCGCGACAAGGGCATCGAGACGCCGGCCCTCATCCTCTCGGCGCTCGGCCAGGTCGACGACCGCGTCAAAGGCCTGCGCGCCGGTGGCGACGACTATCTGCCCAAGCCTTATTCGTTTTCCGAACTGCTGGCGCGCGTCGAGGTGCTGTCGCGCCGCCGCGGCGCGCGCAGCGAGGAGACCGTGCTGCGCGTCGCCGACCTTGAGCTCGACCGGCTGTCGCACCAGGTCCGCCGCGGCCACGAGGAGATTACGCTGCAGCCGCGGGAATTCCGCCTGCTGGAGTACCTGATGCAGCATGCCGGGCAGGTGGTCACCCGCACGATGCTGCTGGAAAACGTGTGGGACTACCATTTCGACCCGCAAACTAACGTTATTGACGTGCATATCTCGCGCTTGCGCTCGAAAATCGATAAAGGATTCTCGCAGCCGCTATTACATACGGTCCGCGGCGCGGGATACATGATCCGTGACGGCGCTCGGTAAGCTTTTCCGGACGACCACGTTCAAGCTGACGCTGGTCTATTTGACCGTGTTTGCGTTGTTTGCCGCGTTTCTGCTCGGCTATTTCGCGCTCAACACCCGCCGTCTGATCACCGAACAGATCACCGACACAGTCAACGCCGAAATCACCGGACTGTCGGAGCAGTACCGGCTCGGCGGCATCGGCCGGCTCGTGACCGTCATCAACGCGCGCGCGCGCCGTCCGGGTTCCAGCCTCTATCTCGTCACCACCTTCACCGGCGAGGCGTTAGCCGGCAACGTCACGGCGCTGGCCCCGGGCACGCTCGACAATCCCGGCTGGGCGGAGACCGCGTATCGCCGTCTCGACGAGGCCGAGACCTCGAACCGCCCGGAGCACGACGCTTTGGTCCGCGTGTTCGAGCTTCCCGGCGGCTTTCGTCTGTTGGTCGGCCGCGATCTCGACGAGCGCGAGCGGCTCTATCATATCGTTCTGTCGGCCGGACGCTGGTCGGTTGCGATCGTCATCGTGCTCGGGCTTGCCGGCGGTCTATTCGTCACGCGGCGCGTGCTGCGTCGCGTCGACGCCATGACCGAGACGACGCGCAATATCATGGCTGGCAATCTCGGCAACCGCTTGCCGGTCACGGGCACCGGGGACGAACTCGATCGCCTGGCCGACAACCTCAACGTCATGCTCGACCGCATCGAGGCGCTGATGGTGGGGCTGAAGGAAGTATCCGACAACATCGCGCATGATCTGAAGACGCCGTTGACGCGGCTGCGCAATCGCGCCGAGCAGGCGTTGCGCACGGCGCAATCGGAAGCCGAATACCGCGCGGCGCTCGATGCGACCATCGAGGAATCCGACGCGCTGATCCGCACCTTCAATGCGCTGCTGATGATCGCGCGCGCCGAATCCGGGCAGGCCCGCGACAACATGGCCGAGTTCGACGCCGCCGAGATCGCCCGCGACGTCGGCGAGCTTTACGAGCCGCTGGCCGAGGAGAAGGGCATCGTGCTCAAGGTGGAGGCCGACGCGGCCGCGCCGGTCAAAGGCAACCGCGAGCTGGTGAGCCAGGCCGTCGCCAATCTGGTGGACAACGCCATCAAATATGGCAGGCTGGGCCACGACAAGGTCAACGGCGAGAAGCCGGAAATCGTGCTGCGTGCGCTCAATGAGGGCGACCGTATCCTGCTCACCGTCGCCGATCATGGTCCGGGCATCCCAGAAGGCGACCGTTCGCGCGCGGTCGAGCGCTTCGTGCGGCTGGAGCAAAGCCGGTCGCAGCCGGGCTCGGGACTGGGTTTGAGTCTCGCCTCCGCGGTGGCGCGCCTGCACGGCGGGGAACTGATGCTTGAGGACAATCAGCCTGGACTGAAAACCGTGATTGCCTTGCCGCGGGGAGGGCCGGTACAGAATGCGGGATGAGCGGCAAGCAGGCCAACCGCAGGAGGCCCGCGCGGCAGATGGCCGCGAGCGGCGCCAAAGCCAGTGCCGGCCATAGCCTTGGCGAGCGCGTCGCCACCGCGCCGCGGCTGATCGAACCGGGCCAGGCGGCCGCGCGCCTTGGCGACTGGCTGGCCCATACCGAAGCCGCCATTGCAAAGCCGCTCATCGCGCTGTTCAAAGCTAACGCCTCGCTGCGGGCGCTGATCGAAGGCCTCGGCGAAAGCTCGCCTTATCTCTGGGAGCTGGCGAGCCGCGAGCCGGCGCGCCTGCTTCACCTGCTGCAAGCCGATCCGGACGAGCATCTCGCTGCGCTGCTCGCCGGCACCGCCGACGCCATGTCGGAAACGGACGATGAAGCCGTGGCGATGCGGCTCGTCCGCCGGATGAAAGCCGAGGCAGCGCTGCTGATCGCGATCGCCGATATCGGCGGCGTCTGGCCGGTGGTGCGGGCAACCCGTGCGCTGACCGATGTCGCCGATACGGCGGTCGGCGCAGCCGTTCGGTTCCTCCTCGCCGATATGGCGCGCGACGGCCGCCTGAAGACGCACGACAAGTCGCGGCCGCAGGATGGCACCGGTTACATCGTGCTGGCGATGGGCAAGATGGGAGCATTCGAACTCAATTATTCGAGCGACATCGACGTCATCGTGTTCTTCGACCCGTCGGCGCCCGCCGTCGTCAAGGACATCGAGCCGGCACCGTATTTCGTGCGGCTGACGCAGCGGCTGGTGAAGCTGCTGCAGGAGCGCACTGCCGACGGCTACGTGTTCCGAACGGACCTGCGGCTGCGCCCCGATCCGTCGTCGACGGCGATTGCGATCTCGACGGCCGCCGCGCTGTCCTATTACGAGAGCCGCGGTCAGAACTGGGAGCGCGCGGCCATGATCAAGGCGCGCGCCTGCGCCGGTGATATTGCAGCGGGTGAGGCGATCCTCGACGATCTGTCGCCGTTCGTGTGGCGTAAGTATCTCGATTTCGCCGCCGTCGCCGAGGTCCACGCGCTCAAGCGGCAGATCAATGCTTATCGTGGCCATGGCGAGATCGCGGTCGAGGGCCACAACATCAAGCTTGGCCGCGGCGGCATCCGCGAGATCGAGTTCTTCGTCCAGACCCAGCAGTTGATCGCCGGCGGCCGCAATCCGGACCTGCGCGACCGCGACACGCTGACCACCCTCGACAAGCTGGCGCGAGATCGCTGGATCGATCCGGAGGTCCGCGACGACTTGCATGCGGCTTACTGCTTTCTGCGCACGGTCGAGCACCGCCTGCAGATGGTCAATGACGAGCAGACCCAGACGCTGCCGGCCGAGCGCGAAGGCCTCGAACGCTTCTCGCGTTTTCTCGGCTTTGCCGACCGCGACGCCTTTGCCGCGGCGCTGCTCGGCCATCTCGATAAGGTGCAGCGGCACTATTCGCGGTTGTTTGAGGGAGCGCCGGCTGTCGAGCGCCCGGCCCTTGTTTTCCCCGCCGACAGTGATGACCGCAAGACGCTCGACCGCCTCGGCGAGCTCGGTTTTCGCGCGCCGCTGCAGGCCTCCGCCACCATCCGGCACTGGCTTGCCGGCGGCCCCCGGTCGCTACGCAGCGAATTCGCGCGCGAGCATCTGAAGGAATTGCTGCCGGTGCTAATCGAGCAACTGGCGCGTTCGGACAATCCGGACACATCGCTGGTGCGTTTCGATCATTTTCTTGCCAACCTGCGCGGCGCGGCCCGGCTGTTGCCGCTGCTGCGGCAGATCCCGATGCTGATTGCGCTGATCGCGCTGGTGCTCGGCGTTGCGCCGCGGCTTGCCGACATCCTGGCCCGCTATCCGGAAGTGATCGACGCGCTGGTCGATCCGCGCTTCTTCGGCGCTCTGCCGGACGACGCCGAGCTCGGCCGCCGGCTCGAGGCAGCGCTGGCGCAGGCCCGGTACGACGAAGACCTGCTCGAGCGCATCCGCATGTTCGGCCTGGAATACATGTTCCTGATCGGCGTGCGTATCCTGTCCGGCACGGTCACTGCGCGTGCCGCGGGCGAAGCTTTCGCGCGCATCGCCGACGTGGTGATCGGCGCGGTCCATCGCGCGGTGTCGGACAATTTCGCGCTCACCTATGGTCACGTGCACGGCGAGCAAACGGCGGTGGTGGCGATGGGCAAACTCGGCGGCCGCGAGATGACTGCGACCTCCGATCTCGATCTGATCCTGCTCTATGACTTCGACCAGAGCACGCCGGAGTCCGACGGCGACCGGCCGCTCTACGGCGCGCAATATTTCGCCCGGCTGACGCAGCGTCTGATCAATTCGTTGACCGCGCAGACCAACTACGGCGCGCTCTATCAGGTCGACATGCGGCTGCGGCCGTCGGGGAGGGCGGGGCCGCTTGCGTCGTCGATCGACAGCTTCGAGCGCTACCAGGAGAGCGAGGCGTGGACCTGGGAGCACATGGCGCTCACGCGCGCGCGCGTCGTTTCCGGCTCTGCGGAATTCAAGGCGCGGGTCGAGAAGGTCACCCGCGAAGTGTTGCAGCGGCCGCGTGATCCGGCGCTGATCGCCGGCGATGTCGCCGAGATGCGCGGCGCGATTGCCAAGGAGAAGGGCGACAGCGACCGCTGGGACCTTAAGTACGCCGCCGGGGGGCTGATCGATATCGAGTTCATCGCGCAGTATTTGCAGCTCGTCTACGCGCACCGGCTGCCGGACATTCTCGACACCGCGACCGCGCGCGTGCTCGACAAGGCCTGGCAGCTTGGCGTCTTGCCGGTCGAGGATGCGGAAGTGCTGCGCCCGGCGATCCAACTGTTTCAGGACCTGACGCAGATCCTGCGGCTGTGCCTCGCCGGCCCGTTCGATCCGAAAACCGCCGGGGCCGGGCTTTTGCGGCTGTTGGCGCGCGCCGCCGACGTGCCGGATTTTGCGACTCTTGAAGCCACCGTGATCGAGACGCAGACCAAGGTGCGGGCCTGCTTCAAGCGCATGCTGGGGGCTTCGGCTTAGGCCGCTTCTTCCTTCGGCAGCAGGCACTGCGGGTTGACCGGTAGCCGCACCACAACGATCGTGCCATGGCCGAGCGTCGAGCGGATGCGCATCGAGCCGCCATGCAATTCGGCGAGCGACTTGGCGATGGCGAGGCCGAGCCCTGAGCCCTGATGGCTCTTGGTGAGCTGGCTTTCGACCTGCTCGAAGGGGCGTCCGAGCTTGGTGAGCGCGTCCTTGGCGATGCCGATGCCGGTATCGGCGATGGCGAGCACGATGCAGCCGTCGGAGGCGCGGCCGCGCACGGTGACCCGGCCGCCTTCGGGCGTGAACTTCACCGCGTTCGACAAGAGATTGAGCGCGATCTGCTTGAAGGCGCGACGGTCGGCGCGCAGATGCAGCTCGGGCGAAATCTTGGCGACGAGCTTGAGGCTTTTCTCCTGCGCGCGCTGCGACACGACGCGCATCGAATCGGCGAGCAGGCTGCCGAGCTCGAGGTCCTCGAAATCGAGACGGATGCGGCCGGCCTCGATCTTCGACATGTCGAGAATGTCGTTGATGACTTCGAGCAGATATTGCCCGCTGCCGCGGATATCGCTGCAATATTCGCGGTATTTGTCGGCGCCAAGGGGCCCGAACATGCCGGATTCCATGATCTCGGAGAAGCCGATGATGGCGTTGAGCGGCGTCCGCAGCTCGTGGCTCATATTGGCGAGGAATTTCGACTTCGCCTGGTTGGCTTCCTCGGCTCGGGTCTTTTCGACAGCGTAGTTCTCGGCGAGTTCGGCGAGGCGCTGCTGCGAGGAGCGTAAGTCCGAAACCGTCGCCATCAGCCGCTTTTCGCTGTGCACCAGCTTTTCTTCGTGCGTCTTGAGCGCGGTGATGTCGGTGCCGACCGAGACGTAACCGCCATCCTTGGTGCGGCGCTCGCTGATGTGCAGCCAGCGGCCGTCCTCGAGCTGCGCCTCGAAAGTGCGGGCGCCCGGGATGGCGGGGCCTGCGGTGACGACCTTGTTGCGCACCACCGGCTGGGAGCCGGCGGCGACCACTGATTCGTAGGAAGCGCCAACGGTGATTGTCTCATCCGGCAGGTTGTGCAGCTCCTGGAAGTTCGAGTTGCACAGCACCAGCCGGTTGTCGGCGTCCCACAACACGAAGGCTTCGGGGATGGTCTCGATGGCGTCGCGAAGGCGCAGGTCGGCGGCGACGGTTCTTTCGACCAGGCTCTTTTGTTCGGTGACGTCGACGGCGATGCCGATCAGATGGAGGGCGGGATCGCCGGGCTGGCGCACCAGCTCGCAGCGGGCGCGCAGCCACACCCAATGGCCGTCGGCGTGGCGCATGCGGAACGCCTGATCGACCGCGGTGGCCTTCGCTTCAACCAGTTGCGCCGCGACGTCATAGAGCCGCACGTCGTCCGGGTGCACCAGCGTGGCGACATCGCCGAAGGTCAAGAGGTCGTCCTTGGCCTCGAGGCCAAGAATGGCGAACATCGACTGCGACCAGAAGATGCGGCCGCGGGCCAGGTCCCAGTCCCACAGCCCGCAGCGGCCGCGGTTCAAGGCGGTGTCGATGCGGCTGCGCACCGTTTCGTAGATGACGTCGGCCTCCCGCGCCCGTGTCGCCTGCCAATGGAAGGCAAAGCCAAGGATCAGCACGACAAAGCCGGTGGTGGCCGACAGCGTGATGGTGAGCGTGGTCAGCGACCGCCACGAAGCGAGCGCGCTGCCGCGTGGCTGGATAACGGCGAGTTGTCCGAACGGCGCGTCGAGCATGCGCACGGTCGCCAGCACGTCGGTGCCGTCGGGCAGGGTGATCGGCATGACGCCGGCGCCGGCGCCGAAGGTTGTCAGCGGCTGGCTTGGGCCGAGCAGGTCGATGAGACGGAAGCCGACGGTGGTATCGAGGGCCGGGGCAGTGGCGAGGATGAGCCCGTCGGCGTTGGTGAGCAGGAAGCGGCGGCCGGCAACATTGGCCCATCGCGGCAGCACCTGCGCCAGCACCTCCTGCGGGCGGGCGAGCGCGTCACGCGGCGGCTGGATGAGCCGCTCGGCGGCGAGATCGGCGACGGCATCGAGTGTCGCAGTCATGTCGTTGAGGGTCTGGCGGCGGTGGTCGAGCACCTGCACCACGGCGCCGACGCAGATGGTGACGAGGAATGCGATGATCAGCACCGGGACGGCCCGGCGCAGCAACGGCTCCGCCGTCAAGAGGCGTCGATACGCCGGTTTGGCGATCGATTGCGCGAGGCCCTTGATCGAATCTGAACGCGCAGACGCACTCGCCACTTCGGCGCGCGCCATTGACGGCCTCCGTTCGGATTTCCCCTACCCAGCGTGACCGGAAGGATGTGCCGCATCTCTCCGAATCAGTGGCGATTGGAATCGATGGCTGCTGATTTGTCGAGAGTCCCAGAGTCAATAATTTAAGAATTGTTACTCACGGGATTCTTTTGTCACATCCGGCGTCAGACCGGCGCCAAGGCGCGGTCGACGATGTCGGCGAGATCGCGCGACAGCGATGGCGCGGCCCTGATGCGCCTGAGGGCTGCTTGCGCCAGCGCCTGGCGGCCTTGCTCCATCGTGCGCCAGCTCCGGAAGGCGGTCGCCAGACGCGCGGCAATCTGCGGGTTCTTGGCATCCAGCGCCACGATGGTATCGGCCACGAAGGCGTAGCCGGCGCCGTCGGCGCGGTTGAACTGCGTGGCGTTGGCCGCGAAGGCGCCGATCAAGGCACGCACCCGGTTCGGATTGGCGAAGGAAAACGCCGGGTGGCCGGTCAGCGCGCGCACGCGGGCGAGGGTATCGGGATGCGGGATCATCGCCTGCAGCGAGAACCATTTGTCGATGACCAGCGCATCGGCCTTGTAACGCTCGTAGAAGTCGGCGAGGACGCGTTTGCTCTGCGGCGAGTGATTGAGCACCAACGTCGACAACGCCGCGAGCCGGTCGGTCATGTTGTCGGCGGAATCGTATTGGCGCTCGGCGCGGGCAAAAGCTTCGGCGCTGCCGCTTGCGGCTATCAAGTCGAGGCACACATTGCGCAGGCTGCGGCGCCCGGCGCTCGGCGCATCGGGCGAATAGGGGCCGGGCACGGCCATGCGTTCGTATGTCCCGGCGAGCGTCGCGGACAGCCGTTCGCCGATGACGGCACGCAGCGCATTGCGCGTGGCGTGGATCGCATCGGGGTCGATGTTGCTGCCAATTTCGCGGGCGATGTCCGCTTCACCCGGGAGCGTCAGGGCCAGGGCGATGAAAGCCGGCTCAAGTCCCTGGTCGGCCAGAATGGTGGCGAGGGCATTCGGCACCGCATCGATGCTGACCTGCGGCTTGCTGGCGCGCCTGGTCGCGACATTGAGCATCAGGAGCATCGTCGAAATCGTCTGCAAAGATTGCCAGCGGTTGAACGGATCGCTGTCGTGCGCCGCCAAAAACGCGAAGTCCGGGATCGTCAGCCCGGTCGTCAGCTTCACCGGGGCGGAGAAGTTCCGGTTGATCGACAGCACCGGCTGCTCGGCAACGCCGGTGAACTCGAATGTGTGTGACTGATCGGTGAGCACCAGCACGGCGCGTTCGGCCTTTCCGGATGCAAGCGAGAGCGGCAGGTCGCGGCCATCCTTGCCGACGAGGCCGACGCGGAGCGGAATGACCATCGGCGACTTTTCCGGCTGGCCTGGCGTCGGCGCGAGATACTGCTCGATGTCGAGCGTGAGGGTCTTGCGCGCGGCATCGTAGCGCTCGCGCACGGTTACTTCGGGCGTGCCGGCCTGCGAATACCAGCGCATGAACTGCGAGAAGTCGCGGCCGCTGACGTCGGCGAAGCACTGGATGAACTGCTCGACAGTGGCGGCTTCGCCGTCGTGCCGCTCGAAATAGAGATCCATGCCGGCGCGAAATTTCTCCGAGCCGATCAAAGTCTCCACCATCCGCACTACCTCGGCGCCCTTTTCGTAGATGGTGGTCGTATAGAAGTTGTTGATTTCCCTGTATTGCTCCGGCCGCACCGGATGGGCCAGCGGTCCGGCGTCCTCGATGAATTGCGTGGCGCGAAGGCCGCGCACGTCGCCGATGCGCTCCACCGCACGCGAGCGCAGGTCTGAGGTGAATTCCTGGTCGCGGTAGACGGTGAGGCCTTCCTTCAAGCAGAGTTGAAACCAGTCGCGGCAGGTGATGCGGTCGCCGGTCCAGTTGTGGAAGTACTCGTGGGCGATCACGGCTTCAATCCCGCCGAAGTCGGCGTCGGTCGCGGTCTCAGGCGATGCCAGAACGTACTTGTCGTTGAAGACGTTGAGGCCCTTGTTCTCCATCGCCCCCATGTTGAAGTCGGACACGGCGACGATCATGAAGATGTCGAGGTCGTATTCGCGGCCGAAGCGCTCTTCGTCCCAACGCATGGCGCGCTTGAGGGATTCCATCGCATAGCCGCAGCGGCCTTCCTTGCCGGGTTCGACATAGATGCGCAGCACGACGTCGCGGCCCGACATGGTGCGGAACGTGTCCTCGATGTGCGCGAGGCTGCCGCCGACCAGCGCGAACAAATAGGGCGGTTTCTTGAATGGATCGTGCCAGACCGCGAAATGCCGGCCGTTGGGCAGATCGCCGCTGCCCGTGAGATTGCCGTTCGACAGCAGCACCGGCGCTTCGGCTTTGTCGGCCTCGATGCGCGTGGTGTAGACGGCCATGACGTCCGGACGATCGGGGAAATAGGTGATGCGGCGGAATCCCTCGGCCTCGCATTGCGTGCAGTAGTTGCCGCTGGTGCGGTAAAGGCCGGAGAGCTGCGTGTTGGCGGTCGGATCGACCAGCGTCTCGATCTCGAGCGTGAAGGGGCCGTTCGGCGGCTGCGGGATCGTGAGCTTGTCCGGCGTCGCGACGTAGTTTTCGGCGGGCAAGGCTACGCCGTCGACCTTCAGTGACACCAGTTTGATCTCGTCGCCGTCGAGTACCAGAGGCGCCGCGGCGCTGTCCGGGTTCGGCCGCAGCGCAAGCCGCGCGCGCACCACGGTTCGGGTCGGATGCAACGAGAAATCGAGATCGACGGTATCCACCAGCCAATCGGGCGGCCGGTAATCCTTGAGGCGGATGGGCTGGGCGGTATCGGTGCGCATGATGTTTTGATCTAAGATGTCCGGGCGAAGATTGGAAGGAAGAATAATGGCGGCAATGCGCGCGATGGTGCTCGACCGGCCGAAGACGCCGCTCGTGATGCGCGAGCGGCCAGTGCCGGTTCCGCGCGCCGGCGAAATCATGATCGAGGTCAAAGCCTGCGGCGTCTGCCGCACCGACCTGCACGTGGTCGACGGCGAGCTCGAACATCCCAAGCTTCCGATCGTGCCGGGCCACGAGATCGTCGGCCGCATCGCGGCGATAGGCGAAGGCGTCAGCGGCTTTGCCGCCGGCGAGCGCATCGGCGTGCCGTGGCTCGGCGCGACCTGCGGTGTCTGCCGCTACTGCCGCTCCGGCCAGGAGAACCTGTGCGATGCGCCGGTCTTCACCGGCTACACGCGCGACGGCGGCTACGCCACGCATGCGGTCGCCGACGCGCGGTTCTGCTTTCCGCTCGGCGAAGCCGGCGAGGACGCCGCGATCACGCCATGGATGTGCGCCGGACTGATCGGCTGGCGCAGCTACCGCATGGCCGGCGAGGGCACAAATCTCGGGCTCTACGGTTTCGGCGCGGCGGCGCACATCCTCTCGCAAGTCGCAACTTGGCAGGGGCGGCGCGTCTTCGCCTTCACGCGCAACGGCGACACGGCGGCGCAGGATTTCGCGCGCTCGTTCGGCGCGGTCTGGGCCGGCAATTCGGACGAGGGGCCGCCGGAAGAACTCGATGCGGCGATCATCTTTGCGCCGGTCGGCGCGCTGGTTCCGGCCGCGCTCAAGGCCGTGCGCAAGGGCGGCCGCGTCGTCTGCGGCGGCATTCATATGTCCGATATTCCGAGCTTTCCCTATGCGCTGCTGTGGGAGGAGCGGCACGTCATGTCGGTCGCCAATCTGACGCGGCAGGACGCGCATGAATTTCTGATGATCGCGCCCAAGGCGGGCGTGCATTGCGAGATCACGCGCTATCCGCTGGAGCGGGCTAACGAGGCGCTGTCCGATCTGCGCGGCGGCCGCCTGCAAGGCGCGGCGGTGCTGATTCCCTAGCGCATGATCCTGACAAGCCGGGACCGGCTCTCGGAAAGAATCATGCGTAAAGCGATCAACCCGTCGGTTCGGCGTGGCCGATCACGCGCTTGATCGAGGGTGAGCGTTCACGCAACGCACGCTCGAGGGCGTCGACCTTCTCGTGCACCGCCTGCACACTGAGCGCGGGATCGACACGACAATGGAAGTTGACGATCTCGCCTTCGTCGGTTTCACGCACCCGCACGTCGTGCACCTCGTGAATGGAGCGGCCGTCGGCCGCGAGCTCCGCGAGCGTCTCCTCGACCGCCTTGAGCCGCTCGGGCGGCGCCTCGCGGCCCCCGGCGCGATGCGGCTGCAACGGCTCGATGTGGGTGTCGACCTCGACGTCGACGCCAAGCTCGGCCTTGATGGCGGCTTCGAGCCCGTCCGCAGTCTCGTGCGCCGCGAGCAGCGATACCTTGCCGTCGAGTTCGAGGTCGATCGAGATGGCGAGGTGACCGGCGATCTCGTGCACGGTCACGTGGTGGACCGCGAGCGCGCGATTGCGCGCGATCACCATCACCCGCTCCATCACGGTTTCATTGCTGAGCGCCACTGGGTCGGTGGTGACGGTCGGCTCGGCGCCGTCCAAGCGCTTCCGGATAGTTGCGGCGACCGCGTCCTTGATCGCGCTGACGCGATCGAGTGGCAGTGTCCGGCTGACGGCGACGGTCAGGTCGACGAAGGTCTTCTCGCCGGCGCCGCGGGCGCGCACGTGCTTGACCGCGACCACGCCCGGAACCTGCGTGGCGATCGCCTGCACCTTCTCCACAGCGCCTTCGGGCGCGACGTCGGTGAGCGTGTCAATGGTGCGCCGTCCGAGCCGCCAGCCGGCGACGCAGACCAGCACGGCGACGACCAACGCCGCCGCGGAATCCATCCACGGCAGTCCGAATTTCACGCCGAAGAGGCCGAGCAACACGGCCGCCGATGACGCGATGTCCGACGAGAAGTGCAGGGCGTCGGCTTCCAGCGCCTGGCTCTTGGTTTTCTTGGCCGTCTTCGAGAGCGCGCGAGAGCGGAAGAAATCGACCGCGATCGAGACCAGCACGACGCCGAAGGCCCAGACCGTGGCTTCGACCTGCGGGCTTCCGTATTCGGTGAGCCGCTTGCCCGCCTCCCAGATCACGATGCCGGATAGCAGGAACAAGAGCGCCGTCTCGGCCAACGCTGAAACGGCCTCGAACTTGTAGTGGCCGTATTGGTGCTGCTCGTCGGCCGGCTTTCCGGAGACGCGCACTGCGGCATAGGTGAGG
>Ga0265313_10001683_pt1 | contig 20423 bp, 15 predicted proteins | sample 4123metaG_FD_203122 | JGI IMG/M metagenome (GOLD analysis project Ga0265313, IMG submission 203122) | Rhizosphere microbial communities from Carex aquatilis grown in University of Washington, Seatle, WA, United States - 4-1-23 metaG | ecosystem: Host-associated > Plants > Roots > Rhizosphere >...
TTTTTTCCTGGCGCATGATCTTGTCCGAAAACCGGGACCCGTCCCCGATCGCGTCGGGAACAGGCTTTTTCGGGGTCACGCGCGGTAGTCTATTCCACCGTCACCGATTTTGCGAGGTTGCGCGGCTGGTCGACATCGGTGCCGATCGCTACGGCTGTGTGATAGGCAATAAGTTGCACCGGGATGGCATAAACCAACGGCGTGACCGACGACGCCATTTCGGGCAGCGTCAACGTGACGGTCGACTCGATGGTGGCTTCCTTAGCGCCCTGCGGGTCGGTCACCAGGATGATCTTGCCGCCGCGCGCCGCCACCTCCTGCATGTTCGATACGGTCTTTTCGAACACCCGGTCGAACGGCGCGATCACGATCACTTTCATGTTCTCGTCGATCAGCGCGATCGGGCCATGCTTGAGCTCGCCCGCGGCATAGCCCTCGGCATGGATATAGGAGATTTCCTTGAGCTTGAGCGCGCCCTCGAGGGCGATCGGGAAACTGGTGCCACGGCCGAGGTAGAGCACGTCCTTGGCCTTGGCGAGATCGAGCGCCAGTTTCTCGATCTGCGGCTCGAGCGAGAGCGCCTGTGCCATCAGCCGCGGCGTCTGGATCAGGGAGCGCACGATGTTTTGCTCGTCGGTCGCTGACAGCACGCCGCGGGCGCGGCCGGCGGCGACGGCGAGGCAGGCAAGCGTCGCGAGCTGGCAGGTGAAGGCCTTGGTCGAGGCGACGCCGATTTCAGGGCCGGCCAGCGTCGGCATCACCACATCGCTTTCGCGCGCGATGCTCGAGGTTGGCACGTTCACGACCGACAAGATGTGCTGTTTGTGCTCGCGGGCGTAGCGCAGCGTCGCCAGTGTGTCGGCGGTTTCGCCCGACTGGGAGATGAAGATGGCGAGATCGCCGGCTTCCAGCGGTGCGCCGCGATAACGGAATTCCGAGGCAATATCGATCTCGACCGGCAGCCTGGCGAAGCGCTCGAACCAGTACTTCGCCACCAGCCCGGCGTAGAAAGCGGTGCCGCAGGCGGAGATCGACAGACGCTTGATCTTGCTCCATTCGAACGGAAGTTCGACTGGCAGTTGAACCCGTTCGGCGACCATATCAATGTAATGCGCGAGGGTGTGGCCAACCACTTCCGGCTGCTCGTGGATCTCCTTGGCCATGAAGTGCTTGTGGTTGCCTTTGTCGACGAGCTGCGCCGAGGCGGTCGACTTCACCACCGGACGGCTAACCACGGCGCCCTGCTCGTCGTGAACCACGACGCCCTTGTGCGTGAGCACAGCCCAGTCGCCATCCTCGAGGTAACTGATTTTGTCCGTGAACGACGCGAGCGCGATGGCGTCGGAGCCGAGATACATCTCGCCGTCGCCATAGCCGATGGCGAGCGGGCTACCCTTGCGGGCGCCGATCATCAGGTCGTCTTCGCCGGCGAACAGGAAGGCCAGCGCGAAGGCGCCGCGCAATTGCTTGAGCGAGGCGGCGACCGCCTGCTCAGGCGTCTTGCCCGATTTCATTTCCTGAGTGACGAGATGGGCGACGACCTCGGTGTCGGTCTCGCTCGAGAACTTCGAGCCGTTCTTGCCGAGCTTCTCGCGCAGCTCGCGGAAGTTCTCGATGATACCGTTGTGGACCACCGCAACCTTGTCGGTCGCATGCGGATGGGCGTTGCTCTCGGTCGGACGCCCGTGCGTCGCCCAGCGCGTATGGCCGATGCCGATATTACCGGCGAGCGGCTCGTGCTCGAGCCGGGTGGCGAGCGCCTGTAGCTTGCCTTCGGCGCGGCGACGGCCGAGTGCGCCGTGATCGAGCGTGGCGATGCCGGCGGAATCATAGCCGCGGTATTCGAGCCGCCTGAGCGCGTCGACCAGATGGCCTGCGACCGGCTCAGCCCCGATAATCCCAACGATTCCGCACATCCGCCCGAATAGCCCCTGCTTGCGCCTTTGCTTTAAACGGCGCCGGTAAACTTACGGAAATCAAAACGCATTTCGTCTTGTGACAGCGGGAAAACCCGCCGGCGCGCCGTTCAAGCCCGCTTTTTCGGCTTATTCTTGGCCGTCTTGCCACCCGCCGAGGTCTTGCCGAGGCTCTTGAGCCCCCGCAAGCGCTTTGCCCAGCCTTCCTTAACGATCGGCTTGGCGCGAGCCACCACCAATGAATCGGCCGGCACGTCTTTGGTCACCACAGAGCCGGAACCGACATAGGCGCCGTCGCCGATCTTGACCGGCGCGACCAGCGCCGAGTTCGAGCCGATGAACGCGCCTTTGCCGATATCAGTCCTGTGCTTGGCGACGCCGTCATAATTGCAGGTGATGGTGCCGGCGCCGATATTGGCGCCCGCCCCGACCCGGGCGTCGCCGATGTAACTGAGGTGGTTGGCCTTGGCGCCATCCTCGATCCTGGCTTCCTTCACCTCGACGAAATTGCCGATATGGACGTCGGTGCCGAGATCGGCGCCCGGACGCAGCCGTGCGAAAGGTCCGACGCGCGCGCCCTTGCCGACATGCGCGCCTTCGAGGTGGGAAAAGGCGCGGATCAACGCGCCGTCCTCGACCGTGACGCCGGGTCCGAACACGACGTTGGGCTCGATGACGACGTCTTTGCCGAGCCTGGTGTCGGCGGCGAGGAACACGGTATCCGGCGCCACCATGGTGACGCCGGCGTCGAAGGCTGCCGCGCGCAAGCGCTTCTGCAGCACCGCTTCGGCTTCGGCGAGCTGCGCCTTGGTGTTGATCCCGCGCACATCATCCTCCTCGACTTGCAGCGCGACCGCCTTCAAGCCCATGTCGCGCGCGATGGCAACCGCATCGGTCAGATAGTACTCGCCCTTGGCATTTGCATTGCCGACGCGATCCAGTATCTTCAGCGCCGTCTTGCCGGCCAGCGCCATCAGGCCGCCGTTGCAGAAACGGATGGCGCGCTCGGCGGCACTGGCGTCGCGCTCCTCGCGGATCGCGATAAGTTCGTCGCCTTCGCGGACCAGACGGCCATAGCCAGTCGGATCGACCGGCTCGAAGCCCAGCACGGCAATAGACGCGCCGCGCTTGAGCGCCGCGCGCAGCGCTTTCAGGTTCTCGACGCGCACCAGCGGCGTATCGGCAAAGACCACCAGCACGTCGCTTGCGCCGCGCGCGATCGCCTTCTTCGCGGCCATTACCGCATGCGCGGTGCCGAGCCGTTCTTTCTGCGTGAAGATATGCGCCATCGGCACGATGCGGCGCGCCTCCTCGGCGACCGCGTCCTGACCCGGACCGACGACCACGGCGATCGCGTCAGCGCCGGCTTTCGTTACGGTCTCGAGCACGTGCGCCAGCATGCTGCGCCGGCCGATTTCGTGCAGCCCCTTCGGCAGCGTCGAGCGCATGCGCGTGCCTTCGCCGGCAGCGAGCACGATGGCGAGGCAGCTCATGTCTTGCTCACTTCACGGTGCGGCAGCATTGGCGCCCTCATAGCCGACGCAACATGCCGGCAAAAGGCTGCATCGCCGTTAAGCCCGCGCGCTTCGCGCCAGAGTGGCGGGATTCTGCTAATGTTTTCAATGATTCGCGCGGAGATGCCGAATGGCCGCCAGGCCCGAGACGACTGAAAAGACAGCGCTGAGAGGAGGATTGTTCGCCAAGCGCACCGTGCTGCGCACGCTGTGGCGGCCGTTCTGCTGGGGCGCGGCTACGGTTCTTGCACTGCTTGCGGTGCTGCTGGTCAGCCAGAACCAAACCGCCGACGAGCGGCCGCAGACCGCGATGGCGCGCGAACCCGAACAGCCCCACGCCGTGGCGCCGTTGCCGCCACGCCAAGTGGTCAATGCCGAGCAGTTGCGTGCACTTGCCGAGACCGTGCGCACCCTCACGGCCGACCGCGACCAGCTGCGGCAGCGCGTCGCGATGCTCGAGCACAATTTCGACGATATGACCGGTTCGATCAAAACCGTGATGCAGGCCAATGCCGCGATCCAGAGCGTGAAGGAGCCGCCGAAGGAGCGGCTCGTCGCTCTGACCCCGCCATTGGTGACCGCGCCCGCTGTCACGCTGCCCGCACCTGCCCCGGCACCACCAGCTCCTGCTGCCATCGCGCTGCCCCCGCCGCCCATGCCTAAAGTTGTGACACCTGTCATTCCACCGCCGATTTCCGCCGAACCGGTGCAGACGAATGCGGTACCGTTGCCACCTTTGCCGCCGGTGCGTATCGCAACGGCCGAAGGGATGCCCCAGACGCCGCCCAAGCCCGAATTCGGTATCGATCTTGGCAGCGCCCTGAGCCTCGAAGCGGCACGAGCCGAATGGGTGCAGGTGAAGGCCAATTTCGGCCCGTTGCTGACCGGCTTGCGTCCGCTCGCCTCGCCGCGCCAGCACCAGTCCAACATCGACTATCGGCTGGTGGTCGGCCCGTTCCCGACGCTCGCGGCAGCCGCCAAGGCCTGCGCCAAGTTCACCAGCGCCAAGGCGGCCTGCCATACCGCCAAATTCATCGGCGAGGATATCGCGCAGCGTTGATCCGCGCCGGCCTGAGGCGGCATAATCGGCGTTATGAAATTGTTCCTGCCCAGCGCGCGAGCCACCAACTGGCTGTTGATCGTCGGCTTCGGCTCGCTCGGCTACGCGCTCTACATCCGTTACATGGCGATCGAGCAGTCGACGGTGGGGCTTGCCTGCGCGGCCGGGCTCGACAGCTGGCTTTGCGCATCGCGCGCCATCATCACAATTCTGTTCAAGAATTCGGTGTTCGGCTTGGCCGCGGTCGCGGTCGCGCTGGTCAATCTGCTGCGGCCGTCGCTGGTGGTGTTCGCCGTGGCGCTGGCGCTCACCTGCCTCGGCATCGTGCTCTACAATATCCTGCTGGCCTCGCTTGCGGCAGGAATCCTGGTGCTCAGCTTTGCGCGTCGCGCGCCTGCGCCAGAATGAAGGCGAGCGCGGCGAAAGCCACGCACAGCCACAGCGACTGCCAGTTGGCAAAACTCTCGTTGATCGCGATATAGGGCACCGATAGCGCCAGCAGCGCAGCGCTCGCCGTTTCCGCGCTGAGCCGCACGCCGGCTGGGCGCTTCACCGTCAGATAATGCGCGACAAAAGGCACCGCCGCCGCGGTGAGCGGCGCGAACGGAAAATCGCGGTAGCGCGGGTCGAACACCAGCCCGAGCGCCGATTGTAGCGCCAGCAGCATCGCCGCGATCAGCAGCGCTCCGGCAGCGAGCGCCAGCGGATCGCGGGTGCCTTCGGCCGGCGGGCCGATAACGCGGAAAAATGCCGGCACCGCGGTTCCGCGCACCGCCGCCGCGCTGAGCACCGGCGGCGTCAGCAGCGCGAGCGCGGCCAAAGCCGAGCATTTGACCCAGCCGCCGGGATCGTAACTCTGCGGCACGATGTCGGCGACGCTCCAGCCGATCAATAGGCCGCCGGCGATCGCGTTCGCCGTCACCGCGAGCCACGCGCGCAGCGGCACCGCGCTACGCCGCGCCGCGAAGGCCGCGGCAAAGATCATGATAACAGCGGCGACGCCGCCGGCCGCCTGAAATTTCCATTGCGGGTGATTGGAGACCGGCTGGCCCCACGCGAACTTGTATTCACGCGTGTGCGCGTCAAGCAGTCCCCAGAAGCCGCCGACGGTTCCTTCGAGCCCGCGCTTCCACGGCTGATCGAAGGCCTCGATGACGTTGACGCGGTAGTCCCCTTTCTTCGCCATCGCCAGCACATCCTGAATGACGCGCGCCTGGTTCGCCGGCGACGGCAACGCGCCTTCGCGCATGCGGCCCTCGCTCGGCCAGCCGACTTCGCCGATGATGACGTCCTTGCCGGCAAGCGCCGTCACCACGCGCTGGCGGATCACATCGACATGCGCGGCCGCGCGCGCGGCATCGATCGGGAAATCCTCCCAGTACGGCAGGATGTGGATGGTGACGAAATCGGTCGCCGCGCCGACTTGCGGATTCTTCAGCCAGTATTCCCATACGTCGGCATAAGTGACCGGCACCTTCACCCGCGACTTCACCTCGCGGATGTCGGCGACGAGATCGTCAGCCGCCAGATCGCCGCGCAGCAGCACCTCGTTGCCGACCACCACCGCGCGGATGACGTCAGGATATTGGTTGGCGATCGACACCGCCGTCTCGATCTCCGAACGGTTCTTCAGCGGATTGACGCCGAGCCAGATGCCCTGAACCACCTTCAGGCCGTGCCGCTTGGCGATCGCCGCCACCTGATCTTGACCGAGCTCGACCGAATAGGTGCGGACGCAATCGGCGATCTTGGCAAGCCGCGTCAGATCGTCGTCGATCTGCTGCGGCGACACGCGCATGTTCGGATCAAACGGCGTCTGCCCGTCCCTGAATGGAGCATAGGATACGCAATAGAGCTTCTCGCCCGCGGCCAGCGGCGCGTTTGGCATGGCGATCGGCTGGCCAAGCCAGGCCCAGACCGCAGCAACCACGAGCGCCGATACGGCAAGACAGGCGAGGCCTAGTCGCATCGACGTACCGGGTTTGCTGTTGCAACCATGAAAACCGGCTTATCGTGCGTCAGCGCCGCTGCCAAGATTATCCTTTCGGCGCCAGTGCATTGAATCTCTGGACAAAACCGCGCGGGGGAGCCAGATTTTGACGTCCGGCTTTGGGCGTTGTTTGCGCAGGAATCCGGGGGTGGAAACGTTTCAAGGATAGGTAGCCGGGGCGCCCGGCGGGTATGCCGTATTCGTGACCCATTCCGGCTTCAAAGGCTGGCGGATCGCGGGCGGGTGGCCTTTCAACATCAAACCGGCTGGACAATGCCAGTTACCATGTGTGTGCGTTATTTCGTGGCTGCGCTTTGCGTCGCCGTCTTGAGCTTGGCTTCGCCCGCCTTCGCCCAGAGCGGTGGCGGTGACAACAAGCCACCGGAGAAATCCGCTGCCGACACCGCCAAGGAAGGCCAGAAGAAGATCGACGAGATCGCGGAAGCCTCCCGGGTCCTGACCGGACCGGCCGGCAACCCGGAATGCGTTTGGCTCGGCCGGCGGGTGGTCAGCCTGCTCTGGCGCGACGATATGGATACCGCCTTCCGCCACCTCGACCTCTACGACCGGTTTGGCTGCCCGAGCGCTCATATCCAGGCGACCTTCCGTTGCCTGGTGCGTCAGGGAAACATCGATCCGAAGGCGCCAGACAGCCTGAATGGCCGGGTGCACGCCTGCTGGCTCAATCCGGGCCTGCCGCCGACGACCGCCGCGGCCGCTCCGCCGGAGACAACATCAGGCGGCGGAACGACAGCGCGCTGACGGCGTTCACCCTTTCGAAAATACTTACTTCCGCTCTGCGCCTGCCAAGGAATTGCCATGCACGGTAATTACTTGAAGGTACGCCTGAAGCCACGCTATGTTGCAGTGCCGCAGATAGCTCGGCTGAGCCCAGGGGACGGGCTTACAGGTTTTAATTCCTGCCCCAGTTGGTTGGGAAGTCTATGCGCACCGTCGCTGCCGTAATCGCCCTCGTGGCGTGCGTGCATGCAGGGTTGTGGGCGCTGTCGCGCGATAATGTCGCCGCGCCGGCCTACGAGGGGCAACTCGCAAGCGTTTCATACGCGCCGTTCTCCGGCAATGACGACGCCAATGTCGGCACGCAGGCGCAAGCGGCACAAATCCGCTCCGATCTCAAGTTGATCGCGCCGCTCGCGCGGTCGGTGCGAACCTATTCGGCAACCGCCGGCGTCGAGTTGGTGCCGGCCATCGCCGCCGAATACGGCCTGCGCGTTACCGTCGGCGCCTGGATCGACAAGAACAACGACCGCAACGAGCGCGAAATCCGTTCGGTGATCGACCTCGCCCACCGCCACAGCAACATCAACGGCATCTTCGTCGGCAACGAAACGATCTACCGCGGCGAGCAGACCGTCCCCGACCTCATCGCCAAGATCCAGCGCGTCAAACGCCAGGTGAACGTGCCGGTGACGACCGGCGAAATCTGGAACGTGTGGATGGAGCATCCGGAGCTGGTGTCGTCCGTCGACTTCATTGCCGCGCACATCCTGCCCTACTGGGAAGGCTTCTCCGAGCAGCAGGCGGTCGATCAGGCGATCCTGATCTACGACAAGCTTCGGCAGGCTTATCCCGGCAAGCGCGTCGTCATCGCCGAGTTCGGCTGGCCGAGTGCGGGCTACAATCTCAAGAACGCCGAGCCCGGCCGCATCGATCAGGCCATCGTGCTGCGCACCTTCGTTTCCAAGGCCGAAGCCTACGGCATCGACTACAACATCGTCGAAGCCATCGACCAGCCCTGGAAGATCTTCGAAGGCGGCGTCGGCCCCTACTGGGGCGTGCTCGATGCGTCGCGTCATCCTAAGTTCAGCTGGACCGGTACGATCACCAACCCCGATCACTGGAAACTCGCAGGCATCGCGCTGTTGCTGAGCGTGCTGCTGTCGTTGCCGATCCTTGCAATGAGCGCGGTGAGCGCGCCGCAGGCAATCCTGCTTGCGGGCGCCGCCAATGCCGTCGGCGCCTGGTCGGCGACGCTGTTCGCGTTCTGGAACGGACATTACTTCGTGCCCGGTGCCGCCTTTGCGCTCGGCCTCGGCGCCGTGCTGCTGATCCCGCTGATCGTGATCGCGCTTGCCCGCGTCGATGAGATCGCCGCCGTCGTATTCGGCCGCAAGCCGCTGCGGCTCATTCCGGCGCCGCCGCTCGCGCCCGAGCAGGCCACGCCGAAAGTGTCGATCCATATCCCGGCCTACAGCGAGCCGCCGGAGATGCTCAAGCAGACGCTCGATGCCGTGGCGCGGCTCAATTATCCGAATTTCGAGTGCGTGCTGGTGATCAACAACACGCCGGATCCGGCGTTGTGGCGGCCAATCGAGGAGCACTGCCAGACGCTCGGCGAGCGCTTCAAGTTCCTCAACGTCGACAAGCTTGCCGGCTTCAAGGCGGGCGCGCTGCGCCTTGCCCAGGCGCACACCGCGCCCGACGCCGAGATCATCGGCGTCATCGATGCGGACTATGTCGTGCATCCCGATTGGCTGAAGGATTTGGTGCCGGTGTTCGCCGACCAGCGCGTCGGCCTGATCCAGGCACCGCAGGATCACCGCGACGGCGCGCGCAGCCTGATGCATGTCGCGATGAACGGCGAATATGCCGGCTTCTTCGACATCGGCATGGTCCAGCGGAATGAATACAACGCCATCATCGTGCACGGCACGATGTGCCTGATCCGCCGCGCCGCCCTGGAGCAGGCCGGCGGCTGGTCGAGCGACACCATCTGCGAGGACACCGACCTCGGGCTGACGCTGCTCGAGCTCGGTTGGCAGGCGCATTACACCAACAAACGCTATGGCCACGGGCTGCTGCCGGACTCCTTCGACGCCTACAAGAAGCAGCGCCACCGCTGGGCCTATGGCGGCTTCCAGATCGTCAAGAAGCACTGGCGCCGTTTCCTGCCCGGCGCGAGTAGCCTGACGCGCGACCAGAAGCGCGAATTCGCGCTCGGCTGGCTCAACTGGCTCGGCGCCGAGAGCATCGGCGTCGTCGTCGCCATCCTCAACATTATTTGGGTGCCGGTGGTGGCGTTCCTCGACATCGCCGTGCCCGACCGCATCCTCACCATTCCGATCCTGGCGAGCTTCGTCATCTCGGTCGCGCACTTCTTCACGCTTTATAATCTGCGGGTCCGCATCACCAAGGGCCAGCTGTTTGGCGCGGTGTTTGCCGCGATGTCGGTGCAGTGGACCGTCGCCCGCGCCGTCGGCTTCGGCCTTATCAAGGACCACCTGCCCTTCGTGCGCACCTCGAAGGGCGGCCTGCGGCGCACCGCCGACTTCCACGCCTTCTGGGAGACGGTGATCGGCGCGCTGCTGCTGATCGGCGCGGCCGTGCTGGTGATGACGAACACCAAGGAGGTGCGCGAGATCTATATCTTCGCCGCAGTGCTGGTGGTGCAGAGCGTGCCTTTCATTGCCGCCGTCCTGCTCGCCAGCGTCGAGCGCACCCCGCTCAACGACTTCGCCACCTGGCGCTCGCTCGAAGCCCGTCTGGCCGAGTTGGTCGGCCGTCAGGCCCCGCTGCCGACCGCGGCCAGTCCGGCGCCTGTCGCCGTGCCGGTCAGCGTGCAGGCCGTTGCCGCGCCACCGGCCGCTCAGGCGCAGAGCCAAGCCGAACTGACGCAATAAGCTCAGCCTTGCCCGGGGTGCCCCGGGCTGGCTCGCGGAGCTGACACGTCAGCCAGCGAGCGCGGTCTCGACGAGCTTCACCCAGTACGATGTGCCGACCGGGATCACCTCGTCGTTGAAGTTGTACCTGGGGTGATGGAGCCCGGCGCTGTCGCCATTGCCGATCCAGATGAAGGCGCCCGGCCGCTCATTGAGCATGAACGAGAAATCCTCCGCACCCATCATCGGCGGCAGGTCTGTATCGACCTGCTTGTCGCCGACGATCTGGCTCGCGACCGTGGCGGCGAAATCCGTCTGCTGCTCGTGGTTGACCAGCACCGGATAATTGCGCCGGTAGTTGAGCGTCGCCTTGGCGCCATAGGCAGCGGCGGTATGCTCGACGAGCTCGTGCAGGCGCTTCTCCACGAAGTCGCGGATGTCGGCGTCGAGCGTGCGCACAGTGCCGCGCAGCTTCACCGTCTGCGGGATGACGTTGTCGGCGGTGCCGGCCTCGAACATCGGGATCGACACCACCGCCGACTTGAGCGGGTCGACACTGCGCGACACCACGGACTGCACCGCATTGATGATCTGGGCGCCGACCAGCACCGTATCGATGCCGAGGTGTGGCCGCGCGGCGTGCGCACCTTTGCCCTCGATGCTGATGCTGATGTAGTCGGCCGCGGCCATTACTGGGCCGGGGCGGATACCGAAGGCGCCGACCGGCATGCCCGGATAATTGTGCATGCCGTAGACCTCGCCGATGCCGAAACGCTGCATCATGCCGTCGTCGACCATCGCCTTGCCGCCAGCGCCGCCCTCCTCCGCCGGCTGGAAGATGACGACGGCGTTGCCGGCAAAGTTTCGGGTCTCGGCGAGATAGCGCGCGGCGCCGAGCAGCATCGCAGTATGGCCGTCATGGCCGCAGGCGTGCATCTTGCCGGGCACCGTCGACTTGTATGGCAGGTCGTTCGCCTCCTCGATCGGCAGCGCATCCATGTCGGCGCGCAGGCCAATGGTCTTGGTCGAGTTGCCCTTGCGACCGCGGATGACGCCGACCACACCGGTGCGACCGATTCCCGGCACCACCTCGTCGCAGCCGAAGGCCTTGAGCTTCTCGGCGACGCTCGCGGCGGTGCGCGTCACGTCGTAGAGCAGCTCGGGATGCGCGTGCAGGTCTTGCCGCCATTCGGCGATTTCATCGGCAAGATCGGCGATGCGATTGACAATCGGCATTTTCCACTCCGGGCGCGGCTTTCAAGGAACCGGCGACGTCGCAGTGTAGCAAACCGCGCGGGTCGCGGGCGAGATCAACAATGCGGCAAATTCGGCGGCTTTGCGCTATTGACCGGGCATCGCCACGCCCCTACACCCCATTTTCGTGGAGAGCGCGTAGCTCAGTCGGTAGAGCAACTGACTTTTAATCAGTAGGTCATGGGTTCGAGTCCCATCGCGCTCACCATACCCATTTCCAGCCCTTAATGACCGCGTCCCGATTCCTTGATGACTAGGAACGTCGTGATGCTGGTCGTTCATGCGGTCGGTATCTTTTCTACTTTTTCGGCAGAGCCTTCAAAACCACGCAGCCCAATTTTCAGCGAGTGGTCCGATCTGGGGCTTTCGGCCAAAACACGCGTCCGCGCAGTTCACCCCGTTTGATCATATCTCCTACACCTTCGCGGATCTCACGCGAAAGATGAGCCACCGCGATGGCAGGCTTGCTGGTCTTGCGCGTCGCCATCGACAATTGCCAATAAATCGATGGTGTCCTTATACGGATTTCGCGCAAACCTTCGCTGGCGATTTCCTTTCGGCTGCCAGCCAGTGCAAACAGCGTGTAGCCCATGCGTTGCTTGACGAGTTCGCGAGCCAGCACAACGCCATCGCACTCCATGGCAATGTTGAGTGGGCGCCCGGCGGATTGTGCGGCCTGCTCTGCCAATAGCCGGAGGCCATGAGGAATTGCCGGAAGGATGAGAGGAAAGCGGACAATATCCTTCAGACGCACGCTCTTGATCGGCCGATTGCCATTTTCGCAGCCGGTCAACGGTTTTTTGGGCGCAATCAACGCCAGTTCGAGTTCGAGCAAGGGCTCCAGCGCAAGATCGCTGCTACGCGGCTTGCCCCAGATGAGCCCGACGTCGATGCGGCCTTGCGCCAACCACTCTTCGACGAAACTGGAATAGCCTTCGAACAAATGGAGGCGCACGGCCGGAAATCTGCGCAGGAAGTTCTCGATCAGCGGCGGCATGATGAGGTGGCCGATGAAGATCGAAACGCCGAGCGCAAGAGGGCCCGATGGCACCGCGGCTCCCGCTCGCACTTCCTCGTAAATCGCGCCGGCTGACCGCTGCAACGCGCTGGCACTAGCGAGCAGGATTTCGCCGGCATGAGTGAGGAGCACCCCGCGGCCCTTCCGTTGCAGCAGCGGGACGCCCACCTCCTTCTCTAACGCCCGCAAGCGGCGGCTCACCGCGGGCTGGGTGATCCGCATATGGCGTGCCGCAGCCGAGAAGCTGCCAAGGCGCGCCACCTCGATGAAATAGTTCAGCCCCTTGATGTCAGGCATTTCTGCGTCATCATACTTTTCGGCATAATTAATATAACTAACCATGCCCTTGTATCTAGGGTTAAACTGACCCTAGCATCCGCCAATGCTGGTTATCGCCATCGATACCGGCGGCACGTTCACGGATCTTGCCGCCTACGACCTCACCACCCGCCAGGTTGTTTCGACAAAAAGTCTGACGACCTACGGCAATCTCGCCGATGGCGTATTCGACTGTCTGGCGAAAGCCAAAATCTCCGCAGCCGACGGCGTCGTCTTCAAACATGGCACCACGCTCGCCATTAACGCGCTGCTTCAGCGCACCGGCGCGCGGGCCGCGGTGGTCGCAACCAAAGGCTTCCGCGATCTCCTTGAGATGGCCCGCGGCAATCGGCCCGACCCGTTTGACCTGTTTTATCGGCGCCATCCGCCGCTCGTCGAGCGCGACCTCCGGTTCGAAATCGCCGAGCGGATGTCCGCGACGGGTGAGCCGTTGCGCGTTCCAGAGCGCGCGGAGGTCGAGGCGCTGGCAGATGATCTGCGCGCCCGCAAGGTCGAGTCGGTCGCGGTAGCGTTTCTCAACTCTTACGTCGCGCCAGCACACGAAATCAAAGTCGCAGAATGGCTTAAGGAGTTGCTGCCTGACGTCTTCGTCACACGCGGCACCGAGCTGTCGCGCGAATGGTATGAGTACGAACGCACCGCGACCGCGGCAGCGAATGCCTATGTCGGTCCACAGGTCGCCGGTTATGTCCGGGCGATCGACGAGCGCCTGCAGCACGACGGCTTCAAAGGTCGTTTCTTTCTCATGGGCTCTGGCGGCGGGATACTCGGTCTGGACAGCGCGCTCGAAGCGCCGATCGCCTTGGTTGAATCCGGGCCGGTCGGCGGCAGTATCGGCGCCGCCGCCTACGCCAATCGGCTAGGTATCCGCAACGCTATCGCGTTCGACATGGGCGGCACGACAGCGAAGTGCGCTCTGGTCCAGGACGGCCGGTTTGACGTCAAGTCCGTATACTATGTCGGCGGTTACGCACGCGGCTTTCCGATCCGTGGCGCCGTGATCGACATCGTCGAAGTCGGCGCCGGCGGCGGATCAATCGCCTGGCTCGACGAGCAGAACCGCCTCTACGTGGGCCCTCGCTCCGCCGGCTCGATGCCAGGCCCGGTCGCTTACGGCCTTGGCGGTGAAGAGCCGACCGTGACCGACGCTAACATTGTGCTCGGACGCGTCGATCCTGATGGATTTCTTGGCGGCACCATGAAACTCGATGCCGCCGCGGCTGAGCGCGCCATCAGAGAACGACTCGCCGAGCGCTTGGGATACCGCGACGCCGAGGGCGTGAGACGCATGGCCGATGGCATCGTAACCATCGCATCGGTAACGATGGCCGGCGCGATCAAGCGTATCACCCTCGAAAAAGGACTCGATCCGCGGGACTACACCCTATTCGCCTTCGGCGGCGGTGGGCCGCTGCACGCCTGCGAAATCGCGCGCCAGCTTGCGATCCCGCGGGTGATCATCCCTCCCGAACCTGGCAGCTTTTCGGCGCTAGGGATGCTCCTGGCTAAACTCAGGCTCGACGAAGCGGTGACTTTTGTGCGGCCGGCCGACAACGGCGTCCTCGATGAAATGGCAGGCATCTTTCTCGAATTGCGTGATCGGATGGCTGCGAGGCTGCACAAAGAAGTGCCGGACGCCGAAGTTACTTTCGAACACTACGCCGAAATCCGTTACCGCGGGCAGACGCACTCGGTGCGCACGCCGCTCGACGGCGCCAACACGATGGCCGAGATACGCACACGATTCGACCACATCTATCGCACCCGTTACGGACACGCCGACGCGAAGGCCGCAATCGAGTTCGTCAGCGTCAGCGTCGCCGCCCACGGCACTATGATCGGTCCGACCCTCGATACCCTCGTGCCGAACCGCGACATCAAAACGCAGCCCACGACCCGTCACCGCTCAGTGTACTTCGGCGCCGCGCACGGCGCGATCGACACGTCGGTCTACAGGCGCATCGAGCTACCGGTCGGCTTCGCGGCGGATGGACCTGCCCTCATCGAGGAAGAGGGTTCGACCACGGTCGTCGGGCCGCAGGACCGTTTCTCGATTGGCGAACTCGGCGAAATCCACGTCATGCTCGGCGCCCGTTAGAAGAGAAAGTCATGAACGTCCAGTTCGAGCCAGCACGCTCCGGCGACACGAAGACGGCCTCCTCGCACGGTGTGGATCCGATTACGCTCGAAATCATCCGCCAGCTTCTCCAGGCGATCCCGGATGAGATCGAGACCGACCTCACACGCACCGCTTTCAGTCCGCTGATCTACGAATACAAGGACTACGCGGTCGGCGTCGTCGATGCCGACGGACGGCTGATTACTCAGTCGCGCGGCGGCATACCGATTTTTTTGGCAAACGTGCTCGGCCTTGCCGTCCTCGACGGCATCGCTATTTACGGGCGCGAGAACATCCATCCGGGCGACGTGCTGATCACGAACCACAGCGGCACAATGGGCCAGCACCTTAACAACGTCGTGATGTACACACCGGTGTTCGATCCCGCCGATGCCTCGCGGATCGTCGCATTCATGTGCGTGCTTGAGCACTGGACCGACGTTGGCGGCCGCTACGTCGGATCGTCGGCCTCCAACGACACGACCGAGATTTTCCAGGAAGGTATCCAATTCCGCTCGGTGAAGCTGCGCAGCCGTGGCGAGCCGGTCGCCGAGATGTACCGGATGATAGAATACAACACGCGGTTCCCCGAGATGGTGCTCGGAGACGTCGCGGCGCAATATGCTGGATGCGTCAAAGGCAGCGCGCTGTTTAGCGATATTGCCAGCAAGTTCGGCACGGACACGACCCTTGAAGCCATCGCAACGATGTGGAGGCAGTCGGAGGCGGCGGCGCGCGCCGCGGTGCGCTCGATCCCGGACGGCGTCTATCGCACCAGTTCGTATCTCGACAATGATGGCATCGATCTCGAACGGCACATTGAGTGTCCGGTCACGGTCAGGATCGAAGGTGATCGTTTCATCGTGGACTTGTCGGAAATTTCGGATGAGGTCCGCGGGCCGTTCAATTCAGGTCGTGAAGGCGGCGGGGTTACCGCTGCGCGCATCGCTTTCAAGTATCTCACGACCCCGAACGAGCACACCAACGAGGGCAGCTTCGAACCATTGACCGTCATTCTGCCCGACGGGAAGTTTCTCAGTGCCGGCCCGACTGCCGCGATGGCGCGCTACAGCACGCCGCTGCCGACCGTGATCGATACGATCATCCGCGCCATGGCAGAGGCGGTGCCGGATCGCGTTGCCGCGGGCCATCACGCCTCAATGGGTTCGCATCGTTATCAGGGCCGGCTTCCGAGCAGCGGCCGCTTGTTCACCCATCTCGACACCGCCCACGGCGGCTGGGGCGGCTCTCGTGGGCGCGACGGCGCCGGACCTTACAAGACGCTCGCACATGGCGACACGCTCGACGTTCCGGTAGAGGTGCAAGAGGCGCTTTACGACCTCCGGGTCGACGCGTTCGGTTTTCGCACCGATTCGGCCGGTCCGGGCGAATACCGTGGCGGCCTCGGCCTCGACAAAGCCTATACCATTCGCCATCCGGTGAAACTCACCCTCACATTTGAACGTAACGGCTGTCCGCCTTGGGGCCTACTCGGCGGCGAAGCAGCCGAAGCCGGTTATGTCGAGATCGAACGGCAGGGGCAAAGCGCGCAGAAATATCTCAAGGCGACCGACGTGCCGCTCGCGCCGGGCGATCGAGTCTTTGTGCACACCGGCGGCGGAGGCGGGTTTGGCCCCGCACTCGATCGCGATCCCTCAGCGGTGGAGCGCGACGTGCGACGCGGCTTTGTCTCGATCGAGGCGGCGCGCAGCCGCTACGGTGTCGTGATCAATTCGCAAGGACAAGTCGACAAGGCCGCCACGACGGCCGAGAGGGAGAAAAGGCACTTATGAGGATCGGACGCATTTCAGCAGCAGGTGGCGGCGAGCGGCTCGGGGTCTTGATCGGAGACGCCGCCAGCGAGTCCGTCATCGACCTCGAAGCCGCCGCTCAAGCCAAGCAGAGCGGTCTACCGTTTTCCAATACGATGGAAGACCTGATTAGCGGCGGTGCACGCGCGCTCGACGCCGCGCGCGGCATCGCCGACTGGGCGGAACGGCGCAAGGATCCGGCCTGGACCAAGCCTGAGCGCGACACCCAATGGCTTACACCGGTAAAGCCGCCCGCGACGATGATTTGCGCAGGACGAAATTTCGGTCGGCACAAGGACGAGAGCCTCGGCTTCTGGAACAAGCAGGGCACCACCGGCATCCATTTCGAGTTTCCGTGCGGCTTCATCCAGTTGCCGCAGACATTGGTCCCGCACCGCGCCACGGTCAGCCGGCCGCCAGACGTGATCGAGTTCGATTACGAGGTTGAGGTTGTCGCAGTGATTGGCAAGCCGATCGAGCGTGTCGAAACGTCCGACGCGCTCAAGAATGTCTTCGGCTACACGGTGTTCAACGATCTTTCGGCTCGCGAGTGGCAGAAGAAGGAAATGCGAAATCAAATGATCATGCTCGGGAAGAACTTTCCCGGCTTTGGTCCGCTCGGCCCCTGGATCCTCACCGCCGATGAGGTTCCGGACCCGTCCAAGCTCGTGCTCGACCTCAAGGTGAATGGCCAGACGCTCCAGCACGAATCGTGCAGCGACATGATTTTCGGCTTTCCCGAACTAATTTCGTTCTGGTCAAAGGTCGGACTGGCCCCCGGCGACTTGATCGCGTCGGGCACGCCCGAGGGCGTCGCGCTGCACCGCAAGCCCGATCCTTTCGCGTATTACCTCAAGCCGGGCGACGTTGTGCATGCCGCCGTTGAAGGAATTGGTGTGCTGGAGACAAAGATCGCGTGAACGGCCCGGACCTCAAATCCACGATGTCGTCGAACGCCGGAAGCCAATCGGCGGCTTCCGCTGCGCTTCTGAGCGTGCGCGCGCTGGAGAAGCGTTACCGCACGAAATCAGGTGAAGAGGTCCAGGCGCTTAAACAGATTAATGTCGATCTGGCGGACGGCGAGTTTGTCAGCGTGCTCGGCCCCTCGGGATGCGGCAAGACGACCCTGCTGAAGATAATCGTCGGCATTGTCCCGCCGTCCGCTGGCACACTTTCACTTCGCGGCGCACCCATCTCAGGGCCGCAGGCCGGCATGGGCGTGGTGTTCCAGTCCTCTGTCCTGTTGCCGTGGTGGACGGTCCTCGAGAACGTATTGTTGCCCATCCGGGTACTGAAGCTCGATCTCGCCGCGAACCGCAAGAAAGCACGCGACCTGCTCGCGCTGGTTGGTTTGAAAGGTTTCGAGAACAGCTACCCTGGTGAGCTCTCGGGCGGGATGCAGCAGCGCGCCGCAATCGTCCGCGGCCTCATCCACGACCCCGGCATCCTCCTCATGGATGAGCCGTTCGGTGCGTTGGACGCGATGACGCGCGAGCGAATGAATGTCGAGTTGCAGCGCATCTGGCTTTCGACGGCCAAGACCGTGTTCTTCATCACCCACAGCGTGTCCGAAGCAGTTTTCCTGTCCGACCGCGTGCTCGTGTTGTCGGCGCGACCCGGTACCCTGGTCGACGAGATCAAGGTGCCGTTTCCGCGGCCGCGCAATATCGACCTGATGAGCACGGCGGAATTCGGCGATCTGACACGCCGCTTGCGAGGTGCACTGGGTGGCGGTGAGGCGACCCATGACTGAAGCAGCCAAAGCGCGGCCGAGACGCGGCCTCACATCCACTTTCGCCGTCTTGGCAAGCGTAGGCGTCGGAATCCTGATCTGGCAGTGCACGATTTGGTTCACCGACGTCCCAAGCTATGTTCTGCCCGCACCAAAGGCCGTATGGACGGCCTTGGTGGACGGCCTCGCCCGCAGCCCCACGGAAAGATCAAGTTTCTGGTTTCATCTGATCGACACCCTCAAGGCCACCGTGTCCGGCTTCTTGATCGGCGCCATGCTCGGTGTTGTGTTTGCGGCCTGCATGGCGGAGTCCCGGCTGATCGAGACCGCAGCCCTGCCCTACGTGGTCGGACTGCAAAGCCTGCCGAAGGTGGCAATCGCGCCGCTGATGGTGATCTGGCTTGGCTATGGCATTGAATCGAAGGTCGCGATGGCGGCCGTGCTCACGCTATTTCCGGTACTCATCAACGCGCTGGCCGGCTTCCGTTCCGCCGGCCGCGACCGGCTCGAACTGATGGCAGCGCTGGCGGCGAGCCGCTTCCAGGTGTTTCGCTTCATCAAGTTCCCCGGGGCGCTTTCGATGATCTTCACCGGGCTGAATATCGGCATCGTCTACGCGATGCTCGGCACCATCGTCTCAGAATTCACCGGCGCGCAACGCGGCATGGGTGTAATTATGACGCAGATGCAGAGCGTTTCCGACACCGCCGGAGTCTTCGCCGCGTTGGTCGTGCTCGCATGCACGGGTTACGTGCTCATTTCGATCATGCGGATCGCACAAAATTACGTCGTGTTCTGGTCAGAAAGCACGGTACGGGAGGTTGAGACTTAAGCCGCGACCATCGCCACGCTATAAAAATTCTGAGATCTTGAGAACGGGAGGAACAAGAACATGAAATTGGCAACGCTGCTTTACCGCCTGACACTGGCGGCTGGCCTTATGCTCTCGGTCGGGACGCAGGCCGGTGCGCAGCAACTCGAAAAAGTACGTTTCGGGTTTGCGCAGACCGCCGTCTCACCGATCCTGATCAATTTCATCGTGCCACAGTATCTCGGCTACTTTAAAGACGAGGGCCTCGATGTCGAACTTGTGACTCTCGGAACCAATGCGGCGGTGCTCGCCAGCGTTGCTCAGAATCGCGTCGAATTCGGCGTCGGCGTTCCGTCATTCCAACTTCCCGTCGTTGCCAAGGGAGAACAACTCCCGGCCATCAACTACTTCGAATACACGTATCCCTTCAAATGGGCGGTGGCCGTTAAGCCGGACAGCTCCGTGCAATCGCTGAAAGACCTCAAGGGCAAGACAATCGGCGTGTCGAGCCTCGGAGTCACCGATTTTCCGATCGGCAAGGCGCTCATGCGGCTTTCCGGACTCGACCCCGAGAAGGACGTGCAGTGGCTCGCGGTCGGCGAAGGCGTGACGGCCGGCCAAGCGTTGCAGCGCGGCAGCATCGATGCGCTCGTTTATTTCGATACCGGGTTCGGCCAGATCGAATCCGTCGGCTTGAAAATGCGCTACCTGCCGCTGCCGGCCAACTTGCCCAAGGTCGGCGGCCTCTATATCTCGGCTTCAAAGGAATTCCTCGATACCCGCAAGAAGACCGCGGTCGGGTTTGCGCGTGCGATCGCCAAAGGAAGCCTGTTCGTCCAGCAGAATCCGGATGCCGCGGCCTACATCTTCATCAAACAGTACCCGGAAGCGGCGCCGCGCGGTAAGAGCCTTTCCCAGCAGATCGAAGCGGTGCGAATCCCGGTCACCAAGCGGGCACCGTTATTCACGCATTACGACAAGGCCGTGACCGACCTCGGGCGCATCTCGGCCTCCGAGTGGCAGGACGAAATTGACTTCCTCGGCCTGGATGGAAAGATCAAGGACCCGTCCGCCCTGTTCACGAACGCCCTGATCGACGACATCAACAAGTTCGATCGGCAGAAGGTCAGCGAACAGGCAAAGAACTTCAAGATTCCGACAGAGTAGACTGCGGGAACTGTCCGCTGAGCGACCGCGCAGATGCCGCAGTCGTCATTAAGGATGCGAACATAATCACTG
>Ga0265313_10001687_pt1 | contig 20403 bp, 18 predicted proteins | sample 4123metaG_FD_203122 | JGI IMG/M metagenome (GOLD analysis project Ga0265313, IMG submission 203122) | Rhizosphere microbial communities from Carex aquatilis grown in University of Washington, Seatle, WA, United States - 4-1-23 metaG | ecosystem: Host-associated > Plants > Roots > Rhizosphere >...
AATGGCTCTGCGATCGGGTCGAGCTTGATCTGGCAGCGCTGGGCGATATCCCAAGTGCGGTCGAGCGCTTCGGGAACCTCGCCGAACAGCTCCAGCATTTCTTCGCGCGTCTTCAGGTGGAACTGCGGTGTCGTGAAGCGCATCCGGTTGGGATCCGACATGGTCTTGCCGGTCTGGATACACAGTAGAATTTCGTGCGCGCGGGCGTCATCCTGGCGGAGGTAGTGCGAATCGTTGGTGGCGATGAGCGGGATTCCTGTGTCTCCGGCCAGGCGATGGATCTGCGGCAGAACTTTCTCATCCGGGTCCAGGCCGTGATCCTGCAGCTCCAGGAAGAAATTCTTCTTGCCGAAGAGGTCGCTGTATTCGTAGGCGAGCTTCTTGGCTTCGTCATACTTGTCGGCGAGCAGAGTTTCGTTGATATCGCCGCGGAGGCACGCTGAGAGCGCGATCAACCCTTCGGAATGGCGCGAGAGCAGGTCCTTGTCGATGCGCGGCTTGTAATAGAAACCATCCAGGTAACCGGAGGAGACGAGTTTGATCAGGTTGCGATAGCCGGTCTGGTTTTCGCACAGAAGCACCAGGTGGTTGTAGCGGTTGGTGTCGCTTTTGACCGTCTGCCCCTGCTGCGCGACGTACACCTCGCAGCCGATGACGGGATGGACGCCGTGCTTCTTCGCCTCGTTGTAGAACTCGACCGCGCCGAACAGGTTGCCGTGGTCGGTCATGGCGACTGAGGGCATCTTCTGCTCTTCCACCTGCTGCATCAACTGCGAGATCTCGCAGGCTCCATCGAGCAGCGAGTAGTCGGTGTGACAATGCAGATGGACAAAGGGCGCGGGCATAAAATCGTTCCGATCCCGGGGGAGATTACTATTATAGCGAGCGCTGGAAAACACCACATATGGAAAACATTCGAATCGTGCCCGCGACGGAGCGCGACGTGCCGCAAATTCTGGAGTTGATCAAAGGTCTGGCGGAGTATGAGCGGCTGTCGCACGTGGTGGAAGCTACAGAAGAACGCTTGCGGCGCACGCTTTTCGGCGATCGTCCCGCCGCTGAGGTTTGGATGGCGTATCTCCTGGGGGATGCCGGCGAAGAGTGCGCGGGATTCGCGCTGTTCTTCACCAACTATTCGACCTTCCTGGGGAAGCCGGGATTGTATTTGGAAGACGTATTCGTGAAGCCTCACTTGCGGCGCAAAGGGATCGGCCTGGCGTTGCTCAAGAAACTGGCAGCAATCGCGCGCGAGCGGGATTATGGCCGCATGGAATGGAGCGTGCTCGATTGGAATGAGCCGGCGATTAGTTTTTACAAAAAGCTCGGGGCGGTTCCGCTGGATGAGTGGACCATGTTTCGGCTGACGGGTGAGTCACTTGCAGAATTCTAGAAAAAGGGGGACATCTCCTGGTGTGCAGTCCGCTACTGGCTTTGCTGAGTTTAGGAGGTGTCCCCTTTTTCTAGAGTGGATCATACTTATAACGTGCCCGATTACCCCGACGAACTCGAGCAGATTGTCGCCGAGCTGAACCGCGCGGCAAACCCGGATCATAGCCCGAGGCCTCGGGCGAACGCTTCCGCTCCGGCCGGCTTTACGTCGACAACTGCCAGTTCGCTCGACCAGTTGCTCTCGCATGCCGTGCGCCGAGCGGCTTCGGACGTGCTGCTGATCGCTGGGGCTCCGGTGACGCTGCGGATTGCAGGACAACTGGTGGCCGCCGGTCCGCCGCTCGCAACGCCATTGGACGTAGCGGACGCGCGCAGTCTTTTATTACCCTTGCTGTCGCAAGCGCAAAGCCGCGAGCTGGAGCGTTCCAAGTCCGTCGACCTATGTTTCAGCCGCGAGGGCATCGGGCGTTTTCGTGCGAATATCCATCACCAGCGTGGCTCCGTAGCCGGCAGCATCCGTCTGCTTCCCGAAAAAGTGCCGACGATCGAATCGCTGCACCTGCCTGCGACGCTTCGTCGATTCGCCGAGGCACGGCAAGGCTTGGTCCTGATTACGGGACCGACCGGCTGCGGCAAGAGCTCGACCCTGGCCGCGCTGATCGACCTGATCAACACCAATCGTCACGACCATGTGGTGACCATCGAAGATCCCATCGAATTCGTGCACGGAAACCGGCAGTCGGTCATCGAGCAGATCGAGATCGGCCAGGACGCGCCGGATTTCGCGGGGTCGCTGCGCAGCATTCTGAGGCAGAATCCGGACGTGATCCTGGTAGGGGAAATGCGCGATCCGGAAACCATCGCCACAGTGCTGACGGCGGCCGAGACGGGCCACCTGGTGCTCTCGACGCTGCATACCAACGACACGTCGCAGGCGGTTTCGCGAATCCTGGATTCGTTCCCCGCGAATAACCAACCGCAAATCCGCCAGCAGCTGTCGCTGGCATTGCTGGCGGTGGTGGCGCAGCAATTGGTGCCTTCCGCGAGCGGCGCGCGGTATCCGGCCGTCGAGATTCTCATGGCGACTACGGGCGTGCGGAACCTGATCCGCAAGGGCGACGATCACCAGCTCTACACCGCGCTTTCGACGGGACGCGCCGAAGGCATGATTACGATGGAGCAGTCGTTGGCGGAGCTGACTCGCAGCGGACGCATCACGCGGGAGACGGCCCTGGCGCATGGTTTCCGAGCCGAAGCCTTGTCACGATATCTGGAAGCTTGAGACACTAGGGTTGCGGGCCCTTAGCTCAGTCGGTTAGAGCAGCGGACTCATAATCCGTTGGTCGATGGTTCGAGTCCATCAGGGCCCACCAATTCTAGCCCGTCGCCGCTCATTCCCGCAGGCACGGTGTTGAACTTGTATACTCCATAAATACTCACGTCTGCATAGGAGGTGCGTCGTGAAACGCGTTGCAAAATGGGTTGGAATTGTTCTCGCGTTGTTGATCCTGATCGTGGTGAGCCTGCCGTTTCTGATCAATGTAGATCAGTTCCGGCCCACGCTTCAGTCCGACCTGAGCAGCGCTCTGGGACGCGAGGTTACCTTGGGCAACCTGCGGCTCAGAATCTGGGCGGGCAAGGTCACCGCAGACGATCTCTCGGTCGCCGAAGATCCGGCGTTCGGCAAACCTGCCTTCCTGAGGGCCAAGGCCTTGCACGTCGGCGTGGAAATCTGGCCGTTTCTGATTTCGCGCAAACTGATCGTCAAGGATCTGATCATTGATCAACCCGAGATTGCGCTGGTGCAGTCGCCTACCGGAGATTGGAACTTCTCCAGCCTGGGTAGCAGATCCAAAGCGGCGGCGGCCCCATCTGCTGCCTCCTCACCGGGTTCGGCGAGCATGCCGCTCGATCTCTCCGTCAAGCTGGTAAGAATCAGGAACGGCCAGCTGACCCTGCGCCGAACCGTGGGCCACTGGAAACCGCTCGCACTGGAGCAGGTGGACATCGAGTTGCGCAATTTTTCCGCGACTTCCCAGTTTCCTTTTTCGCTCGCGGCGCAGGTGCACGGAGGGGGCACCATCCATCTGGACGGCAAGGCAGGCCCAATCAATCCCGCCGATTCGGCCATGACGCCGGTCAGCGTCAATCTTAAGGTGGCGCAGCTCGATCTTGCTGGTTCCGGGATGAACGACATGGCGCCCGACATCACGGGCATCGCGTCCTTCGACGGCAGCGGCGAATCGGACGGCGTCACCATGAGGCTCAACGCTAAGCTCAAAGCCGAAAAGCTGAAGATCGCGAAGAACGGTACTCCCGCGACTCGTCCGGTGGAAGTGGATGTTGCCGTTCAGCACGATCTGCGGAAACACTCCGGGATCGTGCATCAGGGAGATATCCATATCGGTAGCGCGACCGCGCACTTAACCGGAACTTATGCCGAGCAGGGTGAGTCGATGGTCGTGAACTTGAAGCTGTCCGGTCCCGAAATGCCGGTGCAGGAGCTGGAAGGGATACTGCCCGCGGTGGGAGTGGTGCTGCCCGCCGGAACGTCGCTGCAAGGCGGAAGCGCCAGCGCCGATCTCTCCATGGAAGGTCCCACGGATCGTCTTGTCACTAACGGATCGCTGGGTCTCCACAATACGAAGCTGGTCGGGTTCGATCTTCCCAAGAAGATGGCTTCGATCGAGAAGTTCGCGGGGATCAAGGCGGGGCTGGATACGGAGATTCAAGTTCTGAGCGCGAGCCTGCGATCGGCGCCGGAAGGCACCAGTGCGCAGGATATGAAGCTGGTGGTCCCGGCAATAGGTGAATTGTCTGGTGCGGGTACCGTGAGTCCCGCGAACGAGCTGAATTTCAAGATGAGCGCGATTGTCCACACCTCGGGGCTGTTGGCTATGGTCGGGAACACACCGATCCCGTTCACAGTGGGCGGCACGGCTTCGGAGCCGGTTTTCAAGCCGGACATCGGGGCAGTGGTGAAAGAGGAAGTCAAAGGCGTCGAAAAGGACATCGGAAAGGCCGCCGATGGACTGGTCGACGGACTATTTGGCAGGAAGAAGAAGGCTCAATAGGCTCTAGTAACCCAGCCGCAACATGCCTTCCTGCTTGCCCTGCACAGTGCCCTTCGTGAGCCATTCGAGCGAGGCGCCGAACAGCAGCAGATGGTTTTTCTCCCACATGGCGTTGTGCGAGGAACACGCCAGATCGACGAACACCTTCTTAGGTGAGCCCAGATCGGCGTAAAGTTCGCGCACGCGATCGGGATTCACTTGCTTGTCGTGCGCACCGGAGACCATGAGGGTCGGGATCTGGGTTTTCGCCACGACGGCCGTGGTCCATCCCCAGGTGGTCACCTGCGGGGCGCGACGCACGCCGGTTCCCCACGTCGCACCCACGGGATCGGACGCGATCATCTCGGACCAAACGGAATCGCGCGCGCCCGTCTCGTATTGATCGGGACAGCCCACCTGGCGATCCCAGTTGGTGATGAACTCCTCGCGCGATTGCGTGTTGAAGGCTGCCCCGTTTGCGGGAACTTGTTCCGGCGCGTCCGCCTTGGCCGCACGGTTATAGGCGGGCGCCAACAGCACCAGCTTGGCGATTTTATCCACGTGTTGCGCCGCATAGCCGGCCGATCGCGGTCCGCCCAAGGACCATGCCAGCAGATTCAACTTCTCGACGTGACGCAGAGCGCGGACGTGATCGACTACGGCATCGATCTCGTGCCAGTCGGAAGCCAGCGTCGTCATCTGGTGCGGATAGCTAGCGGCGCAAGGAGCGGAAATTAGAAACGGCACGTAAAGAGCCTGCTGTTCTTTCGTGAGATTGCACGGATCGTTCATCGCGGCGGGACGCGTGGAACGCCCATAGCCGGTCATGTCCATCGAAAAAACATCGAAACCGGCATGAGCCAGGTACGCCATCCAACTGTAGTCCTGATACGGTACGTCGAAGGACACTTCCGCGGGCGTGCCCGCGCCGTGGATGAATAGCGCCACGCGGTCGGCTGCCGGTCCGCCACGCAGGACGGTTCCCGCTTCCACGACTTCGCGCACGTAGATCTCGGTGAGCTGTCCGGCGATGGCCGGGACCGTGGAGTGAACCTGGACGTAGTGGTCGAGGCGGAGCAGGCGGTCGCCATCGTCCGCGAATGCGTCGTTCACCAAACGCGGGGCCGTCAGACACAGGATCGGAAGAATGGCCGTTCTGAGTTTCATCAGAAACAGTATACGTGCACAATAGATAGTTCATGGTTGAAACGATTGTATGGACCGATGCGGGCGTGGTCATGATCGATCAGACCCGCCTGCCGCGCGAACAGAAATTCGTCACCTGCCGCACGTATCTTGAAGTTGCCGACGCCATCAAGACCATGGTGATCCGCGGCGCGCCGGCTATCGGAGTGGCGGCCGCGATGGGCGTCGCATTGGGCGTGCAGGAAGGCGCCGACTTCGAGACGGTCTGTAAAACGCTCGCGGCGACGAGGCCGACGGCGGTGAATCTGTTCTGGGGCATCACTCGTATGACGCGCCTCTACGCTTCGCTCGAAGGCGCACCAAGGCGTGAAGTCGTCCAGCGCATGATCGAGGAAGCCAAGCAAATCCGCCTGGAAGACATCGCCATCTGCGAGGCCATCGGCCGCCATGGCGAGCCGCTGGTGCCCGATGGCAAGACCGTGCTGACGCATTGCAACGCGGGCGCGCTTGCCACGGCGGGATATGGCACTGCACTGGGCGTAATTCGCGCGGCCGTCAGCGCCGGCAAGAAAATCGACGTCTTTGCCGATGAGACGCGGCCGTTTCTCCAGGGCGCTCGCCTCACGGCTTGGGAATTGCAGCAGGATGGGATCGCCACCACCGTCATCACCGATAACATGGCGGGACACTTTTTGCACTCGGGCAGGATCGGCTGTGTGGTGGTGGGCGCCGATCGCATCGCCGCAAACGGCGACGTGGCCAATAAGATTGGGACGTATTCGGTGGCCGTGCTCGCGAAGGAGAACGGCATTCCATTTTATGTCGCCGCGCCGGTCTCGACCTTCGATCTGACGCTCGCCTCGGGCGACTTAATTCCCATCGAGCAGCGCTCGCCCGACGAGGTCACGCATGTGTTCGGAGTGCCTGTGGCGCCGGAGGCGATCGCCGCGGCCAACCCGGCGTTCGACGTGACCCCGGCGCGCTACGTCACCGCGATTGTATGCGAGCGCGGCGTGGCCCGAGCGCCTTACCAAGAATCGCTGCGGAAGTTGGCGCAGGCATGTTAGTGTGAGCTTTATGTCTCGTCTAGCAGTTCTCCTCGCCGCTGCGCTCACGCTTTCCGCGCAGGGGCTCATCAATCGCCGTGCGCCCAGCTTTTCCCTTCCGGATTCCAACCTGCAGCAGCACGATCTCCTGGACTATCGCGGAAGCTGGCTGCTTCTCGATTTCATGAAGACCGACTGCCCGGTGTGCAAGCAGCTTTCCGTGAAGCTCGAAGCGCTGAAGAAGAAGTACGGCGCCAAAGTCGCGGTTCTTTCCATCGTGATCACTCCGCCGGAAACCCAGGCGACCATCGCCAAGTACGTCGCCGAAACTAGAACTACTACGCCCATCGTGTTCGATTCGAGCCAGGTGGCGATTTCCTATTTCAAGGCCACTCCGCAAAACCCGGCGTTCGACACGCCCCATTTGTTCGCCATCAACCCCGCGGGAATGATCGTGAAGGATTGGGGCCAGGGCGGCGTGGAGAGCCCTGGATTGCCGGGCGAGCTGGATCAACTGATCGCAGGCTCCGCGGCGAAGAAGTAGTCCTAACGACAGTACTAAAGGGAAGACCCTAGTCTGCCGATATGTTCTCGTGCAGACTGCACAGGTTTCCCCCGAGCTCGCCGACGCCGCGGACGTACTGAGCGACCAACTTCGCTTCCATCTCCAAGGGCTCGCCCGATTCCTGGAGCCGCAAGCCGATAAGATCGACCGCCGCTTCCTGACACGCCTGCGGGAAATGGGCTTCGAGCCGCAGCAACGCACTGCGCTGGCCGCCATCACGCCCGGGGCTGCATCGCGGGTCCTGGCGCACGATCTACCGGCTCTCCAGTTCATCGAGCAGGTGGAATATAACGGCCGTCGTTTGGCCAAGCTGAATCTGCCGCCGAGCGCGATTCTGGAAGCCCTGCAGGAGTACGATCGGCTCCTGGCGCCCGCGCTCGATGCACTTATTCCCGACGAGCACGCCAATTTTCAGTGGGTCCGCGATCAGCTCCATTTCTGCGTCATCCTCACGCTGAACAACGCGTACTACCAGGTCCGCGAGGCTGAAACACAGGCGTTCTACGAGTTGTTTCGCGTGGAACTCGAATCGCGCAATCTGGAAGAGCTGTTGCGGCGATTCCTGGAAACCCTGGTGCATGTCTGCCGCGCTGACGCCGGCCGGCTGTACATGCTGAACGAAGATTCCAGCCAATGGGTTTTACGGGCGGGCTGTCCCGATACCGAGTTGTTATCGGTTCCCAATCGGCCGGGACTGGTCAAGAAGCTCTCCAAGCCGCGGTATTTGAACGGCGATCCGCGCGCCGCGGACGTCTTGCTGGAGGAAAGCTGGCACAGCCGCTTCCCCTCCTGTTGGTCGATTCCGCTGGCGGCCGACGGCCGTACCGCAGGCGTGATGCAGTTCGGTTTCGCCAAGGCCTACGAGTGGCTGCCGCGCGAGCAGGAGTTGCTGGCTGCTGCTGCCGAGCGCTGCCTGATGGCCGCGGAGAAAGCTCGTCTGGTAGAGGACTTAGCCCAGCGCGAGGAGCAGGTCCGCCGCCTGGCCGAGCATATGCTCCACGTCGAGGAAATGGAGCGCCGCCGCATCAGCCGCGAGCTGCACGATGAGGCCGGCCAGAGCCTCCTATGTATCCGGCTTCAGATGGAACTGTTGGAACAGGAGCTTCCGGACGGCGAAGGGGAATGGAAGTCCAAGCTGCGCGACGCCCGGGAAATGACGGAGCGGACGATTCTCGAAATGCGCCGTCTGATCTCGGCCTTAAGCCCGGCGGTCCTGGAGCAATTGGGGCTGGGTGCCGCCCTGCGGCAGCTGGTAAACCGCTTCCAAAGGCTCAACAACTGCCAAGTGAAGCTGCATCTTACCAAGATGGGGGTGCTACCGCAGCAAGTAGAGGTGATCTGCTATCGCCTGCTGCAGGAATGCTTTAACAACATCGGCAAGCACTCAGGGGCGACCCAAGTAAATATTTCCCTAGTCTCGGCCGATGGAAGACTCAGGCTGGTGGTGGACGATAACGGCGTTGGTTTCAACATCGACGAGGCTCTAGCCAAGCGGGAATCCTTCGGCTTATCCGGAATGCGGGAGCGGGTAGCCCTTTTGGGGGGCGAATTCCACGTAGAAAGCCGTACGGAAGGGACTAAGAAGGGTACAAAGATTTCCATAGAACTGCCGATAGCCAAATAGCAGTTCTTGTAGGAAGGGTTACGTAAGGCAAGGTCTAATACTATGGCCAAGATTCGAATCATGCTGGCGGACGATCACACGTTGTTCCGCCAGGGTATCCGCACACTGATTTCGGCGGAAGCCGACATGGAAGTAGTCGGCGAAGCTTCCAACGGCGGCGATGCGGTGGATAAAGCCAACGAAGCACGGCCGGACGTGGTCCTGATGGATATCGGGATGCCCGGACTCAGCAGCTTTGAAGCCACGCGTCAAATCAAAAAGAACCGGCCCGAGACTAAGGTTCTGTTCCTGACCATGTATGACGACGAGGATTACCTGGTCGAAGGCATGGAAGTCGGCGCCAGTGGTTACGTTTTGAAAGACAGTCCCAGCCAGCAGCTGGTGGCGGCGGTCCGCGATATTTGCCGGGGTGGCAGCTATCTGAGCCCGCGAATGCTTTCGCAATTGGTGGACGATTTCCGCAGCCGCATCAAGTCGGCCAATCGTTTGCCGCGTTTCGCCACTCTCACTACTCGCGAGCGGGAAGTGCTCAAGATGCTGGCGGAAGGCAATTCGGTGAAGGAAATCGCCTGCGACTTGAACCTCAGCGTGAAGACCGTGGAAGCGCACAAGTTCAACCTGATGCGCAAGCTCGACATTCACAACAAGGCGCAGCTGGTGCAGTACGCCATCCAGAAAAAGATCATCAAGATTCCGAACCTCGTGTAACGTATCCTCCTAGAGAGTTGTGAACCTAAAGGCCGCGGGCGACCGCGGCCTTTTTTTGTTGCTGTATGGCCGCGCATGAACGCAAATGGTGCTCCGGAGCTACACTGATATAGGCGTTCATGTACGTTCATTTGCGGCCTCTTTAAAATGAAAAACTTCTTCCTTGGATTCGTGATCGGCATCGTCTTCGTCGGCCTGGTGGTCGTGCTTCTGGGATTCGCGGCGATCCGCTTGGCGGGCAACCTCGGTGCTGAGCGGCCGGTCACCGTATCGGACAATTCCGCGCTGATCTTGAATCTCGAAGGCGCCGTGCCCGAGCAGGCGCCCGTGGACGTCGCGATTCCCTACTTCCAACAGCAGCCGCCGCTCACCGTGCTCGATACCTGGAAGCTGCTTCATCGGGCCGCCAGCGACACGCGCGTGAAGGCGCTGGTACTAGAGCCACGGGGCCTCGATGCCGGCTGGGCCAAGCTCGAGGAGCTCCGCGCGGAGATCCTGGCGTTTAAACAATCTGGTAAGCCTGTTTACGCCTACCTGCGCAACGCAACCATGCGCGAGTACTACCTGGCCACCGCGGCCGACAAAATCTACATGGCGCCTGAAGACGAGCTCGATGTAAAGGGTCTGCGCGCCGAATTGACGTTCTATAAAGGAACGCTCGACAAGCTGGGCGTGACCATGGAATTCGAGCACGTCGGCAAGTACAAGGACGCGCCCGATGAGTTCACCAAAACGGCACCGAGTCCGGAAACGCTGGAAGTCACCAATCAGATTCTGGATCAATACTACGGAGACATGGTGCAGGTCATCGCCGATGGCCGCAAGCTGCCTCCGGGTGCGGTACGCGGAGTCATCGATCAGGGACCTTTCATCGGCAAAAGCGCGCTCGACAGCGGATTGGTGGACGCGCTGATTTTCGAAGACGAGATGCTGGCGCAGCTCGCCACTCAGATAAACCCACAACTCAAGACGGACCTCAAGAAAATCGGCGCGCACAGTTACTCCAAGGCCGCGGGGGCGGATCCGTCCGGGCGGCCTCGCATTGCTTTTGTCACCGGTGATGGCGAAATCACGCGCGGCGATCCCGGTGAGGACGTTTCCGACACCGGCATCACTGCCTTCAGCATGGTGAAGCAACTGCGGCAGGTGGCTGACGATGCGAGCATCAAAGGCGTGATCGTACGCGTGGATTCGCCCGGCGGCGACGGGATCGCTTCCGACGACATTCTGCACGAGATGAAGCTGCTGAGCAAGAAAAAACCTGTGTTGATCTCGATGTCCGACCTGGCGGCTTCCGGCGGATACTTCATCGCCATGACCGGCGACCCCATACTGGCTTACCCCAATACGCTCACCGGCTCGATCGGGGTGTTCTTCGGCAAAGTGAATTTGAGCGGGCTATACGAGAAGATCGGCCTCAAGAAAGACCTGCTGACGCGCGGCCGGTTCGCCGACATCGATTCCGAGACTAAGCCCTTGTCTCCCGAGGAAAAGGACAAAGTTCAGAAAGAGATCCAGGTGTTTTATCGCGGGTTTGTGGAGCGCGTCGCCGAAGCGCGCAAGCGGCCTTACGATCAAGTGGAACCGCTCGCGCAGGGCCGTGTGTGGCTGGGGGCGCAAGCGAAGATGAACGGACTGGTGGACGAGATTGGTGGCCTGGATCGCGCGGTTGAGATGATCAAGCAGCGCACCAACATCCCGGCGTCCGAGCAGGTCACGTTGGTAACCTATCCGCCGCGCCGCACATTGTTGGAGATGCTGCTTAAGAGCTCGACTGACAATTCGGAGCTGGAATCGGCGATCAAGGCAGTCACCGGTAACTTGCCCTGGAAATCGTTAGCTCACGGCGGTGTGCAGCGGCTGATGCCGTACTCACTGATCGTAAAGTAGGGGTCGTGAAATAGGTCGCGAACCTGGAGGATAACGATCGCTCCATTTACGGGCTTGATCGGTTGTGGTAGCATGATATTGCTTCCGGAAGAACCTTCCGGCGGCACACCCCCTCTTACGGAGATACACAACCACGGAATGAGTTTTACCGTCTTCTTGGGCAATTTGCCCACCTGGGTCACCGCGGACGATATCAAGGGTTGGCTTACAGCCGAAAACCTGGTCGCGGACGCAATTAAAGTTATCCGCAACCCCGAAACGCAGGAGTCCAAGGGCTTCGCGTTCATCGAAGCGCCCAACACCGAGGAGATGAACTCTATCATCCGCCGGTTCGACCGTGCTCCGCTGGAGGATCGCTTGCTTCGGGCCAATCCTGCGCAGCCGGCCCGGCCCAAGGGTGCAAGCCCCGGCGGCCGTCCTATGGGCGGTCCTGGTGGACCTGGACCGTCTCAAGGCGCTCCCACAGGGCACGGTGCCGAAAGGGGCACTGAACGGGCTACCGCTACGGGACCGCGAGCCAGCCATGCCGAAGGGCATAGCGCGGCTGCTCCTCAAAGCACCGAACACCGCCCGCCACCGCCACCGCGACGCGCCAAGAAAACTTTCGCCAAGCGCAGCGAAAGCCGCGGCCCGCAGAGTTCTTTCGCTGAAGAGCTCGCGAAAGCCCTGTAATTCCTTTCCCCCAGCGCCCACAAGCCGCCTCTAAGGGCGGCGCAAAGGGTGGTATACTCGATCCCTAAGTAATCTTAATGTTCCGTGCCCGGCGGGGTGCGGATTTGAGAGTCTATGGGCGACCTTCTGATTATCCGGCTTCTTTTTGTTGCTGTCCTGGCATTTGCCGCCTACTTTCTCCACCCCTTTAATTTGGATGGTCCAGTGGCTGCTGGTGTGGGCGTAGCCGCCGGCATCGCCGTGGTGGTGTTCGAGATCCGCATCAAGCAAGTCAGCATGCGTCGCCTGATCGGGGCCGCCTTTGGCAGCGTACTGGGGATACTGGGCGCCTATCTCATCTCCCTAGTGCTGGAGAAGGCCATGCCGGATAGCGATAACACGGTGCCTTTTCTGCAAGTCCTGATTCTGGCGCTGATGACCTATTGCGGCCTGGTGGTGGGCGCTGCGAAGGGCGAGATGCTGAACCTGGGGGCCTTTGGCGGGTTGTTCGGCGGAGAGAAAACCACCAAGAATTCGTTCAAGATTCTGGATACCAGCGTAATTATCGATGGGCGGATCGCCGATATCGCGGAAACCGGATTTATCGACGGCTCGCTGGTGATCCCGCAGTTCGTGCTGCGCGAGCTGCAGCAGGTGGCGGATTCCTCGGATGGGATGAAGCGCAATCGCGGCCGGCGGGGGCTGGACGTGCTGCAACGGATCCAGAAGATGCCGCAGCTGAACATCCAGATTTTGGAAGACGATTTTCCCAACGTCCGCGAAGTGGACATGAAGCTGATCGAACTGGCCAAGCTGTACGCCTGCAAGATCGTCACCAACGATTTCAACTTGAACAAGGTCGCGCAACTGCGCGGGGTCGAGGTGCTGAACATCAACGACCTGGCCAATGCGCTCAAGCCGGTGGTGCTGCCGGGCGAAACCATGCGCGTCTTCATTCTCAAGGAAGGCAAGGAGTACAACCAGGGCGTCGCGTATCTGGACGACGGCACCATGGTGGTGGTGGACAACGCGCGCAAGATGATCTCGAAGACCATCGACGTCGCGGTGACCAGTGTGCTGCAGACTACGGCCGGCAAGATGATTTTCGGCCGCTTCGACGAGCGTATGCACACGGTTTACGACAAAGAACGCGAGCGTCCGCAGCGGGAAGCGGCGGGCGGCGGGGCGTAGGGTCGGTCAACAGGCGGCAGAGTCCCGCCGAATTCATTACAATCAGTAGTTCGCCCTGAAAGCGTCCATGAACGTATCTGTCATCCTTCCCGCCGCCGGTCTCGGCACCCGTATGGGACGGGAAAAATCCGGCACCAGCCGCAAGCAGTTCATGCTGCTGGAGGGCGCGCCGATCCTGATCCACACCATCCGCAAATTCCTACGCAGTCCCTCGGTGACAGAGATCGTGGTGGCGTTGCGCGCCGAGGATATGGACTGGGCTCGCGGCCTGATTCACCAGGAACATCCCGCCAAGCCCGTCCGTTTGGTCGAAGGCGGGGAGAGTCGGCAGCAATCTGTCGAGAACGCGCTGGCGATTCTGGCGCCCGATACCGACCTCGTCGCGGTACACGACGCCGTACGCCCCTTCATCGATTCCGATCTGGTGGAGCGCGTGATCGCCGAAGCGGGGAAGACGGGCGCGGCGATTGTCGGGATCGTCCCGGTGGACACCGTCAAGCAGGTGCACAAGAACAAGATCCGCGCAACGCTTTCGCGCGAGCACCTGGTGATGGCGCAGACTCCGCAGGTGTTCCGCTTCGAGCTGCTCAAACGCGCGTTCGACCGAGCCCGTAAAGACGGTTTCACGGGCACCGACGAGTCCAGCCTGGTGGAGCGCTTGGAAGAAATCGACGTCCATGTGGTGCAGGGCAGCGACCGGAATATCAAAATCACCAAACCCACGGACATGGAACTGGCGCGCTTGTTCCTTTCCGAAGAATTGGCGGGCGAAACGGCCTCGTGAACTGGGGATTTAGCGAAGTCCGTACAGGGATCGGGTGGGACGTGCATCGTCTCGCCGCCGGGCGGCCGCTGATCTTAGGGGGCGTGACGGTGCCTAGCGAGCTTGGCCTCGAAGGCCACTCGGACGCCGACATCCTTTCGCACGCCATCACGGACGCGTTGCTCGGCGCGGCTGCGTTGGGCGATATCGGGATGCACTTTCCGGATACCGATCCGCGCTGGAAGGGCGCCGACAGTCTTCTTTTCTTGGCGCACGCCGCGGGACTGGTGCGAGACCTTGGATTCACCATCGTCAACGTGGATTCGACTGTAATTCTGGAAACCCCGAAGCTCAAGGACTATAGGCAGCCCATCCGCGAGTCGCTCGCGCGAACCGTGGAGATCGAAGTGGATCGTGTGTCGGTGAAGTTCAAGACGGCCGAACGCGTAGGACCGGTGGGCGAGGGCCGATCGGCCGAAGCTCAGGCGATCGTGACATTGTCGCGGTAGAGGGTGCTAAAGGGGACAGACGATTTTTCGCGAGAGCCATCTCACTTCGTGCCGCCCGTCCGGCGCAAAATTTCGTCTGTCCCCTTTAGCCTCTGTCGCGTTAGGAGACCTTCAATAGCAGCTTGCCGGTGGTCTTGCGGCCTTCCAGATCCCCCTGCGCTTGCGCCGCGTCCGACAGAGGGTAAATCTTGTCGATGTTGATTTTGAGTTTGCCCTCGCCGATCCAGCGGAACATGTCGGATGAGCGCCACTCTAAATCCTCGCGGCTGGCGATGTAGGTAAACAGCGTCGGGCGCGTCACATAGAGCGATCCCTTTTGGCTGAGTAGCAGCAGATCGACGGGGGCCGCGGGACCGCTCGCATTGCCGAAGGCCACCATCATGCCGCGCGGCTTCAAGCAATCGAAACCTTTGAGGAGCGTCGCTTGGCCCACGCCGTCATAGACCACCTCGACGCCTTTGCCGTCGGTCAGCCGTTTGGTTTCCGCGACGAAATCCTGGCTGTTATAGAGGATGGCATCGGAAGCTCCGTCGCCCAACGTAAGCTTGGCCTTCGCCTCGGAGCCGACCGTGGCAATCACGCGCGCTCCGATCATGGCGGCCATCTGCACGATCAGCCTTCCGGTGCCGCCGGCTGCGGCGTGAACCAGCGCGGTCTGTCCCTTCTTCAGCGGGAACGTGGAGTGCGTCAGATAGTGCGCGGTGCAGCCTTGCAGCATGGCCGCGGCGGCCGTCGCGTTATCCACGCCCTCGGGAATCTTCACTAAGTGGCTCGCGGGAACTGCGTGATACTCGGCGTATGAGCCTCGCGATAGCGTGTAGGCAACCCGATCGCCAAGCTTGAATCCGGTGACGCCTTCACCTAACTTATCTACTGTTCCGGAGGCTTCCGATCCGATCACGGCGGGTAAGGGAAGCTTATACAAACCGCTGCGGTGATAGGTATCGATAAAGTTCACGCCGGAGTAGGCGATCTTGACCAGGACCTCGCTGGGTGCGGGCTGGGGCGTGGGAAAGTCGCCATACTTGAGCGCCTCGATCCCACCGGTTTGTTCGATATAGACGGCCTTCATGATTGTCGTAGTTTCCTTCGTAGGTGTACCGTGCCAGCGTACAACAACAGATAGGCGAGCGTCAGCGGAAATAATGCCAGACGCACGAACGAGGGCACTGCGGCCGATCCGCTGATGCCCAGGCGGTGCGTTACGAATTTCCGCAACTGGCGGAGGTGCGTGCGATCCAGCCAGAAATAGTCGGCGTTTTCGTTGATGATGAATATCTTCGCGGGGACCTTGTAAGCCAGCCACCATTTCCACTTGGTCATGATGGGCACGGCCGCGCAGATCACGCCGGCCACGGAATAATTCCGCTGAGCAAGATCAGCCCACAGGGCATCGCGTCCGGCGGCGCCGCCGTAATCGTTCACGTTGTAGATGCGGCCCCGGAATCCGGCCGGTTCGCCGGCATAACAAGTGACCAGGTCCATCTCTACGTCCTGACCGAAGTAGTCCCGCAGGTGGAGGATTACCCTTTCGATCACCTGCCGCGGTCCGCTTTCGATCAGGAGGATCCGCGAGCACTCCGGGATGTGGGTACGAAAGAAATGCCGCAAACCGCTATTCTACGCGATGTGCGTCAGTGCGCTATTTGGCGCACATTAGCGACCTGGATTGCGCGAATTCAGGTAGGCGACCAAATTAGAAACGTCGGCTGGAGTTAGGTTCGGCCAGGGAACTCCCTTTTCGAGCATCCGGTGATGCGCTGCTCGTGTGGGGCCCCACGCGGCTGCCACGATGGAAAAAGCAGTGATGCGTTTGCCTTCGCCGAGTGGACCCTGGTGGCACTCGATGCATCCCTTTTCGGTGAACGCTTTCTGGCCGAGCACACGGCTTCCGGGTGGGCCGTTATATTGCAGTTGCCAGACATACGCCAGGAGCTTCCGCATGTCGCCGGGGCCCGCCATGCGAACCCTCAGCATCTGTTGGGAGTGATTCCAGATATCCGCGCCGATATCCATCCAGGTCTTATTGCGAAGCTTCATGGCGAGCGACATAGTATCCCGGTGACACAGGCCGCAATTCGCATCGAACAACGGTTTGCCGGTCTCCGGCGCGGGCAGCGTGAAGCGCTGGTTCGGAACCAGGGTCTGGACGTTCTGGACATACGCGGTGAGATCCACCAGGTCCCGGCCAGTCAGCGTTTTCCACTCGATCTTATTGCGGGCGAAGGTTCTCTTCATCGACGAAGCGTGATTCCATAGCTGATAAACCAGCACCACGGGATCGTCCATCGGAGCCCAGTCCTGAACCGACGGACCACGCCCTGTGGGAGTCGCGGATAGCGAATGGCAGCTGGTGCAATGCTTGCTCTCAAGCACCATTTCCCCGCGCCCGACCTCGGCCGGAGGCTCGAAGAACTGCAAAGAGTAAAAGTAGGCGAACAGATCCTGCCAGTCCGATTCGGTAGCAGTGGGAGGCGGCACGCCGTTCGCGGTAAATTCGGCCCACATGGCCGGAGTGTGGTTCCAAAGCGCACTGGCCAGGGTGTGGGGACCGTAGGTGGGCGCGAGACGCGCGCCGAGGTCGCGGGCGGTCTGAGGAGTCTCGTGTCCCAAGCCTTGTCCGCGAACGGGATGGCACTGCTGGCAGCGTTGCTGCGCCAGAACCACGGCTCCATTGCGCGCGTCAGCGGCCCAGATACAACTCGCGGCACTGAGGAATATCGCCCATTGGAGCTTGTGAGTTGTAGCCATCGACGTAGTGATATGCAATTGAGCGGCCACAGCGCCCGGAATCCCTGCCTGATATACTTCCGCCATGGTTCGCCCCACGGTTCAAATGACGAGCTGGACCTTCGGAATTCTTCTCGGGGTGGTGGCGACGATCGGTTACGCGGCCGGTAGTCTGTTTGGCACACCGATCTTCGCGCAGCTCCGTGAGCTTTATCCTCACTTTTTTGGGCTGCCTTGGGGACATTGGTTCTTTGTGTGGGGCGGACCAATTGTTCTTGCGCTGGCGGGCACGGTGACCGCGTGCCGAACGCGAAGCTTCGCCGCTGCTGTTCAGGTTGGCGCGCTAAGCGGGTTGATCGGCAGCTCGATCCTGTTCATCACCGGAATGGGGATTACCGTCGCATTTCACGACGCCATAATGAAGGATCCCGCCGCCGTCCACGAGTATGAACTATCTATGCCCACACCGCCCACCCCGGCGCAAGTGTCCAGCTTCGTGTATTGGGATGCCCTCGGAGGCGTGCTAATGCTGATGTGGATCACTCCCCTAGCGGGAACGATTTTGGGGGCAATCGGCGGAGGCGGCGGAATGCTGATTCTGCTCGCATTCCAGAAGTGTTCTCGTCCGGAAGGATCCGATCTTTCGGCGAAAATGCGTTCCAGCGTGACGCCGCTTCCGTTGCACGACTCGCTATAATCCCCCTGAGTGCAACTCACCTTCGCCGACTGGGCCGTGGTCGGGCTCTACTTCCTGTTCAACCTGGCCGTCGGCTTCTATTACAAGTCGCGCGCGCAGTCGAGCGTCGACGAATTCTTCCTCTCCGGACGCAACGTGCCCTGGTGGCTGGCCGGAACCTCAATGGTGGCGACCACGTTCGCTGCCGATACGCCGCTGGCGGTCACCGGAATGGTCGCGGCCAACGGGATCGCCGGAAACTGGCTATGGTGGTGCTTCGTCGCGAGCGGCATGCTGACGGTGTTTTTCTACGCGCGCCTGTGGCGGCGCTCGGGCGTCACCACCGACGTCGAATTCGCCGAGATCCGCTACTCGGGGCGGCCCGCGGCGTTCCTGCGTGGGTTCCGCGCTCTATACCTGGGCATCCCCATCAACTGCATCATCCTGGGCTGGGTGAACAAGGCCATGGTGGACATCCTGATGCTGATTCTGGGAATCAGCAAGCTCGAAGCCCTGGCGATCGTCATTGGCTTAATCGTGCTGACGTCGTTCATCTCGACGCTCTCCGGGTTGTGGGGCGTGCTGGTGACCGATCTGTTCCAGTTCGCCATCAAGATGGGCATGGTGATCGTGCTGGCGGTGTTCGCGGTTCGGGCCGTGGGCGGTATGAGTGCGATGAAACAGAAACTTCTACTGCTGGACGCGACACGCTCGGGAGGTTCTGTTCTCAACTTCGTGCCCGATTTACATTCGGCCTGGATGCCTCTGCTAACGTTCCTGGTCTACATCTCGCTCAACTGGTGGGCGACCTGGTACCCGGGCGCGGAACCGGGCGGTGGAGGCTACATCGCCCAACGCATGTTGAGCGCGAAAGACGAGAAGAATTCGCTGCTCGCGACGCTGTGGTTCAACGTGGCGCACTACGCGATTCGGCCATGGCCGTGGATTCTAGTAGGGCTCGCTTCGCTGATTCTGTTCCCGGGTCTCGAAAGGCCGGAAACGGGCTACATTCGCGTGATGATCGCGACGCTGCCTCCGTCGCTTCGAGGCCTGATGGTGGCGGCGTTCGCGGCGGCGTACATGTCCACCATCGCCACGCAGCTCAACTGGGGCGCGAGCTACCTGGTAAACGATTTCTATCGACGCTTCTGGAAACCGGGCAAAAGCCAGCAGCACTACGTGAGGATTTCTCAGCTTGCTACGATTTTTCTCACGCTGGTTTCGGCGGTGGTGACGTTCTATCTCGATTCGATCGCGGGGGCGTGGAAGTTGCTGCTGGTGACCGGCGCGGGAACCGGAGGCGTGCTGCTGCTGCGCTGGTACTGGTGGCGGATCAACGCCTGGAGCGAAGTGTCCGCCATGCTGACGGCATTCGTCGTATCGGTGGGGCTGCAAGTCGGATTCGGCCTCGATAGCGATAAGCCGCTGGACTTCGCGTATCTGATGATTACGACCGTGGCGATCACCACCGCGGTATGGCTCGCCGTGACATTCCTTACCGGTCCTGAAAAAAGCGACGTTCTGGTCGCTTTCTACCGCCGTACTCGTCCGTCTAAGACAGGGTGGGGACCCATTGCCGCGCTCGCTCCGGAAATCCAGCCATCGCGCGATGGGCTCGCGAATCTTTTGTGCTGGGCCGGGGGCTGTATGCTGATTTATGGAGCGCTATTCGGCACCGGAAAACTTCTGCTGCATGAGACGAGCACTGGGTTGGCGCTGCTGGCCATGGGGGCCATCGGTTTCGCCGTCATCTATCACAATCTTTCGCGGAGGGGCTGGAGTGCGGTGGTGGATTAAGCGATCGATTAGCTTTGCGATGCTGCTCCTCGCGGCGGTTTCGGCCCGTGCGGCGGGACCAGTTGATTTCGGCAACGCGGAACTGAACGACGCGCTGGCGGAGCGCCACCTTAAGCTTCATGTGGATACCGAGCTGAACTTGAACCCTCCTGAGACGTTCAGCATCACGTTGTATAAAACCGGCATGGTGCGCATCACCGGCGGCGATCTACGCGGCCTGATGTACGGCCTAATCGAGGCATCGGAGCAGATTCGGGCGACCGGGAAGCTCAAAGCCACCAGCGGAACACCTGCCACGGCCGTGCGCGGAGTTCGCATGACGCTGCGGGCGTACGACCTAACCCAGCCGTGGTTCACCTCGGACTCTCAATGGCGGGATTATTTCCAGACCCTCGCCCGCGCTCGTCTAAACCGCATCAGTCTGATGATTACGTTGGCCGATGCGGACATCGAACACTTGCGAATGCTCTCGGAAATGGCCGCGGAATACGGTGTCGACTTCGTCCTGGGCATCCGCCATTTGGAGGGCGATCCTCTTCAGGTCTACGCCCACTTGCGGGCGATTCTGGATGCTTGTCCGCTCATCCGAGGCGTCGAGATCGAGGCCGGCGACGAGTCCGTGCAGTTATACCAGGAGGGCGTGTTCAAGGCGCTCCGCGAGTCGG
>Ga0265313_10001690_pt1 | contig 20378 bp, 15 predicted proteins | sample 4123metaG_FD_203122 | JGI IMG/M metagenome (GOLD analysis project Ga0265313, IMG submission 203122) | Rhizosphere microbial communities from Carex aquatilis grown in University of Washington, Seatle, WA, United States - 4-1-23 metaG | ecosystem: Host-associated > Plants > Roots > Rhizosphere >...
TGAGGTCTTCCGCAGGTGCCGCAAAGCGCAGACCGGACCGGTTCACAACGCGATGTGACGAATGCTTAGCGCCCCGCGGGGGAAGGGCCGGGGATGGGGGCGTCCGTGGCAACGCTGATCACCCTCTTGCGAGGACCCGTACTGAATGCCGCCTGACGCTCCCGAGTCGCGCGCTCAGAAACGGCCGGCCGGGAGTCCTCAGTACTTCGCAACGAACGAGTAGAACGTCACCCCGCCTCTCGTGATCGCCTGGGAGAACGTTCCCCACTGCTGGACGCCGTTCAACCAGCGCGTCGCCCACTGGGTCGCGTGGGACGAATTCGCGAGAAGAAGATTCGAATCGATGATGAACGGGTTGGCCTGGCTCCCGAGGAGGTTACTGTTCACGTCGAACTGGCTGCCGGGCTCGAAATACGGCGCGGGGTCGATCTGAATCGATCCGGAGCAGACCTGTTTCGCGTTGGCGTCGCAGTTGATACCCGAGAAGCTACTCGGATTCGACCAGTTGACGGGGGAGCCGTCGATTGAAACGACCAGAAACGGGTTTCCCGACGGGCCGTTGAACGGCATCGAGGGAACATTGTTCTTGCCCTTGAACGCGGTGACGGGCCCGGTCCGCCATCCGAGGCCTCCGTAGATGCTATGTGCCAGAATCGGCGCATATTGGTAGTCCGCGTGAACGGTCTCCGCGAAGTCGAGCACTTGCGTTCCGCAGGCTCCGGCTACCGTGGTGATCGTCACTCCGTAGGCGTCGTTTCCCCAGTTGTTGCACGTGCTGCACGACACGTAACTGGTCGTCGGACCTTTGCCCGTGTAGCCATTGAGCGCTCCGACGCCGAGAAACGCGGGATAGACGAGGCCGTTCGTGTTCGCCCACGCGGCCTTCAGGCCGTCCGAGAGAAACGCGGCGAACGTGGCGTCCTGCTCCTGCGGGAGATTCTTTAGAGAAAAATCGAACTGTCGACGGCGTGATCGAAACCCCGACATCAGGAACGTTTCCACGAAAGGGCGCTCGAACCGTGGCTTGCGCGGCCACTTGTGGCCCCGGGCGCACTCGCCGTGGTCGCGCGGGCCACGGTCTCATGTCGCGTGAACGTGCACGGAGCCGTCTTCCTCTCTCTCTCTCTCGGACAAAATGCAGCTGAGGCGTGTCTTCAAAGGGAAGACACGCCTCAGGGCAACTTCTGGGTTTTGCGGAGAGGCTAGTTGTGCTGAAAGACGTAGTTGTAGAAGGTCACCCCACCGCGGCTGATGGCCTGGGAGAACGTGCCCCACTGCTGGACGCCGTTCACCGACCGCGTCGCCCACTGCCCCGCGTGGGAAGCGTCGGCGAGGAGGAGGTTCGAGTTGATGACGAACGGGTTGCCCTGCGAGCCGAGGAGGTTGTTGTTGACGTCGTATTGCGCGCCGGGCTCGGAGTACGGGACGGGATCGATCTCAATCGACCCGGTGCACGTGTTGTTCGGAAGGTTGAAACAGCTTTCGCCCGCGAAGCTGCTCGCGTTCGACCAGTTGATGGCCGAACCGTTGATCGAGATGATGAGATACGGATTTCCGGACGTTCCGTTGAACGGCATCGTCGGTAGGCTCGCGCCGTTCTTGTTGAACGCCGCGGGCGGGGTGCTCCTCCACTGGTCGGTGATGCTGTCACCGAAGAGGGGGGCGTATTGATAGCTGTTGATCACCGTCTCGGCGAACTTGAAGACGTTCGATCCGCACGCCTGCCCGATCGTGCTGAGCACGACTTTGTGGGGGTTCGGGTAGCCGCCGCAGGTGTAGTCGGGGACGTACACGGTCGAGGGCCCTTTTCCGTTGTAGTTGACGAGTGCGCCGATCGCGCGGAGCGCCGGGTAGACGGTTCCGTTCGTGTTCGCCCACGCGGCCTTCAGCCCGTTCGATAGAAACGCCGCGAAGTTGGCGTCTTGGCTCTGCGGGATCGAGAGCGTGGCCTCCATCGCGCTCGTCACGTAGCCGCCCGTGTAGAAGTTGTCGGTCGGGTCGAATTCGATGCCCGTCCCCGAGCTCTGCACCCGGTACCGCTGCGACGCGAGGATCGAATAGGCCGGGACCTGGTTGATGTCGGATGTCTCGGGCGCTGCGAGCCTAAGGAGCTGCATGGCGACCGACGCCGCCGTGCGCTGGTTGGACTGGGTGGTGGACAGATTCGAGCAGCTGGTGGATGCCGACTGCACCGTTTCCACGTCTTCCGACGATGGTGCTGTCTGGACTGAGCATGCCGCCAACGACCCGATTGCAATCAATGCGAGATATCCTTGTTTCAACGTTTCCTCCCGTTCGGTTCGTCGGGGGATAAAGCAAGGGTCGGGCCGCAGCTGTCGAGCGCCAAATCGATCGGGAACACGAGTCGCGCGACGACTCATTTCGGATTGCAAGACAGCGAACGGACCGGGGGCTCAAAGCCCATGTTTTCGCATCAGGCGATACATGTACGTGCGGTCGATGCCCGCTTCTTTGGCTGCCGCCGCGACGTTCTTCTGGTGGCGCTCGAGCAGCACGCGGAGAAACGCCCGCTCCCCCTGGCCGATCCACTGCTCTCGGAAGGCACGGAACGACTGGTCGAAAGACGGCGGCCCATCGGCGGACGGCATCGCCGGCATCGGAGTCGGCAATGCGTCGGCCGCGACGGGATTCGTCTCGCGCAGCGGGCGCGGGTTGCGTCCCAAGGGAAACTGGGGGGGACGTGAGAGCACCGCGGTGATTGGCTCGCGTTCCGGCACCGGATCCATCGACAGCGTCAGGGCCTCCGTCGCGCCGATCGCACGGGCGCGCTCGGCGAAGTTGCGGAGCTCGCGCACGTTGCCCCGCCAGGGGCGCGCCTCCAGGGCTCGAAGCACGCTCGGCTGGAGCCAGCCGGGCGTGCCTTCGCTGAAATGCGTGAGGAGGAGATCGATGTCTTCCACGCGCTCACGAAGCCTCGGAACGCGAACGGGCAGCACGGCCAAACGGAAATAGAGGTCCTCGCGGAACTCGCCGCGATTGACCATCGAAAGAAGATCTCTGTGGGTCGCGGTCACGAAGCGCACGTTGACGCTCCGGTGCTTCGTTTCTCCGATTCGGCGCACGGTCGAGGACTCGAGCACCCGCAAGAGCTTGGGCTGCATGCCGATGGGGAGCTCGCCGATCTCGTCGAGGAACACTGTTCCGCCGTCGGCCGATTCGATGGCGCCCGCCCGGTGGGCATGTGCGCCGGTGAATGCGCCCTTCGCGTGCCCGAAGAGCTCCGCCTCGATGAGGCTCTCCGACAACGTGGCGCAATCGACGACGACGAACGGACCGGCTGCGCGCGAGGATGCCTGGTGAATGGCCCGGGCGACGAGCTCCTTTCCCGTCCCCGTGTCCCCGGTGATCATGATGCACGACTCGAGAGGCGCGAGCCGCGCGAGAGTCGCAAAAAGCTCTCGCATGACCTGGCTGCGTCCGAGGAGGGGACCAAACCGCTCCGAGGGCCAGCTCTCGACCTGCTTGGCCTCGGCGTTGGCGTAGTCCACCAGGATCGTGGTCGCTCCGACGCGGATGCTGAACCCGTGAAGAACGCACGCGGATTCGACGCGGACGCCCTCGACGAACGTGCCGTTGCGGCTGTTGAGGTCGCGGATCCAAATCCCGTCTTCGCGCGGTTCGATCTCCGCGTGGACGCGCGAGACCGTCTGGTCCGCGATGATTATGTCGCAGTGGGGGGCGGCCCCGACCACGCAGCGGCGGTCGACCGTCGCCGTGCGCGGACCCGAGTCGTCCGTCCACGCCAGCCGGGGCACCGCGCGCGTCGCCGCGACCGCGGGCTCGCCGCCGGCAGGATACGCGGTCGTGAACGGGCTTCCGCTCGACAAGCTGACCAACTCCTCAAAAGGATCCGGACAGCACGATTCGGTCGAGGCCGACGGCGACCGACGGCGACTTCGAGGAACGGTCGGGACCGAACGTGAGATAAAGCGATACGCCTCCGGTAACGACGGCCAGACCAGTCAGAATGTCCGCGGCGAGTGCGGCCGTGTTCACGTTGCTCGCGGCGCTGTTGCGCGCTGCGTCGGTGGACCCGGCGCGGTTCTTCAAATCGATGAGGTGTGCGTCGAGCGAGAGCATGATGGCGCCGCTTGCGACGGCGCCGGCGGCGAGCACTCCGCTCGCGACGAACCCGGGCCAAAAGACGCTGCGGGCGTGCGGCGCCGGCTCGCTCGAGGCCCGCGGCAGCGCGAAGGCGACGAGTTCGAGGCGCACCGCGGCGCGATCGCCGCCCGCGAGCGTGACCGTGCGATCGCTGGCGGAATACCCTTGCGCGGTCGCTCGCAGCGTATGCTCGCCCGCGTCGATGACCGTTGGTCCGCGCAAGCGCGCCGGGTCGATCGGCTTGCCGTCGAGCATCACTTCGGCGTTCGGGACGTTCACCGATATCTCGATGGTGGCCGTTCGGAACTTCAGCTCCTCGAGCGTCTTTTGGACCTCGGCGCGACGGGAAGCGGCAATCGCGCTGCCGCCGTCGTGCATGTACTGCTCAAGGGTCCGCGCCGCGTCGGCGTACCGTCCGAGCTGCATGTCGACGAGCGCGATGTTGTAAAGCGCGCGGTAGTTGGGGGCGAGCTCGTAGGCCCTCTCGAATTCGACGAGCGCGAGCGTGTAGTCGGCCTCGTCGAAGAGCTGCAGCCCGCGCTTGAAGTGATTCGACGCCTCTTCGCCGGCCGCGCTCGACGCGGCGCTCGCCGGAGGGCCGGCGGGCGGCGCCGCCTTCGCCGTGACAGCCCCGGCGAAGACAGCTAGCACGGCGAGCGCGAACGAGAGACGTGTGCGCCGGACAATTCGATACAGATTCATGCTCTGCGCCTCCCGACGGCGACCGCCGTCCAAGCCAATGCGATCCAGAGCGCGGCAAGGCCCTCGGGCCCGCTGCGCGCGCCCACCGCGGCGGCGCACGAGGCGCCGGTGCTCCACGGGCGCTTCGCCTTTGCTGGTCCGTCGAGCGACGAATCCACGCCGAAGGTGTTTTGCGCTTCCGGCGCACCGTCCGTCGCCGCGCCGCCTTCCGTCGTGGCGTCGCCGGCCAGGGCCGCTGCGTCGTGGGTCCCGACGTCGCCGTCGGGATCGAATGGCTCCTCGGACATCGCGGCACCGTCATCCCGAGCGGCAACACCGACGTCGCCGCCCATCGAAGCGTCTGGTTGCGGGTCGTCGGTGATGGGAGATGCCCCGGCTCCCTGGAACACGCTCGCGATCCAATCCCGATAGGCGCCGAGGCGAGGACCGGTCGTGTCGGTGAGCTCGGTCGAGGTGCAAAACGGTCCGCTCGCGCCGGCCTGGCTGCCGAGCGAGACGATCGCGATGACGGCGCCGGTGACGGTAGAAAAGATGGGACCGCCGCTGTCGCCCTGGCAGGTGACCGGCCCGACGCGGACCGCGCGAACGGGAGCGAGCTGAGGGCTGTTGGGCGCCACGTCGGGGCCGACTCCGGCGATCGGAACTCCGTCCACCGTTCGCAGCTCCGTGGGCTGACTTTGATCGGTCAGCCCATAGCCCCAGATCGAGGTCATCTCGCCGACGGACGTCGGACGGGTGATTCGGATCGGCGCCGGCACGACACCGGCAATGGCTCGATCGAGCACGACGAACGCGAGATCGTCGCGGCACGCGGTCGGTGTCTGGGTCGAAATGACCTGAAGGCCGATCGCGTCCGGGCTGCCTAAATTGTCCGCATTCGCTTTCGCGGCCTGAAAGAAAGTGAGCGAGCCGGGCGCGTTGTCGGTGCCGATCTGGCCGGCGCCGCTGCCCGTGTTGACGACCTCGCCGGCGGCCGTGCACTGGAAAGCGCCCGGCGTCGTGTTCGCCACGCAGTGACGCGCGGTGAGAGCGAGCGCCGGCCCCACGAGGACCGCAGAGCAAGCTCCCTCGGGACCCTCCAGGAGAAGCACGGGGGAGTCCGGCGCATCCGCCAACGACCCGCCGATGATCGGCTGGGAGGAGGCGCGCGTCGCGGGCTCGCCGCCGCCGGCCGCGCTGCAATGAAAAAGCGCGAGGCCGGTAAGCGCGGCCCAGCGCGAGGCGCCCGCGCCGAGCGCCGAGGCGCTCCGTCCCCCGGGCCGGTTTAGAGGCCGCTGTAACACGGAAAGGCGCCTCCGAGTCCGCCGTCCACCGACGGCGCCACCGTGAGCACGTCGTACGCGTATCCGGGAGCGCCCGAGCCGGCGTTCCGGCTGACGCAGTACACGCTTCCTTGCCCGACGCGCGCCCCGGTCGCGAGATTGAAGTCCGGGGGACCATCCGCGCCGAACAGGCTCACCGTGCCCTTCGGCGCGCTGAGAGCCCCGAAGATCTCCCCCATGGCGCTCGGGCCCTCGTCGTACGAGTTGCCCGACATGAGCCGCAGAATTCCCTGCCCGAGATTGGTGCCCGTCAGGCTGGGCACGCGCCCGGCGCCGACGATTGAATACACCATCATGTACATCGCGTCGTAGTAGTTCTCTTGGCCGAGAGCGGTCTGACCGTTCGGGAACTGACCGAGGAATCGGCCTTCGTACGCCACGAGCTCGTGGGTGTCGGTCGGCGAAGCCACACCGACGCCCACCACGCGCTTTCGTTTCGCCTCGGTCGCCGCCCCGGTGCCGGTGCCGATCCAGCTCAGAAGCTCCTGGGACGCCATGTTGTACGGACCGATGAGGTAGAAGGGGCGCGGGTTGGGCGCGCCGCCGTCGACCGAGTCCTGCCACTGGAGCTCGAGGACTTCGAGCATTTTGACGAACTCCGAGCTCGCGAACGACACGATGATGTTCGGCCGAAAGTTGATCAGCGTGGTCGCCGCAGTGCTGACATCGATCGTCGACAGATCGGTCCCGTTGAGGATCGATTGGACCGTGATGTTCTTATAGAGACCGGCCGCCGTGTTTTGCGCGAGCGATTGACCGTTCCACTGGAGAACGGCCTCCACGGCGGTCGCCAAGTCTTGCGTATCGGTCGCGTTCGCGGTCACGGTCGCGAGGCGTATCGGCGCCGCGGTCGTGCCGCCGTCGCTCGCGGCGGCCATCAGGTTCTGGGTGCTCCGCACGTAGGCCTCGACGCGCGGAAAGAACGCGGTGTACGCGGGCACACTGTCGCTCGGTTCCCCGAGCATGTGCCAGAGCAGGCCGTTGGTCGCCAGCGTCGGCGAGACGATCGTCGAATTGGCCCCGAAGGGGTTGATGACGAACGTCGACGCAGGCCCGAAGTCGTTGACGAACTCGGTGCGCAGCGTAACCGAATCGAGCGACGCGAGGATTCCTGGGACGTGAAGGTCCGTTTGCAGGTGGACCGTCGCGGTGTGAATGTCGGCACCGTTGTCGCAAACGATCGCGACCGGCATCCGGAGTCCATTCCCGGGTCCGGCCGGTATTCCGCCGTTGGACGTGAATTCGTCGATCGCGAGCGTGTAGTTGAGAAAGCTCGGATGGCTCTGGAGCGCGTTCGGAGGGAGAGTCGCGAACGCTCCGAAGAAGAGCGGAGGCTCCGTCTTGCCGCTGTAGTCGCCGATGACCAGCGGGCATTCGTCGGTGGTGAGCTGCAGGCAGGTCCCCGAAGTCACGTCGCATGCGACCTCGGGGTGCGTCACGCTCACTGCCGTGCAATCCGCGTTTGTCGCGCAGCCGGGCGGAGCTTCGGCGGCCGCGTCCGCACCGTCGTCGCCCGCGTCTGACCCGAGATCGGTCCCGACGTCGCCGGAGCCGTCGTGGCCGGAGTCCACGGTTCCGTCCGCGCCCGCGTCGGCGCCCGTTTCTCGACCCGCGTCGCCCGACGAGAGAGGCGACGAAGTGACGCACGTTCCGGCCTGGCACACATCGTTGGTGAACTCCGTGCCTCGGGCGGCGCAATCCCCGTTGGTCGAACACTGGCTCCCGTCGGCGTGGAGCAACAACGAGCAGCCGCCGCTCAGCGCGGCGGCTACGAGGATGGCGCCGCCAAGGGCGGGGCGAGGACCGAGTCTCGATTCCGTGGCCATGTTGGGATCAGCCGCCGCCGGCGTCGGTGCTCCCCTCGCTCGTGCCGCCGTCGCTCTCGGCATCGGGGCCCGCTTCGCCGACGGGGCCTCCGTCGGACGCGCAGGTCGACGGGTCGGAGTACGAATACGTGGGCGAAGTGACCGGCGAAACCGACGACGCCCAAGACTCGAGCGAAGCACGCACTTGGGTGGTCTGGTCGTCGGTGAGCGCCGGCGGCGTCGCCCCGTTGTCCGAGAGGGCCTGGTTGATGCCCGCGACGTACATGTCCTCGAGCAGCTGCACGTCGGCCGTCGTGAAGGCGTGCCCGACGAGGGGCTGCGGAATGAGGCCAAATCCGTTGAAGGGCCCCAGGGGCTGACTGGGATCCGGGCAGCCGAAAAAGGCGAGCGTCCAGACCGTGATCTGTTCTGAGTAATCGCTGACCTCGCCGGGGGTAAGCACTGGGGTGGAACCCATCGCCTCGACGCGGCAGTCCGCGTAGAACAGATTCAAGAAGTCGCTGGCGATGCCGGTGCTGCCGAAGCCGCTGTTCGCCCAGTAGCTCGCGCGGTCGCCGCAAGTTCCGTTGCCCGGTGTCTGTGTCGCGCAGATGCCCGCGTCCGCCCCGGAATCCGGCGCCATCGCGCTCAGGCCGAACTTGTAGTCCAGCCAGAGGCACCACTCGAGCTGCGTTCGCCCGGCGTCCGCCGCCGCGTCGCTCGCGTCGGCGGTGGAATCACCCCCGCCGCTGTCGGCCGTCGTCGCGTCTCCCACGGTCGCGTCGTGCGCGGCATCGGCCGTCGCGTCGTGCGCCGCATCGGCGGTCGCGTCCGAGCCGCTGTCCGCGCTTGTGCCCCCAGAGCCGCCGCCGCCTTCGTGGCCCGCGTCGAGACTTCCGCTGCTCGAACCGACCGAACCGCTGCTGCTTCCGGAGCTGCCGCTTCCAGAGCTCCCGCTTCCGGAGCTACTGCCGCTTCCGGAGCTGCTGCCCGAACCGCTGCTGCTCCCGGAGCTGCTGCTCCCCGTGGCCCCGCTGCTGCTCGAACTACCGCTTCCCACCCCAATGCCGGAGCTGCTGGAACTGCCGGAGCTACTGCTCGAGCCACCGTACACCGTGGTCGTGGAGTCGTCTCCGCCGCACGCCCCCATGGTGGCGATGAGGCCCGCGTAAAGCGTCGCCGCGGTGCTCCGGAAAATCAAGTTACGCTTTTTCATTCGATAACCACCGTTCATTGTTCGCCTCGCTACGTTGGGGTCCGAACGGCGAGCGCCGTCGTCGATGTCTCGCTTCGTGCTCGAGCGGGTCGCCCACGGGGCGAGTGTCCGGCGCCGCGTCGGGTATCCGCGATCGATCGGGCAGTCCGCAATGCCCTCGGTTCAAACTAAGAGAAACGTGGACTCGATTGCAACAACAACGCTCGTTTTTCGGAGAAAGTTAAATGCCCTTCGATTCGCCGTGAATACGCTTGCCCACGCACGTGCCCCGATGTGCGTCCTGAGGAGTTCTTCGCCGATATGCGCGGAGCCCGGGCTCGCCCGAGCGACGAATGGAGTGCGCCGGGCTTTGCGTTTTTGGATTGCCTGCCGTTATATCATTAAGGAGAGTCGAGGTTGGAAGTCGGAATGGATCACGGCTTGTCGCGAAGCGGCGACGGAGGGACGAAGAATCTCGCCGGCCGCTACCGGCTGATCGCGGAACTCGGCCAGGGTGGGATGGCCACCGTGTACCTGGCCGTCGCGCTGGGAACGTCGGGATTTCGCAAGTTGGCCGTCGTCAAGCTTCTACGACCCGAGATCGCGGTCGATCAGGAATTCGTGCAAATGTTCCTCGACGAGGCGAGGCTGTGCGCTCGTCTGAGTCATCCGAACATCGTGCAGACGTACGACGTCGGGGTGGACGAAGTCGGACATTTGATGGCGATGGAGTACCTCGACGGCGTGTCGCTCCACGCGGCGACCGCCAAGCTCGGAAAGAGCGGAGGCCCTTTTACGTTCGCCATGCAAGCGAGGGTTCTCCTCGAAGTGGTCGAAGGGCTCCGATACGCCCATGAATTGAAAGACTACGACGGACGTTCGCTCGATATCGTCCACCGCGACGTCACTCCGCACAACATATTCGTGACTTTCGACGGGCAGGTGAAACTCCTCGATTTCGGGATCGCCAAAGCGGCGACATCGTCGGTGAGGACCGCGACCGGCGTCATCAAAGGGAAGCTCACGTATATGTCCCCCGAGCAAGCCCGCGGCGACAACGTCGACGCGCGCGCCGATCTCTACGCCGTAGGGGTCATGCTCTGGGAGGCGGTGACGGGCCGGCGCCGCTGGCCGAAGGGGCTCAGTCAACCGGCGCTCTTCACGCGGCTCGCCTCGGGAGAGCCTCCGGAGAGCCCCAACGCCGCTTCCTTCGGTCTGCCCGCGGAGGTCGACGCCGTCGTCCTGCGCGCGATGGCGACGAAGCCGGAAGACCGCTTTCAAACAGCCGCCGAACTGCGCGACGCCCTCGAGGCCGTCGTCCGCAGCCTTCCCCCCGTGTCGCTGCGCGATCTCGGCACCATGCTGGGGGCAGCTTTCGAGGAGGGGCGGCATCGTCTGCGCGACGTCGTCGAGGAGCAGTTTCGTGCGATCGACGCCGGCGGGCATCCATCCATGCCGCATTTGCTGCCCGCCGTGGCCCCGCCCAGTCTCTTCACGGCCTCCGCGTCCCTCGCCGCCGCTGTCTCCGCGAGCGGCCCCGACCCGTCGAGCGAGCCGCCGTCGGCTCGAATGACAGCTCCGGCGCTCGGACGCGGCCCGCAACTCCGGGCTCGGTCGCGGATGCCGGTTGCGATGGTCGTGGCGGCGTGCCTCGTGGGCGTCGCGGCCGTCGGCTTCGCGATGGCGGGCCGGGGACGTGCACAGAGCCCCGGGGCCGACCCGGCTGCACCGTCCGCGGTAGCCCGGGCACCGGCGGAAGAGTCGTCTCCGAGCAATCCCACCGCGTCCGCGCCCGGAGCGTCTCGCGAGGAGAGTCACGACGCGGGCGCCGCCATCCTCCCTGCGGCTTCGCCGCCGGCGGGCGCCGCACCGAGGGGAGACATGCGGTCCCGTCCGAGCGCGTTGCCGGCTCCGGCGCCGCGCGGATCGACCGGTCGGCCGGTGTCCGCCCCCGAAGTCTCGAGCGCTTCTCCGCCCCCGGAGTCTTCAGCGAGCGATCCGCTCGTGGCTCGACCGCCTCCTGGCCGGCCCAAAGTTCAACTCGAGAGAGACAATCCCTGGCCTTGAGCCCTTTCGGACGGAAGTCCACTCAGCGCTTTCCTTTGGCCTTCTCCAACCTCTCAAGGGCCGTGACGTCGGCGGTCTGCCGTGGACGCCGACCGCATAGCCGCCGACGACGAGGAAGCGAGCGTCAGCGGCGCTCAAGGCGGTAAGCAGATCGAGGAAGTCGGCGTTCATGCGTCTCTGGATGCGCGATCGCGTGCAGTTCCTTGCTGAGCTACCAGACAGCCTCGGCGCGCTCCTCTACCGGAAGGCGGTCCCAGAAGAGCGCGTCGAAGTCGGCCATCTCTTCCCAACCGTTTCGAAAGACGCGGCTCTCCCAGCTTGCTCGGGCGGCCTTTCTCTCTGCACCGTTCACGTTCGTAAATATACTAGGACGGTTGGTTTGCGCGCGCCCTTCTGATCTGGCGAACTGACCCGTGAAGCTCCTGGCGGTCGCCGTACTGCCTTCGCCGGCCAGCGGATACAGGCCTTTAGCGGGAATGTCCGGGTCCGGTGCGAAGCCGCCGGCCGGACGGGTGGTCGGTCGACGCTCGCCGGGCCTTCCAGCACTCGCCGCAGCGCCACTCGATCGCCGTTTCTCCGCCGATTTGCCGGGCTTGGACACGCCAGCCGTGACCGATGGCCGTGTAGCTCGTATCCGCCTCCGGCGGACTCGCTCCACAATCCACGCAAGTCTCTGGCTTCAATGGCGACTCCCCTCGATTGTGTTATCGAATCGGTTTTCCGATCCGTCCCCAGGACGCAATCGATATGCCAGCTCCGTCCGTGGGTTCGTCGGGTTTTTCCTTTTCCCGATTTCGCGGGAAACGATACGCGATCGGAACGACGGTGAGTATAACGTCGTGGATGCGCGCGCAACCGCCGTGGACAGCGGTGCCACGAAGGGTGGGGCGGTTGTCCAGACTTACAGCGCCATCAGCCAGCGACGCGCTCCGCCGCAACCGCGGGAGCGCGCACGTTCGTCGCCATGAAACGCAGCCGAACGTAGTCCGCGATCCAGGTCCCGCCCGCATCTCGGAGTTGCGGCTCGAGCGCGGCGCGAACCTCTTCCAGATACGCGCGGCGAGACTCCGGTTGGAGCGCGCTCGTGAAGCTCTCCCCGAACGTCTCGAGCCAGCCCGTGACGTCGCCGGGCAACGGGGTCGGTCTCGGAAAGAGCGCGATCGAATCGACGCGAAAGCCGGCGCGCTCCAGGCGCGTCGCATAGTCGCCCGGTGTGGGGAAGTACCAGGGGACACGCGACTCGCCGTCGATGCCGCGCCGCTCCAGCGCCGCGACGAGCGCGTTTCGAATGGTCCGGACGCAACCCTGTCCGCCGAACTCGCCGACGAACCGCCCACCTGGCTTGAGCGCGGCGCCTACCCCCGCGATGACGTCGTCCGCCCGCTTCATCCAGTGCAGCGCCGCGTTCGTGAACACAGCGTCGAATTCGGCCGAAAACTCGAGCTTCTCGCCGTCGGCGACGCGCACGTCGAGTCCGAGCCTCCGAGCGGCGGCGATGAGCTCGGGGCTGGAATCCACGCCGACGACCCGACAGCCGAGCTGAGAGAGCTTGAGTGTGAGAATGCCGTCTCCGCAGCCGAGGTCGAGAATTGTCTCGTCCCGCTTCGGCGCGAGCAAGTCCACGAGGGGCGCGCCTAGATCGGCGACGAATCGAGCGTTTTTCGCGTAGCGGTCCGGATTCCACGATTGGGCGACCATCGAGCCGGTCTAGCCGAGCTGGGACGCTCTGCCAGCGAGCCTCTTTCCCAATGAGCAAAGCGTCTTTTTCATTCGGCGGCTCGTCGTTTCTCATTGGCTCGGCGGCGAGTTCACCTGGAAGGGAAGAAGGTTCGATTGGCTTCGCGACGAGTTCACCTGGAAGGGAGGAAGGTTCGATTGGCTTCGCGACGAGTTCACCTGGAAGGGAGGAAGGTTCGATTGGCTTCGCGACGCGTTCACTTGGAAGGGAGGACGTTTCGATTGGCTTCGCAACGCGTTCAGCTGGACGAGCGTCGTTTCGCATTGGCGAGGTGACGAGTTCCGTCGGAAATGCGGCATGTTCGCTTGGCAGCGACGCCTGCTCGATTGAACGAGCGTCATTTCTCATCGGCCGCGCCGCGCTTCCAGTTGGCCACGCGTCTTTTCTCGTTGAAGAAGCGTCCTTTTCGCGGGTCGCGGCTTCATGTGCCTGAAAAGACGTCATTTTTTCTGAACGGAGCGAAGCGTGGCGCGCTTCGGTCTCCGCCCTTTCGACTCCCTCGACGGCCCCCCAGCCAAGACACCGCCCGAAGCCCACACGCTACACTGCGTCCCCATCGTGCCCCCCCGATTTCTCTATCTCGTTCGCCACGGCGAAACGGACTGGAACGCCGCGGAGCGGTGGCAGGGCCACACCGATATCCCGCTGAATGCGACGGGGCGCGCCCAGGCGCGCGCACTCGCACAGACGTTGCGATCGCTTGGCTTCGCCGGGGTCGTGGCCAGCGATCTCTCGCGCGCGCAGGAAACCGCCCACATCGTGGCCGCCGAGCTCGGGCTCCGCGTCGCCTACGTCGACGCCGCCCTGCGCGAGCGTTCGTTCGGTTGTTTCGAGGGCCTCACGCGCGAGGAGTGCGATCGACTCCACCCCGTCGCGTGGCGCGCGTGGCTGGCCGACAGGCGGGCGCCGGAAGGCGGCGAGCCCCACGAGTCGCTGACCGCACGGGTGGTTGCGGGCGTGGCGCGCGCGGCGCAGGTGGTCGCGCGCGACGACGCCCCCGCCCTCGTGGTCACGCACGGCGGATCGCTGCGAGCCGTCGTGGCCGCCGCCACGGGCAAGCTTCCCGGACCGGTCAAGAACACGGAGGTATGGCGGGTGACGTGGGAAGAGGGGCTTGTCGGCGCCGAGCCGCTCGAGGCCGCGCATCTCGTTTGATCGTTGAGCCCCATTCGACAGGCGATTCGCCGTAGACTGTCGGCGTGCGCCATCCTCGCGGTCGGGCCTCTTCAGGACTCGTGCTCCTTGCCGCGGCCGTCGCGCTCGCGGGCTGTGCGCAGCTACTCGATATCCAGGACCGAACACTGGACACGATCGATGCGACCTCCGGCGACGGCGCGAGCGAGGGGTCTTCTCCCGGGCTGGACGCGTTCTCGGCCGGAGAAGCGGGGAGCGGCGCGGCCGGCGACGGCGGGGCGAATCGCGACGGACAGGGGGCACCGGACGCGCCGGGCGACCGCACGGTGCAGGTCAGCATCGACGCCGGAGCCGACGTGCAAGGCGGTGACGGAGGCCGCTCTCCGATGGACGCTGCGGTGCCGGAGGCGGGTGATGCCCAGCAAACCCGAGACGCGCAACCGGACGCGCAAGAAGGTCACGATGCCCTGGCATCCGGGGACTCGCCGAACACCGCCGACGCCCAGGACGGGGGCGGCGCGCAGCAAGCCGGCGATGCGGGGGCCGACGCGCCGACTTGCCCGGACCCCTGCACGGTGCTGACGGGTCTCAATCACCCCTACTTCATCGCGAGCGATGCCAATCGTGTGTACTGGACCGAGTTCGGAGACGATTTCGGAACGGCCAACGGCGCCGTGAAGTCTTGTCCGGTAGCGGGCTGCGGTGCCGGGCCGACGGTCTACACCTCGTCGCAGATCAACCCGGCCGCGCTCGCCGTCGACGCGCAGAACGTCTATTGGGGCTCCGCGTCGTACGGCGGCGTGGTGGGCGCCATCTGGTCTTGCCCGATCAGCGGATGCACGACCCCCGCGAGGCTCTCGAGCGCAGGCATCCCGTACGGCATCGCGGTGGACGCCACCTACGTCTACTGGGTCGACAACGACGACGGGACGGTGCACAAGATCGCCAAAGTCGGGGGGACCGACGGCGTCTTGTACGACGCGGGCAGTTCGTTCTTCTTCGATCCAGGGCTCATCTCCGTCGACACGGCGTTCGTCTACGTCTCGGACGACAACAACCAAGTGGCCCGCGTTCCGGTGACCGGCGGGGAGCCCATCCTCATGGCCGTCGGGCCGCGGGCCGGGTATTTCCCCGTCGTCACCGACTCCACGTCCCTCTACTTCGGAGAAGAGGGACAGATCTTGGTCGCGAGCAAGACCTCCCAGGACGGCGGCGTGCCGCTGACCTCCAGCGTTCCGTGGCCGATCGGCCTCGCCCTCGATCCCCCCGCGAGCACCGTGTACTGGGCCGACTACGGGAGCGGTTTGGTCGACGACGGCACGGTGGGCAAGGTCGGCATCGACGGGGGAGGGGCGACAGTCCTCGCCTCGTCGCTCGTGACGCCCCAGGGCGTGGCCGTCAGCGGAAGCTTCGTCTTCTGGTTGAGCTTCGGGACGCTCAACCATGACCCCATGGCCAGCATGGCGACTTTGGCGCGCACCGGAGCCCTCTTTCGCGCGGCCAAATAGACCCGGCTCCAAGGCGCTACCGCCGCGGCCCCGCACCTGCTATTCGGCTGGCTTCGATGCCGCGCCGAAGCGACCTCCAGCGGATTTTGCTCATCGGTGCGGGGCCGATCGTCATCGGGCAGGCGTGCGAGTTCGACTACTCCGGGACGCAGGGCGCCACGGCGCTCCGCCAAGAGGGGTTCGACGTCGTCCTCGTCAACTCCAACCCGGCGACGATCATGACCGATCCGGAGCTGGCGGCGCGCACCTACGTCGAGCCGCTCGAGTGGCGGACGCTCGCCGCGATCATCGAGCGAGAGCGTCCCGACGCCCTCCTTCCGACCCTCGGCGGACAGACCGCGCTCAATCTGGCGATGAAGCTGCGCGCCGAGGGCGTGCTCGAGCGGTTCGGCGTCGAAATGCTCGGGGCGCGTCCCGACGCCATCGCGAAGGCCGAAGACCGGGCGCTCTTCAAGGAAGCGATGGAGCGGATCGGCCTGACCTGTCCGCGGGCGGGCGTGGCGCACTCGGTCGCCGAGGCGTGGGAAGCCGTTCGGGAAACGGGCTTCCCCTCGATCCTGCGCCCGAGCTTCACACTCGGCGGCAGCGGCGGCGGGATTGCCCGCGACGAGTCCGAGTTCGAGGAGAAGGTGGCGTGGGCGCTGGCCCAGTCCCCGACGCACGAGGTCTTGATCGAAGAGAGCGTCCTCGGCTGGAAGGAATTCGAACTCGAAGTGATGCGCGACCGCGCCGACAACTTCATCGTGGTCTGCTCGATCGAGAACATCGACCCGATGGGCGTGCACACCGGCGACTCGATCACGGTCGCGCCGGCGATGACGCTCACCGACCGCGAGTACCAGCGGCTGCGCGACGCGGCGCGGGCCGTCATGACCGAGATCGGCGTCGAGACGGGCGGCGCGAACGTGCAGTTCGCCGTCGACCCGAAGAACGGCAACTTCCACGTCATCGAGATGAACCCGCGCGTTTCTCGCAGCTCGGCGCTGGCGAGCAAGGCGACTGGCTACCCCATCGCGAAAATCGCCGCGAAGCTCTCGGTCGGGTACACGCTCGACGAGCTGAAGAACGACATCACCCAGACGTCTGCGGCGTTCGAACCGGTCATCGACTACGTCGTCGTCAAGTGGCCGCGCTTCGCCTTCGAGAAGTTCCCCGGCGCCGACCCGACGCTCGGAACGCAAATGAAGAGCGTCGGCGAGGCGATGAGCATCGGTCGCACGTTCTGCGAGGCGCTCCAAAAGGCGGCGCGGTCGCTGGAGACGGGCAAAGACGGCCTCGTGTCGCTGCTCGACAAGGTGGACTACCGCACGCTCGCCGAGCCGAAGCGACGGAGGGACCTCGGCATGGAGGCGCCCGAGCTCGAGCTACCGAAAACCTTGCCGCCCGCCGCCCCCGACGAGATCCGGCGGGCCTTGGAAAAGGTCGTCGCGATTCCGACTGCGGACCGCCTCTTTTACGTGGCCGACGCCATGCGCGTCGGGATCAGCGACGAAGAGCTCTACGCGCTCACGGCCATCGACCCCTGGTTTTTGGCGCACATGCGGCGGATTGTCTCCGCCGAGGGACGCATCCAGAAGGGCGCGCTCGGTGCGGACGAGCTGCGCGCCGTCAAGCGCCTCGGATTCAGCGACCGTCAGATTGCCAGGCTGTCCGGGAGCCGCGAGGACGACGTGCGAGCGATGCGCCTCTCGCAAGGGACGCGCGCCGTGTACGCCCGGGTCGATACGTGCTCCGCGGAGTTCGTGGCGCACACGCCGTATCTTTATTCGACCTACGAATCGACGAGCGAGGCCGGCGCCAGCGCGAACAAGAAGAAGGTCGTCATCCTCGGCGGAGGGCCCAACCGAATCGGACAGGGGATTGAGTTCGACTGCTGCTGCGTTCACGCGGTCATGGCGCTCCGCGGCTTGGGCTTCGAGACCGTGATGGTCAACTGCAACCCCGAGACCGTTTCGACCGACTACGACACGTCCGACCGGCTGTACTTCGAGCCGCTGACGCTCGAAGACGTGCTCAACATCATCGACGAAGAGAAGCCCGAGGGGGTCATCGTCCAGTTCGGCGGGCAGACGCCGCTCAAGCTCGCCGTCCCGCTCGAGAGCCGAGGGGTCAAGCTGCTCGGAACCAGCGCCGACGCCATCGATCGCGCCGAAGACCGCGGCCGATTCGACGAGCTTCTCACCAAGCTCGCGCTCAAGCGCCCCCGGGGAGCCATCGCGCGCACGCCCGCCGAGGCGATGGCGATCGCCGAGGGCATCGGCTTTCCAGTGCTCGTGCGTCCAAGCTACGTGCTCGGCGGCCGGGCCATGATGATCGCGTACTCGCGCGAAGAGCTCGAGCTCTTCGTCATGCGCGCCTTCGAGGCGGCCAGCGAGGCCGGGACGCAGACCATCCTCATCGACGAGTTTCTCAAAGACGCCATCGAAGTCGACGTCGACTGCATCGCCGACGGCAGGCGCTGCGTCATCGGCGGCGTGATGCAGCACATCGAAGAGGCGGGGGTTCATTCCGGCGACTCGTCGAGCGTCCTGCCGGCGCACTCGCTGCCCCCGGAGATCGTGCTCTCGATCGAGGAGCAGTCTCGCATGCTCGCGCTCGAGCTCGGCGTGGTCGGGCTCATGAACGTGCAGTTCGCCGTGAAGGGAGGCGAGGTCTACATCCTCGAGGTCAACCCGCGCGCGAGCCGCAGCGTCCCGTTCGTCTCGAAGACCACGGGCAGACCGCTCGCGAAGATCGCGGCAAAGCTCATGGTGGGAAAGACGCTCGACGAACTGGGGATCGTCGATCAGCCGGTGCCCCGTCACACGAGCGTCAAGGAAAGCGTCTTTCCGTTCGCCAAGTTCCCGGGGGCCGACACGATCCTCGGACCGGAGATGCGATCGACCGGTGAAGTCATGGGGATCGCCGAGACGTTCGCGCGCGCCTTCGGCAAGGCGATGCTCGCCAGCGGGATCGATCTGGGCCTGCCCGACGCGACGAGCCCGCGCCGCCGCGCCTTCATCAGCGTGAAAGACGAAGACAAGCCCGCCGCGATCCACATCGCTCAGCGGCTGCGCGCGCTCGGGTTCGACATCCTGGCCACCCAGGGGACCGCCGCGGCGCTCAGCCGCGCGCGGGTTCCGGCCGACGTGGTGAAGAAGGTCAACGAAGGCTCACCGCACGTCGTCGACGCCATCCACAGCGGAACGATTGCCATCACCGTCAATACGACGGCCGGCGCCAAGGAAGTGCACGACAGCTACGCGCTTCGAAGGCAGACGCTGCTCGCGAACATCCCGTATTTCACGACGATCGCGGCGGCGCTCGCCGCGTGCGACGCACTCGAGGCCATGGCGAGCGACCCGACGCTCCGGGTCCGGTCGCTCCAGGAGTGGGGATCGTAGCGAGGGGCGATCGGGCTGGACGAAGTCGTCGCCGACGGCCGAGAGCGGCCGGGGTGGACCACGGCTACGAGCGTCAAACGCAAAAAGGCGACAAGGCGATTGTCATCTTGCTCGCAGCCTCGCGCAGGCGACGATCGTACGAAAGAAGCTCGACGGGGTGACCTTGCTCCTTCAATGACTCCCCAAACCTCGTCTGGCGGATGATGGTCTTCGGCGAGAAGCTGCGCCAGGGCCGCCGACGTGTCGAGGTAGATCACCTGTCCTCGCGATCTCGGTCGAGCTCGTGCGCGAGCTCGTTCCACGTCGCGACGGGAAGGCGGGCGGGGGGCAGTTCGGACCGAACGCGGGGGGCGACGAGCCACCCCTCCCTGACGGCGTGGGCGAGCAGCGCGTCATGCAAGATCGCGCTTCTTCCTTCTTGCGGAGGAACGAGCTCGGCGACGACGCGGTCGCGGTCCGTCACCAGAACCGTCTCCCCGTTGGCCGCCATGCGGACGTACTCGCTCAGCTTGTTCTTGAGTACCTTCAGTCCGACGGCTCACATGATCTGACAAGGTAGCTTCTAGAGGCTACTTGAGCAACACGGCGGCGCTGGCCGCCCGCGACGCCTCCTTCTCCTTATGAAAGCGATAGGTCCAGCCTACCGATGGGGCGCGAGGAGCGGCTACCGCTTCCTACCCGCCTCTCTAGGTGGGACTTGTGGCACCTAAACGGGTGAGGGCCGATAGCCGCATTTAGGGTTCGAGGAGTTTCTGCGGCGTGGCGGAGAGGGCGCCGCCGTGCCGCTTTCTGGAAGCCCAGTGCCGAAGGAGGCAGGGGAATGAACGCGGTGGGGCGGCGGATTCTTCTCGTTGCAAGCGAGAGCGAAGAGCGCCGCAGGCTGGTCGCTCGTCTTTCCAGGGGCTCGTATCGAGTGGAGGCGTGCGCATGTCCACGTGAGGCCGAACTGCGTCTCGCCGCCGCCACGATCGCGCTCGTCGACCTCTCGTCTCACGCGGTCGACGGGGTCAACCTGATTCAGACTCTTTCGAGACGCAGACCCGATCTGCCGATCGTCGCCCTTGGGTCGCGCGCGGACAGCCCGGGCGCCATCGCTGCCATTCGCGCGGGTGCCCGTGGCTGTCTATTCGTCGACGATACGTCCCATCGGCTCCTTCTCGCCATGGACGAAGCCTCCGCCGGCGGACGTCCCATGTCACGAGGAATGGGCGCGCTCTTGTTCGACCATGTTCACGGCAGCGGTCGTCGTGAAGTGGACCCCGATTTTCGGACCGGGGGTTAAGGTGGTACGGGGAGCCTGCTCCAGCACGGAGAGGAGCAGGAAGTATGAAGAACACCCGAACGCGGTACACGGCGGAATTCAAGGCGAAGGTTGCGCTCGCGACGTTGCGTGAGGACG
>Ga0265313_10001692_pt1 | contig 20347 bp, 18 predicted proteins | sample 4123metaG_FD_203122 | JGI IMG/M metagenome (GOLD analysis project Ga0265313, IMG submission 203122) | Rhizosphere microbial communities from Carex aquatilis grown in University of Washington, Seatle, WA, United States - 4-1-23 metaG | ecosystem: Host-associated > Plants > Roots > Rhizosphere >...
GCGTACGGAAGTACGCTCCGCGCGCTCGACACCGGGCTCGCTTGGTCTCGGCGAAAATCACCAGGCTTCTGGGTGCCTCCCTCACTCACGCGTGAACGAGGGTTACTCACGCGTGAACGAGGTTCACGCGCCTCGCGATGCGGCCTAACGACCGCGAGCGTCCGTCTCCGGCCTCGTCTCGAGGATACGCAGCAACCTACGACGCTCATCGTTCTCCAGAGCGGCAACGCCCGTGTTGGTCACGGACCACGTCGCAAGAATACCCCGCAGCTTCCTCCGATCGTCCGCAGACCACCCCGACTCGGGTCCTTCCAAGATTCGTAGGGCCGCGGCCGCGCCCACTCCGCGCGCGAACGTCGCTTCCTCCGTGGGCGGAGTGCCAGCGGCCATTCCGCCGTGTCCGAGTGCCTCGGCGATCGCCCGCTCCGCCAGCAGCTCCAGCGCCGGCGAAGCAGCGTGCCGGTTCTTCACGAGCGCGTCGCGCGTAGCTCGACCCAACGCCGCGTCCACCTCTCCGTCCGGGAGTCGCGCGAGCGCGCGCATCCCGATCGTTCGTCCGGCCCGCGTCGCCACCAAAGCCAGCGTCGCGCTCGCCCAGGTGAAGGCCGGCTCGGTTCGCGTGCAGGTCGCGAGGTCTGTCAGCGGCGTGCGGGCCAGGAACCGACCGAGCACGTCGACCGCCAATTCGCGGTCGATCGCCAGCGGAGCGAGCTCGAGCAGCCGGCGCGAGGACCGCGTCACGCGCACGCGTCGCAGTCCCGGCCAGGCCTGAAGTCGCGGCGGCGGATCGACGCCCAGAAAGACACGCCGCTCGCTCCACCACGAAACCGTGGTGTCCGTCCGGGTCACCTCGAGCAGACGCGCGAACCAGGCGTGCCGGGACACGGTCTCACGAACGCTGCGCGGCGCGCCGACGGAATCCACGGTTCGTCTCGCGAGTGCGACCAGCCGCCCCGCCGCACCTCGTCGAAACGTGGCTAATTGCGGGTTCATCGACTGGAGGAGATCGTGCAGCGCCCCGGCGAGGACCCATTCCGCGGCGCTCGGCGGACCGAGATCGTCGATGGGGACGAGAAGCCGCGCGCGCCGCACCCGGGCCCGCTGCACGCGAGCAATCGTCTCCGGATCGACGGGCGGCATCGATGCGACACTCCCGAGAGCCCGTGCCGTGGCGGTGCCGATGGCGCGGCCTGGGCGCAGGCTTCCGCCGAGCACCAGAGGAGCCATCACGCCTTGGAAGAGGCGGAGGGCGATTGCATCGACGTCCGTCTCCACGTCTCACCCGCCCGCTTTGGTGGCTGCGTCGTCCACGAGTTTGGGCACCGGCCCAACGGCAACCACTTTGAGTTCGATGAGCGCTTCGGAGAGCGATTGCTCGATTGCCTGCGCCGCCAAAGGCTCCCACGAGGGCGCCTCGAGCAGGACCGACTCGAGCGTCGAGAACGCACGCTCCTCCACGGTCCAGGCTTGCCCGTCGGTGCCGACGAAGACGACCTGCGACGGTGGGGCGCCGAACGCTCGCGCCACGACGTCCGGGGCGAGCGCCGGGGTCACTCGGTAGCCCGCGGGTAAGTAAAAATTCGGATGGATCTCCACGAAGAACGAGCCGAGCGGCATCGATTCGATGCCCGCCTCCGAGCGCACGAATGCTCCGCGCGTGGTCATCGCGATCCGCGCTTTCGCCACGACCGCACGGGGCAGGGCGTAGGCGAGGCGGCGAAAGAGCGGCAGCTCTTCGGGCGCAATGAGAGTCGCGGTCGCGTCGCGCCAGCGCGCGTTCGAGGGAACGACACGCACGGGGACTTGCGTGATCGCAGCCTGGGTGGTCCGCACCGCGACCGCCGCGTCTTCCCCCTTGGTGCGCATCTCGAAACGCGCGAAGGTCGAGAGGGGCGCCATGGGCGCCACTCGGTCGATGACCCACGGGTCGCCGCCGCCTCCGCGCAGAAACACCAGGGCGGCCGGGTCGAAGACCGGGCACGCGCGGAGTTCGACCGGGTGCCGGTATCCCGACTCGACCACGACGCCGGGACTCGCGGGGACGAAGCAGGTGATTCCGGGCGTGGTGTGCACCAGCTGTCGCATGCGTTCGGGCAGTTGAGGGATGCGCATCACCCAGCGGCGGACGGGCGAGTCGTCGAGCGCACTCTCCTCGGGCCACTCGGCGACGCAGACGTCCCCTTCGACCCGGGAGCGCACCAGGTACTGTACGGCAGCGGGCCCGAGCCCCTGCTCGGTGACGAGGAAACGCGTGCCGGGTTCGAGCTTCGTCGAAGGATCGACGCGCGGCATGAGGCGAAGCAAGAGCGTGCGCAGATCGATGCGACGTTCGATGTCGTAAGTCTGCGAGAAACGCTCGTGGTAGAGCGCGTACGGCGCCTCCGTGGAGACCAGGTGCGAGGCGTCGTAGCCGAAGGGTGCGGTCGAGTCGCGGTACTGTACGAAGTGGCGCGACGTTCCCGTGAACGCGATGCCCCCCACGAGGCGCGCGATCTCGGCCATCCGGTCCATGCGATCGCTCGACTCGGCCGCGAACTCGAACGTGATCTCGCGGGTGCCGAGCTTCGACTTGAGCAGATTCATCGCCAGCGACGGGACGATGTGCTCGAGGGAGTGTTCGCGCGTATAGGCCGCGAGCAGCATGACGAGCCGGTCGATGGACGGGAGCAAGATGAGCCCCTTGGCGCCGAGCGCCACGCCCTTGGAGTCCAGGCTGAGCCCGGGGGTATGCAGTCGCGTCTGATGCAGAGCGATGCGTTCGACCATCGGCGTATTCACGATAGCCTGGCCGGGGGTTTCGCGGTCCGACGGGCGACGAGGCCGAGATTCCGAGTCAGCGGGACTTCACGGCTCGATCGCGCCTGCCATCACGAGTACGGCACCGAGCACCGCTGCCGCGACTGTCTCGGTCCGCAGCGTCAGCCCTCCCAACGAGGCGATGGTCCATCCAGCCGCCGCGGCGCGCTCCACTTCACCGGTTTCGAGTCCGCCCTCGGGCCCGCAGGCAAACGCGAGAGGTCCGCCGCGCGCGATGGCCTCGAATAGGGCTGGCCCGACCGGCTCGGTCGCGCGCTCCCAGAGGCAAAAGCGCGCTCCCTCGGCCGGCTCCACGCCCGCGATGGCCTCGGTCCACGCGCAAAACGGCTCGACGGCCGGCGCGTCGCTCCTCCCGCACTGCCGCGCGGCCTCCTGCGCGATGCGAGTCCACCGAGCCTGCCGGGCCGAGGCTCTCGCGGCGTCGAGCCGTACGACACTTCGCTCGGTTTGCGCGACGACGATTCGCGTCGCACCGAGCTCCGTCGCGTCCCGCACCACGGCGTCGCATTTGTCTCCTTTGGCAAGGCCTTGGATCCACGTGACGGCGCGAGGCCCCCGGGCGGCGGCTTCGCGCGCGTCCTCGAATCGGACCGTCATCCCGTCCGGGTCGGTCTTGACCACGACCGCGCTCGCTTCGAGCGAACGGACCGGGTCGAAGCCGACGAACGCGTCGCCCGCGCCCAATCGAAGGACGCGCGCGAGATAGTGAGCCACCGCGCCTTCGAGGCGCCGCTCGCCGGAGGCGAGGTCCGGAATGGGGGCACGAACCATCACCCGCGCATCACGACCGCGACCCATTCGCCCTTGCGAACCGTGCGTTCCTCGGTCAGCGCGGAGTACGCCGCGCGCACCTCCTCGAGCTGGGCGGGCGCCACGTCGCCGGCGAGAATTCCGGAGAGGACGAGGAGTCCGCCGGGAGCCAGGCACCTCTCGAGCGAACGCGCGATCTCGACCAGGACCCCCGCTTCGATGTTTGCGATGACCGCCGCGTATCGCCCCTCGACGTCTGCAACGGGGCACCCGTCGGCATCGACGCGCTCGTTCATTCGATTGCGCAGGGCGTTCTCGCGCGTGACGAGCACCGCGTCCGGATCCACGTCGACGGCGCGTGCGCGGGCGGCCCCGAGCGCCAGCGCCACGAGCGACAGGACTCCGCTGCCGCACCCGACGTCCAGCACCGGAAGGCCTTGGAAACGTGCGGAATTCTCGCCGAGCACCTCGGCGACCAGACTCGTCGTCTCGTGAAGTCCGGTGCCGAAGGCCCGGCCCGGCTCCAGGACGACGGTGGTCTCTCCGGCCTCGGGAGTGTACCGGCGCCATGGAGGACATATGACGATTTCCCGGGCGATGCGGAAGGGCTCGAAGTATTTCTTCCACTCGTCCCGCCAGGCATCTCCGACGACCGTTTCGACCCGCGGCGACCACTCGGCCGGCAGCTCGCCTGCCGCGGCGCGCGCGTCGTCTTCGCGTTCGAAGCTCGCGATGAGCGTGACTTTGCCGATCGAGCCGCGCGCCAGAGTCGTTTGGTCGCGTGACTCGACCCCGCCGGCCCCGAGTTCGAAGAGCTGCGCGCCGGCCTCGTCGGCTTCCTCCTCGCCGACGTCGATCGCGACGTACGGATATCGCGCGGTGCTCGCCGCACCGGAGCCGGGCCCGTCGCCGTCGCTGTCGCCGTCGACCGGCTTCGCGGAGGGCTCGTCGGTCATGGCACCGGCGCGCTCGCTCGCCCTTGGCTGTATCGCCGCCTCGCCCGGACGCTTCGGAGCACCCCGCGCGCACTCGCGCCGCGCGGCATCGGCTCGCCATCTGCGAGCACGACCGCAGTCAGCCGCCCTCCGTACACGCAGCCCGTGTCGATACCCGTCGCCCACGCGTGAAACTGCGGCTCGGCCCCGGCGTTGTGTCCGAAGACGACGTGAGGCGGACCGTCGTAGCGCGATCCCCACAGCGGCCCGGCGTCCGGCTCGTCGCTCCAGCGGTTCCGCGAGTCGACGGTGCGTATTTTCAACAGCGCTTCTGCGGGCGTGCGCTTCGGCGCCGCCCCGGGTACGACGCCGGCGTGAACCACCCGTATCCCGTGTTCGGGGAGATCGAGCCAGAGCGGCATCGCTTCGAGCAACCGCCACTCGTCCTCGGAAAGGGCTCTGGCAAGGCGTTCGTGGTCGGCGCTGAGAGATTTGGGCCGGTGGCGTGCAGACAGGAGCTTTTCTTCGTGATTGCCCCGTACGGCGCGCGCTCCCAGCCGCCGAACGAGCGCGAGCGTGCCGCGGGAGTCCGGGCCGCGCGTGACGAGGTCTCCAACGAAGATGAGCCGATCGCTCCCCTCCGAAAAGCGAATTTGCTCGAGAAGCTCCTCGAGCTCCGAGGTGCACCCGTGCACGTCGCCGATGATCGCTGTCCGGCCCATGACGCCCCCTACGTGCCGTCGAGTTTGGCGCGTTTGGGGATGACGACCGTTCCCGACTCGGTCACGAAGAAGCGTGCGCGATCGGCGTCGCGGTCGAAGCCGATGATCGTTCCAGACGGAATCTCGACGTCTTTGTCGATGATCGCGCGCCGAATCTTCGCATGCCGCCCCACGCGGACGCGCTCGAAGAGCACACTTTCCTCGACCTCGCTGAACGAGTTCACGCGGCAGCCGACCCCCAGCACGCTCCTGTGGATGCGCCCTCCCGAGATGATGCAGCCGTGGCTCACCATCGAGTCGGTCGCGATTCCGACGCGTGCCTGCGCTTCGTCGCGAAAGACGAACTTCGCCGGGGGATCATGAGTCGCGCCGGTACGGATCGGCCAGCGGAAGTTGTAGAGATTGAACTGGGGGTTGATCGCGATGAGATCCATCTGCGCCTCCAGGTAAGCGTCGATCGATCCAATGTCGCGCCAATAGCCTCGGTTGCGACCTTCTTCCCCCGGCACGGCATTGGTTCCGAAGTCGTAGGCGAATACGTCGGCACCCTTTTTGACCAGGCGTGGCAAGATGTCGTGCCCGAAGTCGTGGCGGCTTTCGTCGATGTTTTCGTCTTCGCCGAGCTCGCGCAAGAGTACGTCAGGCCTAAAAACGTAATTGCCCATCGAGGCCAAGCACATCCGATCGTCGCCGGGTACGGTCGGGGGATTGTCCACCTTTTCGTGGAATGCCAAGATCCGGCCACCGCGGCCAATCTCGATGATGCCGTATTCCTTCGCGGTTTCGCGTGGCACCGGGATGGCGGCCACGGTCGCATCGGCGTGCGAGCTCTCGTGGAACGCGAGCATTTGCCGGACGTCCATCTTGTAGACGTGGTCCGCGCCGAAAATGCAAATGAGCTCGGGCCGCTCGTCGTTGATGACGTGCTGGCACTGCCAGACCGCATCGGCCGACCCGCGGTACCAGGTCTTGCCGGTGCGCTGCTGCGCGGGGATCGCCTCGATGAACTGATCGAGGATCGGCGCCAGGCGCCAGTTGCGCGCGATGTGCTCTTCGAGCGACGCGCTCTTGTACTGCGTGAGCACCTTGATGCGCGACAGGCCCGAGTTGACGAAGTTCGAAAGGACGATGTCGATGATGCGATAGCGTCCGCCGAAGGGTACCGCCGGCTTGGCTCGGTCGAGGGTGAGCGGGAACAGCCGCTTGCCCTCGCCGCCGGCGAGCACCATCACGAGCACCTGGTTCGTGTCCACGTTGAATGCCGTGCCGTTCATGGGATGGTCCAGGGGGTGGGTCGGGAGGACGTATAGCAGGGTCTCGGCGCCGCGATGGCACCACTGCGATCCGGATCAGGCCCCCAGGAGCCCGGGAGGGCTGCATTCGACCGTGGGCATGCGCCGATGATGTCGCCCGGCGAGCCGGAGGGCAAAGGCTTCGAGCCCTTCTTCAACAATCTGTTACGAGAAAGCTTCGGTCTCGAGTCGACGAAAGAGGTTCTCCAGTTCGGGCCGACCGCGGAGCGGCTCGCAGAAGAGCGTCGCCAGCTCGAGAAGCCGCGCCTCGACGCGCTCGGCCCGGGCGTTCCGATCGACCAGGCGCTGATGCGCGGTCTCGCGCTCGCGGTCGACCGCCTGCTCGTGGCTCGCCAGCGCTCCCCGCAGCTCGGCGAGCTGGTAGTCGAGGTCCGCGACCGAGCGCCCCTTTTCTTCGAGCGTCGCCTGTGCGGACGACTCGATTCGTCGGGCGGCGCTCCAGGCGTCGACCGCCCGCGCGCACTGCCGATACCCGTCGGCGAGCTGCACGTACGGCTCGTCGAACCCCGCCCGTCCCTCCCATGTCATCACTTCGCGGAGCGCAGCCGCGTACGCCGCTGCGGCCCGCCTCGCGTGGTTCGCGAGCCGATCGAAGTCGATGTGCGCGGCGCGAAGCTCGTCGCGTGCCCTCGACGCATCCAGCCCGAGCGCGTCGACCGCGAATCCGAGCCGCTGTCGCCCCTCCCGACCGCCGGCGTCGATCTCCTCCAGTCTGCGCTGTTCCACCTCTCCCGCGGCTCGTGCCTCGGACAGGGCAGTCACGAGCTCCTGCATCTCGCCCAGGGCCCGCGCTGGCTTTGCGCCCCGCGAGCTCGTGAGCATTTGCCGGAACAACGCGAGACGCCCGGCCCATTCGCGAGGAAGCTCTCGGCCGGCGGCGCGCCGCGGCAGTACGACCGGAACGGAGCTCGCGGGGTCCTTTTCCGGGTCCGGCGGCACCGGTGCGTGGACCTCGGCGGCCAAGGCGAGAAGGTCCTGCTCGACCCGATGGGCATCCACGGGGCGCGCGCGCGGATCTTTTTCGAGCAGTTGAAGGACGAGCGCCTCGAGTCTTTCGGGTAGGTGCGGCTCGATCAGGCGGGGAGACGGAGGTCGCTCGTGGAGGTGCTTGACGAGAAACGTGGCGGGGTCGTTCGCCTCGAACGGAAGCTTCCCCGTGGCGATTTCGTAGAGGATGACGCCCATCGCATAAAGATCGACGCTGGGCCCTGCCTCTCCCGCGCTCACGCGTTCGGGCGCAATGTACTGCGGTGTGCCGAAGAGCTCTCCTGCGCTGGTCAAGCGCGGGTCGTCGCGCGACCGCGCGATTCCGAAGTCGAGGATCTTGAGGAGGTCGCTCCCGTCGGCTCGGCGGCAAACGAACATGTTCTCCGGCTTCAGATCCCGATGAACGATTCCGAGGTCGTGGGCGCGGGCGATACCCCGGGCAAGTTGGATCATTATCGAGAGGGAACGGGAGAGAGGAAGCGAGCCCTCGGACAGAAGCTGGGCGAGCGTGCGGCCGTCCAAGAGCTCCATGACCATGTACGGCGTCCCGTCGCTGGTCTCGCCGTGATCGAAAATCTCGATCACGTTCGGGTGGGCGAGCATCTGGGTACTCTTCGCCTCGCGACGAAACCGCTCCCGGACCGTTGCGTCGGCGGCGAGCGCGGGGTTCATGACCTTGATGGCGCAAGCCCGGTCGACGAGCTTGTGGCGTGCGCGGTAGACGGTCGCCATGCCTCCCTCGCCAATCGCCTCTTCGACGAGGTAACGCCCGGCGATGGTCGCGCCGATCAGCGGATCGCGGATGGCCAGGAGCTCCGCCCCGTCGACGAAGCAGTAAGCCGCGTCCGCCGGATAACGCAGGTGGCACTGGACGCAAGCCTTCATTGCCGTTTGGTCGAGCGGGCGCCCCGGCCACTCGGTGCCCTAACGCAGTGGGCTGCTTCCCGCTCACGGATGATGCTAGCGTGGGACGCGTCCGGGGCATATGGGCCGCGTCCCCCCCCGAGCGCGTTTTTTCGCGTACGGAGACACGCCGTGAGCCGCATCGTTTGGCGACTGTTCATCATCGCGCTCTTTGCTCTCGGTGTAGGGCTTTGGGTTCGAGGAGCGTGTTTGCGATGGTGGCCGCTTCTCTTCGCCGATTCCGGGGCGGTGCTACCGGGGCTCCGCGTCGGCGGCGTGGCTCTCGTCCGAAGTGCCCCGGCGCGAGCCCAGGTCGAAGCGCGCGCCCGAGCGCTCCAAGACCGGCCCGTCCGGCTCATCGTGCGCGACGGCGCGAGCGCGCGGGTCGCCGCGGAGTCGACGCTTGGCTCGCTCGGCGTTTCGTTCGACGTCGATTCCGCCCTGTCGTGCGCCCTCGGTCTTGGCCGGATCGGGGACATGGCCACTCGGGCCCACCTGGCGGATCGCGCTCGGGCGGGCGCTCTCGACGTCCCACTGCAATCGATCGTCGACCTGCGCGCGGCGGTCGAGCGCCTCCTGCCCCTCAAAGAAGACCTCGACGTTCCGCCCGTGGCCGCGCGGCTGGACGTCGAGCGTCACTCGAGCGTTCCGGAGCGAGACGGCCGCGCGCTCGACATCGACGGGGCCATCGCCGCCATCGCCCATGCCGCCGCGGATCCGAACCTCGCAGAGGTCGAGCTCCCGTTCGCGGTCGTCCCACCCCACGTGACGAGCGCTTCGCTGGCGAGCGTCGACGTGTCGCACTTGCTCGCGTCGTTTGCCACGTACTTCTCACGTCGCGGCGACCAAGCGCAGCGCGCCCAGAACATCGAGGTCGCCGCCGCGCACCTCGACGGGCTGGTCATCGAGCCGGGTGAGATCGTGAGCTTCAACGACGTCGTCGGTGCGCGCAGCGGAGACAACGGTTTCCAGAAAGCGTTCGAGATTTACAAGGGCGAGATGGTCGAGGGCACCGGCGGCGGAACGTGTCAGGTCGCTTCGACGTTGCACGCGATAGCGTTCTTCGGCGGGCTCGACATCGTTCAGCGGCTCCCCCACTCTCGACCGAGCGCGTACCTGCCGGTGGGTCTCGACGCGACCGTGGTCTATCCGGTGGTCGATCTCAAGCTCCGCAATCCGTACTCATTTCCGGTCGTCGTGCACGCGACGGTCGGCACGAACGACGTAACGATGCAGCTTCTCGGCGCCGACAAGCCGGTGCGGGTGGCGCTCCTCCGCTCCGTGCTCTCCAGGACCCCCTTCGAGCGCAAAGTCGTCGCCGATCCGGCGATCGGCACACCGAAGCGAAAACAGAGGGGAGTCGACGGAATGAAGCTTCTCCGCAAGCGACTCGTGGTTTCTCGAGGGGGGTCGAGCCGGGTCGAGACGTCGCGCGACAACTATCCACCGACGACCGAAGTCTGGAAGGTGCCCCCGGGCTACGACGACGCGGAACTGCCGCCGCTCGGGGAAGACTTACCCAATCCCGACGGCCCCGACAGTTCCCCTCCTGCGCCCGCTCACACGAGCGACCCCGAGCAGACGATATGGGGGAGATGACTCTCCCGAATTTGACCACACCTCGTCCACGTGCGACCGTTTTTGCGTGAACGCGATGTTTCGTCGGCGGCTGGTGGCCCTATCGATCGGCTGCGCGCTGCTCCTCGACCTACCTGCCGCACGCGCGGCGGACCCGCCCCGCACCGCCAAACCGGCCAAGGCGGCAAGTGGCGCCAAGCCCGGACCTAGGGGCGGATCGAAAACCTCGCACGCCGTCGACCTGGGAGCGCGGCGAGCGATTGCGGGCGGGTCTACGGTCGACGACGTCTCCCTGGGCGTGGAAAGCCCCGAGCTGGTTGCTCTGCGCGAAGCGGAGCGCGAGCTCTTTCCTGCGGCAGCCCCCGCAGCCGGAAGTCAGTGGCCAGCGGAGGTGCCTCTCGTCCTGCCCCGGGACGTAGGCCCGCAGATCCACGCGTCCGGTGTACCGCCGAGCGGGCCGACCGTGCCCCCTCAAAACGAAAGTGCCGTCGACATGGCTTGGCTCGCGCACCTCGACATGCCCGACGTGCCCGTGCGGTGGGACGAGCGGGTCGTGCGTTACCTCCGGTTCTTCCGCGAGGACCCCCGTGGCCACACGATGTTCGCGAACCTGTTCCGACATTCCGGGCGCTTTCGCGACACGATGCGCCGCGTGCTTCGCCGAAAGTCGCTTCCCGAGGATCTCGTGTGGGTCGCGATGATCGAGAGCGGCTTCGACCCGAGCGCGCGTTCTGCGTCGGGTGCGGCTGGTCTCTGGCAGTTCATGCCGGAAACGGCCCGAATCTACGGTCTGGCGACGGACCGCTGGGTCGATCAGCGCTACAGCCCGGATCTGGCCACCGCCGCGGCAGGCGACCTGCTCGGAGACCTGCACCGTCGCTTCGGGAGCTGGGAGCTGGCCCTCGCGGCCTACAACATGGGTCACGCGGGCCTCGCGTCCGTCGTACGCCGCTACAACACCAACGATTTTTGGACGCTCGCTCGTACCGAAGGAACTCTGCCTTGGGAAACGACGCTCTACGTGCCGAAGATCCTCGCGGCCGCCGTCGTCGCGCACAACCTCGCGGCGTTCGGCTTTGGAGACCTCAGCGCCGACCCACCGGTCGAGACCGATCAAGTGGACGCGCCGCCGGGAATGTCGCTCGCGGCTCTGGCCCAGGCTGCGGGCTGCGACTCCAAAGAAATCGAAGCGCTCAACCCCGAGCTGCGCGCCTTACGTACCCCGCCCGCCGGTGAGGGCGATTCCCGCTACGCCCTGAGGGTACCCAACGGCAAAGGCCCGGCGTTCGCACAGGTCATCGCCCGGTCGCGCAAGGATCTGCCGCCGCTCGACCGATATGTCGTGCGCTTCGGCGAGAGCCTCGATCAAGTGGCGGCGGCGCACATGACGACGACCCAGCGCCTGGTAGACCTCAATACGATCGCGCCCGGCGAGGCGGTTCGGGGGGGCACGGTGCTACTCGTACCCAAAGTCGACGGTACCCCTGCGACTCCGAGCGACGCGCCGGCCAGACCGAAGCCGAGCGCTATCGTTCCGTCGGACGAATTTGTCTACCCCAATAGGCAGCGCGTCTTCTATCGCGTTCTGGCCGGCGACACCCTGAAGGAAGTGGCGAGCGCGGTGCACGTATCGGTCGACGACCTGTGCCGCTGGAACGATTTGGACGCCGGCGCCCGGCTCCAGGAGGCAATGACGCTCCAAGCGTTCGTAGCACCCGACGCGGATCTATCGCGCGTCGTCGTTCTCAAAGAGGAGGACGTTCACGTCGTCGCGATCGGCTCCGACGAGTTCTTCGCCGGCCTCCAGCAGAGCAAAGGCCACAAGCGCGTGACGGTTGCCGCAAAAACCGGGGACACGATCGAATCGATCGGAAAGCGCTACGACGTGGCCGCACGCACGATGGAACGCGTCAACCGCCGTGGTCGGACCGACCCCCTCAAGCCGGGCGAGCCCGTCGTGGTCTACGTACCCAGCTTCGTTTCGACGCCGGGCGCGAACGCCGTGACTGCGTCGAACGGACCGGCCCCGAACGGGCCTACCCCCCTCCCGCCTCTCCCCGAACTCTCGCCCTGACCCCGTCGATGGAGACGACGACCGCCATCGTTCTTGCTGCGGGGCAGGGGACGCGCATGAAGAGCGCGCTCCCGAAGGTGATGCACACCGTCTGCGGCCTTCCCATCGTGCACTTTGGCGTGCAGGCCGCGCTCGACGCCGGATGCGCCGACGTGGTCGTGGTGGTCGGGCATGGCCGGCAGCTCGTCGAAGACTACATTGCCCGTGCGTTCCCAGCGGGGCGTGTGCGGACCGCCGTCCAGGAACGACAGCGAGGGACGGGCGACGCCGCCAGAGTGGGGCTCGCGGCGGTCGGAGTCGAGGCGACGCGCGTGCTCCTGCTCAACGGGGACGTGCCCCTGATTGCGGCGTCCGACGTGCAGTCGGTGCTCGCGCCACTGGACGTGGGCCCGTCTCCCCCCGCCCTGTCGCTCGCCACGTGCATCGTCGACGACCCGACCGGCTATGGGCGTGTCTTGCGCCATGCGGGCGCGGTGACGGAGATCCGCGAACAGCGCGATTTGCGCGGGGACGACGAGCGCGGGATCCGGGAGATCAACGCCGGCGTCTACGCTGGTCGCGCGGGGCTCTTGCGAGAAGCGTTGGCGGGCCTCGTCCCGAACAACGCGCAGGGAGAACTGTATTTGACCGACGTCGTCTCGTTCGTCCGCAGGGCTGGCGAGCGCGTCTACACGGTGCAGCGTCCCGAGGAAGTGCTGGCGGGAGTCAACGATCGCGAGCAGCTCGCCAAGATCGAACAAATCATGCGCGCACGAATCGTCCGCAGGTGGCGGCTTGCGGGGGCGACCGTGCGAGAAGGCGCGCGAATCGACGCCGGCGTGGTGCTCGAGCCCGATGCAACGGTGGAGGCCGGCGTGTCGCTTCGAGGGCTCACGCGCATCGGAGTCGGGGCAGTCATCGACGTCGGCTGCGTCCTCACCAACGTCGAAGTAGGTCCGGGCGCGATCGTGAGGCCCTACTCGGTGGCCACCGACTCGCGGATCGGGGCGCGGGCGTTCGTGGGCCCGTTCGCGCACCTGCGTCCCGAAAGCGACATCGGAGAAGACGCCCACGTGGGCAACTTCGTCGAGACGAAGAAGACGCAGATGCGTCGCGGCGCGAAGGCCAACCACCTGGCGTATCTGGGCGACAGCGTCATCGGCGAGCGCGCGAACGTGGGTGCTGGGACGATCTTCTGCAACTACGATGGCTTCCGGAAGCACACGACCGTCATCGAAGAGGGCGCCTTCATCGGAAGCGATTCGCAGATCGTCGCGCCGGTGACGATTGGCGCGAACGCATACGTCGCCACGGGAACGACCGTCACCAGGGACGTTCCCGCGGACGCGCTCGCGATTGGCCGGGTGAAGCAGGACAATAAGGATGGCTACGCGGCGAAGCTGCGCGCCCGCTTCAAGGCAGAACAGAACTCATCCAAATAGACGAGCAACTGCAAGCCCAGGCGGCTGAAGCGGATGGAGGCTGCACCGCCGTCTTGCCCTGAACTGCGGAGGACGTATCCCATCGTGGCGAATCGCCCCGACGCGGACGGGCGCCCGCCACAGTCCGCGTGGCGATATTGTCGGCGGGCTCTTCTTCATCGCGCACTGCATCGGTCGGAAAAGGCAGTTCGCGCGCACTCGCCCCGACGGCACGCTCACTGCAATCCGCCCGGCTCGTCTGTGATGGGCACCCTTGGAGAGGTGCGTGCGCGAGACGAGGAGGGAGAAGAGGAGCATGATGTCGATTCAACGCTGCGGTGTCGCCGGTATGGCTTTGCCGTTCGCCCTCGCAGGTGCGATTACGGCGTGCAGCGGCGGACGCACCCAGGCCAAGACTCCGGCCAACGCGACCGCGACGCAGCCTCGCGCATCGGCGGCTCCCCGCGCATCGGATGGGCCGGCTCCCCCGCACTCAGCCGCGCGGGACGCGTCGAGGCCGGCGGGGGAAGAATCTCGACCGGACGACTCCGACGCCGACGATGCCGAGCTGGTCGTGGCGCGCGAAGTCGTCGCGAGTTGCCCGACCTTGCGCCTCGTCCGTCAGCATATGGGCGCGTTCGACCCGGATATGATTTGGCTCGCAGTCCTCGAGTCGATTGGCGACTGCATGCGGGAGGGGGGAACCATGGCGCAGCAGACTATCGGCGTTTCCGGCGACGAGGAGCATCGACACGTGGTGCGTGAAGTCTTGGGGACGCGCGGAGTCGCACCGACACGCGTCATCGCGCGACTCCCACCGGGAGCGGCGGAATGCCAAGGAGGCGCCAACTGTACCAAGCGAGTCGAGATCACGCTCGTTGCGCCGTGACGGCACCTCGATTTTGCCGGATCGAAACTCTCATATGAGAAAAAGGAGACGATCAAAACCGATGGACGCCACCCTTGCCCTCGTCGAGCAACATCGGGTCATCGAAGGACTGTTCGACGAAGTCGCGCGCGAAGGCCGACGCCGGGCGCGCTCGTCGCTGATCTCGAGGCTCGCGGAAGAGCTGATCGCGCACCTCGCCGCGGAAGAGACCGTGTTCTACCCGGCTGTTCGGCGCGTTCTCGAAGAAGTACCCGAGGCCGGCCCTCTCGGAGGTGACGAGCACTTGCTCCTGCGAATCGAGCTCCGGACCGTCCTCAAGACCAGCGTGAGCGATCGGTCTTTCGAGGGCCGCATCGCCGCGCTCCGGACCCTCTTTGCCGAGCACGTTCGCCGCGAGGAGGTCGACCTTTTCCCGCGTGTATCGCGCGGCGTTTCGGACGCTCAGCGGGATGTGCTCGGCGAGGAGATCCTCGCGTCGCGCCCGCACGTATGGATCGTCACGGCCGAAGGCAAGACGCCGCGTCCTGCAGTGGGCGACTGGCGCTTGCGGAGCCGGGTGAGCGTGCTCCTGGGCGCGGGATAGGCGTACGCGGCGCCAGTAGTTCTCGTCGTCGCGCCTCGCGCTGCTCGAAACTCGCAGCAAATCCTCGGTCCGCCAAACCGTCGGGTGTTCTAGACTCCCCCTCGACCCATGGATGCCATCCGCATTCGCGGCGGCGTTCCGCTCCGCGGTTCGATCCGAATCAGCGGCGCCAAGAACGCGGCCCTCCCGATGCTTTGCGCCACACTCCTATCCGACGGCGCGAGCCGCCTGCGCAACGTCCCGGCCCTCCGGGACATCCAGACGACCGCCGCGCTTCTGCGATTCCTCGGGCGGGACGTGGCGGTTTCTACGCCTGACGTCACCGTTGCGGCCGGCACCAGCGTGCGCCCCGAGGCTCCTTACGAGCTCGTGAAGCAAATGCGTGCGAGCGTCCTGGTGCTCGGGCCACTTGTCGCCCGCTTCGGCCGCGCAAAAGTCTCCTTGCCGGGCGGTTGCGCTATCGGGGCGCGTCCGATCGACCAGCACCTGAAGGGCCTCGAGGCGATGGGGTGCCGCATTCGCCTCGAGCGCGGCTATGTCATCGCCGAAGGCCCGGGAGGGAGCGGGCGCCTACGGGGCGCGGAGGTGTGCTTCGACATTCCCACCGTGACCGGAACGGAGAACCTGATGATGGCCGCCTCGCTCGCCAAAGGGCGCAGCACGCTGGTCAACTGCGCGCGAGAGCCGGAAGTGGAAGAGCTCGGGAGAGTGCTCAACAAGATGGGGGCCCGCGTGGACGGGGCTGGCACCGACGTTGTGCACATCGAAGGCTTCGATCGCGGGGAGCTCGCGCCGTTCGATCACGCGATAATCCCCGACCGCATCGAAGCGGGCACATACATGGTTGCCGCCGCCGTCAACGAGGGGAGCGACGTCATTCTCGACGGGGCCGAGCTCTCGGACATGGAGGCGCTCATCGTGAAGATGCGCGCCGCCGGCGTCGAAGTGGCGAGCGAAGGTCAGAGCGTGCGGATACGGCGCAATGGCCCACTTCGCACCGTGAACGTCACGACAGCGCCGCATCCCGGCTTTCCGACCGATATGCAAGCGCAGTTTTTGGTGCTCATGTGCCTGGCCCGCGGCGAAAGCGTGATAACCGAGACCATTTTCGAGAATCGCTTCATGCACGTTCCCGAGCTCCAGCGTATGGGGGCGAACATCGCCCTCCGCGGCAACACCGCAGTCGTACAGGGCGTCGACGGGCTGTATGGCGCCAGCGTCATGGCGACCGACTTGCGCGCGAGCGCCTCGCTCGTCATCGCGGGGCTCGTCGCAGCGGACGAGACGGAAGTACGGCGCGTTTACCATATCGATCGCGGATACGAGCACATCGAGAAAAAGCTCAGGGGAGTCGGGGCTACCATCGAGCGCGTGAAGGGAGCCGACGCATGACCGAGCGACTGACGATCGCGCTACCAAAAGGGAGGGTGCTCCGTGTTGTTGCGCCGCTCCTTGCGCTCGCCGGCGCCGATACATCCGCGCTTCTCGCCGACGACCGTTCGCTCGTGCGCGAAATGCCCGGATCCGGACTGCGCTTTCTGCTGCTCAAGCCGGACGACGTGCCGACGTACGTCGAGTACGGCGCCGCGGATCTGGGCGTGTGTGGCCGCGATGTCTTGATGGAGCGCTCCTGCGATTTGTATCAGCCGCTGGATCTCGGAATCGGCCGCTGCCGAATGGTCGTGGCGGGGGTGACGGGGAAGCCGGCTCCGACCGGGGTGCCGCGCGTCGCGACGAAGTTTCCCCGCTCGGCGACCGCTCACTTCGCGCGGCGCGGCGTTCAGGCCGAGGTCGTTTCCGTGCACGGCTCGGTAGAGTTGGCTCCACTCGTGGGGCTCGCAGACCTCATCGTGGACCTGGTCGAGACCGGGGAGACCCTGCAGCAGAATGGGCTGGAAGTGCGCGAAGAAATCGCGCGCATCTCCAGTGTTTTGATCGCGAATCGCGCGGCATACAAGCAGCGGCAGGAACGCATACGGCCGCTGGTCGACGCGCTTCGAAGAGCCGTCACCGCGAATTCGACGTAGGGGGCCGCGGCGGGCCGGCGTCGGAGGCTGGCGGATCGAGCCGGACGAGAGGGCGCAAGCGCTTGAGCGTCGCTCGGCCGATGCCCTTCACTTTGAGGAGATCTTCCAGCGCGCGGAACCGTCCGAGGCGAGCCCGGAGCCCGAGGATCGCGTCCGCCCTCTTTGCGCCGACGCCGGGCAGTCGCCGTAGTTCGACGTCCGACGCCGTATTGAGGAAGACCGGATCGTCGGGCGACGCGCGCGATGGCGCGGCGGGTGCGGCGGGGATGGGCACTGCGGACGCGCTGTCCGCGCCGACCGTATGGGGTGCAAGCGCAACGGGCGCCTCCGCTGCTTCGCCCAGTCGCGGAGCAGTGGCGGAAGGCTCGGCCGTCGCAATGGCCACGGAGGCGGCGACCGCCGCCGGCGGGTCGGCTACTGCGCCGGCGACCGCGGTGCGTCCGATCAATGCAAGGAGGGCGAGGCCGGCTCCCGCGAGCGCGGCGCGCGCGATCGGCTTCGCAAAGCGAGAGTCGACCACGCGCGCCGCAGCGCGCGACAGAACGCCTCGGAACGGTGGTTCCACGGCGGTGTCTTTTCGCGTTAGAGGAGAGAATCGCTCGTTGAGTTTTGCTTGGCCCTCGGGCGCGCCCCGGCGTCCGCGGAATCGGCGCGGCGCTCGTAGGGCTCCTGCCACTCGCGCACCTGCAATGTCCCGTTGATCGGGACCGCGTCGAGCCGCAGCGTGAGTGATCCGTCGCGGTTCACGAATCCGACGCCGACGCGCGTCCAGAACGACTTTCCCTGTCCCCGATCGACCACCGTCCAGACTACTTTCATGGTCCTGTTCGTTTGCTCGTCCATGGTCCGCTCCCTGTGTTGACCTGCGCCTCGGCCAGAGCGGCCGAGGACGTTTTTCGTGGCATGGCGCCCGCCAACCGATGAACGGGCGCCCGAGCGGGTGACAGTGCGACCCTCGTGCCGCCGCCTGATCGCTTGAATTTTGCGGTAAAAAGGGGGCGCGGCGCGGGAGGCGCCCGGCCGTGGACAGGACCGCGCCTGTCCGCGGCCACTCGATGCTGGTATCCTCCGCGGACTGGGCGCGGCTTGGCCCGCCCAGCCGTCGCGTGTTATCCAGAGAACGTCGGAGGTTTGTCATGGCGCTCGATCTTTCCCATCACGAAAAGCTGGTTGTGGACCGCATCGAGTCGGACGGTGCCAGCGCCTCGATGGGCTCGCGCCGCGCGTTCCTTGGGAGCGCTGCGGCGGTGGCTGCCGCGGCGACCATCTTGCCCGCTCGAACGGCGCTTGCTCGGACCCCTGAGTTGGCAGCGAAGCCGCCCGCTGGTTTCGTGCCGCTCGCCGCGCCTGGCCGCGTGGTCAAGGTGACGAAGGGCGGCTGCCTCGAGTCGAACGGCATCTATCCGAAACCCGACGACGCGAAGGAGATGCTCCGCCGCGCGATGCAAGAACTCACCGGCAAGAGCGACCTCGCCGAAGCGGCAAAGATGTTCGTGCACCCTGACGACAAGGTGTGCGTCAAGGTCAACGGCATTGCGCTCCAAAACATGGCGACCAATAAGGAGCTGGTCCTGCCGTTCATCGAGGCGATGATCGCTTCCGGTGTGCCCGCCGGGAACATCACCGTGCTCGAGCAGTACCCGGGCTTCATGAACGGTACGCGCATTACGGCGCGGGGCGTTCCCGCCGGAGTCGGCGTCGCGTGGCACACGAACAAGGACGCGACGATGGAGTGGCGCGACATTCCGGGAACGCAGAGGCACACGAAGTTCGTGCGCACGCTCACCGAATCGACGGCGCTCATCAATTTCGCTCTCATCAAAGATCACTCGATTTGCGGCTACACGGGTGCGCTCAAGAACATGACGCACGGCTGCAGCGTCAACCCGCAAGATTTCCACGACCACCACGCCAGCCCGCAGATCGCGATTCTGTCGGCACAAGACGTCCTTCGCAGCCGGCTGCGCCTCTGCATCATCGACGGGTTCAAGGTGATGGCGCACGGCGGTCCGCTCTACAAGCACCCCGAGTACGTGACGCCGCACGAGTCGGTGTACGTGTCGACCGACCCAGTGGCTCTCGATGCGATCGGCTGGGAGGTCGTCGAGAAGGCGAGAGCCAAGTTCAAGCTCAAGTCGCTCACCGACGAGGGTCGTCCGCCCGCGTACATCCAGGCGGCGGCCGATTTGGGTGTCGGTATTGCCGACCCCGCGAAGATCACGCTGCGCGAGATAGCGATCTAGAAACGAGCGGAATACTGCGGACGCGCGCTCGATGTGTGATGGGTGGCAAAATCGTCTGCAAAGCTGCACGTCACCGAAGCGTCGTGTACGATGAATATCGGTGCCTCCCCGCGACTCCGATAGAACAAGCATCACTCGGGTGACCGAGGTCCCCGTTGGCCTTGCTTCGCCTCAACGTTCCGGCTCGGCCTGTATTGTCGTCATTTACGGTCCAGAGCTGGGAAAGCGTATTCAGATCGGGATCGCGCCGTTCGAGGTAGGACGTTCCTCGAAGAACGACCTCTTCTTGGACGAGGAGAGCATCAGCCGCCACCACGCGCGCATCACATTCGACGGTACCCAACACTGGGTGGCCGATCTCGATTCGACGAACGGTACGTTCGTCAACGACGTGGCGATCCGAGAACAGCGCCTCAGCGACGGGGATCAGGTGCGGGTCGGGCGGTCGATCCTGAAGTTCATGACCGGCGAGAACGTCGAAGTTCAATACCACGAAGAAATCTACCGACTGATGACGGTCGACGCCCTGACGCAGGTGTTCAACCGTCGTTACTTCAACGAAGCGCTTCAGCGCGAGTTCAACCGTTCGAGGCGTTACGGGCGCGCGCTCAGTCTCATCCTCTTCGACATCGATCACTTCAAGCGCGTCAACGACACGTACGGTCATCTCGCGGGCGACAATCTCTTGCGTCAGATCGCGAGCGCGGTGAAGCCTCGGTTGCGCCGGGAGGACGTGTTTGCGCGCACCGGAGGCGAGGAGTTCGGGATCATTCTGCCCGAGGTCGGTCTCGACGGCGCGCGCACGACGGCCGAAAAGGTGCGCGGCATCGTAGAGGCCACTCCGCTCAAGCACGAACGGGACATCGTCCCGTGCACGGTGAGCCTGGGGGTCGCGGCGACCGGGGCCGAAGAGGTGTCCGGGGAGGATCTGTACAAGCGCGCGGATGAGCGGCTCTACGCTGCGAAACAAGGCGGCCGAAACCGCACCTCCTCTTAAGAAGCCTGGCGCTTTTCGCCGATAGCTTCGCGATCCCGGCAGCGAGCGTGCTCGCGTACGTTCGTACGCTCCGCGCGCTCGCCGCCGGCCTCGCTCGCTCTCAGCGAAAATCGCCAGGCTTCTTGCCGC
>Ga0265313_10001693_pt1 | contig 20343 bp, 16 predicted proteins | sample 4123metaG_FD_203122 | JGI IMG/M metagenome (GOLD analysis project Ga0265313, IMG submission 203122) | Rhizosphere microbial communities from Carex aquatilis grown in University of Washington, Seatle, WA, United States - 4-1-23 metaG | ecosystem: Host-associated > Plants > Roots > Rhizosphere >...
CCCTCCTCGCCAGCACGCTGGCCTATATGGCCGCGCACAAGGATGAGCGCATCGTCAGCGCCACTTTTTTCGCGGCACTGGTGGATTTCCGGGAAGCCGGCGACCTCACCGTGTTCATCGACGAAGCGCAGCTGCAAGCGCTGGAAGAGAAGATGGACCAGCGCGGTTATCTCGAAGGCTCCGAGATGGCCAACACTTTTAACATGCTCCGCGCCAACGATCTCATCTGGTCTTTCGTGATCAACAACTACCTGCTCGGCAAGGACCCCTTCCCGTTCGATCTGCTCTATTGGAACTCGGATTCGACGCGCATGCCGGCAGCGATGCACGGATTCTATCTGCGCAAGATGTATCTCGAGAATCGCCTAGTCGAGCCGGGCGGCATCACTTTGGCGCGCACGCCAATCGATCTGCGCAACATCAGGCAGCCCGCCTATATCATCTCGACGCGCGAGGACCATATTGCGCCGTGGAAATCGACCTATGCAGCGACGCAGCTCTATTCCGGCCCAGTGCGCTTCGTCCTGGCTGCGTCGGGGCATATCGCCGGTATCGTCAATCCGCCGGAAGCGCAGAAGTACAATTTCTGGACCAACACGAAAAAGCCGCCCAAGACCCCCGACCTGTGGTTCGAGGGCGCCGAGGCCCATCCGGGTTCGTGGTGGCCGGATTGGCAAAAGTGGATCGAGAAATACGCCGGCGCCAAGACCGTGCCGCCGCGCATTCCCGGCGTCGGCAAGATGAAGGCGATCGAGGACGCACCCGGTTCTTACGTTAGGGTGTCTTCGGGCAATGGCGAAGCCGCCGGGGAAAGCGGAAAAGGCTAGGCGGCGGGTTGGTCAGATCGACCACAGGACCAGCGCGACGATCGGCACGACCACGATAGCGAACGCTTCTCTGATCGGCGTTTTGGCGCCCGAATCCTTTTTGAGCGTTATCGAAGCCCAGATGGCCGGAAGCCCAAACGCGACCGCTGGCACCGGCGTGAGGTAACGGGCGGTATCCTCGCCAGCGCCGAACAATAGAACGACCAGCGCCGCACCCGTGATCCCGACCGAGACCATCAGTCCGCCGATGACCCGAAGCATGGTCTGCAAGACCAACTGCATGGGCCGGTCGATCTCGTCCCACTTTTTGCGCGCCGCCGACGCGTGATACGGCAGGAATCGTGAGTTGAGGAGATACGATATCCCTGCGAGGAATATCATCATGTAAATGACGAGATACAGAGTGGTCGCGAGGAGCTTGATCATGGGCACGGCAACTCTCCAATCTCCGAGAAGCTCCCAACGAATTGTTGAGAGAGAGCGCGTAACCTTAGGCTCGGCTACCCAGATAGCTCTTGGCCAGTTCCACGTAATGCGCGACACCGGATTTGATCGCGTCGCGATCGAGGTCCGTGAGCGGCCGCACCATTTTTGCCGGCCGCCCCGTCCATAGCTCGCCGCTCTTGACCCGCTTGCCGGGCGTCACGAGCGAACCGGCGCCGACCATCGCGCCCTGCTCGATCACCGCTCCATCGAGCACGGTCGAACCCATGCCGACGAAGCTGCCGTCTTCGAGCGTGCAGCCGTGAATGATGCAACCATGGCCGATCAACACGTCGTTGCCGATGGTCGTACCGAAACGGCCCTCGGTGACGTGGACCACCGAATTGTCCTGGATGTTGGTGCGCGCGCCGATGCGGATGCGGTGCACATCGCCCCTGAGCACCACACCGAACCAGATGCTGGCCTCGGCACCGATCTCGACATCGCCGATCACCACCGCCGTATTGGCCAGGAACGCGCCGGGCGCGATTGTCGGCATCGTATTACGGAACGGCAGGATCAGACCGGTCACGGGAACAGCGCCGGCAGCATCAGCCCCGTGGTTTCGGGCAACCCATACATGACATTCAAATTCTGCACGGCCTGCCCGGAGGCGCCTTTGGTCAGATTGTCGATCACCGAGGACAAGATCGCCCGACCAGTCCGCCGGTCCGATGTCACCGACATCTGACAGAGATTCGAGCCGCGCACGAAGCGCGTTTCGGGGATCGATCCCTGCGGCATGATCTGCACGAAGGGTTCGTCGGCATATTTCTTCGCCAACGATGCACGCAAATCTTCGGCCGATGCTTTGCCTGCGAGCTTCACATAGATCGTCGATTCCATGCCGCGATTGATCGGAATCAGATGTGGCGTGAACGTCGAGGTGACCGGCCGGCCGGCGGCATCGCTGAGACTCTGATCGATCTCGGGCGCGTGGCGATGGGCGCCGACGCCATAGGCTTGCATTCCCTCGGCCACTTCCGAGAAGAGGATGTTCTCCTTGAGCGCGCGGCCAGCGCCGGTAACGCCCGACTTTGCATCGATAACGATTTCATCAGGGTCGATCAGCTTGTCGGCAAGCAGCGGCATCAATGGCAGCGCTGCCGAAGTCGGATAGCAGCCGGGATTGGCGACCAGCCGCGCTTTCCCAATGGCGGCGCGGTTGTGTTCGGTCAAGCCGTACACCGCTGTCTTCTGTAGCGCCGGCGCGCGATGGGCATGGCCGTACCAACGCGCGTATTCCTCGATGTCGCGCAGCCGGAAATCGGCGGAGAGGTCGACCACCTTGAGCCTCTCCGGCAGGGCCGCGATCACCTCTTGGGTCGTGCCGTGCGGCAGTGCGCAGAATACGGCGTCGATGCCGTCCCACGTGATCTTGTCGAGCGCCACCAGGTCGGGAAGCTTAAGGCCGGTGAACTGCGGGAACACCGCGGCGACGGGTTGGCCGGCCTTGCGATCGGCCGAAAGCGCGGCGATGCGCACGCCCGGATGTCCCGCCAGGATGCGGATCAATTCGGCCCCGGTATACCCCGAGGCACCCAGGATGGCGATGGCGATCCTGTCCATGGCTCGCGTTCCCTCCGGCCGCCGAATTCAGGTAGTGGCCAGGTTTAGTACGTAGTTGGCGATATCGACCGGCTTGATCTTGAGCGCGGCGATCTGCATGCCGTCGAGCGCCTTCTTCAACATCAGGTTGTTCTCAACATTGTCTTGCTTGACCCGGAACAGGCCGATCGTTCCCTTCAGCCTCGGATAGAGCTTGGGGTCGATCATCTTCTCTTTGCGGGTGATTCGTTCGGCCGCCTTTTCGACGGTCAAATCACGGGCGTCGGCTTCGGCCAGAATCTCCCAATCGGTGCCGCCGCAAAGTCCGGCATTGAGCTCGGCCAAAGCCTTGGTGGCGTCCTTGGCGACGCCGACCTTGAAGATATTTTTCCCCAGGCCGACATCGGAGGCCCATTCGGTCACGATGGCGCTGCGCGCCACATAGATCACGGACATGATTCAACGACTCCTGCTACGACGGTCGCGGCGGGCGAACCCTCCCCGATCGTCGCGACAGGAAGGTGCGCCCGCAGGCGCGGCCGGATCAGCGCTTGGAGAACTGGAAGCTTCGGCGCGCTTTGGCTTTGCCGTACTTCTTGCGCTCGACCACGCGCGGATCGCGCGTGAGAAACCCTTCCGCCTTCAGCGGCGGACGCAAGCCCGGCTCGTACAGGGTCAACGCGCGCGAAATACCGTGGCGTAAGGCGCCTGCCTGACCCGACAGACCACCGCCAGCAACAGTGCAAATCACGTCGAACTGTCCGGTCCGATTAGTCACTTGGAACGGCTGGTTGATCACCATGCGCAGCACCGGACGGGCGAAATACACTTCCAGAGTGCGTCCGTTGACAGTGATCTTGCCGGAACCCGGCTTGACCCACACGCGGGCGACCGCGTTCTTGCGCCGGCCGGTCGCATAGGAGCGGCCACGAGCGTCGATCTTCGGGGTGCGCACCACCGGAGCGACCGGTTGGGGCAATGTGTCCTTAATCGCGGCGAGCGCGCCGAAATCCTCGGCCATGCTTACGCGCTCCTCTTGTTCTTCGGGTTCAAGGCGCCGACATCGAGCGATACCGGCTGCTGCGCCTCATGTGGATGCGCGGCACCGGCATAGACGCGCAGATTGCTCATCTGAACGCGGCCCAATGGGTTGCGCGTAATCATTCGCTGTACGGCTTTAACCAGAACCCGCTCGGGGAACTTGCCAGACAGGCGCTGACCAACGGTCCGGCTCTTAATGCCGCCGGCGAAGCCGGTGTGCCAATGGAATTCCTTGTCGCGCAGCTTGTTGCCGGTGAGCTTCACCTTTTCGGCGTTGATCACGATGACATTGTCGCCGCAGTCGACATTGGGCGTGAAGGTCGGGCGATGCTTGCCGCGCAGGCGCGTGGCGATAACGGCCGCAAGACGACCGAGAACGACGCCAGAGGCATCGATCAGCACCCACTGTTTGGTCACGTCGGCAGGCTTGAGATTGAAGGTTTTCATCTGTTCCTAAAACGCAAATCGCCGCGCGACCGGGGCCGCCGCGGCAAGGGGGCGGAGTATGCCAGAACCACGTTTCGTGTCAATGCGCAAAAAGCCTATTTTGGTCAAGTGCATAAGGCCAATTCGGGGTTCACGTCGAGCCGTGGCACGTGCGGTGCGGCGGCATGATAAACTGACCAATGACCTTCTCGCGGATAATTTCTTGGCTGGGCGTCGGATCGGCCTTCGGCGTCGCCTTGGGCTGGGTGGTTTCGGCCACCGCGATGGACGCCTATTGGACCGAACCTGCCTATTCCGAATTCCCGCTGCGAGGTCCGACAGTGGCTAAGGGCCTGGTGATCTGGAACAGCGGCGTCAAGGGGACAATGACCACCAACCAGTACCCGCCGCCCCTGCTGATCGCGGGCCTCGCGGCGCGCGGCTGGGATGTCATCAAGCTCGACCGCAATCCGACCTACGAAAATACCTGGTCGAATGCCGGACTCAGACATGTCGATCGATTGGTCGAGGAAGCCGAGAAGGCACAAAAGAGCGGTTACCGACGGTTGATCCTCGGAGGGCAATCCTTCGGTGCCGCAATCGCGCTACAGGCCGCCGACACATTTCCAGCGTTTGCCGTAGTCGCGGTATCCCCCAGCATCGGTACTTCGGCACGGTGGTTCGGTTCGGTGATCACCGAAGCTGACTCGCATGCGATCGAGCAACATACCTATGAGCAGGTCGAGGGCCTCAAGGCGGAGCGCGCCGTGTTCGTGATGTCACCTGACGACGAACTCGCGCCCAATATCGATCGGGCACCGCATGTGCGCGAGTTGATGGCCGCCAAGCCCGGCGCCTATATGCTGATTGATCGCCAAGTACATGGCCATGGCGGCGGGTACACGCCGGCCTTCACCCCGTTCGCCAGTTGCGCGCAATGGCTGCTCGACCCGGACCTCTCGCCTAAACCCGGCGAGTTTCACTGCTACCGGGACGAGATCCCAGCGATGATCGGCGCATTGGGCGTCAAACGCGCGGACGCGGTCGCCTCATGGTTCGGCTATATCGTGCCGTCGGGCGAACCGTTGATCCTGTTCCTGCGCCACGGAACATCAGGGAGCACTGTCGATTTCAGCTTCGAGCGCGGCCTTGGTGCCAACTCCAAGGCTAGCGTGTTTCGTGACGTCGCGGCGATCGAGGACAACGGCACCCTCCGCTTCACTTTGGGCAGCCGAAAGGCCGAAGCCTTCGTGCAACCGGATGGCGCCAACATGAAGTTGACGTATACGATTCCGGGGCAGGCGAATGTGTGGACGGCAACCCTGGTGCCGATGCCGCCTGGGAGTTAGCGCGCCTCAGGCCGCATCGTTTTTCATGCTCATTTCTTCCACGCCCTTAGCCGCCGCGCGGCCTCGGCCATTTCGGCCTCGGTTCCGGGATAGGCGATGCGCATGAAGCGGCGGCCCTCCGCCGGATCGAAATCGACGCCCGGTGTGCAGGCAACTCCCGTTTCCGCCAGCATCCGGCGACAGAAGGCTTCGCTGTCGTTGGTGTGGCGTGACACGTCGGCATAAAGATAGAAGGCGCCTTGGGCCGGGGCAAACACGTCGAAGCCGGCGCCAGGGAGATCGTTCAATAGAATCGCGCGATTGCGGGCGTAACGCGCGACATTGGCATCGAGTTCGGGGCCGCAATCGAATGCGGCCTGGGCGGCCACCTGCGCGAGCGTCGGCGGCGAGATGAATAGATTCTGCGCCAGCACTTCGACCGGCCGCAGCAGACTCTCCGGTAGAATCATCCAACCCAGCCGCCAACCGGTCATCGAGAAGTATTTCGAGAAGCTGTTGACGGTGATCGCGTCAACCGCGCCGGCGGCGGTGCCGACCGAGGCCCCGTAGACGATGCCGTGATAAATCTCGTCGGAAATCAAACGCACGCCGCGCGCCGCGCACCAGCCGATCAGGGCGTCGAGATCCGCTTTGGCCAACACGCTTCCCGTTGGATTGGACGGGCTGGCGACGATCAGCCCGTCGAGATCGGAAATGCCGTCGAGCGCGGCAACCGTGAGCTGAAACCCCGTAGCGGCGCCAACCGGCATCGAGACCGGCTCGACTCCCAATGCGGTCAGAATTTGCCGATAGCAGGGATAGCCGGGCGCGGCGATCCCAACCCTGTCACCGGGGTCGAAGGCGGCTAGGAAGGCAAGCAGAAATGCCCCGGAAGAGCCCACCGTCACGGCCACGCGTTCTGGCGCCACCGTTACGCCATAGACATCGCGATAATGGCCGGCGATACGATGGCGCAAGGCTTCGTGGCCGAACGCCAAGGTATAACCGAGCGCCTGTGAATCGAGCGCGGCGTGGGCGGCGGCGATCACGCCTTTGGGCGCGCCGGTCGAGGGCTGACCGACTTCGAGATGGATAACATCCTTGCCCTGGGCCACCCGCTCGGCGGCGGCCTGCATCACGTCCATGACGATGAAGGGCGGAATCCGCCCGCGTCGCGCGACCTTGAGCGCCACGCCTACTTCACCGCCATCGACTCTGCGAGGCCCGCACCGCGTGGGTCCGTCTTCGCCACGCAGCGTTCGATCGACGGCCGGCCACTGGTGCATTGCGCCGCTTCGACGCGGCCGGGCGAATCATCCGCTTTCAACGTGTCCATCGCGTCGGATAGCGGTCGGCTCGCCAGCAATGTCTCGGCGGCAGCGCGGATCAGCGATCGTGTCCCGGCTACCCCGCCCGAGGCCGCGGCGGCCAAGCGGAATTCATTCGAATTCGTGTTGATGGCGATCATCGGCCCGAGCCCAAGCCCTACATCGGGCGTCGGCGCCGCCAAGTAGGTTCCGAAGTTGGGCACCATGCTGCCGGTGCCGAACGGACGATTGAGAGTGAATTCGCAGGCCACGGCGTCGCCCGACCCGTCGACCGTCACCAAGCCGGCGCCTGCGACGGGTTCTTCGGTCCGCGGTTCGGCCGGAGATTGATTGGGATCGAGCCCGGCCATTGCCGCCGCGACATGGGCTTCGCCGGTCAATTCCGCGATTTCATGCGGTGATTTCAACCATTGTGCTCGATCCTCGAGCGCCCGCGCCAGGGTCGCGGCGGCCAGGCGAGGTCGGGTGTCGGGATTCGCGTCCTTGTAGGCGGCCGGCCCGGCGAGATGAACCCAGGATTGAGCCTCCACGATTCCTGTCAGGGCCGGCGGCGGCGTGAAATACGCCATATCGTGCCCGTACGGAACGGCGATCGGCGATAGCGATTGCGCCGCATAGCTGCGGAGGTCGTCCTCGCCGAATGTAGCGCCCGCATCCCGCGCGGCGGCGATAAATTCCCTGGACCAGCTGCCGGAATAGAGATCTCCGGCGCCGCGCAGCGCGAGCCGGCCCAGCGCTGTGCCAAGCTCGGGGTTGCGCATAAGATCGCCTTCGCCAATCGGCTGCTCGTCGGCCCGCGAGAACAGCCTGCGGGCGATTGGGTCAGCCAGTACCGCATCCGCCACCGGCGCAAACTGGCGAATAAATGCGCGGGATGCCGGCACGCCCTGTTGCGCCAAACGCTGGGCTGGACCCAGCAACTGGTCCCAGCGCAGGCGGCCGTATTTCGCGTGGAGCAGAAACATCCCGCGCGGCAGGCCGGGAACCATGCTGGTATCGCCGCCGACCGGACCGACCGGCCGGGGCACGAAGGTGATCGCGTCGACCGTTTTTAGGACATTATCGTAGACTAGGCATGCGCCAGACGAACCGAGGGCCACCTGGGACGGAAGCGTGACTGTCATTGCAAATGCCATCGCCACCGCTGCGTCGGCGGCTTTGCCGCCGGCGGTCAGTGCGTCGCGGCCGACCAGTAGCGCTTGGGGTTCGTCCGCCGCGGCCATGCCGGAAAAATTGCCGCTGCCCGTGAAGGTGTCCTCGGCTACCCGTTCCACACCGCTGCACGACGCCAGCAGGAAACAGGCGACCAAGACCAGGGGACGACCGCGTTGCTTTCCCAGGGTCGGGTGGCTAACCTGCGCGGCGATTGGAGGCTGATTGTTGTCTAGACGCATTTCTCTCCTGTCCCTGGCCATGTTTCTCGGGTCGATCCCGTTTGGGGCCCAGGCGCAACAGATGTCGTTCATTCGTGACGCGGAGATCGAAACTACCATCCGCACCTTTGCCACGCCACTATTCCAGCAGGCGGGGGTCGAACCCAGTTCCGTGCAGATTCATCTCGTTAACAGCCGGGAACTCAACGCCTTCGTGGCCGAGGGGCTTAACCTGTTCCTCAATACCGGGTTGATCGTCAAGACCAAGAATGCCAGCGAGTTGATCGGTGTCATCGCCCACGAATCCGGCCATATCGCCGGCGGGCACCTATTGCGCGGCGCCAATACCGCCAGGAACGCGAGCTACGAGATGATCGCCGCGATGCTGCTGGGAATCGCTGCCGGCGTCGCCGCCAAAAATGGCCAAGTGGCGGGGGCGATCGCGGGCGCTGGCCAGGACATTGCGGTGCGTAATTATCTCTCGTTCAGCCGGTCGATCGAGGGCACTGCCGACACCGCCGCGCTGCGCTTTCTCGACAATCTGCACGAATCCTCAAAGGGATTCCTCGATTTCATGCAGACACTGGCAAATCAGGAAGGATTGATGACGGACAATCAGGATCCCTATGTCCGCACCCATCCCCTGACCCAGGAGCGCATCGACGAAATCCGCCATCACGTCGAAACCTCGCCCTGGACCAATGCCACGCTCCCGCCTCAGTACGACGAAATGCACAAACGCATAGTCGCCAAACTGGTTGCGTTCCTCTACCCGCCCGGCGAAACGCTCCGCAAATATCCCGCCACCGATACCAGCATTCCCGCGCGTTACGCGCGCGCCATCACGGCCTATCGCATCCCTGATCTCGATACGGCGTTGCCGCTGATCGACGGCCTGATCGCCGAGCGGCCCGACGACCCCTATTTCCACGAACTCAAGGGCCAGATCTTGTACGAAAACGCCAGGGTGGCGGAGGCGGTCCCGGAGTATCAACGAGCGGTCAAACTGAAGTCGGACAATACGCTGCTTCGGACCGAGCTGGGGACGGCCGAGATCGCTTCGGACGATCAATCGTTGATGGCGGATGCAGTCGAGAATCTGCGTTTTGCCACGCACGAGGATTCGGAAAACGCCGAGGCTTGGTTGCAGCTCTCGACCGCATACACCCATCTCGAGAACGAGCCTTTGTCGGAGGCCGCGCTCGCCGAATATTCCTATCTCGTCGGCAAATGGCCCGAAGCCATTTTCCATGCTCAACGGGCGGCGAAGGAATTGCCCAAGGGCAGCCCCACCGAACTCAGGATGGAAGACGTGCGCGTGGCGGCGGAACAAGCTCGGGACAAGGCGAAAAGAGACCAATAGGCCACCGGTCCGGATGCCAGCGCTCGCTTGCCCCGCCGATGGGATTGGCGCTAAATGCGTGATGGGCATGGGATTATGCCCCTGCTCGGAGATCACGTATGCGATTTGCCCCGTTTGGCGCCGCCCTCGCCTTTGCCGTCCTTGCCAGCGTCATGGTGTTCAACCCCGGCGCCGGCCGCGCGGAAGACCCGCCCCTGAGCGACAAGCAGCAAGAGGCGGTCAAGAAGATCGTCCATGACTATCTGGTCGAGCACCCCGAAGCCATCGTCGAGGCGATTGGCGCGCTGCGCGAGAAGGAGCGTTTGGCCGCCGAAGCGTCCGCCAAGAAGACACTGGCGGAACGCCGGAAGGATTTGGTCGACGATCCGAATTCGCAGGTTTTCGGCAACCCCAAAGGCGATGTGACGATCGTCGAGTTCTTCGACTACCACTGCCCCTACTGCAAGGCGATGACCGACAGCGTGCTCGATATGGTCAAAGGCGACGGTAAGGTGCGATTGGTGATGAAGGAACTGCCGATTCTCGGTCCCGACTCGGTCTTCGCGTCACGGGCCGCAATCGCGTCACGTCAGCAGAATCTGTACCCCGAATTTCATACCGCCTTGATGCACCTTCGGGCGCCGCTGAGCGAAGCCACGGTGATGCAGACCGCCGCGTCGGTCGGGCTCAACGTCGAGCGGCTCAAGAAGGACATGACCGACCGGCAAGTCGAAGCGATCATCTCGGCCAATATCGATCTTGCGCGCGCCCTCAACATCGATGGCACGCCGGGATGGGTTTTCGGCGACAAGATGAGTTCGGGAGCGATGTCCCCGGAAGCGTTCAAGCAATTGATTGAGGACGAGCGGAAGTCGAAGTCCTAGGCGGCGCGCGTCAGCGCGGCAGGTCGCTGGCGCCCATCAGGAATTCATCGACTGCGCGGGCCGCCTGACGGCCTTCGCGGATCGCCCAGACCACCAGCGACTGGCCGCGGCGGGCGTCGCCGCAGGCGAACACCTTGTCGACCGAACTGCGGTAGTCCTGAACATTGGCTTTGACGTTGCCGCGGCCGTCCTTCTCGACGCCAAGCTGGGCCAGCAGGCCGTCATGCACGGGATGGACGAAGCCCATGGCCAGCAGCACGAGATCGGCCGGCTGCGAGAATTCGCTGCCGGCGACCGGGTTGAATTTGCCGTCGACCGCCGTTCCGTGAAGCGTGGTGACCCGCCCGCCCTTGCCTTCGAGCCGCGCCGCGGTAACGCCCCATACCCGCTCGCAACCCTCTTCCTGGGAGCTCGACGTCCGCAACCGCTGAGGCCATAACGGCCACACGACATCCCGATTCTCGCGCACCGGCGGCTTGGGCATGATCTCGATCTGGGTGATCGATTTCGCGCCCTGGCGATTGGATGTGCCGATACAGTCCGACCCGGTATCGCCCCCACCCATGACGATGACATGTTTGTCCTTGGCGCTGATCTCATGGCCGGAGACTGGCTCGCCGCCCACTCGCTTATTCTGTTGCGACAGGAACTCCATCGCGAAATGAACGCCATCGAGTTCGCGCCCCGGCACGGGCAAATCGCGCGGCTTCTCCGATCCTGCGGCCAGGATCACGGCATCGAAGTCGCGGAGAAGATCGCCCGCAGGCAACGTGATGCCGACATGGACACCAGTGCGGAACTCAACGCCCTCGGCGCGCATCTGCACGATGCGCCGCTCGACCACGCGCTTCTCCAGCTTGAAGTCGGGAATGCCGTAGCGTAGCAGGCCGCCCGGCTGCGTGCTTTTTTCGAACACTGTGACCAGATGACCGACGCGCGCGAGCTGCTGAGCGGCGGCCAAGCCGGCCGGGCCGGAGCCCACCACGGCGATGCGCTTCCCGGTGCTTGCACGCACCGTTTCCGGCACCACCCAACCCTCTTGGAACGCGCGCTCGGAAATCGCGTATTCAATGTCCTTGATGGTTACCGGCGCGTCGTCGAGCTTGAGGGTGCACGCCTCTTCGCATGGCGCGGGACAGATGCGGCCTGTGATCTCGGGGAAATTGTTGGTGGAATGGAGCACCACGGACGCCTCGCGGAACTGGCCGTGATAGACCAGATCGTTCCATTCCGGGATGATGTTGTTGACCGGACAGCCGGTGTGACAGAACGGCACGCCGCAATCCATGCAGCGCGCGGCCTGATCGTTCAGGGCTTTCGGTTCTTCGGGCTTGGCGAACTCGCGCCAGTGCTTGAGCCGCTCCCCAACCGGCTCGGAATGATGCTCGGCGCGGGGAAATTCGATGAACCCAGTGGTTTTCCCCATCCTAGGGAACCCCGACAACCGTGGTCGACCGGCTTTCCACGTCGACAACCGCGATTTCCTGGGCGCGCTGAATCGCTATCAACGCGCGGCGGTAGTCCACCGGCATCACCTTGATGAATTTCGGCAGATAGCGATCCCAGTTATCCAGGATTTCCTTGGCGCGCGCGCTGTCTGTGTAGTGGCGATGATTCTCGAGCAAATGCCGCAGGCGAGCGGCGTCGTCACGCATGAGATCGCCGAACAACGCGCGGTGCGCGTGATCGCCGTTGCCATTGCCCTTGGCAGTACCACCGTCCGGCGCAATGGCTTCCAACTCGACCATCGACAGATTGCAGCGACGCTCGAAGTCGCCCTTCTCGTCGAGCACGTAGGCAATGCCGCCGCTCATGCCGGCGGCGAAATTGCGTCCGCTAGCGCCGATCACAGCGACGATGCCGCCGGTCATATATTCGCAGCCGTGATCGCCGACGCCCTCGACGACGGCGACCGCCCCAGAGTTACGGACGGCGAAACGCTCGCCGGCCACACCCCGGAAATAGCATTCGCCCTGGATGGCGCCATAGAGCACGGTGTTGCCCACGATAATGTTGTCTTCGGCCACCCGCTTCGAATTCGGCGGTGGCATGATAACGATGCGCCCACCGGAAAGTCCCTTACCGACATAGTCGTTGGACTCGCCGGTTAGTTCGAGCGTGATGCCACGGGCCAGGAACGCGCCGAAACTCTGGCCGGCGCTGCCGGTGAGCTTGATGGTGATCGTGTCGTCATCGAGTCCGGCATGGCCGAAACGCTTGGCAACTTCGCCCGATAACATCGCGCCGACCGTGCGATTGTAATTGCGCACCGGCGTCTCGATCAGGACGGGCTTGCGCGCATCGAGCGCGGGACGCGCCTGCTCGATCAACTGCCGGTCGAGAATCTTGGCCAGGCCGTGATCCTGTTTTTCGCGATTGGAAATCGCCACACCCGGGCCGGGCGCCGGCTTGTAGAACAGGCGCGTGAAATCGAGACCATGGGCCTTCCAATGCTCGACGGCGCGACGCGCATCGAGCAGGTCTGACCGGCCGGTCAATTCGTCGAGTTTGCGCACGCCGAGCGAGGCCAGGATTTCCCGCACTTCTTCGGCGACGAAGAAGAAATAATTGATCACATGCTCGGGTTTGCCGGTGAACTTCTTGCGCAGTTCCGGGTCCTGGGTGGCGACGCCGACCGGACAGGTGTTGAGGTGGCACTTGCGCATCATGATACAGCCGGCCGCGATCAAGGGCGCGGTGGCGAAGCCGAATTCGTCGGCCCCCAACAGCGCGCCGACCACCACGTCGCGCCCGGTGCGTAACCCGCCATCGACCTGGACCGCAATACGGCCCCGCAGCCGGTTGAGCACAAGGGTCTGCTGGGTTTCGGCCAGGCCGATTTCCCAGGGCGAGCCCGCATGTTTGATCGAGGTCAGCGGCGAGGCACCCGTGCCGCCTTCATAGCCGGCGATGGTGACATGGTCGGCGTGCGCCTTCGAGACGCCGGCGGCCACCGTGCCGACTCCGGTTTCGGCGACCAGCTTCACGCTGATTCGTGCTTCGGGATTGACGTTCTTAAGATCGAAGATCAGTTGCGCAAGATCCTCAATCGAATAGATGTCGTGATGCGGCGGCGGGCTGATCAAACCGACGCCAGGCGTTGAATAACGCACCCGCGCGATCGTGGCATCGACCTTATTGCCGGGAAGCTGGCCGCCCTCGCCCGGCTTGGCGCCCTGGGCCATCTTGATCTGGAGATCGTCGGCATTGACCAGATACTCGGCGGTGACGCCGAACCGACCGGACGCGACCTGCTTGATCGCCGAGCGCATGGAGTCGCCATTGGGCAGCGGCTTGAAGCGATCCGACTCCTCGCCGCCCTCGCCGGTGTTCGATTTGCCGCCGATCCGGTTCATCGCTATGGCCAATGTGGTGTGGGCCTCGCGACTAATCGAGCCAAAGCTCATCGCCCCGGTGGCGAAGCGGCGAACGATGGTGGCAGCGGGCTCGACCTCTTCGAGCGGCACCGGCGGTCCGACCGGCTTCAAATTGAACAGGCCGCGCAAGGTCATCAACCGTTCGTTCTGATCGTTTACGATCCGCGCGAACTCGCGATAGCGGTCTTTCGAATTGCCGCGCACGGCGTGCTGCAGAGCGCCGATCGTATCGGCGGTCCAAGCGTGTTCTTCGCCGCGCACGCGTTGGGCATAGTCGCCGCCGACTTCGAGCATCTGGCGAAGCGTCGGCCCGTCGCCATAGGCGGCGCGATGGCGACGGATCGTTTCCTCGGCTATCTCCCGCGCGCCGACACCCTCGACGGCGGTTCCGGTGCCTTTGAAATATTTGTCGACGAAGGCGGTCGACAATCCGACTGCGTCGAAAATCTGCCCGCCGCAATAGGACTGATAGGTACTGATCCCCATCTTGGCCATAACCTTGAGGATGGCCTTGTCGATGCCCTTGATGTAGCGCTTGAACAGCTCATATTGGCTGACCGGTTCGGGCAAATCCTTCCGCATCGACTCGAGTGTCTCGAAGGCCACATAGGGGTTGATCGCCTCGGCCCCATAGCCGGCGAGCGTACAGAAGTGATGGACCTCGCGCGCCTCGCCGGTTTCGATCACCAGACCGGTGTCGGTGCGTTTGCCTTCATGGACGAGATGATGATGCACCGCCGAAACGGCCAGCAACGCCGGAATGGCCACGCGGTTCGGGCCCATCATCCGATCCGACAGGATCAGAATGTTGACACCCTCTTCCACCCGCCGCTTGGCTTCGGCGCATAGCGCATCGATCGCCCGCTCCATCCCTTCGGCGCCATCGCGCACCGGCCAGGTGATGTCGAGCGTCACGGAGCGGAACGCGTCGCCGGCCTGCTGGCCCATGACGCGGACCTTTTCCAGGTCCTCGTTGGTGAGGATCGGCTGGCGCACTTCGAGGCGCATCCTGTTGTTGTCTTCCGGCTTGCCCAACAGGTTGGGCCGCGGGCCGATCAGCGACACCAGGCTCATCACCAATTCTTCGCGAATCGAATCGATCGGCGGGTTGGTGACTTGGGCGAAACACTGTTTGAAATAGGTGTAGAGCAGCTTCGACTTAGTCGAGAGCACGGATACCGGCGCGTCGTTGCCCATACTGCCGACGGCTTCCTGCCCCGTGGCGGCCAAGGGCTCCAACAGGAACTTCTTGTCCTCAAGTGTGTAACCGAAAGCCTGCTGGCGATCGAGCAAGGTATGGGGATCGGCCGGAACGGGTTGCCCCGTCTTCGGCAAATCCTCCAGCACGATCTGCCGGCGTGTCAGCTCTTCTTGATACGGATGCGCCGAAGACAGCTGCGCTTTGATCTCGGCATCGTCGATGATGCGACCCTGCTCGAGGTCGATCAGCAGCATCTTGCCGGGCTGCAGCCGCCATTTCTTGACGATTTTGTCGTCGGGAACGGGCAACACGCCGACCTCCGACGCCATGATCACGAGATCGTCTTCGGTGACGACATAGCGCGCTGGACGCAGGCCGTTGCGGTCGAGGGTGGCGCCGATCTGGCGGCCATCGGTGAAGCAAACCGCGGCCGGCCCGTCCCAGGGTTCCATCAAGGCGGCGTGGTATTCGTAGAAGGCGCGCCGCTTCTCATCCATCTGCGGGTTGCCGGCCCAGGCCTCGGGAATCATGATCATCATCGCGTGCGCGAGTGAGTAGCCACCCTGCACCAACAATTCGAGCGCATTGTCGAAACACGCGGTGTCGGACTGGTTCTCGAAGCTGATCGGCCATAGTTTGGCGAGATCGTCGCCGAGCAATTCCGAATGAATCGCGCCGCGCCGGGCGGCCATCCAGTTGTTGTTGCCGCGCTTGGTGTTGATCTCGCCGTTGTGGCAGACGAAACGGAACGGGTGCGCCAAGCTCCAGCGCGGGAAGGTGTTGGTGGCGAAGCGCTGATGCACGAGGGCCAGTGCCGATTCGAGACGCTTGTCCTGCAGGTCGTGGTAATAGGGTCCGACCTGATGGGCCAGCATCATCCCTTTGTAGACCAGCGTCCGCGACGACATTGACGCGGGATAATAGTCGCGGGCATCGGACCCGAGTTCCCGCACGGCGCCGCTAACGACTTTCCGGATCACATAGAGCTTGCGCTCGAATACGTCTTGATCGGCGATGGAAGCGTTGCGGCCGATGAACACCTGGCGGATCACCGGCTCCTGGGCCAGCACCGCCTTGCCCAAGACCGTGCTGTTCACCGGGACGTCACGCCAACCGAGCAGGGTCTGACCCTCGGCGGCAATAGTCTTCTCAACGATCTCTTCGCAACGCCGGCGCACCACCGGATCGGCCGGCAGGAACAGCATGCCGACGCCATACGAACCGACGGTCGGGAGCGTGAAGCCGAGCCTGGCAGCCTCGGGCCGCAGCAACCCGTCGGGCATCTGCACGAGAATGCCGGCGCCGTCGCCCATATCGGGATCCGCGCCGACGGCCCCGCGATGGGCCAAATGAATCAGGATTTCGAGGCCCTGGCGGACGATCTCGTGGGATTTGCGGTTCTTGATCTGAACGACGAACCCGATGCCACAGGCATCGTGCTCGTTGTTCGGGTCATAGAGGCCCTGCTTGCCCGGTATAAGGTGGTCGTCCGTCATTTCGCCCAGCCGTCCCCACAGCTCTTCCCCAAAATCCGGCGCGTCTTCAATTGCGCCGGCCGCCCGCGTATAGCAAACAGCGACGCCCAAAACACGAACAATTATGATGCACGACCCCGCCGCGCTGCACAATCCAGTTCGTCGCGCGGCAGAGCCGCATTTTTGTGCAACGACGGCCCTATCTCGCGCCACCGCGTTTGAGGTCGCGGCCCGGGTCCGATAAGCTTCGACGACCGTCGGGGGAAAGTATCGATGTCACCAGAGAATGGGCCAGTGAATTCACAGCCGGGCAGCGATCGACTCAAACTGTGGCACGACTACTATTCGGACAAGCGCATGGCGCATCATGCGGCCCAGCTCGACCTGGTCGGAAAATACCACCGATCCGGCCGTATTTTGGAGATCGGTCCCGGCTTCGGCCTGATGACCGCGGCGCTCGCCAACGCCGGCCATGACGTCGCAACGCTCGACGTGATCGACCGCGAATTCGCCTTCCCCGATGTCCAGCATCTGCGCCGCGACCTCACCGCCATCGCGCCCGGCGATCTCGACGAATTCGACACGATCCTGTGTTGCGAGACCCTTGAGCACATCGCCTGGGACAGCGTCGGCAAAGTGCTGACCGCTCTGCGACGCGACGGCCGCGTGTTGATCGTCTCGGTTCCCTACGAGGCGTTCCAGATTTTCTTCAGCTTCTACGTCAATCGATATGAAGTCCGCGAACGGTTTGCGCTGAAGAAGCTGCGCTTCCTGAAACGCTTCAAGCCGGTCGACGGCTACATGCACCACAAATGGGAAGTGGGCTACCGGGGCAACTCGCTGGCCGAATGGGAGGCCAAACTCAAAGAGACGGGATGGGCCATTGTCGACCGGAGCTTTCCATCGTCCGTTCGCTCTGTCTTTCACGTGCTGCGTCCCGCCTGACAAATACGAACAAGGAAACGCTGGGGGAGAAAGATAATGGGTTTCGCGGAATACGAGCGGTTCGATGCGCTCGGACTGGCCGAGTTGGTGCGCACCGGCAAAGTCGGCGCGGCGGAACTGCTCGATGAGGCCATCGCCAGGGCCGACCGGCTCAATCCGGCGTTGAACGCGATCATCACGCGCATGGATGACGCAGCTCGCGCTGCTGCGCGAGCCGGATTGCCCCAAGGGCCGTTCGCCGGCGTCCCTTTCCTGGTGAAAGACCTCGGGCCAGCGCTGGCGGGCGTGCCTATGCATATGGGCAGCCGTGCGCTGAGGGGCTATGTGCCGACGCGCGACAGTGAATTGTTCCGCCGCTACAAGGCTGCCGGGCTCAACATCTTCGGCAAGACCAATACGCCGGAATTCGGCAATTCCGCTTATACCGAGCCGGTCGCGTTCGGCCCGTGCCGCAACCCCTGGAATACGTCGCGGACTCCTGGCGGTTCAAGCGGGGGATCGGCGGCGGCTATCGCCGCCGGCATCGTGCCGATGGCCCACGGCAACGATGGCGGCGGTTCGCTGCGCATCCCGGCCAGTTGCACTGGCCTATTCGGGCTGAAACCGTCGCGCGGTCGAATGCCGGGCGATGCAGAAATTCCCGATCTCTTGGGCGCGCTGGTCTGCGATCACGTGATGAGCCGGAGTGTGCGCGACAGCGCCGCGATGTTGGACCTCGGTCATGGCGGCGACACCGGTCTGCTCTGGGGCGCGCCGCAACCGCGGGAAACCTATCTCGCTTCGGCGGGGCGCGATCCCGGACGGTTGCGCATCGCCTCGATGACCAGCCCGATGTTCGCTCGGTCGATCGATCCGGAATGCGTGGCGGGGCAAACCAACGCCGCGAAATTGCTGACGGGTCTCGGGCATATCGTCGAGGAAGCCGAGCCTGAAATCGACTATGCCGAAGCGCTAAGCGCCTTCGTCGTTCTGTTCTTCACCGAGATCGCCCAGGCGATCGGGTTGGCCGAGGAAGTGACCGGTCGACGCTTCGGCCGCAGCGAGATCGAGGTCGTTCCCTGGTTCGCGAAATCTTATTTCCGATCGTTGAAGCCGGCGGCGATCGCCCACGCGACCTATGTGCAGGGAAAGTTGGCGCGGACCTACGCCACCTTCATGGCGAACTACGATGTGCTGCTGATGCCTACGCTTGGCATGCCGCCCATCGCGATCGGGGCCTTGAAGCCCAATGCGATCGAAAGCGCGACGATCGACATCGCCAGCGCCACCCGCTTCGGCCCCCTGGCCAAAATCATCATCAAGGAGTTGGGCACCAAGGCTTTCGCTTGGACGCCATCGACGCCGCTGTTCAACATGACCGGCCAACCCGGCATGTCGGTGCCGCTGCATTGGAGTGCGGGAGGACTACCGGTGGGAATGCAATTCATTGGCCGATACGGCGATGAGTCGACGCTATTCCAACTCGCCGGACAGTTGGAGCGCGCGCAGCCCTGGTTCGACAAGCGGCCGCCGAGGCAAGCCTGACGTTCAGATCACCGCGTCGGGGATCAGCAACCGATGGATACCGCACTCGGACTTTGACGAACCTGCCCAGCGGCCGGAGCGGATCGGCTCGCCCGGCGCCACTGCGCGGGTGCACGGCCAGCAGCCGATCGAACGATATCCCTGAGCCACCAAGGGATGGCGGGGCAGGTTCCGTTCGTCGAAAGCCGCCTCGATCCGTTCCTGGGTCCAGGTGGCGAGCGGACTGACTTTGATCACCCCGTCCTCGCCGGCCTCGATCGATTGAAGCGCGTCGCGCGTGCCGCCATGGATACGCTTGCGGCCATCGATCACTACGTCGAATCCGGTGCGCAGCCGCTCGAACGGGCGAACTTTGCGCAGATGGCAACAAGCATCGGCGTCGGTGCGCCAGAGTTCGTTGGCCTTGGCCAACTCCAACGGATCGGGGCGAACCACCCGGACATCGGTCAGCCCCAGACGATGCGCCAAGGTCTCGCGATAAACATGCGTCTCGTCAAATAGCTCGTCGGTATCGATGAAGAGCACCGGCAGGCCAGGGTCGACCTGCGCGACGAGGTCAAGCAGAACGGCGGCCTCGGCGCCGAACGAACTGATCGCCGCAACACGACCGGGATAGGCCGCTGCAACCGCCGCGATCAGGTCGCGCCCGTCGAGCTGCGCGTAGGCCCCACGCAGCGACTTCACTGCGTCGAAGACGTTCAATCGATTGCTTCTTCGGATGCGCCGACACCAACCACGTAAGCATTGGCGGTATCGAGGAAATATGCGACCGCCTCGCGATACGCGTCACGGTCGCCGCGACCACGCTCTGCGGCGACGCGATCGAGCGCCTTTATTGGCGCCTCGGGGCCCAATTCACGCAGCCGGGTGAAGATCGACTCAGCCGAATCATCGTCCTTGGTGAAGCGCAAAGCATGATGAAGCACCCGCCGCGCTGCGAACACGGCAGCGTTATCGACATCCGCAGCAAAGCCTTCGGGCTTGCCGATGGCAAGATGGCGGTCGGCGCGGATCAGCGCGTCGTCGGCGAGATCGGTCAGTAGATCGTCGGAAGCGAAGGGCGCCGCGCAATCGCCGCCGCCGGTAGGAGCGCCCCCGAATATGTCGGATTCGCCATAGTCGACGAACAACTTGTCGTCATCGACGCCGTCGAGCGGCTTGAGCAATGCCTGCATTCCCGGACGACCGACACGTTCCGCCCATTGGCGCACGGTCTCGCCCCCCTGCTTCTGGTCGGCATA
>Ga0265313_10001697_pt1 | contig 20308 bp, 15 predicted proteins | sample 4123metaG_FD_203122 | JGI IMG/M metagenome (GOLD analysis project Ga0265313, IMG submission 203122) | Rhizosphere microbial communities from Carex aquatilis grown in University of Washington, Seatle, WA, United States - 4-1-23 metaG | ecosystem: Host-associated > Plants > Roots > Rhizosphere >...
CAGGCCCTTCAGCGCCGCAAGGACGCGGAAAGCGCTCATCATGTAAGAGCCGAATTCCATCTTGCGCGGGCGGCCCGTGTTCGGATCGGTCGCACCGAAGATCGGCGGCGCCAGATGGAACGAAAGCGAGAAATTGCCCTCGAACTCCTGGTTCAGCTTCTTGTGGAACTCGCCGCTCGTGTAGAGCCGCGCGACTTCATATTCGTCCTTGTAGGCCATCAGCTTGAACAGCGCGCGCGCCGCCGCTTCGGCAAGGCCGTGCCTGCCCGGCGCCTTCAGCACTTCAGCGACGCGGATCTTGTCCAGGATCGAACGATAGCGTCCGGCATAGGCGGCGTTCTGATAGGCCGTGAGAAAATCGGAGCGCTTGGCGACGATGTCCTCGAACGTCTCCGCGAACTTCGGGCCGTCCGGCCTGTCGAGGCCCGCCATCTTGAGAATCTTCGCGCGGTCATGCGCGGCGAGACGTCCAAGGCGGAAGGCGCGCTGGTTGGCCTCTACCGCCGCGCCGTTCAGTTCGATGGCTTTCAGGATCGCATCCTCGCCAATCGGTATTTCTCCGAGCTGATAGGCGTATCCGGTCTGGAACATGTTGGCATAGATCGTGTCGCCGAGAAGGCGCAGCGCCAGTTCTTCGGCGTCAATGCTTTCCAGCCGGCGCGAGGCGCGCGCGATCCGCGATCGCATCGAGGCCATGTCGTAGTTGATCGTGTTGTCGGTGACGAAAGCCGCGGTCGGCGTCAGACCATCGTTCACGATGGCGACGGTCCGCTCGCCGTTGAGATAGGCAAACGTGTCCGGCTTCGCCGACATGACGATGTCGCAGCCGATGAGAACGTCCGCCTGTCCGGTCGGCACGCGCGGACCGTGGATGCGCGCCTTCTCGGCGGCGACCCGGACGAACGACGTTACCGCGCCGCCCTTCTGCGCCAGGCCCATCATGTCGAGCGTCGCGGCCGACTTGCCTTCGATATGCGCGGCGGTGCCCAGGATCGCGCCGATGGAGGTCACGCCCGTTCCGCCGATGCCGCCGATCACGATGTTGAAGGTTTCGCGCGTGACTTCCGGCAGCGTCGGCTGCGGGATGTCGAAGACGGCGCCGGAGGCGCCGTTCTTGGCGCGGGTCTTGAGCGCGCCGCCGTGCACGGTCACGAAGCTGGGGCAGAAGCCCTCGACGCAGGAGAAATCCTTGTTGCATGAAGACTGGTTGATCTTGCGCTTGCGGCCGAACTCGGTCTCCAGCGGCTCGACGGAAACGCAGTTCGAGGTCTTTGAGCAGTCGCCGCAGCCTTCGCAGACAAGCTCGTTGATGAAAGCGCGTTTCGGCGGATCCACCATCAGTCCGCGCTTCCTGCGACGGCGCTTCTCGGCGGCGCAGGTCTGGTCGTAGATCATCACCGTGGTGCCGGCGATCTCGCGAAGCTGTTTCTGGATCGCATCGAGATCGCGGCGATGTTCGATGCGCGTTCCGGCGGGGAAGTTCGCGGCGGAATGCTTCTCCGGCTCATCGCTGACGATCACCAGCGCCTTGATCCCTTCGGCAGAAACCTGAGCCGCCATTTCCGGCACCGTCAGTTCGCCGTCGACATGCTGTCCGCCGGTCATCGCGACCGCGTCGTTGTAGAGGAGCTTGTAGGTGATGTTCACGCCGGCAGAGACGGATGCGCGAATGGCGAGCAGACCGGAATGGAAATAGGTGCCGTCGCCCATGTTGGCAAAGATGTGCGGCCGCGTCGTGAACGGCGCCTGGCCGATCCACGGTGTGCCCTCCCCGCCCATCTGCGTGAAGAGGGCGGTGTTCCGGCTGGGCTGCCACGTCACCATGTAATGGCAGCCGATGCCGGCCATGGCGATCGAGCCTTCCGGCACCTGCGTCGAGGTATTGTGCGGGCAGCCCGAGCAGTAGAATGGCGCGCGCTCGTAGAGAGACGCCATGCCTTCCTGTTCGCGGTGCTTGGCTTCGAGGCGGCTCACCAGGGCCCGGATGCGCGGCGTCCACTTGTCCTGTCCGATGATCGCGGCAATGGCCAGCGCCACCTGCCCGGCATCGAGATCGAGGATCGAGCGGATGAAGGGCTTGCCGTCGCGGCCGAGCTTGCCGAACACGCGCGGACGCTTTTCGGGGTTCATGTTGAAGAGGATCGACTTGATCTGACCCTCGATCAGGTCGCGCTTCTCCTCGATCACGAAGACCTCTTCAAGGCCATAGGCGAAGCGTGAAATCTGCGTCGGTTCGATCGGCCAGGTCATGCCCATCTTGAGGACGCGCAGGCCGAGCGCCGCGGCTTCGGTGTCGCCGATGCCGAGATCATCCAGCGCCTGGCGCAGGTCGAGATAGGACTTGCCGGCGGTGACGATGCCGATGCGCGGATTCTCGCTGTCCATCACCACGCGGTTGAGAACGTTGGTGTGCGCGAAGGCGATGACGGCGGGAATCTTGTGCTCGCGCAGCCGTTTTTCCTGCGCCTGCGGATTGTCGCCGAGCCGGATGCTCAAACCGTCCTTCGGCAAAGGAAAGCCGAACGGCTTGACGATCGGAACGCGGTGCGGATGCACTTCCACCGTCGCCGATGCGTCCATCGTCTCGGCCAGCGCAATCATCGACACCCAGGTGCCGGCATAGCGCGACAGCGCCCAGCCATAGATTCCGAAGTCGAGCACTTCCTGGATGCCGGCCGGGTTGAGCACCGGGATCTCCGCGTCGACCATCGCGTATTCGCTCTGGCTCGGAAGCGTCGAGGATTTGCAGGCATGGTCGTCGCCGAGGATGGCGAGCACGCCGCCTTTGCTCCAGGTGCCCGCCGCGTTGGCATGCTTGAACGCATCGCCAGAACGGTCGACGCCCGGCGCCTTGCCGTACCACATGCCGAAGACGCCATCATACTTGGCGCCAGGATAGAGATTGGCTTGCTGCGAGCCCCACACAGCGGTGACGGCGAGATCTTCGTTGAGGCCCGGCTTGAAGACGGTCGAGTGCTTGTCGAGGAACTTCTGGGCGCGCCAGAGCTGCTGGTCGAGGCCGCCGACGGGCGATCCGCGATAGCCGGAGATGAATCCTGCGGTGTTCAGCTTGGCTCTGCGGTCCAGCTCATGCTGCATCATCGGCAGACGCACAAGCGCCTGGATGCCGGTGAGGAAGACGCGGCCGGTCTCGACTTCGTATTTGTCGTCGAGCGAGATGGGCATCAATGTCATGTGTCAGTCCTGGTGCCCTATATGGGGTTGCCCGACTCTGTTGGAAAGTTGATCGACCATACCTTTTGCAAGCCGCAATTGGCTTGCCTTTTGTGGCCCCGCCTCGCAACGGATCGTGCGTGGGCGGCTATCGGCCCGCAATAAATTCATCGTTTTCGAACGCGCTTTACAGGCCGGATGCGCCGGTTCTCTATTCTCGCATGCCCAGTCTCGACTCCTTGCGCGCCCTGCATCCGGAGATCCGCTCCGACTTCACGATCGACCAGCATTGGGAGCGTTACGATTCGGCACAACACGGAATGTGGCGCACCCTGTTCGAGCGTCAGGCCAGAATCCTTCCCGGCCGCGCCTGCAGCGAGTTCCTCGAAGGTCTTGCCAAGCTGAAGCTGGTATCGGACCGCATTCCGCAGTTCGACAAATTGTCAGACGACCTGGAACGCCTGACCGGCTGGCGCGTGGTCGCCGTGCCATCGCTCGTCCCCGATCAGATCTTCTTCGACCACCTCGCCAACCGGCGGTTCCCGGCCGGCCAGTTCATCCGCCGGCCGGACCAGATCGACTATATCGAGGAGCCCGACGTCTTCCACGACGTGTTCGGCCATGTGCCGATGCTCGCCCACCCGGTCTTCGCCGACTATATGCAGGCCTATGGCAAGGGCGGGCAGCGCGCGCTCAACGAGTTCGGCGCGCTGCGCAACCTCGCCCGGCTCTACTGGTACACGGTGGAATTCGGATTGATCGCCCAGCCGGAAGGTCTGCGCATCTACGGGTCCGGCATCGTGTCGAGCGGCGCCGAATCGATCTACGCGGTCGAGAGCCCCTCGCCGAACCGCATCGGCTTCGAGCTGGAGCGCGTCATGCGCACCGAATATCGCATCGACGATTTCCAGGAGAGCTATTTCGTCATCCGGTCGTTCGACGAACTATTCGCCGAGACCTACAAGGATTTCGCCGCGATCTACAAACGGCTGGAGAGCGGCCCCGCATACAAGCCGGGTGATATTCTGCCTACGGATCATCTCCACACCCGGGGCACGCACACCTATATCGGCGGCAGCCACGCGGCGGAGTAGGCGCATCACTCCGCCAGAAACTTCTCCAGATGACCCATGAAGACGTCGAGCTTGTCGTGGTGCGACCAGTGGCCGGCGCCTTCGATATTGGCGAGCGTCGCGTTCTTGAAGTGCTTGATGCGGCCGTCCTCGACCGGATCGGATGCCCACGATTCGGTCCCGCGCACCAGCAGCACCGGCGCTGCGATGTTGCCCCAGACCTCGCGCTGCTCCTCGACTGTCAGGCCGCCGGGCCCGCCCAGGCGAACGGCATTGTCGAACTTCCATGACCAGGTTCCGTCCTCGTTCTGCGCCGCGCCGTGCAGCGTGAGGTGGTGCGCCTGCTCTTCGTTGAGGTGCGTATTTTCTTCCTTCATGCGCGCGAGCGCTTCTTCCATCGTGGCATATTTGCGCGGGGTGCGGCCGGCGCTGGCGCGGCGCGCCTCGATCCGGCTGCGGACGCGCTGAGCCACCGGCATCTCGTTCATGCGCATCAGCATGTCTGGCGAAGGGCCGAGACCTTCGATGGCGACGACCTTCTTCACGGTCTCCGGAAACACGCCGGAATAGAGCAGCGCGATCGATCCACCCAGAGAATGCGCAAGCAGCGTCACCGGCGTCATCTTCTTCTGCAGCACGAGTTGGACGATGTCGTAGACATAGTTGAGCTCGCCATAGCTGCCGCCCGTCGCCCAGTCGCTGTCGCCGTGACCCCGCAGGTCCGGCGCGATGATGTGGTAGCGGCTCTGCAGGCGCTCCGCGACCAGTCCCAGTTGCGGCAATGATCGCGGCCGCCATGGATCATGAGCATGGGCGGCGCGCCCTCATTGCCCCAATCGACGTAATGCAGGCGCAGTCGCTGCGAATAGTAGAGATGTGACGTCGGACCAGGCATTTCGTTCTCCAGCGTACGGACGGGCAGGGATTAGCGACTTAGGGTACATCCGTCATTATTGGGCTTAGTCATCACGACAGAGTGTCGCGTCGTTCCAGCACTGCTCAGTTTCTCAGAGAATTCTGGACTGACAAATTGTCGTAATACTGGCGGTGCGGCCGGACTGGCTGTGAGTCCGGTCTGGCGCTGCGCAATTCTCGCATATAGAAGTATTCGTACCAACTGGGGGCAATCATGAAAATCGGAACGATCGCGGCAATCGCCGCGCTTGGCGCAGCTTTGTCTGGATGCGCAAGCATCGTCGAGGGCACGACGCAATCCATTGCAATCACCTCGCCGCCGACCGACGGAGCCAAGTGCGTACTGACCAGTTCTGAAGGCACCTATTATGTGACGACGCCGGGCAACACGACCGTTCACAAGACCAAAAACGATCTCGATGTCGTGTGCACAAAGGACGGCTTCAAAGAAGCGCGCACGACGATCCCGTCGCACTTCAACGGTGCAACGGCTGGCAACATCCTGGCAGGCGGTGTCATCGGGCTTGGCATCGATGCGGCGACCGGTGCGAATTACAACTATCCGACGGAGTTCGCAGTCACGATGGATCCCGTCGATGCGCCTTCCGCCGCCACTATGCCGGCGCCTGCGCCGAGCACCACCGCAACGGGCAAACCGGCTTCGTAGGTCAGGGCTGAGCGCCGACGGTCGTCACGGCCAGCCCGCCGTCGCCACGCAGAGCGCGTGACGACGGCATGCGAGGCTGACGCCCCAATCTACTTGGGCTTCTTGGCGCTCTTCATGTGGTGGTGATGGTGGTGGTCGCCATGATGGTGTCCATGCCGGCCGTGATGATCGTGACGGCCATGATGGTGCCAGCCCATATGTTCTTCCGGCTTCGGCTGATGGTCGAGACGGTCATTGGCGCGGTCCGCCTCGGCCCCGGCAGCGTGAGCAGCCGTTCCGGCCGCATCGGCCGTGCTCTGCGCATGCTGCGCCGCAGAGAGTGCCGCGGCCGCGTCAGCCTTGGCCGAATCGGCCGTCGCCTGTGCGCGTTGAACCGATTCCGTCGTGGCACAGCCGCTAAGCAGCAGCCCCGCACCGAACAATGCAGCAATGATTGGTCCCTTGAGACTTGGGTAATGCATATATTTCCTCCACAAAAGCCATGGCGATGCAGAGCCGGTAATGCGTTGCGGCCCTGTCCCCTTATGGGACGGACATTAGGACGGCGGCCGGTCGTCTAAAACGCCGGGGCGCCGTTTCGGCGCATTTGTCCTTGGAATGTCACAACCTCAGGATGCGGAGCCTCATGAGCCGATTGCGGACAGCACTTCGCCTTCGGTCAGGATCTGCGGCAGCACCTTCGCCTCCACCGCGCCCGGTGCGAAGTAGAGGTAAAGCGGCACGCCGGAACGGCCATGCTCGGCCAGGAGCCTTGTGATCTGCGGATCGCGCTTCGTCCAGTCGGCGACGAGATAGGCTATGTGGCGGTCGCGGAAGGCGTCATGCACGCGCGCACTCGAAAGTGCGGCTTCGTCGTTAACCAAACAGGTGATGCACCAAGCCGCGGTCGCGTTGACGAACACGGGCTGCCCCGCACTGCGCAACGCGGAGAGACGCGCCGCCGAGTAGCGTTCGGCGGCAAGACCCGTAGCGTTCACGCTGCTGATGTCACTCGCCTGCGCAGGCAAGGTCTTGAGCAGCGCGAGACAGGACAGAGCGATAATGACCGCGATCAGCGTTACGAGCGAGCCGATGCCGCGGCCGCGCGGCGAAAAGTTGCGGCTGAGGCCCCAGATCCAGGCGCCGAAACCGGCTGCAACCATCGCGGCGAGCGCGGCCGCGACGGCGTTCGCGCCGGCTTGCTGCGCCAGTACCCACACGAGCCAGGCGGCAGTTCCGTACATCGCAAAGGCGAGCGCCTGCTTGAACACGAGCATCCATGCGCCCGGTCTGGGCAGCATGCGCATCACTGCCGGGGAAATGCCGATCAGGACGAAGGGCGCGGCGAAACCAAGGCCCAGCGCTAGGAAAACGGCCAGTGAAATGATGGCGGGTTGGGTCAAAGCGAAACCGAGGGCCGCCGCCATGAACGGCGCCGTGCAGGGCGCGGCAACTGCGACGGCGAGCACGCCGGTGAAAAAGGAGCCGACCTCGCCGCTCGTCCGCGTCAGGCCCTCACCACCGCCGAAGCTCGCGATCTCGAACACGCCGGAAAGATTGAGGCCGACGCCGAACATCAACAGCGCAAAGGCCGCGACGATCACCGGTTCCTGTAGCTGAAAGCCCCAGCCGATCGCCTGTCCGCCCGCGCGAAGGACGATCAGCAGCGCGCCGAGCGCAATGAAGCTGCCGATCGCGCCGATGCCGTAGGCGAGACTCTCGCGCACTGCCTCGGCGCGGTCGCGTCCGGCCTGCGACGACAACGCGAACGCCTTCATCGCGAGCACGGGCAAGACGCACGGCATCAGGTTGAGGATAAGCCCGCCGATGAAGGCAAAGAGAAGCGCAAGCAGAAAGCCGGTGTCGTTCTCGCCGGTGTCGAACCTGGCCGCCGGAACCGGTCCCGGAAGAGCATTCACCTGCAACGCCTGCACCGAACCGTCGGACGAGGTCAGCACCAGAACGCCGTCGACCGCTCCACCTTTTCGGGCAAAACCCTTGGCAGGAGTCATGCGCAAGACAAGTCCGCTGGCGGCGAAGCCCATGAGCTCGGGCGCAGGCGCATTTACGACACCGGCTGCGGATGGAAAGAACTGGGCGCTGTCCGGATGCACGATCGCCAGCGGCTTTGCAGCAATGAAGAGGTCGAGCGAGGCCGAGAGCGCATAGCGCGTCGCCCATGGCGATGCTACCGGAAGAAGCGCGCGCGCCGCACCGAACAGCTTTGTGCGCGACGCATCGCCGACGGGCGGCCCGATCTTCACGGGCAGGGTCAGAACGGCGTCTTCCGGAATGCAGATTTCCTTGCAGACCAGCCAGGTCGCCGACGCCTTCAACGTCACCGTGTCGCCGGGCTTCGCATCAGCCGGAGCAGTCACATGGCTGAGGATCCAGACCTTGCCCTCATAGCCATAGTCCATGAAGGGGCCGACGGGCAGCCGCTTCGGATACGGCCACAACATGGGTCCGGCCTTCCAGCCGGGAGCCAGCGACCAGGTCAGAGTGGTCGGCTGACCGACGTCGCCGGGATTAAGCCAATAGGTGTGCCAGCCGGGCCGGATCACCTGTTCAAATGCAATCGCGACCGTTCCGCCGGGCGCCACGCTGTCGCTTTCCGCAATCAGGCGCGCCTGCACCTTCGCCCCGTCGTCGACTTGCGCGGCGGCAGGCGACGCGGCGGCGAAAAGTACAAGCAGAAAAGTGGCAAACCATTTCATGTCACGGCTATAGCGTTCACCGGCCTTTCCCGCCAGCGCCCCTCGCGTATCCGTGACCGCGACGATAGGGTGCGCGCCTGAAATCCAAGGGGCAAATCATGCGCAACAGCAATCGGCAATGGATCCTGAAAAAGCGTCCGGTCGGCGACATCAAAGAAGGCGATCTGGAACTTGTCGAGCAGCCAATTCCTGTGCCGGGACCCGGGCAGATACTGGTCCGTACTTTGTATCTCTCTCTCGACCCGACCAATCGCATCTGGATGAGCGACATGGATCAGTACATGCCGCCCGTGGAAATCGGCGACGTGATGCGCGGCGGAACGCTCGGCGTCGTGCAGCAGTCCAACAATCCCGACTACAAGGTCGGCGACATCGTGAGCGGCATCGCCGGCTGGCAGGAATATTCCGTGGCGGACGGGGCGCAAAAAGTTTCCCGGGGCCCGGTGCCACTGCCCGCCTATATGAGCGTGCTCGGCATGACCGGCGCGACCGCGTATTTCGGCCTGCTCGACCTCGGCAAGCCGCAGCCGGGCGAAACCGTCGTCGTGTCTGCGGCGGCAGGCGCCGTGGGATCGATCGTCGGCCAGATCGCCAAGCTGAAGGGCTGCCGTGTCGTCGGTCTTGCAGGCACGGATGAGAAGTGCCGCCACCTGGTGAAGGATTTCGGTTTCGATGCCTGCATCAACTACAAGAAGGAAAATATCCGCGAAGCGCTGAAGCGCGAATGTCCCAACGGCATCGACGTGGACTTCGAAAATGCCGGAGGCGAAATCCTCGAAGCGATTCTCGAACAGATCAACCTCAAGGCGCGCATCGTGCTGTGCGGCATGATCTCGGGCTACAACGACAAAGAGCTGCGTCCGGGTCCAAGTCTGGTGAATGTCCTGATGAAGCGCGCGCGCATCGAGGGGTTCATCATCATCGACTATTTCCCGCGCCTTGGTGAATTCTTCGCCGAGATGAACAAGTGGGTGGCGGAAGGCAAGATCAAGTACGACACCACCATCGTCAAAGGCATCGAGAACTCTCTCAGCGCGCTCAACATGCTGTTCACGGGCGGCAATACCGGCAAGCTGCTCATGCAGATCTCGGAGGAGTGATTGCGCGTCACCGGCGGACAGTTTCGCGGCCGCGCTTTGGCCGAGCCGCCGGACAATCGCGTGCGTCCGACATCGGACAAGGTGCGCCAGGCGAACTTCAACATCCTGGCGCACCATGATTTCGGAAACGGATTCACACTGGAAGGCGCGCGCGTCGTCGATGTATTCGCCGGCACCGGCGCGTTGGGAATCGAAGCGTTGAGCCGCGGCGCGGTTTATGCGTTGTTCGTCGACGACAGTGCCGACAGCCGCGCGCTGATCCGCAAGAACGTCGAAGCGCTCAACCTGACGGGCGCAACCAAGATCTGGCGGCGCGACGCGACCGACATGGGGCCGCTCGGCGCCGGCGCGGGCGGCCCGTTCGAACTGGCCTTTCTCGATGCGCCCTACCGCAAGGGATTGACCGAGAAAGCACTCGGCAGTCTGGCATCGGGCGGCTGGCTGGCGGCCAACGCCGTCGCCATCGCGGAAACCGCGGCGGACGAACAGATCGCGACGCCTGCGGGCTTCACGCTGCTCGAACGCCGCGACTATGGCGAGACTGCCGTTCAGATCTTCGTCACCTCGCCGGCCTGAATCTGGAACTCGCCGGTATCGAGCGTCGCATCGATCGCTTCCGATGGATTGTCGGCGTAGTAGCGCTGCAGAAGATAGAACACGGTCGCTGCGCCGAAGAGCGAGATCAGGATGCCGAACGCTGTCGAGAAGCGAAGCCAGACCAGCAACGCCGCCAGGCTAAGACCTGTCGTCACGCCGATGTCCCAGCCGCCCTCCGCCGCGATGTGAAAGCGCAATACGCAGGGCGATCGCTTCGCCTGGTTGTACACCGCCGTCATGATGGTCGGGACGTAGAGGCAACCCACCAGCGAGCCGACTGCATTGGCCGCGACGGCGAGCGCCGGATGGCTGACAACTCCGGCACGCATGACGATGACGAGCACGAGCAGACTGACCGAGTACCAGACCGCGCGCGCGCCCTTTCCGGCGTCGATCAGGCGTCCCAGCGCAAGGCCGCCGACGGCGCCGACCAAAGCGGCCACCGCCAACGCTCCGCCATACGCCATGTAGCTTTCGCCGAGCGCGAGAAAGAGCGCGATCTGCCAGACGATGAAATAGCCGGCAGCGATCCAGCCGTCGCCGACAAACAGCATGGCGCCCGAAAACGCTGCCCGGAACGCGCCGGGAGCATGACGCGCGATCGCAACGTCCGGAGTCCAGAGCAGCGGCAGTGCCGCCAATGCCTGGATCGCGCCCGTCGCGAAGAAGGTGACGACCGGACCATGCGTGACGAGCAGCCAGCCCGCCGCGAGCGGGCTGACGATGCCAAGCGCAGTCGAAGCACCCACCTGGATCGCAAGCTGCTGGCCGCGATGGTCCGCATCGCCAAGCGCCGCGAAGTAAGCATGAAAACTCGGCCAATAGATCGTATCGGCGAAAGCGATCACGATCACGAGCCAGAAAAGTCCCCAGCCGACGCCGTTCACGCCCGCGAGAAACGGATAGGAGATCGCCATCAGGATCGCGCCGACGACCACGGTCCAGCGCAGTCCGATCCGTATCGCAAGCGACAACAGAAAGAATCGCAACAGCAGGCGAAGCGTGAAAGTCGCCGCCAATACCAGAAGCACCTCCGGCACGGACAAGCCGGCCTTGAGCAGGTAGGCGGAAAAGAAGGCACCGCCGCCGCCCATCGCGATGGAGCCGATGACGGAATGCAGATTGAGCAGGTTGACTGCGCGATTGTGTAGGAAGGCCATGGGAGTCCCGACGGATGAGGTTGTGTGGAGTCGACGCGATTCATCGTTCGGGCGGGCCGCGACAGCCTGCACAACGATGACGAACCTACCTCAGTCGACTAACCAGCACTTCGGGACAAAGCCTCATGGAACGGCGAAAAGCTATTCCTGTTCGCGAATGTCTTCAACCGGCCAGTGCGCAACGCGACGAGAAATTGCGCTACTGTGTGCTCATGAGCACAAGCTTTCGCCCTGCGACGCCGGACGACGCCGAGTTCCTCGGCTGGGTGATGTTGATGGCGGCGCGCGGACATCTTGCCCGCGGCTGGTTCGACATCGTGTTGCAGCGGCCCGAAGAATTCTGTGTCGCCTTCTGCGCGCATCTGGCCAACGCCAAGGCCAAGTCGTGGTGGCACCACTCTTTTTTCGCGGTTGCGGAAGTCGACGGGCGGCCGGCATCGGCCGCCTGCGCCTTTCCGGACGACGCGCCTTACATGGTGTCTGGCGAGGCGATGGCCGAAGCCTCCCGCAAGACCGGAATCGGCGCGGAAGAACAGGCGCAGCTCTGGCCCCGCGGCGCCTTCATCATGAGCGCGACGACCGGCGACGATGACTGCTGGACGATCGAGAACGTCGCAACGCGCCCCGAATTCCAGGGAAAAGGCGTCGCCCGCGCGCTGATCGGACACATGCTGGCGAACGCAATGCGCAGCGGACCAAAGCGCGCGCAGATCAGTTTTCTGATCGGCAACTCGCCGGCGGAAAAATGCTATCGCGCCTGCGGGTTCACATTTGCCGAGGACAAGACCGCCAAGGACTTCGAGGCTGCGATGGGCGTGCCCGGAATCCGGCGGTTCGTGCGCGCGATCTAGCCCGGCAGCTCGTAGCCGATCGCGGATTCGATCTCGATCGTCCGGCGCACGGCTGGCCGCTGCAGCATGCGGTCATGATGCGCGATGAGGTTGGGAAATTCCTCCCTCGGCGGTTTGAGCGAACTGTTGAACCGCCAGAACAGCCGGAACAGGTGAATGTCGGCGATGGAATATCTGCCGACGGCCCACTCGCGCGCGCCGAGCCGCGTATCCGCCATGGCATAGACCTGGCGCGCATGGTCGAGCCCCTGGCGGCGCGCCGGATGCACCGTGGCAGCGATGAAGGACATCCACGAAATCACCTGCGCCTCCGCTTCTATATTGCCGGCCGGCAGCAGCCCGACCTCCGGATAGAGGCGTGCGAGATAGAACAGGATCGCAGCGACTTCGGTCAGCGGCAGTCCATCGATCAACAGCACCGGAACGGTGCCCTGCGGATTGATCGCGAGAAACTCGGGCGAGCGGGTTTCCTTGCGCGCCAGCGAAACAGGTATGCCGTCAAAGGGCGCGGTGACTTCGTGCAGAGCGATGTGTGGAGCCATCGAACTGGCGCCGGGTGCGAAGTAGAGGGTGAGCATGGCGAATCCTCCCATCGGCCGGTAGAGGATAGCGCGAGAATGATGTTGTGTGCGGCGAACTTAGCGCGCCGCGCGTTCCAGCCAGAGCCGTTTGAGATACTCGAGGTGGGAGTCGCCGAGGTCGCCGACCTGCAGAGTCTTGATGAAAGAGAGACCGGCTTCGCCGCCGCGTTTCCAGACGACGAGCGACTCATAGGCCAGCCGGTCGCGCAGATTGATGAGATAGACATGCGACGGCAGGGGTTGGCTGCCCGGCACCGTTATGCGTGCGCCGCCGTCGGAAAGATCACGGATCGAGCAGTCGAAGACCTGCGTCCCGTCGTGATAGCTCACCCGTCCGCCGAGCAGCACGCGCCGGCGTCTGCCGGGCCTGCGGTCGGCCGGAGGTGGCAACTCTGGCGGTAGGTTTCCCGACATACGCAACTCGTTCAAAGGAAACTGCACTCAGCGACATCGAATCGGATGCCGGGCAGTCCTATGCCCTCAGTGCCGCAAGCCGCGCTCAGATATCAATCAATTTGCATCATAAATGGAAGGCACATGCTCAGTATTTTTACGTAGGCCGTACAGGTACCACTCCTGCCACATAGGCCTTTCAGCGGCGGCCAAAGAGTCGCTCGATGTCCGCCAGCTTGAGTTCCACGTAAGTCGGGCGGCCGTGATTGCACTGGCCCGAATGGGGAGTGACCTCCATTTCGCGCAACAGGGCGTTCATTTCTTCGGCGTTCAGACGCCGTCCGGCCCGGACCGAAGTGTGGCAGGCGAGCGTTCCGGCGACCTCCTCCAGCCGCTCCTTCAGAGAGAGGGCCTTGCCTGTTTCTGCAATGTCGTCCGCGAGGTCCCGGACGAGACCCTTTATGTCGGTCTCGCCTAACATTGCAGGCATTTCACGAACCATGACCGCGTCCGGTCCGAACGGCTCGATGACGAGTCCGAGTTCGGCCAATTCTCCAGCCCGCGCTGCGACACGGTCGACCTCGGCCGGGTCGAGCTCCACGACCTCTGGAATCAGCAGCGGCTGGCGCGCGATGCCGCCGCTTTCGAGAGCTTTTTTCATGCGCTCATAGACCAGGCGCTCATGCGCCGCATGCTGGTCGACGATGACGATCCCGTCCTGCGTCTGCGCAACCACATAGGTCTCGTGAAGTTGTGCCCGCGCGACGCCCAGAGGCATATCAGGCGACGGAGCAGAATCGGGCTCCTCGATCCGGGCCGCGGGCGCCGCATCGGCCGACAGGAGCGGCGCGTAGAAATTGCGGCCCGCGTCATGCGCCGCCGGCCGGCCAACATAGCTTTGCTGATAGTAGGGCGCGTTCGATTGCGGCCGCAGCGCCGCCAGTGCCGCGCCGGCGACCGTGGTTGACGCGCGGTGTCCGGCTTCGGCAAGGGTCGATTTGAGGGATGAGACGATCAGCCCGCGCACCAGGCCCGCGTCACGGAACCGCACTTCCGTCTTGGCCGGATGGACGTTCACATCAACGAAGGACGGATCGCATTCCAGGAACAGCGCCAGCGCCGGATGGCGGTCACGCGCCAGGAAATCCGCATAGGCGCCGCGAACCGCGCCGACGAGCAGCTTGTCCCGCACGGGCCGGCCGTTGACGAAGAGAAACTGCATTTGTGCATTCGCACGATTGTAGGTCGGCAGACCGGCATAGCCGGTTATCGTCAGGTTCTCGCGCACGACATCGACCTTTGCGGCATTGTCGGCGAAGTCGCGGCCCATGATCTGCGCGAGACGCTTCAGCCTGCCTTCGAACAGGTCGTTCTCGGCGTCCAGCACGAGCGCACGGCGGCCGTCCATCGTGAGGCTAAACGCGACGTCTGGCCGCGACATGGCAAGGCGCTTGACCACATCGAGCGTCGCGAGGTCTTCGGAGCGCGCGGACTTCAGGAATTTGAGGCGCGCTGGCGTCGCGAAGAACAGCTCGCGCGCCTCCACGCGCGTGCCGGACTGTCCCTTGGCGCGGAAACCGGCCGGTGACGGCCCCTTCAAGATGCCGCCATCGACCCGGATTTCGTGCGCTTCGCTCGTCACGGTGCGGCTGGCAATCGACAGCCGCGCGACGGATCCGATGGACGGCAGCGCCTCGCCGCGAAAGCCGAGCGTCGCGATGGATGTGAGATCGTCGTCTGTTCCGATGCACGGCAGCTTCGACGTCGCATGGCGTTCGACGGCGATGGCGAGATCGTCGCGGTCCATCCCTTCCCCGTCATCTTCGACAAGGATCAGGTCGGCGCCGCCGTTCGAGGTCGCGATCTCGATCCGCCGCGCACCGGCATCCAGCGCATTTTCGACAAGCTCCTTCACCGCGCTCGCCGGACGCTCGACCACTTCGCCGGCAGCGATGCGGTTGATTGTTCCCTCGGCGAGGCGGCGAATCTTCATGCTTTTTCTGCGAGGTATTCGCGCGCGAGAATCTTGCCTTCCTCCACGCCCGGCTGATCGAAGGGATCGACGCCCATCAAGCGGCCCATCAGGATCGTCTCGAGCATGAAATGCATCATGAGCGCGCCCATGCTGCGCTCGTCGATCCTGTCGACGGCTATCTGGCGCACGGGGCGCCTGTTGCGCGAAAGGGTCTCCGCCGTCGCGCGCGCCTCGGCGGCGACGAGATCGCCCATCGGCTTGCCCGCGAGATAGTGCAGCCCGAGCGCGTTGGCACGTTCTACCGGTGTGACAAGTCCCTTGCCCTTGGTCTGGGTCGCTATAATCGTGAACAGTGCCTTGCCCGGTCCGTCGCGGAAAAGCTGGAGCTGGCTGTGCTGATCGACCGGCCCGACCGCGCCGACCGGCGTCGAGCCCTTGCCGTTCTTGCCCAGGCTCTCGGCCCAGAGCTGACGCCACCAGCCGCTGAGCGTCGCAAGCTTGTCGGCATAGGCCCACAGCACCGTCTCATCAAGGCGGCCCTGGCCGGCCAGCGCATGATGCAGCGCCGCCCCGGCAGCGGCTGGAACATCCATTGCCGCTGCGCTCAAAGCATTGTCGAGCACGACTTGTGCGCCGCTTCGCAGAGCATGCACGTCGAGGCCCATCAGGAGCGCCGGCAATGCGCCGACAATGGTGAGCCCCGAATAGCGTCCGCCAACGCCTGTCGGATGATCGAGGATCGGCGCGCCGATCGATTCCGCGAACTGTCGCAAAGGGCTCGGTTTGGGTTCGGTGACGATCGCGAAATGATGCTTGAGATACTTTCCGCCGCCGGCCCGCTCAATCGCATCGGCCGAGGTGAGTGTCTGCATCAGCGTCTCGGCCGTGCCGCCGGATTTCGATATCGCGACGAACCGCGTCGTCTTCAGGTCAAAGCCGGCCATCGCCGTCTGCCAGCTTTCCGGATCGGGATTGTCGTGAAACGTAACGCGAGGTCCCTTGCGTCCGACGGCTTCAAGGGATTTCAGGGCTTGTCCGCCGAGGCTCGATCCGCCTATTCCGAGCACCGCGACGTCGGACGTGTCCTTGCAGAAACTGTCGACGACGGAGCGCGCCGCATCGAGATCGTCGGTGCGCGACGGGACGCTGAGCAGCTCAAGCGTCCTGGCGCCGTGCTGATCGCGCAGCCAGGCGAGCGCTTTCTGCGCCTCGGCAAGTGCGGACTCGAATGCCGCTGCCGGGCACGCGCCTGGACCACCCAGCGCAAGGTCGAGCGAAACGGCGAACGGAAGCGATTCCCGGGACATGCGGCGATCCTAGCAGAATTGCACGCCGCGGCGTGGCCGGCGCGACCGCCGTCAACAGCGTTCGCAGCCCACCGAAAGCAGGCGGCGCGCTACCAGTTGAACAGATCGTCCAGCCAGCTACTGCTTTTCTCAGCCGGCGGCGGCGCGGCAGGCGCCGGTGCGGACGGAGTCGACGGCGCAACCGCGCCGCCGGCCTTCTGCGCATCGATGCGCCGCGCTTCCGCGTCGGCATCGACCGGTGTCCCGTTAGCAGGCGTGGAACCAGCACCAAAGAGAATGTTGCTCGTGAAGCTGTCGTCCGCCGCGCGCGTCGCTGCCGAGTCCGACGCGATTTCCTGACGGATCGCCGGATCGGCGTTCTGCACGCCGGCATTGGCCAGAAGATAGCGCTCGCCGGTGCTCATGCTTGCGGGAAGCGATGCCGCAACCGCGTTGGGGTCGGAGCTGAATAAGGCGGACTGTGCGGCCTGGGTCGGCGCAATCTGGTTGGTCGGCGCGGCGCCGGCTGCAGGCGGCTTCAGGTTGAAGTCCGGCGGAATCACGAGCGGCGCCTTGGTGACCACGGCAAATTCGTCAGGCGAGTCCTTGCCCTCGCCCGCTGCCGAGCGAATCGTATCGCAGCCGGCCAGGCTGGCGGCGACGCCGCAGAGAACCAAAAGCTGAACAAACTGTCGCGAACGCATGAACACTCCCAATCTAACCGGTTTCGTCCCCCGTACGCGTCTGCGGGCGTGCGAGCGCATCGTATAAAAGCGCAATCACCCCGAAGGTGATGGCCGCATCGGCCACGTTGAACACATACCAGTCATAGCCGAAGGCATGAAAGTGGAAAAAGTCCGCCACTTTCCCGTAAACCAGCCGGTCGACAAGGTTTCCCAGCGCGCCGCCGATCACAAGGCCAAGGCCTATTGTAAGCGCCCGGCGCTCCGCTTGCCACAGCCACCAGCTGAGGCCTGCGACCGCAACCAGCGAAAACAAGGCCAAAAGCGCGGTTCCCACCGGTCCCGTGGCGGGAAACAGCCCATAACTGATCCCCGGATTCCACGTCATCACCAGATTAAAAAACGGCAAGACGGGTACGGCCTCGCCCGGCGACATCGACCGGAAGTCGAAAACATACAGGAGCATGAGCTTCGTCGCCTGATCCAGGAACATGGCGATTGCGGCGGAAACCAGGCCCCAGTCGCGCGACGTCATGCGGCCTCCGCACCATCGATCGCGGCGGAACAACGATTGCAGAGATCGTCGTGTTTCGGATTTACGCCGACTTCGGGAAGGATCATCCAGCAGCGCGCGCACTTGTTGCCTTGCGCGTGGTGGAATGCAACGGCGACGCCGGCGACATCCGGCAGGCGAAAGACGTCGTCGGCCGGCGCGTGCGTCGAGACATGCACGCCCGACGTGATTGCGATTTCGGCGAGCGGAACCGAAGCGAGCGTGTCGGCATCGTCTTTCTCGGTCACGTAGACGGTCGGCGCCGCTTCCAGGCTTGAGCCGATGACCTTGTCGCGGCGTGCGATTTCAAGCGCGCCGGTGATGACGCGGCGGATCGTGCGCACGCGATCCCATTTCTGGATGAGCGCGGCGTTCGCCCATGCCTCCGGCGTTTGCGGGAAGGTGTGCAGGTGCACGCTCTCCTCCGCGCCGGGGAAGCGCAGCAGCCAGGCTTCTTCCATCGTGAAGCACAGGATCGGCGCAAGCCAGGTGACGACGCGGCGGAACACTTCGTCCGTCACCGTGCGCGCGGAGCGGCGGCGGATATTGTCCTTGCCGTCGCAATAGAGCGAATCCTTGCGGATATCGAAATAGAAGGCGGACAGCTCGTTCGTGCAGAAGATGAACACGGAATTCAGCACGCGGTTGAAGTCGTATTCCATGTAGGCGTCGCGCACGATGCCGTCGAGTTCGGCAAGCTTGGCCAGAATGAAACGCTCAAGCTCCGGCATTTTTTCCGGCGCGACGCGTTCTTCTTCGTCGAAGCCGGACAGGTTGGCCAGCATGAAGCGGATCGTGTTGCGCAGGCGGCGATAGGAATCCGCGTTCGCCTGGATGACGTCGTTGCCCATGCGCAAATCTTCGGTGAAGTCCGAAGACGCGACCCAGAGGCGGAAAATGTCCGCGCCGTTCTTGTCGGCGATGGTCTGCGGCAGGATCGTGTTGCCGATCGACTTGGACATCTTGTTGCCTTCGCGGTCGAGCACGAATCCGGCGGTCAGCACGGCATCGTACGGGGCGCGACCGCGCGTGGCGCAGCTCTCCAGCAGCGAGGACTGGAACCAGCCGCGATGCTGGTCCGAACCTTCGAGATAGAGGTCGGCGTGATCCTTCTGCGGCCATTCGGGCTCGAGCGGCTGTTCGACGGTGAAGACGTGCGTCGAGCCCGAGTCGAACCAGACATCGAGAATGTCGTTCACCTGCTCAAAGTCGTTGGGATCGAGATCGTTGCCGAGAAAGCGCGACGGCGGCGAGTTGAACCAGGCGTCGGCGCCCTCGGACTTGTACGCCTCGACGATGCGCTGGTTGACGCCGGGATCGTTCAAGACCTTGCCGCTCGCCTTGTTGACGAAGATCGACATGGGCACGCCCCAGGCGCGCTGGCGCGACAGAACCCAGTCGGGACGATCCTTCACCATGCCGCCAAGGCGGTTCTGACCGGACTTCGGATACCACTTGGTGTCGCCGATCGCCTTCATCGCGCGGGCGCGCAGCGTGTCGGCGGGATCCTTCGTGATCGGCTTGTCCATCCCGACGAACCATTGCGGCGTCGCGCGGTAGATCACCGGCGCCTTGGAACGCCAGGAGTGCGGATAGGAGTGACGCAGCGTGCCCTTCGCCAGCAGCTTCTTCTGCGCGATCAGTTCCTTGATCACCGCGCCGTTGGCGTCGCCGTCTTTTCCTTCCGGCGTCAGGATGCGCTTGCCGGCGAACAGCGGCACATGCGGGTTGAAGGAACCGTCCTCGCCGACCACGTTGAACGCGTCGGCATGATCGACCGTGTAGTTCTTGTAGGTCGAGAGCATCAGCTCGAAATCTTCTTCGCCGTGCCCGGGAGCCGTATGCACAAAGCCTGTGCCCGCGTCGGCCGTGACGTGTTCGCCGGGCAGAACCGGAACGTCGAAGTCGTAGCCATGGCCGCGGAACGGATGGGCGCAGACCAGTCCCTTCGGATCGAACGACCCGAGGCGGTTCAGTGATGCTTTCGCATGCTTCGCTGTCTGCTCGGCCAATGCATCGGCAACGGCGATCTTCTCGCCGACGGTGGCGAGCGAGCCTTCATCCGCGTCGACGACTTCGTAGAGTCCGTATTCCAGCGTCGGCGAGTAGGCGATCGCGCGGTTGCCGGGAATCGTCCACGGAGTGGTTGTCCAGATAACGATGCTGGCGCCCTGGAGCGCGCGCCTGATCACCGGAAACTTCACATAGATCGTCGGCGACGACTTCTCGTGATACTCGACCTCGGCTTCGGCGAGCGCGGTCTTCTCGACAGGCGACCACATCACCGGACGGAAGCCGCGATAGAGCAGATCGTTTCCGACGAATTTGTGCAGCTCCGAGGCGATGACCGCTTCGGCGCGGAAATCCATCGTCGTGTAAGGCTTGTCCCACAGGCCGATGCAGCCGAGTCGCTTGAACTGTTCGCGCTGCACGCCGATCCAGTGATTGGCGAATTGGCGACAATCGCGGCGCATCTCGTCGATCGGCACATCGTCCTTGGAGCGGCCTTCGGCGCGATATTTCTCCTCGATCTTCCACTCGATCGGCAGGCCATGGCAGTCCCAGCCGGGGACATAAGGCGCGTCGTAGCCCAGCATGCCGCGC